>Ga0070684_100004087_pt1 | contig 11043 bp, 10 predicted proteins | sample KBSC723LmetaG_FD_65653 | JGI IMG/M metagenome (GOLD analysis project Ga0070684, IMG submission 65653) | Corn rhizosphere microbial communities from Kellogg Biological Station, Michigan, USA - KBS C7.2-3L metaG | ecosystem: Host-associated > Plants > Roots > Rhizosphere ...
AGCATCGCGCGCACCATGTCCTTTTCCGCGGCGGGGAACACGTCGATGATCCGGTCGATCGTCTTCGCCGCCGAGCTCGTGTGCAGCGTGCCGAATACGAGGTGGCCGGTTTCCGCGGCGGTCAGCGCGAGGCGGATTGTCTCGAGATCGCGCATTTCACCGATCAGGATGTAGTCGGGGTCCTCGCGCAGCGCCGCGCGCAGCGCGTTCGGGAACGACAGCGTGTGCGGACCGAGCTCGCGCTGGTTGATGAGACACTTCTTCGACTCGTGCAGGAACTCGATCGGATCCTCGATGGTGAGGATGTGCCCGTATTCGCTCTGGTTGACGTAGTCGACCATCGCGGCGAGCGTGGTCGACTTGCCCGAGCCCGTCGGTCCGGTCACGAGGATCAAGCCGCGGGGACGGTTGGTCATCTCGGCGAAGACCTTCGGCGCGTTCAGCTCCTCGAGCGACAGCACCTTCGAAGGGATCGTGCGGAACGCCGCCGCCGCACCGCGATGCTGGTTGAACGCGTTGACGCGGAAGCGCGCGAGGTTGGGAACCGCGAAGCTGAAGTCGCACTCCAGCATCTCTTCGTACATCTTGCGCTGCGCATCGCTCATGATGTCGTACACCATGGCGTGCACGTCCTCGTGCTCCATCGGCGGCAGGTTGATGCGCCGGATGTCGCCGTGTACGCGGATGAGCGGAGGCAGCCCGGCGGACAGATGCAGGTCGGACGCCTTGTTCTTCACGGCGAAGGCGAGGAGCTCGGTGATGTCCATTCTCTATAATCCTCGGCCGCAGGAGGGCGGAGCGCGTTGTAGCATGCAATAGACGTGCCAAACGACGATCCGACGTGCCGATCGATTATGTTCCGCTACGAAACCGCGTGGCAAGCCGTGCGCGCGCGCATCGCCGAGGCGGCGCGTGCCGCCGCTCGCGCGTCCGACGAAGTGCGCCTGCTCGCGGTTTCGAAGACCGTCGCTCCCGACGCGGTGCGCGCGGTCCACGGGCTCGGCCAACGCGCGTTCGGGGAGAATTACGTGCAGGAAGCAGTCGAGAAGCGTGCGGCGCTGGCGGATCTTCCGGACATCGTCTGGCACCTCATCGGCCCGCTCCAGAGCAACAAGGCGCGTGCCGCCGCCGCGACGTTCGACTGGGTCGAGTCCATCGACCGCCTCAAGATCGCCGAGCGCCTGGCTGCCGCACGCGACCCTGCCCGGGGGCCGCTGAACGTCCTGATCCAGGTCAACGCCAGCGCGGAAGTGACGAAAAGCGGCGTATCCGCGCCCGAGACGGTCGGCCTCGCGCTCGCGGTGAACGCGCTGCCCGGGCTGCGCTTGCGCGGCATCATGGGCATTCCGGCGCCGACGGAGGATCCCGTCCGCCGGCGCCGCCAGTTCGCGATGCTGCGCGAATGCTTCGAGGCGGTCCGCGAGGCGGGGCTCGACGTCGACACGCTATCGATGGGCATGTCGGCGGACGTCGAGGCCGCGATCGCCGAGGGGGCCACCGAAGTGCGCATCGGCACCGCGCTGTTCGGCGCGCGTCCCGCATGAGGGCGGCATGAGCGCGCTGCGCGCCACGTTCGTCGGCGGCGGCAACATGGCGACCGCGCTGATCGGCGGCCTCGTCGCGCGCGGCGCAGCCGACGCGCAATTCCGCGTCATCGAGCCGAGCGCGACGCAGCGCGACCGGCTGCGCGCGCGCTACGCCGGCGTGCACCTGCACGATGCCGTCACCGCCGGGGCGGTGTCGGACGCCGACGTCGTGGTGCTCGCCGTCAAGCCGCAACACCTGCGCGACGCGGCCGCAGCGCTCGCGCCGCATCGCGATGCGTTGCCCCTGGTTCTCAGCATCGCCGCGGGTATCCGCATCGGCGACCTCGCCCGTTGGCTCGACGGCCACCGGCGCATCGTGCGCGCGATGCCGAACACGCCCGCGCTCATCGGGCGCGGCATCAGCGGCGTCTATGCCGACCCGTCCGTCGATGCGGCGGCGCGGGCCGTCGCGGCCGAGGTGCTCGACGCCGCGGGCGAAGTGGTGTGGCTCGACGCCGAGCAGTCGCTCGACGCCGTCACCGGCATTTCGGGCAGCGGCCCGGCGTACGTGTTCTATTTCATCGAGGCGCTGGAGCAGGCCGCGATCGAGCAGGGCTTCGACCGGGCGACGGCGCGCCGGCTCGCGTACGCGACGTTCGCCGGCGCCGTGGCGCTTGCGCAAGGCAGCAGCGACGAGCCCGCGACGTTGCGCGCCAACGTCACGTCCAAGGGCGGGACCACCGAACGCGGTCTTCAGGTGCTCGATGCGCGTGGCGTCGCGCACGCGCTGCGCGACGCCGTCGCGGCCGCCACGGCGCGCGCACGCGAGCTCGGCGACGAATTCGGAAAGCCCTAGATGCTCGACCGCGCGCTCGGCTACCTGATCGACGTGGTGTTCGGCCTGTTCACGTACGCGCTGCTGCTGCGCTTCGTGATGCAGCTCCTGCGCGCGCCTTTCCGCAATCCCATCGGACAGGCCGTGATCGCGCTCACCGACTGGATCGTCAAGCCGCTGCGTCGCGTGCTGCCCGGCTTCCGCGGGATCGACTGGGCGTCGCTCGTCGCGACGTACCTGTTCCAGGTGCTCTGGCTGCTCGCGTACTTTGTGCTGTTCGGCACGCCGTTCGCGTGGACCGGCGGCGGCATCGCGTACCTGCTGGTGGCGGCGGTGCTTGCATTGCTGAAGGCTGCGCTGTGGCTGCTGATCATCGTCGTGCTGGCGCAGGCGATCCTCTCGTGGGTCGCGCCCGACGGCCCCGCGGCCGGCTTGCTGAACGCGTTGACGTTCCCTTTCCTGCGCCCGATCCGCCGCGTGCTGCCGCCGATCGGCGGGACGCTCGACCTTTCGCCGCTGGTGGTGATCGTCATCGCGCAGCTGCTGCAGATCACGCTCCTGCCCTGGCTCGAGAGCTCGCTCACGCGGCTGTTCATCTGAAGGGCATGGCGGACGTTTGGCGCGCGCGCCTGGAGTGTCGCGGCGTGAGCCATCAGCCATGGGGCGTATAGGAGGCCGGCGTCGCGCTGCTTATCATCGTTGACAAATGGACCGTGGAGCAGATCGATGCGTGCTCGACCGCCGCAATCCGAGCATTTCGTGCACGAGAACGAGCTCTGCGTCATCGGCCGCCGGGTAATCCGCGATCGGAGGTTCCATCGCCTGACGCGCGAGATGCTCGTTGCACACATGCGCTCCGGATTGAGCCAGGGCGAAATCGCGATGCGCATGGGGACCTCCCAAAGCGCGCTTTCACGGCTGGAAAATGCTGCGGGTCCGAAGCCGACGCTCGCCACGCTGGAGAAGTTCGCGGCGGCTATCGCCCCGACATCCGGTTCATTCCCGTGCGCGATGGCTGGGCCGAAATCGACGAGGACTAGGGCGGCGTCGCAGCGCAATTCGCCAGTCGTATGAACGCGTCCACGGACAGCACTTCGCCGCGCGCTCCGGGATCGATTCCCGCCCGTTCCAGCGTTTCGACGCTGACGACCGTCGACAGCGCGTTGCGCAACGTCTTGCGCCGCTGCCCGAACGCGGCGGCTACGATGCGCGCGAAAAGCGCAGGGTCGTCGATGCGCGGCCGCGCGGTGCCGAGCGGCACCAGCCGGGCCACCGCGCTTTCCACCTTCGGGGCCGGACGAAAGGCACCCGCAGGCACGGTGAAGAGGCGCGTGATCGCAAACCGTATCTGCAGCATGACCGACAGGCGTCCGTAGTCCGGCGTCCCGGGGCCGGCCGTCATGCGCGCCACGACCTCGCGCTGAAGCATGACGTGCGCGTCGCGCAGCAGCACGTCGAAGGCTGCGAGGTGGAAGAGCAGGGGCGAGCTGATGTTGTACGGCAGGTTGCCGACGACGCGCAGGTCCGGCCCGAGCAAGCCGAAATCGAACGCCAGCGCGTCCGCCTCGTAGAGCTGCAGCTGGTCGGGCGGAAACGCTTCGCGCAGACGCGCCGCGAGGTCGCGGTCGATCTCGACGGCCGCGATGCTTCCCGCCCGTTCGATCAGCAGACCCGTCAGCGCGGCGAGGCCGGGCCCGATCTCCACCAGGTTGTCGCCGGGCCGCGGGTCGATGGCCGCGACGATGCGTTCGACGTAGTGCCGATCGGCGAGGAAGTTCTGTCCGAACCGCTTGCGGGGCGCGTGTCCGTGCATCGGACATCCATGGTACCTTCGCGGATCGCCGCTCCGGGAGACGCGATGCAGCCGCCGGATTTCCTCTTCCTGCTCATCAACAAGCGCTGCAACCTGCGCTGCCAGCACTGCGACTACTGGCAGCTCAATGACGACGACCGGCCGCGCTACCTCACCATGGATCGGCGGCGCGAGGTGATCGACGAGTTCGCGCAGCTGCGACCGGGCGGCGCGCTCGTGATCTGCGGCGGCGAGAGCATGCTCGACCTCGAGGACTACTTCGGCATTGCGGGTCATTGCCGCGCGCGCGGCATTCGATGTCTGTCGGTCATCAACGGCACGCGCGTGCGCGATCGCGAGCGCGCCGACCGCATGGTGCTCGAAGGTCCGCACGAGATCTCCGTGTCGCTCAACAGCCATCGCGCCGAGCTGCACGATCGCACGCGTGGCATCCGCGGATCGTTCGACAAGGCCGTCAAGGCGCTGCGCCTGCTGATCGAGGCGCGCGCGCGCCATGCGACGGCGACGAAGATCTACGTGATGGGGCTGATCTTCGACGAGAACTATCGCGAGCTCGACGCGTTCTACGATTTCGTGCTGAACGACGTCGGCGCCGACAAGCTGAAGCTCAACTTCCTGCAGCCGTCGTTCGGTCACGACGGCGAGGTCGACGCGTTCTTCGGCGATCATCACGACGTCGATCCCGACGTGCTCTACGACACCATCGCGCAGTGCGACCGCAAGTACGGCCTCGGCTTGAACCCGGTGTGGCACGAGCAGGTGCGCATGTACTTCCGCTCGCTGCGTCGCTCGGGGGACATCGAGCGCGGCTGGAAATCGGCCTCGGGCACGGACGAGCACATCTGCAACACGTACGAGCGCAACATCATGGTCGACCACTACGGCGTGGCGCGGCTGTGCTTCTCGCACGGCTTTCCGGGCATGCCGCTGCGCAAGCCGGGCGATCTCGGGCGCTTCTGGCAGTCCGCGGAATTCATCCGCCAGTCGATGCGCCGATGCAATCAATACTGCGGCATCAGTCACAGCGTGCGGCGTGAGACGAGCACGCAGGCATCGCGGCGCCCGTTGCCGATCCCGGTGGTGGATGCACGCCCGGCGGCGCCGCGCGCGCTGGTCGACTTCGCCTACACGTTGAGGGTTTCGTAGGGTTCGACGACCTCGACCTCGAGCGGCATCCCGCTCTCCTGTACCTCGACGAGACGCTCGATGAGCGCCTCCGGATCGTCGTCGCGCATGCGGATGACCAGCCGGGACGGCCTGGATTCCTCCAGGGCCTCGGCAATGGATTCGGAACGCGCCGGAATCTCCATCGTGCTGCCCGACGCCGCCACGCTGGCGGATGAGCGCAGCCGTTGCTGGAGCTCGCGCGCCGTGCGCCAGAGCTTCTGCTGCCGCGTGTCGCGCCAGATGGCCTCGCAACATTCCTTCAGCAGCTCCTTGAAGGCGCGATCCGGCATCGGCGGCTCCGCGGCCTCGAGAAGCGCGTAGGCGCCTCGCGCATCGCCCGCGGCAAGGAGCGCCGACGCCGCGTCACACGCCTGCAGCGTCGCGGCGCTCGGCGCAGGCGGCGCAACGGGTTCCTCGCTGCGCCCGCAGCAGTCCTTGTAACGCTCGCCGCTGCCGCAGGGACAGGGCTCGGTGCGCCGCACGACGCCCGCCGCGGCGCGCTGCGCCAGCTGGAACGTCTCGCGGTACGCGGGCGCGGTGGGACTGAAGTCGAGCGCCGTGCGCGCGAGCCGCACCGCCGTGTGCACTTTCCCGCGCGCGAGTGCGACCCGCGCGAGGCCGTTCACGGCGTTCGGATCGCCGGGGTAGTCGTCGAGCGCGTGCTCGAACCGGCGCCGGGCGCCGTCGATGTCGCCGGCGAGCAGCGCGCGCACGCCGCGATAGCAGCGTGTCGACACGCGCGCCCAGTGATACGCGATCGGTCCCGCCCACTTGGCCTTGAGCTGCGTGTCGTAGAGCGTCAGCTTCGCCTCGCGACGGTTCGCGCCTCGCCCCGCGCCCGACGTGCCGAGATCGGGCTGATAGCTCACCGTCGCGAGCGGCACGAACGCGAAATCGCCGTGCCCGGCGATCTGCGCGAGCAGGTCGCGGTCCTCGCAGATGTCGAACGCGGTGTCGAAGCGGCATCCGAGCCCGCGCACGCGCGCGCGGATCAGCGCGGCCTGCCAGTAGCACAGCGTCGCGCAGTAGACGAGGGCGCGGTTGAAGGGACGGCCGAACAGCGATTCGACCCGTCCGGCAGCGTTCACGAGCCGTCCCTGGCCGTACACCACGAGCGCGTCCGGATGATCGGCTGCCGCGGTGACCAGCGAGCTCACGTGCGCGGGATCGCAGGTGTCGTCGTCGTCGAGGAATCCAAACCATTCGCCGCGCACGGCGTCGAGGCCCGCGTTGCCCGCGTGCGGCCGGCGCAACGGGCGCTCGCCGCCGACGACGCGAACGGTGTGACCGTCGCGCCACGCGATCGACGGCAATGGCGGATGTCCGCCACCTGTCGCATCGACGACGATCACGTCGATGTTCGGATAGTCCTGACGCGCCAGCGACTCCAGCGCGCGGACGAGCGCCGGCCGCCCCATGCTGCGTACGATGACGGAGACGAGCGGCAGCTGCGCGCTCATGCGCTCACGACGCGTGCTGCACGAGCTCGATGGCGAGATCGACGGCGGCGACGAGGCTGCCCGCGTCGGCGGTGCGCGCGGCCGCCGGATCGCCCGCGAGATCGAGCGCGGTGCCGTGGTCGACCGACGTCCGCACGAACGGCAGCCCGAGCGTGACGTTGACGCCGTGGCCGAAGCTCGCCGCCTTCAGCACCGGCAATCCCTGGTCGTGGTACATCGCGACGATGGCGTCGTAGGCCTGCGCGTGACTCGGCACGAACACCGTGTCGGCGGGCACGGGCCCGTCGACCCGCACCCCGCGCGCGCGGGCATCCGCGATCGCGGGCGCGATGATGTCGAGATCCTCCCGCCCGAGGTGGCCCGATTCGCCGGCGTGCGGGTTGAGGCCGCACACCGCAATGCGCGGCTCGCGCACGCGAAAGCGCTGCACGAGGTCGTGCTGGACGATGTCGAGCGTCTCCGCGACCGCGGCGCGCGTGATCGCCTGCGCCACCTCGCGCAGCGGCAGGTGCGTCGTGACCAGGGCGACACGCAGGGCGCGCGCGCCCGCGTCGCTCACGAGCATCATCACCACGCGGGGCGTGCGCGTGCGCGCCGCGAGGAATTCGGTGTGCCCCGTGAACGGAATGCCGGCGTCCAGGATGACGCTCTTCTGCACCGGTGCGGTGACGAGCGCGGCGAACGCTCCGGTGGCGCACGCGTCGCAGGCGCGGGCGAGCATCGTCAGCACGCTGTGCGCGTTCGTGGGATCGGGATGCCCCGGCTTGACCGGCGCCGCCAGCGGCTGGTGCCAGACCTCCACGATGCCGCCGGAGGGCGCGAACGACGCCGGATCGTACGGCGCGTAGCGCGGCGCAAGGCCGATGCGCGACGCGCGCTCGCTGAGGAGCGCGGCGTCGCCGAGCATCACCAGGCGGCCCGCGAAGGGCCGCTCGGCGTGACGCACGGCGAGCATCGCGCAGAGCTCGGGTCCGATGCCGGCCGGCTCGCCCGAGCTTATCGCCAGCGTCGGCCGCTCCATCAATGCATTGGCGGCAGCCACGTCGCCTACATGCGCTGCACGTCGACCGCTGCGCTGCCGAAGACCTGCACGTCGAATGCACCGGCTGCGCGCAGCGTGAAACCGCCCTCTCCGTCGGCGTCGATGCGCGTCTGCGTGAAGCCGTCGAGCGAATGCGCCGGCGGACCGAACACCCAGAGCGACTCGAGCGGCTTCGCGGCGTCGATCTCGCCGGTGTGCTGCACTGCGCGGCCCAGCGGCAATGCGTAGCCTTCGCGGCCGAACACCGGGAACTGGTCGAGCTTCGCCTTGTAGCGCAGCACCTGTCGGCCCGCGTAGCGCTGCCGCGTGTTGAGGTCGTACCAGGCGCCCGGCGGCAACGCGATGTCGACCTCGCCGCCCGGCTGCACGATCGGCGCGACGAGCAGCGCTTCGCCGCACATGAACTGCGTGTCGAAGTCCCGCGTGAGCGCGCTTGCCGGAAACGCGAGCGCCATCGCGCGCGTGACCGGCAATCCGGTGCGGCTCGCCTGCTTCACCACGCGCTCGAGGTACGGGATCAACCGATAGCGCAGCGCCAGCCATTTGCGCGCGATCGCTTCAGCCTCGGCGCCGAATGCCCAGGGCTCACGCTCGCCGATGCCATGCAGGCGCATGTGCGAGGTGAAGACGCTCGCCTGCATCCACCGCACGTACAGCTCGGCGTCCGGCGAGTGGCTGCCGTAGAAGCCGCCGATGTCGCTGCTGTGATAGGGATTGCCGCTCATGCCCCACGACAGGCCGCCGCGTATCGACGCCGCGAGGCCCTCCCAATCGGCTTGCGGGTCGCCGCCCCAGCCGATGGGGTAGCGCTGGCTGCCCGACCACGCCGCTCGACTCCATACGATCGGCGGCCCCGGATCCTTCTTGAAACGCGCCGTCGCCTCGTACACGCAGCGGTTGTAGAGGAGCGGATAGACGTTGTGAAGCCGGCGGCCGCGATCGCCATTGAAGGCCACGGCGTCGTCGGGAACCTGCTCGCCGAAATCGCTCTTGATCGCGTCCACGCCGTCGTCGAAGAGCGCCTGATGTGCATCGCGCCACCACGCGAAGGCGGCCGGATTGGTGAAGTCGAGGATGCCGCTTTCCGGCAGCGGGGTGAGCACCTTGCCGAACGGGCTCGACGACGGCGAGGTATCCCAGCCGAACACGTACGGATCCCCCTGCTCGGTGGTCAGCAGGTAACGGCGCGACGCGAGCTCCTGGAAGAGCGGCGAGTGGATCGACACGTACGGGTATTCCCATACGCACAGGCGCAGGTTGTGCGCCTTGATGCGGCCGAGCATGCCGCGCGTGTCGCCGAAGCGGGAAGGGTCCCACTGGAAGTCGAAGCGGGTCTCCACGTTCCATGCCGCGCGCCCGTCGAGCGTGAGCACGTCGCACGGCACCTTGCGCTCGCGCAGCTTGATCGCGACGTCGATCGCTTCCTCGGGCGTCTTGTAATAAGCGCGCGACACCCACAGGCCGAGGCTCCAGCGCGGGACTTCCGGCGCGCGCCCCGTGAGCTGCGTGTAGAGGTCCAGGATGGACGCCGGCGTGTCGGCGGCCATGAGGAACATGTCGAGCGCCTCGTCCTCGACGAGGAACGCGTAGCTGCGATGGGACCAGTCCGGGTAGCCCACGCCGTGCGTGACCATGCCCGGCGTGTGCACGAACAGGCCCCATGCGCCGCGACCGGTTCCCGTGCTCCACGCAAATGGCGTGTTCTTGTACGACAGCCCGGTATTGACGCCGAGCGCGTCCTCGACGTGCGAATGGATGAGCTGCCCGCGCTTGTCGAGTGGGCCGAACTTCTCGCCCAGTCCGTACACCGGCTCGCCGCTGGAGAGCGCGAGCGCCGCCGTCCAGAGCCCGCCCTGGCGCAGCCGCCCGAACGTCGGCAGGCGCGTGAAGCCACGAAAGTGCTCGTCGGTGATCGACTCCAGCACCTGCGAGCCGCGCCAGAGCAGCCGCACGCGCAGCGGAACGCCGGTGACCTCGAGCGTCGCATCGCCCGACGTGAACGACCACGCGCCGGACTCGAGCTGCGTGGTCTGGCACGGCTTCGCCCGACCGGTGACGATGCCGTAGTCGGGACGCGTCGTCGGGCCGACGCGCAGCCTGAAGAGCCCCGGGCCGAACGCCGTGATCTCGAGGATGTCGCCGCTCGACGTGGCGAACGATGCACCCGACGCCGTCTTGCCGAGACTGTGCGGCGCTTCGAGACGCAGGTACGCCGAGGGGTCGAGTTGCATGGTGCCGGTATCAGCCCGCGAAGCGCGGTTCCGGAAGACCCGGCACGTCGACGCGCATCGCGAAAATACCGCCGGACTGCGGCAGCAGCGCGAGCTCGCCCGCGTCGCGCTTCTGGCGCGCAGTGGTGATGTAGAGCGTGCAAAGATCCGGCCCGCCGAATGCGCACATCGTCGGGCACATCGCGGCGAGCGGATGCTCGGCGATGAGGCGTCCGCGCGGCGAGAGCTTGACGACCTTGCCGGCGCCGTACAGCGCGACCCAGTAGTTGCCCACGCTGTCGACCGCCGCGCCGTCCGGTCGCTCCTTCTCGCCGGACCATTGCATGAACACGCGCCCGTTCGTCGGCGTCCCGGTGCCGGCGTCGTAATCGAACGCGCGCACCACCTGCGCCGGCGTGTCGGCGTGATACATCGTGAGCCCGTCGGGGCTGAAGCCGAGGCCGTTGCTGATCGTCATGCCGCTGAACAGCTCGCGCACCGAGCAATCCGTGTCGACGCGATACAACGCCGCGCTACCGCGGTCGCGGTTCTCGTTCATCGTTCCGACGATGAGACGTCCGCGCGGATCGCAGCGCCCGTCGTTGAAGCGGTGGTGATGCGGATCGTACGGCGCGTCGGCGACCTTGCGCGTGGGATGCCCGTGCGCGTCGGCGAGCCAGATGCCGCTGCGCAGCGCGAGAACGAAGCCGCCGCGTGCGCGCAGCGCGAAGCAGCCGATCGATTCGGACAACGGCATCGTCGCGTTTTCGCCGCTGCGCGGGTCGAAGCGATGCAACGCCGGCGCGTTGATGTCGATCCAGTAGAGCACCTGCTCGTCGCGCGACCATACGGGACACTCGCCCAGGCTCGCGCGGGCGTCCAGCACAGCGGTCGGTGTGGCGAGGACGGAGTCGTTCATCGTGCGGTGAGGCGCATCGTACAAGAAAAGGACGTCCCCGGCCCGAGCACCCGCATGCCGGTGTCGGTGGC
>Ga0070684_100004089_pt1 | contig 11041 bp, 4 predicted proteins | sample KBSC723LmetaG_FD_65653 | JGI IMG/M metagenome (GOLD analysis project Ga0070684, IMG submission 65653) | Corn rhizosphere microbial communities from Kellogg Biological Station, Michigan, USA - KBS C7.2-3L metaG | ecosystem: Host-associated > Plants > Roots > Rhizosphere ...
ACATTTTCCATCGACGACCACAACGATCGGCGACCTGTCGGCTGTTTTTATTGTCAGCGACGCCGTGGGTCTAAGGCCCGCAGCAAAACCAGAAGTGGTCAAAAGAAAAGAAGCTAGAAGAGTAGAAATTGTTTTCATACTAATTATGTTTTAATAGAATAACGGCCATCTGGTAGTTACCGGTAAAAGAACCATCAAGGCCAAGTTTGTTTTTGATACCGGTTGCGATCCGATCGAGTATCTCTTTTAATTTCATCATCGTTTCTTGATTTGCCTAAAAAATTCAAAGCACATGCCACCATATTAAAAAATCACGAAAGGAAACGTTAAAGGAAAAAGCTGACGTGAAAACGAAGAAATAAATTTTGATCAAAGTCGTTACTGGGAAGGGTTTTGAGGAAAGAGCGAAGTTTTGTTAAAGAATTTTCATTGCCCGTTTCTGTGAAAAAAATATAGTTGCCGCATCCATAAAACTGATATTGATTATAACTTGTAAAAAAATTAACAGGATGCGAATTAAACCTCTCCGCTTTTTCATTGCCGGGACGATCAGTTTACTCATCACGTCTTCTGTTCTTGGCCAGCTACCCGTAAAAAATTATGAGAAAGAGTGGCAGCAGGTTGACGCCTTTGTAAATAAAGGTTTACCAAAATCTGCGCTAAGCCAGGTGAGGAAGATCTACCAGCTCGCAAAAAAAGACAAACAGGATGCACAGGTGATCAAATCACTTATATACATGATCAGTTTGCAAAACGAGGTCACAGAAAATGAAGAGTCCAGGGCTATCGCCGATTTGGGAAAAGAAACGAATAGCGCTGGCGAACCCGCAAAATCAATCCTAAATAGTTTGCTTGCTGAACTTTACTGGCAGTATTACCAACAACATCGTTGGCAACTGTATGACAGAACGAATACGACTGGATTTAAGAAGGACGATATAGCCACATGGACAGCAGATGATCTTCATAAAAAGATCGGGCAACTTTATTTGCAATCGATCAAAAGCTCATCGCTTCTTCAACAAACGAAGCTAGCCGCTTATGATGCCCTTATTTTAAAAGGGAATGTTCGTCATCTCCGTCCTACTCTTTTTGACCTGCTGGCCCATCGTGCACTTGATTATTTTAAAAATGATGAGAGGAATATCACAAAGCCGGCGTATGTGTTTGAAATAAACCAGGCTTCAGCCTTCGACCCCGCTGCAGATTTTATTCATCGCAAGTTTGAAACAAAGGACTCCTTGTCATTAGAACAAAAGGCATTGTTAGTTTACCAGCAATTGATCGCATTTCATTTAGATGATGCAAAACCTGATGCATTGATCGATGTTGACATCGAAAGAATCCAATTTGTAAATGAAAAAGGCGTACAGGAAAATAAGAAGGAATTATATCTGCTGGCACTAAATCATCTTGCGCATCAATATGAAAACCTGCCTGCCGGACAGGCACGTATCCCAGCCGCCTCACAAGCATCTTACTTGATCGCCCAGCAATACAATGAGGATGCAAATTTATACCAGCTCTATGGCGATACAACACATCGGTACGACAAGGTGAGGGCAAAAGAAATTTGCGAAAAGATATTGGCTCAAAAGGTCTTGCCTGCCGGGAGGCAGGATTCGTCTGAAGGAAAGATCAATTGTTACAATTTGCTAAATGAGATCAATAAAAAAGACTTGCAGTTCTCAATTGAGAAAGTGAATATTCCAGGGCACCCATTTAGGGCATTGATTCAATATAAAAATTTTAACCAACTCTATTTACGATTAATTAAAGCAGACGAAAATTTAAAGAATGAAACAGGGAATTATTATGACGATAAATTCTGGAACAGAATAACAAGTGCAGTTTCTATCCGTAGCTGGGAGCAGGGTCTGCCTGTTGTAAACGACCTGCAAAAACATTCTGTTGAAATAAGAATAGATGCCCTGCCTGCCGGGGATTATTTTTTATTGGCAAGCACCGACAAAAGCTTCAATACTAAAAGTTCTTTGTTGGGCGCAAGATTGTTCTATGTTTCAACTATCAGCTACGTGAATAATGGCCCAAATTATTTTATCCTCCATCGGGAAACCGGCCAGCCATTGGTCAGTGCGTTCGTACAAATTTGGGAGCAGAAGTACGATTACAAGACATCCAAATACACGAAGGAAAAAATAAACAGTTATAAAACTGACGATAAAGGTTTTTTTAAGCTCCAAAGATCAAAGGACCAAAATAGAGTAAACAACAATTTTTTGCTGGACGTAAGCTATAATGACGAGAGACTTTTCATGAACGATTTTCAATACGACTACTATTATTATAATGACAATAATGAAAATGTTCCTGAAAATATTTCTGTTTTTCTCTTTACTGACCGCTCGATCTACAGGCCGGGTCAAACTTTATATTTCAAGGGAATTGCGATCAGCAATGATCAACAGGAGAAAAAATATAGCACTAAAGCAGGCTATGAAACGCTGATCTATTTGCGGGATCCTAATGGCCAGTCAACAGATTCCACGAAAGTAACTACAAATGATTACGGATCTTTTTCGGGAAAATTCCAAATACCTCAGTCTGGATTAAACGGTGTTTTTACTCTCTTCATGAAAGATGATAAGGGTTCTGCGAATATATCAGTGGAGGAATACAAAAGGCCTAAGTTCTATGTAGACTATGAAAAGCTCAAGGGAACATATAAGGTAAATGAAAAAATAAAGATCACGGGTTTTGCAAAGGCGTATGCAGGCAATAATATTGATGACGCCACAGTAAAATACCGCGTCGTTCGTCAGCCAAGATTTATTTATGACTGGATGTTCTGGCGTTGGTGGCAACCACCGACAAAGGAAATGGAAATCGCCCATGGTGAAATTAAAACAGCCAAAGACGGAAAGTTTGAAATTGAGTTTACGGCTATCCCCGACCTGACTATTGACAAAAAATTTGAACCGGTATTTGATTACAGGGTCTATGCCGATGTAACAGATATCAATGGAGAAACAAGAAGTGGGGAATCTCTTGTCACCGTGAGTTATAAATCTTTAATCCTTAATGTTAGTGTTCCCGAAAAATTACCGACCGACAGTTTCAAAAACATTTCCATCAGCACCACCAATATAGCGAGTGAATTTCAAGCAGCAAATGTTACCGTAACGATCTCAAAATTGAAACAGGAAAAAAGATTGATCCGAAGTCGCTACTGGCAAAGGCCGGATCAGTTTGTGATGACAAAGGAAGAATATATCAAGCTCTTCCCTAACGATGAATACGATAACGAGAGTGATTTTAAGAGTTGGGAAAAAGAGAAGCAGGTATTTGAAAGGACGGATTCATCAAGGAAGAATACAGAATTCAGAACACAGAATACAGAATTCCAGGCTGGATTCTATATGATGGAAGTAATTGCAAAAGAGAAGGACGGACAGGAGGTGAAAAATATAAAGTATTTTGAATTATATGACGAAAATTCAAATCAATTAAATCAACCGCAGTATTTATGGACCGAGAGAAGTAAGGCTATAGAACCTGGGGAGAAAACGACCGTCAAGGTAGGAACTTCTGCAGAAAATGTCTATTTGATCCAGCAAGTAGATAGCTCAGGCATTAACGGCGGACAACCCATAAACTATAAATCCGACAGCTATCGGATACAAACTTTAAACAACGAAAAGAAAGCCTTTGAATTTACAGCAACGGAATCTAATCGCGGTGGTTACGGAGTAGATTATTTCTTCGTGAAGAATAATCGCTTTTATCAATACGGTGATGTAATACGCGTTCCCTGGACAAATAAAGAATTGAAAATTGAATATGCCACATTCCGTGATAAAACGTTGCCGGGCAGTGAAGAAAAATGGAAAGTAAAGATCACGGGCTACAAAAACGATAAGGTAGCGGCAGAAATGTTGGCAAGCATGTATGATGCTTCGTTAGATCAATTCAAGCCGCACAACTGGTATGATCCATCTTTCTGGCCTGTCTACTCTAATTATTCAATGTGGAATGGGAACTATAATTTTTCCGGAGTAGAATCCGAAGAAAAAGAAAATACGAATGAACTGACAAAATATCTCGATAAAAGATATGATCTGTTAATTGCTAGCGATCGCCAAATATATCTATACTCCTCCAACTCAAGGGTAATAAGAATTAGGGGCATCTCAAGTTTAAACGATCAAAACAAAAATTTAAATGAAGTCGTTGTTACTGGATACGAAACTCAGAGGAAAAAGGATCTTACGGGTGCATTACAAGGAAAAGTGGCTGGCGTTTCAATTACACCCGGCGTTGCAGCATCACCAGATACAGCGACAGTAACTATGCAAAAACAAGAATCCTATAAACAAGGCCCGGAGATCCAGATCCGAAAAAACTTCAATGAAACGGCTTTCTTCTTTCCTGATCTGCATACTGATTCAACAGGAGCCATTGAATTTTCTTTTACCATGCCCGAAGCTTTGACCAAATGGAAATTGCAGACCCTGGCTCACACAAAGGATTTGGCAATCGGTTTATCAACAAAAGAGGTTATTACGCAAAAGCAATTAATGGTGCAACCCAATGCTCCGAGATTTTTCCGTGAGGGCGACAGGATGGAATTTACTGCCAAGATCGTTAACCTCACCGATTCTGAATTTACAGGCCAGGCTCAATTACAATTATTCGATGCTACCACCAATCAATCGGTAGATGGTTGGTTCCAGAATATGTTTCCTAATCAATACTTCACCGTTGCAGCCGGCCAAAGTGAAGTGGTAAAATTTCCTGTGCAGATCCCTTATTTGTTCAACAAAGCATTGACATGGCGAGTTGTTGCTAACACGTCCCCTGCCGGAGGAGGCCAGGATAGGGCCTTCTCGGATGGTGAAGAAGATGCCACGCCTGTTCTCACCAATAAAACATTAGTAACAGAAACTCTCCCCTTAAACATGAAAGGAGCAGGAACAAAGAATTTCACCTTTGACAAACTTTTGAACTCTGGAACTTCTGGAACCTCTGAAACTCTGCAGAATTATTCTCTCTCTGTTGAGTACACAAGCAACCCCGCATGGTACGCAGTACAGGCGCTCCCCTATTTGATGGAATATCCCTACGAATGTGCCGAACAAACATGGAATCGTTATTATGCCAACTCCCTGGCAAGCATGATCGCAAATTCATCGCCGCGCATCAAACAAATATTTGAACAATGGAAAACGAAAGACACATCGGCGCTTCTTTCGAATCTGCAGAAGAACCAGGAGCTAAAATCCGTCCTGCTGGAAGAAACACCATGGGTGATGGAGGCAAAGACAGAAGAACAGCAAAAGAAAAATATTGCCCTATTGTTTGACATGGTAAAAATGAGTAGCGAGCTGAATAACTCTTTAGAGAAATTAAAACAAATGCAATCGGAGAGTGGAGGATTTGTTTGGTTCAAGGGTGGACCGGATGATCGTTACATGACACAATATATTGTCACGGGGATCGGGCATTTACAAAAACTTAACGCTATACCGAAAAGACACATAGAAAAATTAAAAGAAATCCTGAATGTTGCTATCCCCTATCTCGACAAAAAGGTCAAGCAAGACTATGACGAACTTCTAAAAAATAAAATTGACCTCAAAAAATATTCCCCGGACTATTCGGATATACAATACCTATACATGCGCAGCTTCTTCCCCGAATATCCAATTGAAAAAACTTCTCAAACGGCATATAACTATTTTAGAAAACAAACTCGGTCACACTGGACAAATCAAAGCAAGTACATGCAGGGAATGATTGCATTGACTTTATCAAGAACGGGCGACACAAAAACTCCCACTGATATTTTAAGGTCGTTAACGGAAACATCGATCGGAAATGAAGAGATAGGAATGTATTGGAAAAATGAAAAGGTCGGATGGTTCTGGTACCAGGCTCCTATAGAAACTCAATCATTATTGATCGAGGCATTTCAAGAGATAAAGACGCAAAATTTTGCGTCTCAACAAAAGAATGTTGATCATATGAAGACCTGGCTGCTGAAAAATAAACAAACAAACAACTGGACAACGACTAAGGCAACTGCGGAGGCGTGCTATGCTCTTTTACTGCAAGGCTCGCAATGGTTATCAAATGAACCTTCGGTGGAGATCAGGTTGGGAAAAGACCTCCTCCTAGCCTCCTCCAAAGGAGAAGGAACACAACCCTCTGAGGCCGGAACCGGTTATTTTAAAAAAGTAATTGAGGGAAATAAGATTGATCCATCCATGGGAAATATCTCCGTCAAAATAGAGTCTTCGAAAGTTCCCCTCCCGGGGGATTTAGGCGGCTGGGGTGCTATCTATTGGCAGTATTTTGAAGAGCTCGATAAGATCACAACTTCGTCCACACCGCTTAAACTATCAAAAAAATTATTTGTCGAAACAAATACTGATCGTGGGCCCGTTTTGAATCCGGTGAATGAAAATGACGAACTACATGTCGGCGATAAGATAAAGGTGCGAATTGAGTTACGCGTTGACCGAGGCATGGAATATGTGCATATGAAAGACATGAGAGCCAGTTGTCTTGAACCTATAAATGTTTTGAGTGAATATAAATGGCAAGATGGACTTGGTTATTATGAAAGCACTAAAGACGCAAGCACAAATTTCTTCTTTAGCCATTTACCAAAGGGAACGTTTGTGTTCGAATATCCACTGTTCGTAACACACGCTGGAAACTTCAGCAATGGAATCACCAGCATTCAATGCATGTACGCTCCGGAGTTTAGTGCACATAGTGAAGGAGTACGCATCTCTGTTTCTGAATAAATGCCCAATATTCAATGTTCAATTCTCAATATTCAAATATCCAATATCCTAATATCTCGCGTGAGCATTGAATATTGAACATTATTTTTGTTCATGCAAGTTGACTACTTAATTATCGGGCAAGGACTCTGCGGCACATGGCTCAGCTGGTATCTTACAAAAGAAAATCGAAGTTTCATTGTCATTGATAACAATGCACCCATCACCCCATCGAAAGTATCCGCCGGCATTATCAATCCGGTTACCGGACGAAGAATGGTAAAAGTGTGGATGGTGCAACAGGTACTCTCCTTTGCCCATGAAGCTTACAAAGAAATTGGAAATTTTCTTGGCCTTACGGCCATTTCACAAAAAAACATAATCGACTTCTTTCCTAATGCGCATCAACGACAAGTCTTTTTGCAACGCATTGAAGAAGGTGAAGAATACCTAAACTCTTTTCCGGAGCAAAATCAATTCAACTCTTTCTTTAATTACGAGTTGGGTTGCGGAGAAATTCGTCATTCTTATATTGCTCATCTTGATACCTTATTACCCGCATGGAGACAGCAATTGAAAGAGAATACGCAATTGCGTGAACAAGATTTCGAATTTGAAAACCTGGTCGTCAAAGAGAAGTCGGTTCAATATGAAGATATCACTGCTGAAAAAATTATTTTCTGCGACGGCCTTAGCAGTTTTGACAACCCTTTCTTCAAAGGTCTTCCTTTTGCTCCCAACAAAGGAGAAGTTCTGGTCGTTGAAATTCCAGGCCTTCCGGATCAACATATTTATAAGAAAGGATTTCTCCTGGCTCCCCTTCAGGGGATGGGGGTATTTTGGCTTGGTTCAAATTATCAGTGGAGTTTTCCGAATGTTGAACCCACCCATGAATTTTACGAGCAGGCAGAACGGCATTTAAAAGCATGGCTTAGGATCCCTTTCAAGATCCTTGAACACAAAGCATCCATTCGTCCAGCAACTATAGAACGACGACCATTTGTTGGTTTGCATCCTCATCAGCAAAACCTGGGCATCCTTAACGGAATGGGAACAAAGGGATGTTCCCTGGCCCCGTTTTTTGCAAGTCAATTGGTCGATCATATTTTGCGTAACAAAGAAATCATGCCGGATGCAGACGTAAAAAGATTCCAGAGAATTTTAGCGAGGTGATCTAAATGCGGTGCGTTAATTGAGGATTTTATTTTTTGACAAAGGATCCTGGTTCAGTACACGACACAAAGAGGTATAAAGCTCGGGCATGTTTTTTCTCAAACCCTGTGGGTTATCAAAAAAAGCTTCCACACTAACTGCCCAAAACTCATGCAAATTGCTAAAGGCATAACCGCGCAGGTAACTATGCCGGTTGGTTATCACTTGTGCCAGTATCGGGCCTGTGGTAGTGGAAAAATGTTCATAGTTCATTCTGAAATGCGTGTCCATTCCGTATTGCGCAAAGAAGTTATTGTATAAGAGAGCATGCGCCATTTCATGAACAGCCACATTTACGTTGTCATTTTGCCTCATATAGCCAAAAAGAAAGTGCTTCCACGATAAATAGATCCCTTCGGGCGCTACATGTCCTACATATATTTCCGTATCATTCTCCATTTGGTAAGCATCTGCCAGCACATGAATATTTTCAAAATGGGAAAGAAGATAATTTTTTAGGCCAAAGGTTACCTGGACAGCCGACGCACTCACCAGGATGGCAGTCTCCTCGTTTTCCTCCATACCTACAAAATGGAATTTTTTGATAGACCTGAAGTGGTGGGCTCGCTTTACAAAATGCCTCTTGCCCTCAACGGATAGTTCGTTAAAATACGGTATTAAGCTTCCGATAACAGAACAATAGGAGTCAAATACTGAATCACTAACCGCAATTTCCTGCTCAGCAACAACGGGAGACTCGTGGCTTTTGTGGATTATATATCGCAGTTTTCTAATTAAAGTTCGCATTGGGTCACGGTTCGGGCCTAAAAGTATACATTCCCCCGGCATTTTGCAAGGACTGGCTTGTCTAATCCTATAACGGCTATCTAACCAAAATCTTATCCTTTGTTAAAGGATCCTGGTTTAAAATATCACAAAGAGTGCCATAGAGTTGCGGTAAAGACTGCTTTAGACCCGCGGGGTTTTCAAAAAAGGCCTCCACGCTCACGGCCCAGAATTCCTGCATGTTTTTAAATGCATAGTCACGTAAATAACTGCTGCGGTTAACAACGGCGCTTGCAAATACGAGACCGCTCGCCGAGGAAAATTTGGCGAAATCAACCCGGAACCTGCTGTCAATATCAGTGTCGCTAATAAAATTTTCGTGCTCAAGTGCATGAGCCATCTCATGAATAGCCACATTTACATTGTCTGTCGTGTCTCCATATCCCTGTAAAAAATACTTCCATGAAATAAAGATGCCGTCCGGTGACACATGCCCTACGAATATCTCTTTTTCGCCAGTCCTTTGATACGCATCAGGTGTAACATAAATATTCTTAAAAAATGGAAGTTCATATTTCTCAAGCCCAAAAGTGATTTGAACTGCGGCGGCGCTGATAAGGACCGGGATCTCCTTTTTCTCTTCCATTCCTATGTAACTGAAGTGCTTAATGCTCTTGAAATGAATCGTTCTCTCCAAAAACCGTTTTTTACCAGCATCAGGCAATTCATTGAAATAAGAAATATACTGGCTGATGATCGAGCCGTATTCCGATTCGATAGCGGTCATTGTATCAGGTGCATTAAAGTTCACTCCATAAATATAATGCCGCAAACCTGTAATGCAAACAGAGGGTGTTAGTCATTATCTTTGCCGGCCCGAACGTTCCTTTCGGTACTGGCGGGCGCCTGTTGAAGTTTTTATGTTACCGGCGACAGAATTTCCCTGCCTACCAGCAGGCGAGCATTAAACTTCTGTTGTGTCACTCACTTCAACATTCTGTTCTCTACTGAGCAGAAATCGTAAATCGAAAATCAGAAACCTGGATGTATCGTTCTAATACCTGCGGTGAATTAAGAATAACAAATGCCGGGAATACCGTTACCCTTGCCGGCTGGGTACAAACCGTTCGCAAATTTGGAGCCATCACCTTTGTCGACCTTCGCGACCGTTATGGCATTACACAATTATTATTTGGAGAAGAGTTGAACCAGGAATTGGATGAAAATCCGTTAGGCCGTGAATTCGTATTACAGGCAACGGGCAAGGTGCACGAGAGAAGCAATAAGAATCTTAACATACCAACGGGAGAGATCGAGGTCGCTGTCTCGTCCTTTAAAATTTTAAATAAGTCAGCAGTCCCTCCTTTTACCATCCAGGATGATACCGATGGAGGTGATGACCTTCGTATGCGGTTCCGTTATCTTGACCTTCGCCGTAATGCAATCAAAAAGAATCTTGAATTGCGTTATTCAGTAAACAGGGCTGCGCGAAATTATTTGCACCAGCAGGGCTTCATGGATATTGAGACGCCATTTCTGATCAAATCAACCCCCGAAGGTGCAAGAGATTTTGTTGTACCCTCGAGAATGAATCCCGGGCAGTTTTATGCTCTTCCGCAGTCGCCGCAAACTTTCAAACAACTTTTAATGGTTAGCGGTTACGATCGCTATTACCAGATAGTAAAATGTTTTCGCGATGAGGATCTTCGTGCGGATCGCCAGCCGGAATTCACCCAGATAGATTGTGAAATGGCCTTTGTAGAGCAGGAAGATATTCTCAACATGTTTGAAGGAATGATCAAACATATTTTCAAAGAGGTGAAAGGATTTGACTACAGTCAGCCCGTTGAAAGAATGAGTTGGGACGAGGCAATGTGGAATTATGGAATTGACAAACCTGACACGAGGTTTGGAATGACAATCACGAATCTTAAATTTCCTGTCACAGCATTTCCCGACTATACAGAACACCTACAAAACTCTCCTTTGGCGGGTGGCAGCGGCTTTCCCGTATTCGATAATGCTGAGACGGTTGTTGCTATTTCAGTTCCTAATGCTTCCGAGTATTCACGCAAACAAACCGATGAACTGACTGAATGGGTAAAGCGCCCGCAGATTGGAATGGGTGGGCTGGCTTTCGTCAAAGTAAATTCAGATGGAACGTACAAAAGTAGTTTCGATAAATTCTTTAATGCAGATCAGCTAAAAACACTTGCTGACTTCTGCAAAGCAAAGACGGGTGACCTTATTCTAATTCTTGCAGGCGCTGAAGAGAGAACAAGAAAAGCCATTAGTGAACTAAGGCTTGAAATCGCACAGCGATCCGGTTTGCGAAAAGCAGACGAATTTAA
>Ga0070684_100004095_pt1 | contig 11034 bp, 16 predicted proteins | sample KBSC723LmetaG_FD_65653 | JGI IMG/M metagenome (GOLD analysis project Ga0070684, IMG submission 65653) | Corn rhizosphere microbial communities from Kellogg Biological Station, Michigan, USA - KBS C7.2-3L metaG | ecosystem: Host-associated > Plants > Roots > Rhizosphere ...
CGTGTACTCAGGAATGCGCCCAATGTCAATAAACTGTATATAGACAATCTCATCTGAGTCGTCTGTGATTGTGAGTGTGGCTGGTTTATCCATGTCCACATGGTAGCAGAAGGTTGTAAGGGAATCGTAAAGTGGCTTGTATGCTATACTTCCGGGATGACACTTATGCGTTTAAAGAGTAAGCCTGGTAGTGCCGTCCAGCGATTTGGAGATTGGCGCAAGGGCGAGCCTCAGATAATTATAGACAATCAGACATGGCTTGAAGTTGGGAAGCCAGACAAGGTGGAGTTTTCAATTCCAAAGAAAAATGTCAAACAAACCATATAAAAATTTAGATAATTCTGATGCTGTATTAAGGATGGCAACTCCTGTTGGCATGGAAGATGGAGTGAAGCAGGTCATAATTCGTCATTGCGGCTTTGAGTTTTATAACACGCGGCCATATCATAATTATGAAACATGGTCAGATGGATACATAATAATGGGAAGGAAGGATGGCAAATCAGCATCTTATGATTGGTTTATTGAACAATATAATCTCCCTAATAAGGAAAGAGCGGAATTATTTGTTTCTGTTTCTGCCGAGGACTTAGATGAAGCAGCTATCAAATTTGCAAAAGTTATTGGACAAGAAGAAAAAGTTTTAAATCATATAAATTCTTTGCTTAATAAAGGAACAAGCAGGGCTATGGCTTTGAGAAAGAAATTTAAAAATGATTGATAAAGACACATGGATAATATCTGATACCCATTTCGGGCATCAAAATATTATTGGATTCTGTAATCGCCCCGTTAATCACGAGGCGATAATTATGCGCAATTGGAGGGAGGCTGTTTCTGAATCAGATACAATTCTACACCTTGGTGATGTTGCTTTCGGCAACAAAAGAGGCATAGAACTTTGGGCACAAGATATTTCTGAACTTCCAGGTAGAAAGCTTTTGATAAAAGGCAATCATGATCATTCCAGATCAATAAAAATCTATAAAGATATATTCGAAGTCATTAATCCATTCGTTCAAGATTTCTCTGACGTTAAATTTTATTTTTCTCATTATCCAGACCACCCAATTAAGGATGAATGGGATATTAATGTGCATGGACATATCCATAACAATCCTCTTCAAGGGGATTTTTCTCCTATGGTCGATATAAACAAAATTTATGAGAATGTCAGCATAGAAGTCACAAATTACTCTCCAATTCTTTTTTCTTCAATCCTACAAAAGTGGGGAATCCCTTTTGAGTAAAAACTAACTAAAAAAAGCCATTTTGCGTGAGTTGAGGCCCATTTTGGGCCTTTTTTGCATGAAAATAGCGTTTTTGCGTTAGTTGAGGCCAATAATAGCTGAAATTGAGGTCTAATATGGTAAACTCCTTTATATGGCATTTGAAATGAAAGTTTTGGATAAAATCCGCTGTCCTCGCTGTAATGCCAAAGCGGAATTAAGAATAGATCAGAAAGAACCCAAAGGAAATTGGGTTTTTGTCTTTATAGTATGCCATACTTGCAAGCTGAATAAATATAGTCACTCAACTACTCGCAAAGCTGTATATTTTCAATCAAGAATCAATAGATTGAAAAAAAATGCACCTGAATCACGAATGCTAACTGATAAACTAAAGAAACTAGAAGAATTGAAAAGAGGGGCTGAAAGGAGTTTTTAATGTTAAAACGTATTAAATTGGGATTGGCTGTAATTGCCGGTACTGTAGCTGTTTCAATTCCAGTTGTTTTGACTGCTGGTGCAGCAGGACAGTCTGATGAATTTCAACTTACTCTTATTTCACAAAATTCAACCTCATATACATTTGGTTATCCACAACAAAGCGGATATGGATATTTGTATTATACTAAAGAGACTTCGGCAAGTGATTGGCTCCTTGTCTCTAATACTAATGACGCAACAAAAACAACAGTTAAATTTAATAAAGGTTCTTATGATTATAAAGTAGCAGCGAAAGTTGAAGGACCTTCTGGAAGATACACTCCAAACATTCCTCCACCTGATACAACCGCTCCTAGTGTTCCAACAGGTCTTACTTCTTCGAATGTAACACAGACTTCATTCAACACAAATTGGAATGCTTCAACCGACAATGTTGCGGTTACAGGATATGAGGTTACTATGAATGGGACCGCAACCAATGTGACAACAACATCTAAGTCATATAGTGGCCTAACATGTGCGACAACGTATGTTGTTTCTGTTAAAGCACTTGACGCCGCAGGAAATAAGTCAGCGGCGTCAAATAATTTAAGCGTAACAACATCTGCCTGCGCGACAGGACAAACAGTAAATATGGGAGAATTAAATGTTCTTTCTGGATTTGACAGCGGAAACGCAAATCTATTACTTGCACAGCAGGCAACTCTGTCTCAAACAGCAACTCTACAATCTCTATCTTTTTATGTCACAACAGCGGCAGGAAATTTAAGATTGGGAATATATGATAGTTCAGGTCCAAGCGGCGGGCCAGGACAGAAAGTTGCAGAAACCAACTCATTTGTTCCGGTTGTAGGTTGGAATACGCAGAACGTGACTCCTATTCAATTAAGTGCTGGAACATATTGGCTGGCATATTTGCCAAGCGACAATGGTCTTGGTTTTAGAGACCAAAGTACGGGAACAACAAAGTTGTTTGATTTCTCCTTTGGTCCTATGCCACAGACATTCTCAACAACACCAAGAACAATTACTGCACATTGGTCGTTCTATGCAACACTAAACACATCTGGTGGCGGAGGCTCTGATACCGTAAATCCAACAGCCTCATTAACATCGCCAACTGATGGATCAACAGTGAGTGGAACAATCAATGTTTCGGCTAATGCCTCAGACAATGTTGGAGTTTCAAAAGTTGAGTTCTATCGAGGTTCCAATCTGATTGGAACAGACACAAGCTCTCCATATTCAGTTAACTTCGACACAACAACAGTAAGCAACGGAAATTATGTATTTAGCGCCAAGGCGTATGATGCAGCCAATAATGTTGGAGCATCAGACAATATAAGTGTTGCTATTTCTAATAGTGTGCAACCACCACCCAATGGATTTCCCGACGCAAGCAACACAGGAACTCCTGTTGGGGTAACATTGCACACATGTACTTCTCCAATTACCAATTCCGGTACATATGATTTATGTCAATTCAATGGACCTTTGGAAATTTATGCAAGCAATGTAAATATCACTCGCAGCTTGATTCTTGGCCCGGTTCGACCAATTGAACCAGAAACAGGACTGGTAATTAGTGACACAACAATCAATTGTCAATGTCTATCCACAAACGACAATGATACCCCTGTGGCGATCATGGAAAATAACTTTACATTGATCAGAGTGAATATCTACAATGCTGGTCATGGAGTGTCAGCGAAGAACAACGTGACCGTGCAGGATTCATACATCCACGGTCTCGGCGGGAATACCCAGGCGCACAAGAACGGGATTTTCGTTGGTGACGGCCATCATCAGCGGTTCATTCACAACAACGTGGAGTGCAACGACGGATCGGAGCGCGGTTGCACAGCCGCCATCGGCATCTACGACGACTTCTCCGACGTTTATGATGTTGTAATTGATAACAATCTATTAAACACTAATGGAGCATATTGTTTCTATGGTAGTGGTGGACCTTCAAAAGCTTATGTTAGCTATAACATCACATTCACAAACAATCACTTTGGACGCAAATTTGAACCCAACTGCGCGGTGCTCGGTCCTGTTACCTATTGGGATTCATCACAACCAGGAATGGTTTGGAGTGGAAATGTTTGGGATGATACAGGGCAAATAGTAAACCCTCAATATTAACATGGCAATAGGAACACCAACAACACTTGGAACAAGCGCAGTAGATGGCGCTGTTGCTCCACTAAACACAACTGCCGTTGTCCCATCCGGTGCATTGATTGTTCTTTGCATCGGGTGGGGTTCCGGTTCAGCGGTCACCCTGAACAGTGTAGGGGGTGGTGGATTGACGTGGAACATTGACCACGCTCAAGCATACTCAGGAGCGATCCCATGGGGATTCGCTGTTGTCAGCGCCCAGGCACCAGCCGGTCTATCATCCGGAACAACGATTACTCCGACAATGAGCGGCGCAATCTTCGGACAACTTACCGCAGGTTCCTATTGTACCGGCCTAGCAACATCTTCTCCGGTAGATGTTCATTCAGGAAATGGGCAGACGCAAGACCCGTGGGATACCGGGTCGGCTACGACTACAGTTGCGGACACGCTCGTGATTGGTGGATCGTTCCGCAATGGTTTAAACACCAACACCCCTTCGGGTAGTGCGGTTGAGTTGCATGACTTCCAACTTGCCGCCGAATCGTGGGCACAATGCACCGAGTACCTGATTCTCTCCGCAACAGGCAGCGTGAGCCTTGCAGGGACATGGACAGCAGCAGCCGGAATCCCGGATGTTGTCTCTGCGTTCGTCGCCTATAAAGCTGCTGCTGCAACACAGCAGATACGACCAGATGCAGATATTGTAACTACAGGATGGTCAACTGCTCCATTATTCTCAAAAGTGAATGAATCTTCACCGGATGGTACTGTAATAACGGCGACAGCAAGCTAAGATATGGCATCCGCATCTGTTGTAGGAACTCCAACTGAAACTGCGATAAGTACCGCAGGAACTTCGCATGTTGTAAATCTTCCATCTGGTGCAACAGGAAATCTATTCATTGCAGTAATGGATAAAGGTTCTACTGCGGCCACAGTAAACTCTTTAACAGGCTGGAACGAGTTGCTGGATGAAAACAGCGCCAATGGTTTATATATCGCTTGGAAATCCTGCGATGGCACAGAAGGGGCGACAACTACATTTACGCTCTCTGCCAGCACTCGTGGCGCTTGGATTGTTTATGAAATATCTGGACATATTGATCCTGCAACACAACCGCCACAGATTGGGACAACATCTTCTGGAAGCTCTACAACTCCTGATCCTCCATCTGTTTCAGTAACGGGAGGCTCAAAAGATATTCTAACTATTGCATGTTTTGGTAGAGGCGGAGAAGAAGCGGACGATGATACATGGGTAACTTCCGCTCCTTCCGGATTTACAGGACTATTACAGAAGGCGTGTGGTACTGCTGGAACCAACCTTGGCGGTATGATTTCTACTGCTCATTTGCAAGAGACAACTGCTACAGCCAATCCTGGGACATTTACTTGTGCTACAGGTGCATGGCGAGCACAAACAATTGTTGTCCACCCTGTAGTTCCAACTCAAACTTCAGTAGCGAGATTATCCCTTGCTTCAGGGGGCACACCAATAACACAGACATCCCATTCAATAAAAATTCGTGCGCGAGTCACAAGTGGTACAGGAACTATTCGTGCTGCTCTTTATGAGGGGGCCAATAATCGCTCAGGTGATTTAGAATCATCTGCTCTCACCACATCACTCGCAGATTATACTCTGGCAATCGCTGACGGAAATGCCGCAAATATTACAGATTATAGCGATCTTGAAATTCGTCTCTGGGGTTATGCATCTGGTGGAGGCTCAATAGTATTTGAGGTTGATCAGGTTTATCTTCAGATACCAGAAGCAGCGGCCAGTACAAAGGCATTATTTCCTTATTTTGAAAGAAGAAGACAAAGATATTCTCAATTGAGAAGATAATATGGTATAATAAAGATATATGAAAATAGCAAATATTATTGTTGCGGATTCATGGGGCGAGATTACGCCAGACGCATTAAACAAAGGTATAGGCGGAAGAGAAGGGGCCATGATCTATCTCTCCCGAGAATGGGCAAGACGGGGACATGAAGTTACATCTTTTGTACCTATTGAAAAAGGTCAAAGATTTAAGCAAGACGTTTCATATTCATTCACCGTGGATGATATTATGGCTACCAATCCTTATCCCGGTTATCACGAATATATCCCTCTCAATCTGACCAAGCCAATGTTGGCGAATTTTGATTGGGATGTGGCAATCGCCTGGGAGTGCCCTTCTGTATTTGACGACCCAAGAGTAAGAGAGCGTATTGGTCTTAAGATTACAGAAATGCAAGTCGCTCATCTAAGCGGGAAGGAGCAAGCCGCCCTTGAGGAGTATTGTGATGTGTTGGCCGTACTTTCTCAGTGGGCAGGAGATTTGCTTGTTCATTCAGGGGTTGAGTTCCCTAAGGATAAAATCAAGGTTTTTCCAAATGGAGTCGATATTTCACGATACCCAAAGGAATTCGTTGAACAAAAGTTCAATGCTCCGGTTCTGAATAATCCAAAGTTTGTTTATTCATCATCGCCGGATAGAGGGCTATGGCAACTACTTGAAGCTTGGCCCTATATTAGAGAAGAGTTCCCTGAAGCGGAACTCTCTGTATGTTATGGGGTAAAAAAGTGGACCGAACATTTGAAATGGGCGCACAATCGCTCAGGTGAAATGGCGATCCAGATTACCGAACTAATGAAGCAACCAGGAGTCACAGACCTTGGCAAGATAGGACAGGATAGACTAGCTGAATTACAAATGGAAGCAGATGCCTGGCTTTATCCGCTTGATTCTATTCAAAGCACGGAAACAGGTTGCATTACGGCAGTTGAAAATGCTGCCGCAGGAAATACAATTATTACAACCGATTGTGATTGTATGGAAGAGGAGTTTGGAAAAATAGGGACAATAGTCCCTCTTCCTTTTAATCCTAAAGAGTATGCTGAGGAAGCAATCAAGGTTCTGCGCGATGAAGATTTTATGAACTACCAGCGAGAAGTTGGTAGAGATTTTGCCGAGAAGCGGAATTGGGGGTTAATTAGCGAACAATGGCTACAGTTCTTCAAAGACCAAAACTAAGTGTTCTTATGATTACATTGCTTGCAGGACACGCAAATGGCAAGCAGGTAAAGGAAATGGCAAAAGAACGCTACGTATCTTATTCTAGTGCTACTCAGACAGTGGCAGAAGCTAAGAAAAGATTACAGGCGCGTTCTCTTGCACATGCTATTGTCAGGGCACAAGGGTTGGGATTTCTATCCCAACCGACTGGCGCTGACTTGTATGTGTTTCCTTTAATTTAATCTATACTTTACATCTTTTAAATATATTATTTTTTTCTTCTCCGAGACTAGCTTTCGGAGAATTTGGCGTTCCTCAAATGTTAGCTTTCTCTTAGTTAGTGGCATATGATTCTAACTCTAGAAACTTAATAAATTCGTCTACCCTATCCCATAGTTCATCAAAGCCCAGATCGTTTTCAATCTTATAGTCAATTAGATGTAATGGTGGGGGAGCCTCAGAAGCATGAGTATCTTTGTTGTTCGCCCATAAACGAACAATCTGAGCATTGTAACCGCCAAGCTGTTTGATTCTTGTTAGCTCGTTTTCAAAGCGGGCGTCTGTGAATACATAATTCTTGTTTGGATCAATTCCCTTCACAGCATAATCAATCCAAAAGTCCTGCCCGAAAATATCTCTGTGCGCCTCTGTTCCATACCTCTGTAGAAATTCTCTTACAGTAATGGACTTTTTTATTTGTTCTTGCGCGATATGGTTAACAACTATATCAATAGATACAATTGCGCGCGGATCATTTTTCCCTGCCTCCCAAACTTTAGGATCAATATCGAATAGTGCTGCCGCTGAATCCTTTAGTTTTGCTGCAAATGAGAGCCTTTCAAATCCATATTCCTCAACAAGATAATCGCCAACAGTATCTTTCCCTGAACCTTTTAATCCGTTCAATCCTACTAACATAATTCCTCTCTATGTCTTTACTGGCTTGGTTAATTTCTGTCCAAATACGTGTGTTACAAATGCTGTTCCTGTGTCCATATCAACTTCTAAGGTAAAGGGAACCTCATATAGCCAATAATGTGCCTTGTTTTGCTGCGGAGCATCATAATCCCATAATTCTTCTAATTCTTCTGAATTATTCCTCAGATATTTCGTGACTATGCGGATTTCGTTAGTCAAAATCTTCCTTTTCATCTATATATTTATAGTCATCAACATCATCAATTTCATCCCAATCATCTATCAGATCAATATCATCTTCGTCAGAGAAAGGCCAATCGTCATCGGGGTATTCATCATCATCTATCCATTCTTCTTCATTCATATTAATCACCTATTTATAGAAAATAAAAGACCAGACTATCACATTAAAAATAAGTAGGACAATAATCAGTCCTGAAATAATAATTCCCGCAAATATCTCAATAATTCTTCTGATTGTTCTGCCCTCTCGATTGCCTTATCTCTTTCATCTAAAATCTTCATGTATTGTTCATGAAGTTCTTTAGGCCAGTCTGGACGAGAATCCTTAGCCACATATCTAAGCTGCGGAACCTCATCGTCTGGAAACATTGTCCAAATCCCAAAGCTGTCAAAATGAACGATTACTTCACCGCTGGAATTGGCGCACTCCATATATCAGCCTCTTCCTCCGTGTTGCCATAGTGTTTATTTTCATAAATGAAACCGCGACCAGTCGCTTTAATAAGTTGAATATTGAAATTGCCTGTCTTTGTCGAGAATGTGCCAATCCAAAATGCCTGTTTCCAGTTGGCCTCATTTCTTACATAGTCCGGGTTGAGTTTACACAAACAACCTGTTTCAAACCATTGTAGCTCACGGAAGCCTGTTCTAGAATGAGAATCCGCCCTATGAGTGTGGCCCATAACCCCTGAAATCAATGTCTGTTCTAGTCTGGCTTTTGCTGTATATCCAGATTGAGAGCGTATTACAGAACCGTGTTCCACAAGGAAATCATCTGTCAACCTAAATCCATTCATTGGCCAATGTCTAATCTCCAAATCATCCAAACCGAGTAACTTTGAAGGCTTGAGTGCGTTGAGGGATTTGAGTGCAGGAGCATTGAACGCTGGATAAGTAATGAGCCGTTCTTCGTGGTTTCCAATTGTTTCCTCGAATTGGGCGTTTGGAAGTGCATTTCTATATGCGGCTCTAACAGCGATACCCATGTCGATTTCAGACTGAAGAATATCGAGCCTCTCATTGGCTTTATTAAATCTTGATATGCCGAAGAAGTCATTTATGTCTCCATTCAGAATAAATATATCAGGATTAATTGATTTTGCAATTTCAATAGTGGCAGCTATCAAAACATCGTCATGATATGGAACGTGAATATCATTGACTCCCATTACCGTCACCCAATTCTTCTTTGGGAGTTCAATTACGGGGGCCATTCCTTCACCCCAAATCTCAGACTTCGGAATATCAAAGTCTGGATCATATCTATATGGATCATACTTCAATGTGCTTGCAGAGCTTCCATTTGCAATTCTTGTTAGCTCGCTTTTGAATATTCTGCGAAGACCTTTTTCGTCAAGAAAATGATTTAGGGTGTTTCTATCGCATCGTTTTTTTAATAGATTACGGGAAACACCAAGCTGCTCTGCCGCTTCAGTGAGCGTCAAAGAGCCATTTTCCTGTAATTCTTCTGCATTTTTTGTCATTTTCCTCCAATGTTTGCAACTAACACAAGCTGTTATATATACACATTATCACTATTATTAACTCAGTGATTAGAAAAAAGCTTATCAACGGACACCGCATGACCTGTCCTCGGTGCAAAAAGGAACACGATCTTCTACAGTATACACGAATGATGACGATAGAAGAGTATGAATTGGAAACAGTACCAATCTACAAATGTCCCTCATGTAAATTCATGTTTGCACCAGCCGGGGAAATGGATCATCAAATCTATGAAAAGTTATATCAGGAAATGCAAGGCACCCTGAAGAAAGTTCTTGAAAGAGTGAATAATTAAACATGACTGATAGCACTAATTTGGATTTGACCGACCAGGAAATGGATGACTACCTAGATGTAGTCTACTTCGCCATTTCCAAGGGGACAGCCAATGTATCACCATCTGATAAGAAAAAGCTTCGACCTTTGTTAAGACATTATGCAAAGATGAAGCACCCCTTTACAGCCTGCGTTCGCGATAACAGAAAGCGCTTCGGGGCACACACCGAAGAGTATTGCGCCGTTCTAAAGGACCTAATCGTTGGAAACACCAAGTGGCGAGGCAAAGGGAAGAAGTATACCCCTAAGAACCTTTCAGAATCCTTTACAGATTTTAACGTTTTCTTAACAGATGTTCTTGAGTTCGAAAATGAAGTTCCTGAGGACTTCCTTGGGTATCTCGACCAACTTACCGATGAGGATATCGAATCCATAACGGGTGAGGGCATTATAGCAGAAAATACGGACTTTGCGGAAGGTGATGTGGTTTGGGACTACTCCAAGAGTATGGATCATATCAGACGAGAGGTGGAAGGTGCCCTCAATGAGGCCAATACGAATGATTATGTGAGCGGTGAAGATGTTGTCGGAATGCAATATTGGGTTGAGGATATTCAGCCAGGACAGGCTTTGGTTTGTCACAACTACAACGAATATTATGTGGTTCCATTTAAGATGAATAAGAATGGTGTTGTTTTGTCAGACGAAGCAGACTGGACTCCTGTTGCCAAGGCATGGGTCGAACAGAATTATGCTGAGGAACCACAGATTCTCGCAGAAATGTTCTTTGGCGATGAGGACGCCGCCGAGGAAGATGATGGTGTTATTTGGAAGACAATTATGCGCGAAGGAACTTGGAAATATTCGCCAGGTCCAGGGCAGCGTCCAGTTGCCAAGCCAATTACAGTTGTTAAGGACGGAACATCCGATGCACGAAAGTTCACTATCTCTCTAGAAGAGTTGAAGAAGAACTTTGAGGCGGGCGCAAAGGATCATGTGACAATTCCTACATCACACGATGATAAAGTTTATGAAAATACAGGCTTCATTGATCGACTAAAGATTGATGTTGATTCTAAGGGCAGAGCAGTTCTGAAAGCTGCCCATAGATTTACTGATAAAAAGATCAAACAGAAAGTGTTGGACGGTTCCATTGCGAACGTATCCGCTGGAATTCTGTTTGATTATATCAAGAAAGATACAGGAACAAAATTTAATGCAATTTTAGGACATTCTGCGCTAACAAATAGTCCATGGCTAAATGACATGGAGGGTTGGGAAACCTT
>Ga0070684_100004096_pt1 | contig 11032 bp, 8 predicted proteins | sample KBSC723LmetaG_FD_65653 | JGI IMG/M metagenome (GOLD analysis project Ga0070684, IMG submission 65653) | Corn rhizosphere microbial communities from Kellogg Biological Station, Michigan, USA - KBS C7.2-3L metaG | ecosystem: Host-associated > Plants > Roots > Rhizosphere ...
TTCATCGACCTGGCGACGATGCGGCTGCCCGACGTGATCACGCTGCCCGCGATCCCGATCTTCTTCCTCTCGGGGTTCGCGACCCACGACGTGCCGTGGCTGCACCGGCTGGTCGGTGCGGTGGCGGGCTACCTGTTCCTGCGCATCATCTCGGACTTCTATTACTACGTGCTCAAGCGCGAGGGCCTGGGGCTGGGCGACGCGAAGTTGCTCGCGCTGATCGGCGCGCTGCTCGGGTGGCGCGCGCTGTTGTTCGTTCTGGCCGTCGGTGGCTTCGCGGGCTCGCTGATCAGCATTCCGATCGTGCTGTGGACGCGACGGAATCGGCCGCCGACCGGGTCCGAGGAATCGCTGCGCCACACGCAGATCCCGTTCGGCCCGTTCCTCGCGGGCGCGGCGCTCGCCTACGTGTTCCTCGGCCCGCGGCTGTTCGCGCTCATCGCCGGTTGACCGCTCGCGCGCGGCGCGCGTATCGTTTGCCAGGTTGCCTTGCCGCCGCACCTTGTCATTACCGCGAACGAGCTTCCACCAAGGTTGCTTCGTCGCTGCGTCTCGTTAGCGCGACGGTCAGCGATCGCGCGCGGCCGCGTCCGGTCGGACAGCGTCGGCGGCGGCACCGTCGGCCGCGCCACCGTCGGTGACCGGCGCCTTCGCAACGTTCGGCAGCGGCAGCCCCCACATCGCCCGGCGCTGCCGGTACAGCGGCTCGCCGTAGAGGATCTCGGACAGGCACGCCTGGTACGGCAGGTCGAACGACTCGCCGCCGATCCCCATTTCGGCCGGCTGGTCGGTCACGACCCGCTTGGTGCCCGCCTTCTCTGCCCACTTCACCTCGATCTCGATCTTGTCCGCGGCGGCGACCTTATCGGGCAGCCGCCGCCAGTTCTCCTCGAGGACGCGCCGCAAGTGTTTGAGCTGAAAGTCGTTCTCGAAGGCAAAACGCTCTTTGCCTCCCCGTACCGCTTTGCCCGTGTTCGTGGACTCCTGATCCAGCGCGCTCACGACCCGCGGCGGCCGGGACGTTCCGATCTCCAGCGCGTCGAAGTACTCCTGCAGCCCGCACATGTCGTCGAAGCCGACCTGCCCCGGCGGCACCGTCGAGAGGTCGCGTCGGATCGCGATGCTGCAAGCCGCCGACAGAATCACCAATCCGACGACCAGAAACCCGGCCGATCTCGCGCGCGCCATTTGAACGGCGCGCAGCTTACAGGCGTTCGCGGGCGCTGTCAGGTTACGGTCGCGGTTCGCGGCTAAGTCATGGTCGAGGCTGCAAAATGTGCACACTGACCCCTGGCGAAGCGCAAGGCCTCGACCCAGGTTTTACGGCAATGCACCTAGGGTCCAGCTCCGGGGGGAGTTGTACAAAACGGCTGAGGTTCATCCCGCTGCGACCTTGAAGGCCCCGACGTCAGCGATCAGCGAAGCGACCCGGAACACCGGCAAAAAAGTGAGCGCCGCCCTACAAATAGCTACTGAAGTTTCGCTCACTTATAGGATTTCTCCGAGGAATTCGCGTGTCCTTCCGGCTCGTTTGCAATCGTTGCGTCATTCCCTAGAGTGTCCCTGGCGCAACGAGTAAAACCCATGAAAACACTGAGACATCCACCTTCCAAAGAGCTTTGGAAGTTCTGCATGGAGCGGCTGCGCGAGCTTCGTGGGCCCGACACGCGCGAGCGCGATCTCGCCAACATCCTTGGCTTCGAGCACTCGCGGGCGGTCCGCTGGAAAGAGGGTCAAATGTACGTCGACCGCGCCGAGTACCTCGTGCGGCTGGCCGACGCGCTCGATGTCGAGCCGATGCTGATGGTCGCCATGGCCTCCGGGACCCTGACGGTCGAGCAGGCTCATCGTCAGATTGGCGGCGCCACGAAGGACGACGGCAAGCGCCGCCGCACCGCGACGAAAGGGGAACCTCTGGAGCTGGCGTCCGACGCGTCGCTCTTCGCGCTGGACCCCGGCAAGTTCGATGGGGGACGCGGGGTCGTCCTGCTGATCTCGTCGAACGGCGAAGGTCGGACCGAGCTGGGTGAGGCGCTGGCGCGCCACGCCGACGTCGGCGGGATGGTCGCCGGCAGCTTGTCGATGGGCCTCTGCCTGGCCGAACGGTACCGGCCGGAGCTGGTCTTCATCGACCTGGGCGTCGCCAACGTCCAGGCGTTCGATGCCTGCCACGTGCTGTCCAGCCTGTCGACCAAGTCGCAGCGCCGCTGTCGTGTCATCGCAGGAACCGCGACCGTCACCGACGGCGTCGAGAAGCCGGCGCTGATGGCGGGCGCGGCCAACGTGACCCTGTTCCCGTTCACGCTGGGCCTGTTCGAATCCGAGCTCGGCCGGCTGGAAGAGCGGCTGGGGCCGCGCAAGACGCTTCGTCGCGTGTGACCGCGCGACGTCTGACATTCGCGCAGCGCGCCATCGGCAAACGAAAAAGCTGATAGGTTCGCCTTTCACATGGAGGGCGAGTCGCCGTTCCGGCGCCATGTCGCTTGGGGGCTGTGTTGCGCGGCGTATCTGATCGCATCGCCGTACTTCGAACGCCTCAACAACCCGAATGAGAACGTCCGCGTCTGGGCCACGCGCACGATCGTCGCGCACCACGTCCTGAACATCGACCAGGTCCAGCGCGAGTGGGGCTGGGTCAACGACAAGGCCAAGAACGACCGCCACGTGTACTCGGGAAAGGCACCGGGCGCGACGTTCGCCGGGGTACCGGTGCTGTGGGTGCAGACGAAGCTGCGCCAGTTGGTGGGCTGGCCGCCGCCCGGGAAGCGCGAGGCGACGCTCTGGCTGCGCCTGTTCGTGGTCCAACTGCCCCTCTGCGCGTTCCTGTTTCTGTTCGCGCGTTACGCCGACCGGGCGACCGGGTCGGCCTGGGCGCGCGACGCAGCGGTCGTCGCGCTGGGGATGGGGACGATCTTGTACCCCTACGGCAACATGTTCGTCGGCCACGCGCTGGCGGCGGCCACCGCGTTCACCGCGTTCATCTTGCTGGATGAGGTGCCGGACGAAGCCCCCACGAAGGCAGTCGTCGTTCGCATGCTGCTGGCCGGGTTCTTCGCCGGCCTGACCGTCCTGTTCGAGTACCAGGCGCTGCTCGTGTCGGTGGTGCTGGCTGTCTACGCGGCCATCCGCTTCCGGCGGCGCGCCGCCGCGATCGCGGCGTTCGTCGCGGGCGCGGTGCCGCCGGCGTTCGCGCTGGGCGCCTATCACACGGTGCTGTTCGGGCGCCCGTGGCGGTTTCCGTACGCGAACATCGAGAACGAGGGGTTCGCCAAGTCGGACCACGCGGCGGGCTTCTTCGGGCTGACGCTGCCGCACTGGTCGGCGTTTCCGAGCTTCCTGTGGTCGCCGTCGTACGGGCTGTTCGCGTTCTCTCCCGTGCTGCTGCTGGGCGTCGTCGCGCTCGTCGTTCTGTTCAGGCGCGGGTCGCAGGTCGAACGGCGCGACGCCGCGCTGGTGACCACCGTGTGCGTGGTGCTGTTCTTCTTCCTGGCGGGCATGAGCCACTGGCGTGCCGGCTGGTGCGTCGGCCCGCGCTACATCACGACGATCGCGCCGTTCCTGGTGCTCCCGATGTTAAAGGTCTGGCCGCGCGTCGGTGGGCGGTGGTGGGCGACCGCGCTCGCCGCCGGACTGCTGATCCCGTCACTGGTGCTGAACCTCGTTTCGGGCGCGCTGTACCCGCACTATCCCGAGGCGTACGACAACCCGGTCTTCGATCTGGCGTTTCCGCTGATCGACGAGGGCTACGCGCCGTACGGCCTCGGGTGGCTGCTGCACCTGCCGGGGCGGTGGGCGCTGGCGCCGCTCGCGCTGGTCGCGCTGGCCGCGGTGGCGCTGGTGGCGGCGGGCGAGGACACGCGCCTGCGGCGGACGGCCGCGCACCTGGGGATGGCGATCGGGGTGGCGGCGGTGTTCTTGCTCGCGCTCGGCGCGTACGGCCGCAAGCCGCGCCCGACCGAAGCGCACGCGGACGCGGTCGTCCGCGGCGCCTGGGAACCGCCGCGGCGCTGATCGCGTCGAGCGGGAGGGCTTGGGAACCCTCCCAGGGTTCCCATTTATTAAAAACTCGGGAAGAAGCTCACGAGCACGACGAAGGGCGGCCGCTCGGCGGGCGCGCGGGGGATCCCGAGACACATCGCGTACGGATCGTGGCGGTTCAGCGGCACCGCGAAGTCGATCGAAAGCAGCTGCTGGTGCAACCCGAACGCGTCGTGCAGCACGCGGAAGCTGAAGCCCGCGTCGACGTAGACGCGTTCGCGCGAGAGCGCGTGGGTCTCGCACGTCCCGATCGCGGCCACGTCCGCGAACAGCGTGCCGCCGAAGCCGCGCACCGTCGTGAAGTGCAGCAGGTTCCAGTCGAGGCCCGTCCACCAGTCGTTGCGCAGCTCGAGCCGGCCGATGGCGCGCGAGAGCGCCAGCAGCTCGTCGGCGCCGTAGCCGCGCAGCTCGAGCGGGCCGCCCGCGCTCTCCAGCTGAGAGAACAACCGGATGTCACCCCACGCGGCGCTGCCTTCGACCGCCGCCGCCAGCACGTGCCCGGGCGCCAGCTCGAAGAGGCGCAGCGCCACGCCGCCGACGCCGACCCGCGACAGCCGATCGCCGCCGTCGAGCGCGGTCAGCGTGTACCCGGCACCGAGGCGAACCCCGACGGCGCGCCACGGATCGAAGAGGTAGTCGCGCGTGTCGTGGTGCAGCCAGGTGCGCGCGAGCATCTGCCACCCGCTCTGCGGCGCCTCGCCCAGGTTGGTGCCGAAGGACGGGTCCAGGCGCGCGCCTGTCAGGCCGACGTTGAACACGCTCGCCAGGTTGTTGCGATCGGCCTGCTGGCCGAAGCCGTAGCCGCCGGTGATCGCGACGCCGATCAGGCTGGTCTCGTTGTGGTACGCCTCGAACTCGATGTGATGGCGCAGGTTGTACTGCGGCTTCGCCAGCATCCCGATCGCGAAGTTCAGCGACGTCTGCGAGATGTTGAACAGCGCGCCCGCGCCTTCGTACAGCAGGCGCCAGCGCGGCGGGTGCCGGTTGTCCATGCGCGGATCGTCGACGGCGGGCAGCGATCCCAGCGCGGTCTCGACCAGGCGGTGGCGTGGATCGACCTCGACGGACGCAAGGCCGCCGGGCACATCGACGTCGAAGGTGTGCACCGGCGCGCCGTCGTTCCAGATGAGCGTCCGCTCGCCGCCCGTCCGATCGGTCACCTTCACCTCGACGGGCTCGCGCACGCTGTCGCCTTCGCGGCGAACGACGATGCTGACGCGTCCGCCGCCCGGCGCGACGCGCACGGCATCCAGGTGGTAGTTGACGATCGGCAACCCGTCCAGCCATTGCGGCCAGAACCAGCCGAGGTCGGCGCCGAACACGTCGGCCGCCGCGCGCCGCAGCGGGATGCGCTCGGCGTACAGCGTGCGCGCCAGCGCCGGGAAGCGCGCGGGCCCGACGAGATCGAGCAGCTTGTTGTAGAGGAGGCGCGGCCCGGGGCGGGGGTCGGCGAAGCGCCACACGCCGTCGCGGATCGAATCACGATCGTCGACGTCGCCGAAGTAAGTCGACGGCGACGCGAGCAGCGGCGCGTACATCAGCTGATCGATCGCGGGTACGAAGTCGATCGGCGCGAGCAGGTCGCGGAAGTATTCGATGTAGCGGAACTCGGCGCGCGTGTAGACGTCGGTCAGGTAGGCCGCCACCAGCGCCGCCGCCCGGTCGCGGTCCTCCGGCGCCTCGTGCGCGCGGATCGCGGCGTCGGCGACGATCGCGAACACAGCGCGCGCGATCTCCAGGCGATGGTACTTGCGCAGGCGATCGAACGGGAAGATGCGGAAGATCTGGTCCGACACCAGGATCACGTCGCCTTGCTGCTGCACCATATCGTGGCGCAGCGGCGCCTCGACCAGCGTGAGCGGCACGTCGGGCGGGAAGCCGGCCGCGTCGGTGAGCAGCAGCGCGTGGCGCGCGGTCTCGAGGACGAGGCCGGCGATGTCCTCGCGCACGTAGGGCATCGGCTGGTCATTGCTGGACGGCGGCCGCGGGCGCCGGTGCAGGTAGCGCACGACGTGGGCGCCCGTGGTCACCGTCGCGGGGCGCAGCACGTCGTCGGTCACGATCGTCGGGGTGCGAACGTCGTCGCTCTCGACGGCGAAGGGGCCGCCGCCGTCGTTGACGATCGGCTGGCCGTCGATCACCAGCGCGAGCCGCGGCGGCAGCGTCAGCTTGACCCGCGTGCGCCCGGCGCGCTCGACCACGATCTCGGGCGGCTGACCCGCCCGCACGGCCGCGCGCACGCGCGCCGGCACCGGGTAGAAGCCGCCCATCAAGCGGCAGCGGGCGCCGTCGCAGCCAAACGCGCCGTAGCGGCGCGGAATCTGCGTGACGAAGTCGACGTCGACGGTCACGGCGGCGCCCGGCACGAGCGGCGTCGCGAGCGGCGCGACCGCGAGCGCGCGCGGTGCGACAAAGCGGATGTCGCCGACGGTCACCGGCGTCGCGACACCGTCGACGCGGAGGTTCGTCACCTCGATGCCGCCGGGCGAGAACCCGCCCGGGTACAGCCAGTGAAAGCGAACGTCGTTCAGCGCAGGCCCGCGCTCGGCGAGCGCGTTCGGGTACAGGACGAAGTGCAGCGACGACAGCGGCTCGGCCCCGGCGTTCACGATGCGGAGGCGCGCGTGGCCCGAGATGCGTCCCGCGTCGGGATCCAGCCTGACCTCGAGATCGGTCGCCGCCCCCTCCGCCGCCGCGCGCGCGGCGGTGGCCGCCGCATATTCGGGCGCAGCCGCAGCGCTCCGCGGCGCAAACGCGGCGGCCAGCGCGAACGCAACCGCCGCCGCCCGCGTCAGGGCCCGGGCTCCGGTCCCCGCGGCGCCGAGATCGCCGTCGACGCAGCCGCGTCGCCCGTACCCAGATCGTCGCTGTAGTCCACGCCCGGCTTGCGCACGTACGCCGTGATCGGCTTCTTCACCTCGCCCATCACCTTGCCTTCGAGCACCTCGATCGGGACCGGCTCGCCCAGCTCGTAGTAGTAGCCGCGCGTCGTGATCGCGTAGCGATAAGGTTCGCCGTCGACCTCGAAGCGCTTCTTGAGGTTCATCGGCACGTCGCCGATGCGGCGGAAGCGGCGGTGGCGCAGGACGAAGTCGAACAGGCGCACCGCGCGGTTGTTCACCAGGCGGTGGCAGCCGTGCGAGAAGCGCCGCGCGATCGAGGTGTAGTCGACCGATCCGTGCGTGCGGATCTGATTGTCGAACCCGCCGCGCTTGGGATCGATGTGGATCCCCATGACCAGACCGTACGCCGACTGGTAGCCGGGGCCCATCACGTCCGTGTTGACGACGGTGACCGGCCCGACCTTGCGGTCCAGCACCTTCGTCTTCAGGAGATCCTTCGCGGGCGTGCCGTCGGGCGGGATCCAGACCGGCGTCGCGACGATCTGCCGCCACACGCGCGGCCCGATGTCCGAGTTCTTGTACTTCATGTAGACGTGGCCGTCGGCGTGCATCTCGCTGCGCCACGAGCCGATCGTCGTCCGCCATTTCACGAGCGGGATCTTCTGGCCGTGCCACGTCACGAACAGCGTCAAGTGCGGGTAATGATCGCGGCGCTGCACGATCGGCTTGCCGCGCGCATCGAACGGGACGTCGTACCAGATGTCGCCGCGATCGATCTGCACGGACAGATCCATCTGCGTCTTGCCCTCGTCGGGCGTGTAGTAGGGCGGCAGCGGCGGCGCCTTGAACGCGACGTGCAGGCCGGGCATGGCTGGCTTGTGCGCGCGCAGGAAGGCGACCATGTCCTCGGGCGTCGCGACGCCGATGGCCGCGAGCAACGCGTTGACGTGGTCCTCGATCAAGTTCGGCACGGGCTGCGCCACACCGTCGGCGTCGCGCCAGGTGGGCGGGTTCTTGCGCCGGAGGGCGTTGATCGATCCGTCCTCGACGATGCCCGCCGCGTCGGCGACGCGTTCGGCGAGGAACCGCTTGAACGCGTCCAGTGACAGCGCGCGCGGCGGACGCAGCAGCATGCCCAGCGTCTCGCCGCCCAGAAACCCCCAGCCGAAGATGTCGTGCTTGCGCTCCCAGGTGGCCAGCGCCTCGTGCGACGGGAGGTCGTACGTCCCCGGCGTGTAGCGGCTGCGCGCGCTCAGCAGCCCCTCGCACAGCATGCGCGCCTGCATCGCGCGCACCGCGCGCAGCCGAGCCTGCCCGCGCGCGGTGCGATCGACGCGGCCGCGCAGCTTCGGATCGGTGCGCACCTGCTCGATCGCCTTGTCGCGCGCGAGCGGGATCGGACCGGGCGGCAGCGCGGCGATCGACTTGTCCAGCCAGGCGGCGTCCTGCTGGGCCTGATCGAATTCGCGGCGCGCGCGATCGCGATCCAGGTAAATGACGTCGCCGCTCCACTGTTCCAGGGCCGCGCGATCGACCGCGTCGACGCAGTCCTCGTAGGCCGGCACGACGCCCGCCTCCGCGCGCGCCGCCAGCACCGTCAGCGTCGGCGGGATGCCGAACACCTCGAGGTAGTTGTGTTCGCCGGGCCGCGCCGGATCGCCGTCCGCGCTCAGCTCGTCGTTGGCCAGCTTCGCGAACGTCTCGCGGTACGCGTTGACCTTGGCGTCGGCGCCCTCGCCGTCCTGCAAGATGTAAGGCGCCCAGAGATCGCCGAGGTCGACGTCCAGGTAGCCGGCCGCGCGCGCCGCCTCGATCTTCTCGCGTCGCCCGACGCCCTTCTCGTAGATGTACGTCTCGCCCTCCGCGAGCGCCTCGACGGGCTTGCGCGGCGGGATCGCCGCGCGCGCCGGCTTGGTGGGGGCCTGGGCGACGGGCGGCGGCGCCGCGGGTGGGGGCTTGCGCCGGTGACACGAGGCCACCGCGAGCAATCCCAAGATCAGCGCCGTCAGCGGGCGCTTGCCAATCAATCCGCGCACGTCGGCGAGTTTAGCTCTGCTCGGCGGGCGCCGCGCCTTTCTGAAGGCGCGCCTGCGGTTCAGCTCGGAGGCGTCAGTCGCGGAAGTTGACGAACTGCAGGTCGATGCCGAAGTCGGTCCGCCGCATCAGCGCGATCGCCGACTGCAGGTCGTCGCGGTGCTTGCCCGTCACGCGCAGCTCGTCGCCCTGGATCGACGCCTGCACCTTCAACTTGCTGTCCTTCACCGCCTTGACGATCTTCTTCGCGATCTCGCTCTCGATCCCCTGCTTCACGAGGATCAGCTGTCGGACCGTGCGCCCGCCGGCCGCCTCCACCGGCTTCGGGTCCAGCGACCGCTGCGACACCCCGCGCTTCGCGATGCGCTCGCGCAGGACAGTCAGCGCGGCTGCCGCGTGCGGCTCATCCGACGAGCGGATGACGATGCCCTCGGGACCCCGCTCCATGTCGGTGTTCGTCCCACGAAAGTCGTACCTCTGCGACAGCTCCTTGCGGGCGGTGTTGAGCCCGTTGTCGAGCTCCATCAGGTCGACCTTCGAAACTACGTCAAAGGATGGCATGGCGCGATGAGGTTTCTGGCAGCCATAATCGAACATGACGCTCGCGAATGCCACCCTCGCCGAGCCGCAGGCCGAGAGGCGCTTCGTCCGCGCCGACCACATCGCGCCCGGCTATTCGCCGTGGCGGCACATCGCGCTGACGGTGGTGCTGGCGACCGCGCTCGGGGCGATGGGCGTGGCGCTGGCCGTGCGCGCGCGCGCCAGCGACTGGCTGCTGCTGCCCGGGTTCCTCGTGATCGCGAACTTCATCGAGTGGATGGTCCACCGCAACCCGATGCACCGCCCGCTGCGGCCGCGCATCATGTACCGGAACCACGCGCAGCTTCACCACCGGGCCTTCACCGACGGTCACATGGTGATCGCGAAGCCCGTCGAGCTGGGGCTGATCATGATGCCCTGGTACACGATGCTCGGGCTGTTCCTGGTCGCGTCGCCGGTCATGGTGATCGCGGGCGTGCTGCGCGGACCGGGGCTCGCGGGCGTCTTCCTGCTGGGCGCGGTCGCCTACTTCCTCTGCTACGAGACGCTGCACGCGCTTTACCACCTGCCGGACGCGACGCTGGATCGCGCGGGCATCGGTCGGGTGCGCGCCTTCCGGCGGCTACAAGCGCATCACCGCCACCATCACATCCTCGGGCGGATGGCGGCGGTGAACTTCAACGTGACGTTCCCGCTGATGGACCGTCTGTTCGGGACGCTGGAGAAGTAAGTCTCCCTCTCCCGCTTGCGGGAGAGGGTCGGGGTGAGGGCAAGCCTTGCGAGCGGGCGCCCTTCGCCGCTACTTCATCGACGGCGCGAGCTTGGCCGCTTCCTGCTTCGTGCAGACCTTCGTCGACGCGTTCACGCTCACCGAGTAGCCCTTGCCGGCCATGTAAAGCCCGGTCGAGTTGGCCGCCATCGGCGCCGCCTTGGGCGACTTCGCCTTGTCCGTGATGTACGCCTTGCCGACCTTCTTCCACGAGAAGAACGGGTCGTTCGGCGACTGCAGGACTTCCTTCTGCTGGGGCGCGTAGACCTGGACGAAGGTGTCGGCCTCGGGCGCCCCCTCGACCTTGAAGAAGTACTTGCAGGTGTCGCGCTGGGCTTCCTGACCCAGGTAGGTGGCATCGGATTCCCCGCACGCCTTGAAAACAGCCTCTTTCGGCAGGTGCGCCTCGATGGCGGGGTCGCAGCAGGCCTTGCCGTGCAGCTTGCAGGTCGGCTTCGCGGCCGCGGCCCCGGGACCACCCCCGGCGCCCGCGGGCGCAGGCGGCGTGGCGGGCTTGTTCTGCGCGTAGGCGGCCGTCAGGCCCATGGCGAGGGACAGGGTCAAACCGAGCAAGATCTTCCGATGCAGCATGGAGCCTCCTTCATCTATATGAGGGGCCGCACGGTAGCACAGCCTGGCACCACCCGTTGACACTCCCGCCCGCCGCATGTAGATCCTCCCGGCGCCTTGGCAGCAGCAAGCCCGGACGCAAGCAGTTCTGGGGTGGTAGTTAAGCTTGGTTATAACGCCGGCCTGTCACGCCGGAGGCCGCGGGTTCAAGTCCCGTCCACCCCGCTGAAATTATTAG
>Ga0070684_100004097_pt1 | contig 11032 bp, 10 predicted proteins | sample KBSC723LmetaG_FD_65653 | JGI IMG/M metagenome (GOLD analysis project Ga0070684, IMG submission 65653) | Corn rhizosphere microbial communities from Kellogg Biological Station, Michigan, USA - KBS C7.2-3L metaG | ecosystem: Host-associated > Plants > Roots > Rhizosphere ...
GCCCGCTCCTCCGGGCTCGGGTCCTCGTCTTCGAGCAGCTCGACGAAGCCGCCGAGGCTGAAGATCGGCGTGCGCAGCTCGTGCGAGGCGTTGGCGATGAACTGCTTGCGGGCGCTGTCGAGCTCGGCCAGGCGTCGCTGCATCTCGTTGAAGGTGCGGGCGAGCTCGCCGAGCTGACCGGTCGAGGAGATCGGGATCGGCGTTTCGAAGTTGCCGGCCGCGACCTTGCGGGCCGCCTCCTGCAGGCGGGAGATGTTGCCGGAGGCCAGCCGGGCGTAGTAGACGCCAATTGCCAGCGAGAGGACGACGGCGATCGCACCGCCGACCGCGATCTGTCCCTTGACCGCGCCCAGCCCGCTTGCGGCGCCGCCGATCGCCACCGTGTAGGCGTAGATCAGGAGCGCGGTGCCGACCGCGATCGCCACCGCGATCACTGTGATGCGGTTGCCCAGCGTGGTCAGCCTGAACCACCGCACGCGCGGCTACTCCTTGAAGCGGTAGCCGACGCCGCGCACCGTGAAGAGGAACTCGGGATTCTTCGGATCGCGCTCGATCTTCTCCCGCAGGTGGCGGATGTGGACGTCGACCGTGCGCGGGTCGCGGTACTCGGAGTCGCCCCAGACGTGCTCCAGCAGGGTCTCGCGGCTGAGCACCCGCCCCGGCGAGCGGGCGAGGGCGCCGAGGATTTCGAACTCGACGTAGGTGACCCGGACCTCCTCGCCGCGCAGCGTCACCATGCGCCGGCCGTAGTCGACCGTGAGCTCGCCGTGCTCGATCGACTCCTCGTTCGACGGTTCCCCGGCCATGCGCGAGCGCCGCAGCGCGGCCTTGACCCGGCTGCGGAACTCGCGCATCGAGAACGGCTTGGTGATGTAGTCGTCCGCACCCACCTCGAGACCGGCGACCTTGTCGGTCTCGCTTCCCTTCGCGGTCAGCATGATGATCGGGACCTGGCTGCGCGAGCGCAGCTCGCGGCAGACTTCGACCCCGTCGAGCCGGGGCAGCATCAGGTCGAGGATGACGAGGTCGAAGCGCCCTTCGGCGAAGCGGTCGAGCGCTTCGCGTCCGTCTTCGGCGGAGGTGACCAGGTAGCCGTCCTTGCGCAGCGGGTAGCTGAGCAGCGTCTGAATCGAGTGCTCGTCGTCGACGAGGAGGATCCGAGTCGAGCCGTTGGGCATGAACACAGGGTATCCTGAGCCGTTATGGACAGATGTGCTAGTACCAACTACTAAGGTTCGGCGGTATAACGTCGATATGAGGCGCAGGATGCAGCCACGACAGCTGAAGAGCCTGGTCGAGTCGGGCCATTACAGGCCGGAGCCGGCGCTCGTCGCGGATGCGATGCTGCAGCGCCGCGGCGTGCGCGCGCTGCTGGCGGGCGAGCAGCTCATGCAAGCTGGTCGAACCCCAGCGGTTCCAGAAGCTCCCCGCCGGGCAGCCTGATCTCGACCCCGGATCCGGCGACGACTTCGCCGATCGCCGTCAGCCTGGTGCCATCCGCGTCGCGCAGGGCTTGCGCCGCTTTCTCGATCTGAGCCGGCGGCAGCGCCGCGAGAAGCTCGTAGTCCTCACCGCCGGTGACGGCGAGCGCCAGGGGGTCGCAACCGGCGAGCTCAGCGGTCTCGGCGAGCCCGTCCGCGAGAGGGAGGGCGCTTGCGTCGATCCGCAAGCCCACCGACGACCGCTCGGCAAGGTGCCGGGCATCGCCACCGAGACCGTCGCTGAGGTCGATCATCGCCGTCGCGCCCGTGGCCGCCAGGGCGCGTCCGGCGCGCAGCCGCGGATGCGGCGTGAGCTGGCGGCGGCATAGCGCGCCGGCGACGGCCTCGGGCAGGCCGTCGGCAAGGCCAGGTCGCTCGAGCAGCAGGTGGCCGGCGGCCGCGCCGCCCAGCTCGCCGGTGAGGACAAGAGCGTCGCCCGGTCGGGCGCCGTCACGGGTGATGAAAGCTTCCGAGATCGGGCCGTGGCCGACGACCGTGACCGCCAGGATCAGCTCGGCCGAGCGAGTGATGTCGCCGCCGGCCAGCGTCGTGCCGGTGGCGGTCGCAAGCGAGCCGATCCCGTCGAGCAGCTCGATGCAGCCGTCCTCGTCGAGGTCTTTGGGGACGCCGAGGACGACGTAGGCCTCGCCGGGCTCGGCCCCCATCGCCGCCAGGTCGGAGAGCGCCGCGGCCAGCGCCTTGTGGCCGATCTGGGCCAGGCTCGCCCGGTCGCGGCGGAAGTGAACGCCCTCGACCAGGGCGTCGACCGAGGTCGCGGTTGCTCCCTCCGGCACGGTGACGGCTGCGTCGTCCCCGCTGCCGAGCCACACCTGGGTGCCGGGCTCCGGCAATCGCTCCCGCACCCGCGCCAGCAGCTCGAACTCGCCCATCTCCCCATTCTCCCAGCGTCATTAAGGTGGCAGCGAATGGAGCGCGGTCGACCTCTTCTGCACCGCGTCGGCGAGGCCGGCGCCCGCATCGGCGCGCGTCCACCGCGCAGCAAGCGGGGACGGCTCGCGATCCAGCTCGGGATCGCCGTGCTGGTCTTCGGCTTCCTCGTCCTCACCGTCGTCAAGCAGTGGTCGGAGATCCAGGCCCAGGGCGTGCACTTCGACGTTCTCTGGCTGGTTCCCGCGTTCCTCATCCTGCCCGTCTTCTTCGGGCTGAACGCCGTCGGCTGGGACCTGATCCTGCGCTTCCTCGGCTACCGGCTCGGGGCAAGGAGGGCGCAGGTCGCCTGGGGCCAGCCGCTGCTGGCGCGCTATGTCCCCGGCAGCGTCCTCTACGTGCTCGGTCGCGTGCTGCTCTCGGAGCGCGCGGGCGTGCCCCGGCGGCTCACCGTCGCCAGCATCGTCTACGAACAGGCCCTGCAGGCGACCTCGGCGATCGCCGTCGCCGCCTACTTCGTGATCAGTCACCCCGACCTGCAGGACCAGCCGCTGCGCTGGGCGGTGCTGCTGCTGATCCCCCTCGCGCTTTGCCTGCTGCACCCGCGGGTCTTCGGGCCGATCGCCAACCGGGTCCTGCGCGCCTTTGGCCGTGAGCCGTTGCCGGCCGCGATGCCGATGCGCGGCGTGATTGCCGTGCTCGTCTTCTTCGTCCTCAACTGGGCGGTGGCGGCAGTGGGCCTCTACTGCGTGGGCCGTTCGGTCAGCCCGATCTCCGCCGGCCACATCCCGATCTTCGGCGCCGCCCAGGCGATCGGCTACGTGGCGGCGCTGGCGACGCTGGTCGCGCCGGCCGGGCTCGGCGTTCGCGACGCCGGCTTCGCCTGGGCGCTCAAGGTCGCGATGCCGGGACACAGCTTTGCCGTCGCGTCGCTGATCGCGATCGTCGTGCGGGGGGTGCTGACGGTGGTCGAAATCGTCTATGTCGGGATCGTGACTGCGCTGGGGCGCAGGGACGGGTGGTCCATACATACGGGGGTGCTGCATCCCAGCGCTGAGGAGGCGAAGGCGGTGGTCGAGGAGGTGTAGGCGCTCAGAGCGGGATACGGGCCCCGAGCTGGAAGGCGGTCAACGCGAGAAGCAGGAGCTTCAGGGCTCGGTCGCGGGACAGAGCGGCGAGGGGGAGGGGCCAGAGGAGGTACCAGGGGAGGAGCCAGGAGGTGGCGAGAAGGAGGCCGGTGGTGGCCCAGGCGGCCGCCCGAACCCAGTCGCCGCCGCGAAGCGTCCAGGCGAGGAGGTAGGCGACGAGGGCGGCGTAGAGGACGAGTGCGGCGGCACGGGTGAGGGCGGGATCGAGTCCGGTCAGCCGTGCCGCCGTGATCGGGATGCTCATGTAGCTGGTGCGGCTCTGGTTCTCCCCGGCGAGCCCGATCGCGCCGAGCCAGTGCCAGCCGAAGGCGGCGTGGGCAGCTGCACCGATGGCGATAGCCCCGCCCGCCCCGCCCAACAAGACCCCGGCGACGGGCCGATGTGTCGCGCTATGGATGACAGTTCGTCCCGTCGACTGTTCGGGCGCACTGCCGATCAAGGCAAACGGGAGCACAGCGGCCGATGAGGCCTTGACCGCGATGGCGGCCACAAAAGCCGCGCCGCCGCTCGACTCGCGGGCGCAGAGGATCGCTGCGACGCTCAGCATCACGAGGAGCACGGCGAGGGCGTCGTTGTGAGGCCCGCCCACGACGTGGACGAGGACGAGCGGGTTGAGGGCGACGAAGGCGGCCGCCCGGAGCGGATCGATGCCACGGCTGGGCGCGAGGCGGGCGACGATCGCCGCGATGCCGAAGACCGCGGCGGCGGAGGCGGCCTTGAGCACATAGACGGCGGTGCCCGGCGGCAGCGCGGCAAGCGGGTACGTGGCGAGCGTGAAGAGCGGGCCGTAGGCGGTCGTGGTGCGCGGCCAGGTGACATGGATGAAGGCGGGGTCTCCTGGCGCGGCCGCAGGCCCGCGAAGGTAGGGGTCGATTCCGTGCGCGGCCCCGAGCCGCGCGTAGTCGACGTAGCTGTAGACGTCGTGGGAGAGGAGCGGCGGCAGGCAGGCGAGGGCGACGACGAGCAGGGCGATCGCGCCCCAAAGCGGCCGCCGGCCAAGCCGCGGCGCCCGGGCCAGCACGCCGAGGTAGGCGACGAAACCGATCCAGATCAGGGCGTAGGCAACCCCGGGAGCGATGCTCAGCTACTTGCTCCCGGCTTCGCCGCTGGGAGCGCCGCCGCCGACGCCGGAGGCCGGCGGGGGAGGCGGCAACGGCGTTGGCTTCTGCGTCCCCGCCCCGGGGGCGTAGGCGTCGGGGTTGTAGCCGCCCGTCGCTTCTTCGCCCAGTCTCCTCGCCCGTTCCGCTTCCTTGCGTGAGCCGCTGCCGAGGCCACCGTGGACCGGCGCCGAGGCGGTGAAGTGGCCGAAGAACGGTGCCCAGCCGATCGGTCTCTTCGGCTTCTCGAATTCATCGCAGGGTACTTCGCCGGTCGCGTAGAGCGAGTGCCAGATTTCCGCCGGGAAGGTGCCGCCGTAGACGGTGATCCCGTGCACGCTGGTCATTTCGATCGCGTTCGACTGGGGATAGCCGACCCAGACCACGCTCGCCAGGTTGGGCTGGTAGCCGGCGAACCAGGCGTCGGTGAAGCGGTCGGTCGTGCCGGTCTTGCCCGCCTGCCCGGCGCAGCCGGTATAGGCGGCGGTGCCGGTCCCTTCGACGATGTTGTCGTGCAGCAGGCGCGTCACCTCGTAGGCGACCGCTTCGGAGACGACTCGCCGCGACCGCGTGCGGTCCGGGCGCTCGACCCGCCCGCCGGGAAAGGCCACGCGGCGGATCGCGACGGGGTCGTGGCGAACCCCGCCGTCGGCGAGAGTCGCGTAGGCGTCGGCCATCTCGAGCGGCGAGACGCCGATCCGCAGGCCGCCGATCCCCTCCGCCGGGATGCCGTCGAGCGGGCTGACTATCCCCATCGAGTGCGCGGTTTCGGCAACCGCCCGCGGCCCGACGTCGAGGTCGAGCTGGGCGAAGACCGTGTTGTCGGAGGCGACCGTCGCTTCCTTGATGTTGACCCTGCCGAGGTAGCCGAGGTCGGCCGTGTGCACTTCCCAGTGCCCCCACTTCGGCAGGTTGAGGTCGAGCGGCTTTGAGACGTAATAGGTGGTGTAGGGGTCGACGCCCTGCTTGATCGCGGTGGTGAGGACGAAGGTCTTGAAGGTGGAGCCCGGCTGGCGGTGCCCCTGCGCGGCAAGGTTGAACTTGCTCCGGTCGTAGCTGGCGCTGGAGACCATCGCCTCGATATCCCCGCTGCCGGGGTCGATCGATACCAGCGCCGAGGAGGGATCGGTGGAGTAGGGAAGCGCGCTTCGCATCGCTTCCAGCCCGACTTCCTGCAGCTTCGGCTCGATCGTCGTGTAGACCCGCAGCCCGCCGTTGCGGACCGTGTCGGCGCCGTAGCGTTCCAGCAGCTCGTTTTCGACGTAGTCGAAGAAGAAGGGCTGGCGGTGAGCGAAGTAGGAGCCGCCGCCGGCGAGCTCGAGGCCACGGCGCTCGGCCGCCGCGGCGCGCTGTCCCGAGATGTAGCCTTGGTGCGCCATCGCTGCCAGCACCTCGTCGCGCCGCTTGCGCGCGCGGGCGGGATGCAGCAGTGGGTTGTACTCGGAGGGCGCCTGCGGCAGGCCGGCCAGCAGCGCCATCTGGGCCAGGTCGAGCTTCCAGACCGGCTTCGCGAAGTAGACCTTCGCCGCCGCGCCGACGCCGATCGCGGTCGCCCCTTCGACCGTCCCGTAGGAGGCGGTGTCGAGGTACTGGCCGAGGATCTGGCGGCGGGAGTGGCGTTCGGCGTACTCGACCGCGAGCTTCGCCTCGATGATCTTGCGTTCCAGCGTGCGCTTCGGGTTGCGAATGCAGAGCTTGCGCACGAGCTGCTGGGTGATGGTCGAACCGCCCTCGACCGCCTTGCCGGCTTCCAGGTCCTTCAGCGCCGCGCGGGCGATCCCCTCGTAGTCGAGGCCGCCGTGTTCGTAGAAGCGGCGGTCCTCGATCGCGACCGTCGCCCGCTGCAGCGTCTTCGGGATGCGGGCGATCGGCACCGGCACGTGCGCTTCATCCGATGCGACGAGGCCGAGCTTGCTGCCGTCCGCGGCGAAGAGGACGGTGTTGCCGCGGCGGTCCGGCGTCCTGCAGGCGGCAAGCGAGGGGGCCTTGGCGGCGATGCCGAACACCCAGGAGGTGATCGCGATCACCCCCAGCGCGAGGACGACCAGCAGAGTGCCTCCGACCAGGAGCAGCTTGCCGCCGAAGCCGCCACGGCGTCGCTGCCGTCGTCGGTTGCGCTGCCCCATGGCTCAGAGCGTACTTCCGCCACGAGTCTGCTCTTCTGCTCGCATAACGGGCAAAAGTGCAGACTCGTGGATGCGTCAGGCCTGTGTGTCCTCGGTCGAGAGGTTGTGGACGATGCCGTCGACCAGCCTCTGATTCGGGATCACGATCGACGTGCCGTCACCGGGGTTGACGTAGGTGTAGGAGAGGGTGATGTCGGTGACGCGTCCGCTCACCTCTTCGAACTCGATCCTGTCGCCGATCTTGATCGGCTGCGAGACCGCCAGCTGAACGCCGGCAACCATGTTGCCGATCGTGTGCTGGGCGGCGAAGCCGATGATCGCCGCCAGCACGGCGGTCGAGGCGAGGATGCCCGTCGCCAGCCGCTTCAGCTCGGTGAACTGGCTGAGCGCGATCGCGACCAGGATGAGGAAGACGATCAGGAGGACGAGGCGGCGGAGGAAGCGCAGCCGTGTCTTGGTCGAGCGGGAGACCTGTGAGACTGCCGGCGACATGGACGCCACCGTATCCGCAAAGCGGCCTTTCCCGTATGCGAATTGGGGGCCGGGCCTTGCGATCGGCGGTGTCCTCCTGGCCCTGGCCACGGGCCTCGTGCTCGGGATCCCGGTGGTCATCGCCGACCACCCGCCGAGCGGGCACGAGCTGAGCGATACGGCGAACGCCCTGGTTCAGCTGGCGACCGCGATCGGGTTCGTGCTCGTACCGGTGTCGATCGCCCTCTCGCGCGGTGCACCGGGCTTCGCCGAGGCGGCTCGCCGGCTCGGCGTGCGCGGGTTCCGCCTTGGCGACACGAGATGGATGCTGGCGGCGATCGGCGCCTACCTGCTCTTCGCAACCGTCTACGTCGCGCTGATCGGCCAGCCGAAGCAGAAGGACATCGCGGAAGGGTTCGGCGCCGTGCCGGTGCAGGTGCTGCTGATCGTCGTCGCCGCGCCGATCAGCGAGGAGGTCTGCTTTCGCGGCATGCTCTTCGGCGGCCTGCGCCAGCGCCTGCCGCGGCTCGCCGCGGCGCTGGTCAGCGCCCTCGTCTTTGGCGCCTTGCACGCCACCACCGGCATCAGCGCCGTGCCGCCGCTGATCGGCTTCGGCTTCATCCTCGCCCTGCTCTACGAGAAGACCGGCTCGATCGTGCCCGGCATCATCCTCCACATGCTCAACAACTCGGTGGCGCTGTTGGGGCAGTAGGCAGCGACTGGACCCGGGCGGCGGGCAAAGAAACGGCCCGCTGGGCGGGCCGTTTCAAGAGTCAACCGCAAGGTCGCGGCGAACGCCCGATAAGCCCTTCAAATCTAGCAAAGGATTTAGGGTCGGCGCCTCAATTGCCGAAGTGCGAACGCTGGCCGCAATGGCGGGAACTACCCCGCAGGCCGCGTGACAAGTTGCACCTCAGCCAAGCGTTCGCACTCAGACAATACATCTACATCACGGAGGGCGGGGGACTCGAACCCCATTCGAGCTGTTGGGCCCGAACTTACGCTTATCGGGCGTTCGCCACGACCTCGTGGCTTCGCCCTCCGCTGTCGGTGAACCTAATGAGGCGACTGCTCGAATCAAGACGCGTCGTTCTAAATTCACAAAGAATTGACTCTCTTGTCACACAGCCGGGCGATACGAAAGAATCCTCGGCCGTGACTCGTCGTCTCACTCCCGCCTTCGCTGTTCTCGCTGCCCTCGTTCTACCCGCGGCAGCCAGCGCGACGACGACGCCGAAACCCACCGGTCCACCGGACGCGAGCGTGAAGATCAAGGTCGGCCACCTGAAGGCCGGCCGCGCCGAGATCTACAGCACGGTGCCGGTAAACGGGACCGTCGCCCCCTTCGTCCCCGGCCAGCGCGTCGCCGTCACCTTCTACCTCGACGGCCACAAGCTGCTGAGGAGAAACGCAGCTGTGCAGCACGGCAGCGGCGCCGTCGGCACCTTCAAGGCGAGCGTCGTCGTGCGCAAGGACGGCAAGTACGCGGTCTCGGCCAAGCACGTCGCCACCGCCGCGCTCGGCGCCGACGGCACGGTGCGCAAGAGCTGGCGGGTCAGCTTTCCCTCGCTGCACGCGGGTGAGTGCAACCGCGTAGTCAAGGGCTTCAAGCGGGCGATGGCGAGGATGGGCTACGCCGCGGGCGGCGGCTCCTGCTTCAACGGGCGCCTCGGCCGGGAGACGCTCGCCTACCGCAAGGTGAACGGGATGGCGCGGACCGAGCGCGCCGGCAAGGGGCTGGTCAAGGATGTCTTCGGAGGCCGCGGCGGCTATCGCGTCCGCTATCCCGGCGCGGGCGAGCATGCCGAGGTGCCTCTCTCCAAGCAGGTGCTCGTCCTCGCCAGGGGCCGCAAGCCGTTCGCCATCTATCCGGTCTCGACCGGCAAGCCGTCGACGCCGACGGTCACCGGTCACTACCACTTCTACCTGCGCTCGCCCGGTTACAACTCCGAGGGGATGTACTACTCCTTCTACTGGCACAACGGCTACGCCGTGCACGGTTACGCGGAAGTGCCGACCTACGCGGCGAGCCACGGCTGCGTACGCACCTTCATCGCCGACCAGCCGCGGATCTACTACCAGCTGAACTACGGCGAGAGCATCTTCGTCTTCTGAGGTGCAGGGGATGATCGGCGAGAGGGCGCTGCGGACGATTCTCATCCTGATCGCCGCCTACCACGTGACCACCGGCGTTCTCGCGCTGGTCGCACCGGACACCTTCTTCGAGCAGATCGGCCATTACGGGGTCGAGAACTCGCACTACGTGGGGGATGTCGGTGCTTTCATCCTCGCCTTCGGGGTGGCGGTGGGAATCTCGGTCGTGCGTCCATCCTGGCGAGCGCCCGTCCTCTGGCTCGGTGCGCTCTGGTACGGCTTCCACGCGGTCAACCACGCCTTCGACACCGGCGAGGCGAAGAGCGAGGCGCGCGGCTGGAGCGACACGATCGCGATCGCCCTCGGCGCGGCGGCCTCCGCCTGGCTGGCCCGGGTCTCGGAACGGCTCCAACGCAACACGGAGAAGGGGGTACCGGGATGAAGGTCTTCGTCGCCGGAGCGACGGGGGCGATCGGCCGGCCCCTCGTGCGGCAGCTGGTCGCCGCCGGCCACGAGGTGACCGGGATGACGAGGCGCGAGGAGCGGGCGGCGAAGATCCGCGAGGCCGGCGCGACCCCGGTCATATGCGATGCGTTCGACGCGGACGCGCTGGAGAGGGCTGTGGCCGAGACGGCGCCGGAAGTCGTCGTCCACGAGTTGACCGCGCTGCCGCCGCGGATCGATTACCGGGGGAAGGGCGACCCTCTCGGGCCGACCAACCGGCTGCGCCGCGAGGGCACCCGAAACTTGATCGCGGCGACGAGAGCGGCCGGCGCTCGCCGGCTCGTCGCCGAGAGCGTCGCCTTCCTCTACGCGCCGCGGGGCGGACGGATCAAGGACGAGGGGGCGCCGCTTTACCTCGGCGCTCCCGGCCCGTTCGGCGAGGCGGTGGAGGCGCTCGCCGACCTCGAGCGGCAGGTGAGCGGCGCCGAGGGCATCGAAGGCATCGTCCTCCGCTACGGCTGGCTCTATGGCCCGGGCACCCACCTCGGCCGCGACGGAGCGCAGGCCGAGGACGTGCGCAAGCGCAAGGTGCCGGTCGTCGGCAGGGGGACCGGCCTCTTCTCCTTCGTCCAGGTCGAGGACGCCGCCGCGGCAACGGTGGCGGCGGTCGAAGGCGGTGCCCCCGGCGTCTACAACGTCGCCGACGACGAGCCGGCTCCCTATGGGGAGTGGCTGCCGGTCTTCGCCGAGGCGATCGGCGCCAAGCGGCCGCGGCGGGTTCCGGTCTGGCTCGCCCGCCTCATCGCGGGCCCGGCCGCGGCCACGATGTCGGTCGAGCTGCGCGGCGCCTCCAACGCGAAGATCAAGCGCGAGCTCGGCTGGCAACCCCGGTACGCGAGCTGGCGCCAGGGTTTCGCCGATCTCGAGGCGCGTGGGTAGCCCCTACTCCGGCAGCCGCGCGCTCTCGAACGGCAGCACGGTCGCCAGCAGGTCGAAGTGCCTGTCGGCGTGCAGGACGCCGAAGCCACACTCGGCCGCCGCGGCGGCGATGAAGTAGTCGATCGTCGGAATACGACGGCTGCCCCGAAGCTCTCCTGCCGCACCGAGCGCGGCGCGGCAGACAGACACGGTAATAGGCGCCTGCGGCAGCAGAGCGAGTGCTTTTTGCAGGCCCGCAAACTCACTCTCATCCCTGGCTGTTTGGAAGATCTCGAGGGCGGCCGCTGGGCATGAAGCGAGAAGCCCTGCCTCGTTCGTCGCGTTCCAGCGCTGTCGGACGGTCG
>Ga0070684_100004099_pt1 | contig 11029 bp, 14 predicted proteins | sample KBSC723LmetaG_FD_65653 | JGI IMG/M metagenome (GOLD analysis project Ga0070684, IMG submission 65653) | Corn rhizosphere microbial communities from Kellogg Biological Station, Michigan, USA - KBS C7.2-3L metaG | ecosystem: Host-associated > Plants > Roots > Rhizosphere ...
CACCGATCAGCGTCTGGGCCCCGACGACCTGGCGCCGACCGCGCACGGAGCGGTTCCAGAGGCCGAGCTCGCCGAAGAACAGCACGAGGCAGACCGCGAAGCCGAGGAAGTTCCAGGGCGACGACAGAAACAGGAGCAGCGCGATGCCGATGATGAGGAACACGTCGTCGTGAGCCTAGCCCGCTGCGCCGAGGGCGATTGACTCAGCGGGCCTCCCGAGGGAGCATTGCGGCATGGCCCGTGCCGAGGCACACGTGATGTCGCGCAACCGGGCGATCGCCGTCTGGGCGCTCGTCGTCGTCGCGAGCCTCCTGCTGCTCGTCTCGTCCCTGACGATCTGGGTCAAGCGCCAGGCGCTCGACACGGACGCATGGACGGACACCTCGGGGCAGCTGCTCGCGAACGACGAGATCCGACAGCAGCTCTCGATCTACCTCGTCGACACGCTCTTCAACAACTCGGACGCGAACGCGCGAATCGAGCAGGCGCTCCCGCCCGAACGAGCCGCCCTCGCCCCGGTGATCGCCGGCGCGCTCCGCAACTTCTCGGTCCAGGCCGCTGACCGGCTGCTCGCGACCCCGCAGGCGCAGAAGCTGTGGGAGGAGGCCAACCGTCGCGCGCACAAGAACCTCCTGGCCGTCCTGAACGGAGAGGACGTTCGCAATTTCCAGACGGCGAACGGATCCGTCGTGCTCGACCTGAGCCCCGTCGTCGAGCAGCTGAGAGACCGCCTGGGGCTGAGCGGCGAGCGGCTCGGCCCGGATGCGGGCAAGATCACGGTCCTCAACTCGGATCAGCTGGACACGGCGCAGACCTCGTTGAAGGTGATGAAGGCGCTGTCGGTGATCCTCGTCCTGCTCGTGCTCTTCCTGTACGGGCTCGCGATCTACCTGGCGGCGGGCGACAGGCGGCGGATCCTGCGCGCCGAGGCCGTGAGCATGGTGATCGTGGGCGTGCTGCTGCTCGCGATCCAGCGCATCGTCGGCAATCACGTTGTCGACTCCCTCATCTCGGCGGACGCCGAACGACGTGCGGGCCACAACGCCTGGATCATCGGAACCGAGTTGCTGCGCGGGATCGCGATCGCCCTCGTGGCCTATGGCCTGATCATCCTCGCCGGCGCGTGGCTCGCGGGGCCGACCCGCTGGGCGACCTGGGCGCGTCGACGGCTGGCACCGACGTTCCGGGATCAAGCCTGGATGATCTACGCGGGCGTCGCGGCCGTCTTCCTGCTCCTCCTGGCCTGGGGCCCGACGCCGTCGACGCGGACCTGGTTCGGGATCCTGCTGCTGGGCAGCCTGCTCTTCTTCGGAGTGGCGATGCTCCACCGCCAGACGGTGGCCGAGTTCCCGGAGACGAGAAGGGCTTAGATCGGGCCGGGAACCGCCGGCCGCGGAACCGCCGACCAGTCTGCGTCACCGGCCTCGAGCACGTAGCAGCGGCCGTCGAGCTCGTAGCGAATCGCGCGAAGCGACTGGGCGTCGACCCAGGCCTCGACGGTTCGCAGGAGCGATACGAGCTCGGTCGAGGACGAGCCGACTGGGACGTCGACGAGCGCCACGCCGTCTTCCTCGTTCACGGAGACCGTCCAGAACGTTCGTAGGAGGGTGGCGAGCCGTGCAGCGCCCGCCAGGTCGGGCAATTCGAACTGAACGGTCTCCGTGAATACGTCGCCAAGGTCCATGGCCCGGATGGTCGCGGCACGAGCGACCTCCCAGCCTGACCCAGCTGGGTCAACTTGCCCGAGGCGTGAAGGGCCGGAGCTCGTCCTCCCCCGGCTGGACGATCCCGACGTGCGACTCGGGGACCTCGTGCCAGGCTCCCTCCAGGTCTCCGAGCGGCTCGGAGACGACGACCCTGGTCTCGTCGGAGAGGCCCGCAAGCTCGACGAGCTCTGGATACAGCCCCTTCAGCGAGTCCATCCGCGTGCTGAAGAAGAGCGAGCGAGACTTGCGCTCGCTCGAGTAGCGGAATGCCCAGATCGAACGGCCGTCCGTCGTCGCGACCGTCATCTGGATCGGATCGTCCACACCGTGCTTGCGCCCGGTTTCCTCGACGAGGCCGACCGTGCGCTCGAGCGCGTTCACCGGATCGTCCTCGAGCCCGAAGGTGAGAGCGAGGTAGAACATCAGCTCCGAGTCGGTCGTGCCCTCGATCGAGGTGAAGAGCGAGTCGTCGACCGCGATCGTGAGCTCACGGCGCACGAGCGGGAACTCGCGGATCAACCCGTTGTGCATCCAGAGCCAATCGCCGTGACGAAACGGATGCGTGTTCGTCTCCTGGATCGCGCTGCCGGTCGAAGCGCGGATGTGCGCGAAGAACAGTCGAGACGAGACGCCGGCGGCGAGCTCCAGGAGGTTTCGATCGTTCCAGGCGGGGTGCGTGCTGCGGTAGAGGCGCGGAACGTCGTCGTCGTCGTACCAGCCGACACCGAACCCGTCGCCGTTCGTCGTCGTCGCGCCCATCCGCGAGTGCAGGCTCTGGTCGATGAGCGAGCGGTCCCGCTTGACGAGGAGCTCTTCCAGCTTGATCGGAGAGCCCGAATAGGCGAGCCAGCGGCACATCGCTAAGCGGTCGCCGCGGCGGCGCCGGGCTGGGTCGTGGGAATGCGCTGCGCCGCGAAGAGCGCAAGGACGATCAGAAGCGCAAGGACCGCGAGCGCGGAGCGCAGGCCGTCGAGGCGCGCGTCCTGGTACGCCGTGAGTGCTGCATCCGTCTGCCTCGAGGACGCGCCCGCCTCGTCGAGTGCCTTCTCCAGATCGGCGTCCGAGACGAAGGGGACTCCGCCGGCGATCTTGACCTGGGCCTCCGACTTCGCGCGAGCCGGAATGTCCGGGCTCTGTTGGATGTTCGACGTGAAGGACAGCGCGACCGCCCCGATCAGGATCGACCCTGCGATCGCCGTCCCGAGCGACGCGCCGAGGTTGGTCATCGTGTTCTGGATGCCGCCGACCTCCGGGCTGTCATCGTCCGGCACGGCCGAGACGGTGACCGCACCGAGCTGGGAGGCGAGCGCTCCGATACCGAGGCCGACGAGCAACATCGGCACGAAGACGACCTCTGGCCCGGAATCCGCCTCGAGCCCGCCGAGCAGCACGACCGTCCCGGCGAGGAGCGAGAAGAGGCCCACCCGGACAACGAGCCGCGGCGAGACGTTCGGGAACACCTTCGGGATCCCGATCGCGGCCAAAAGCAGCGTGAGCGAGAGGGGCAGCAGCCTCGCGCCGGTCGCCAAGGCGGAGAGGCCAAGGCAGACCGAGAGGTAGAGCGGCACCACGAAGAACAGGCCCGCCTGTGCCAGGAACTGGAAGAAGAACATGATCAGCCCACCGCTCAGCTGCTTGTTGCGCAGCATGTCGGGGCGGATGAGCGGCTCGGCGCCGGTCGCCTCACGCCGGGCCTCCCAGCGGAAGAAGACCCAGATCACGAAAAGACCGGCGAGGACGAGCCACACCGTCGGCGAGAGGTTGGCCCAGGACGGACCGTCCGGCTTCGGCTGGATCCAGCCCCACTCGCTCGTCCGCAGGACGCCGAAGACGACGAGACCGAGCCCAAGGGCGGAAAGCACCGACCCGACCACGTCGAGCTTGGGGCGCTTCTCGACCGGCGCGTCCGCGATGCGGCGCGTGAGCAACAGGATCGCTGCGACGACGACCACCTCGCCGGCGAAGACCCAGCGCCATGAGAAGTACGTCGTGCAGAACCCGCCGATCAGCGGGCCGACCGCCACGGCGATGGCTCCGGCGGCCGCTACGAGCCCGTACGCGGCGGGCCTGCGCTCGGTCGGGAAATTCCCGGCGACGAGCGCGACGATGGCGGGCATGATCAGCGCGGCCCCGACTCCCTCGAGGAATGACCAGCCGAAGAGGAGCACGGGCAGGTTCGGCGCGATCGAGGTCACGAACGAGCCGCACCCATAGATGACGCACCCGATCGCGAAGGCGCGCTTGCGCCCGATGATCGCGCCGATCTTCGCGCCGGTGATCATCAGAGCGGCCATCACGAGCGTGTAGGCGGTGATCGCGCCCTGGATGCCGGTGACGGTCGTCCCCACGTCTTTCGCGACCGTAGCGATCGAGACGTTCATCACCGAGCTGTCGAGGGTCATCAGGAACTGACCCGCGGCGAGCGTGAACAGGACGACGGTAGCGCCGCCCGCGCGTGCGGACGGCGCGGCTTCCGTCGCCGTGCTCATATCAGTCGAAGGCCGAACCGACCGCTAGGTGGCAAGCGCCTTCTGCTTGATCGCGTTGAACTCTTCCTGCGTGATCGCGCCGTTGTCGAGCAGGTTCTTCGCCCGCTCGATTTCGGCTGCTGCGCCGCCGCTTCCGGCGGTCTCGCGTACGTAGTCGTCCATGGCCGCCTTCTGGGCCTGAACCTGGGACATGTTGCGTTCGGCCATGTGCTGGCCCTGGGAGATCAAGTAGATGAACACGCCGAGGAAGGGCAGGAAGATGCAGAACAGGATCCAGCCCGTCTTACCCAGGCCGGAGATATCACGACGCCTGAAGATATCGGCGAACACGGTGAACAGAAGCCAGAACCACAGGATCCAGAGGAAGAAGATGAACATCGTCCAGATCACATCGAGAAACGGGTAGTCCGTTGCGAGCAGCAACTCACTCTCCTCTCTCGCCTGCGCCTCGCACAGACGATGTATGTCTGCAACCCTCGCGGTGATCCTATGCGTACCAATGGTTGGCGCGCGATACTGAGCCATGGCCGAGGGCGGCAAGAAGCGGGGCATCGCCGACTCCGCGGGGCGCGCCGCGTTCTACCCCGGCCGGCTCGCGGCACGCGCCTGGCGCGGGCGGATCGAGTCTGCGGCGGAGGACGTCCTCGAGGCGCCCGAGCTCGCGCGCGTCCTCGACCGGGCCCTGGCCGGGTCGCTCCCGGAGGAGTTCGCCCGCTCGCTCGTCCGGCACAACGTGCTGGAGCGCGTGGCGCGGGAGCTCGCTGCGAGCGGTGAGCTCGAGCGGCTGATCGCGCAGGCGCTCGCCAGCCCGCAGACGATCGAGGTCACCGACCGTGTCCTGGCCAGCGAGGAGATGCAGCGGACGCTCCGTAGCGTCGCCTCGAGCCCCGAGCTGCGGGCCGCGATGGCCAAGCAGTCGGCCGGGCTCGCCGAGGACGTCGTCGCCGGAGCCCGGCAGTCCGCGGTGCGGCTCGACCAGCGGATCGGCCGGGGCCCGAAGCCTCGACGAAGCACTCGCCTCGAACCAGGGACTGTCCCTCATGGGGACAGTCCCTCAGGGGGACAGTCCCTTGTTACAGGAGGCGCATACGGGGGCATCGCGACGCGCGGCCTCGCGCTCGCGTTCGACTCGCTCGCGGCGCTCCTCATCTTCGCCGCAGGGAGCGCGGTCTTCGCGCTGATCGCGTCACTCGTCGGCGGCGTTCGCCCGCACTGGCTGGCCGGTTCGCTTCTCGGAGGCGGCTGGCTGCTCGTTGCGGGCAGCTACTTCGTGCTCTTCTGGAGCGCGGCCGGCCAGACCCCGGGGATGAGGCTCATGCGGCTCCGGGCGCGTCGCGCGGACGGAGGGGGGATCTCGGTGGGCCGGGCGATCGTCCGCGCCCTAGGCCTGGCGCTCGCGATCATCCCGCTCTTCGCCGGCTTCCTGCCGGCCCTGTTCGACGAGCGCCGCCGTGCGCTTCCGGACTACCTCGCCGGCACCGTCGTCGTATACGACGACTGACGAAGGCTTCGGGCGAGTCGCGGCGAACAGCGAGCCGTCGGACTCTGGAGAGAAAGGAGACTGGATGAGCACGATGGATAGCCGCCGCGACATGTCTTCGATGTGGACCGGCTGGATCGGCTTCACCGCGATCATGCTCACGCTGATCGGGTCGATCACCTTCTTCGAGGGACTCGTGGCAATCATTCGCGACGAGTACTTCGTCGTGACCGGCAAGCAGGTGCTCGTGTTCGATCTCACGACGTGGGGCTGGATCATGCTGTTCTGGGGCGTCCTGCTGTTCCTGGCCGGACTGGGCCTTGCTGCGCAGAGCGGCTGGGCGCGATGGTTCGCGATCATCCTGGTCACGTTGAACCTCCTCGGCCAGCTCGCATTCCTGGGCAACACGCAGTACCCGCTCTGGACGCTCGTGGTCATTGGGCTCGAGATCATGGTCCTCTACGCGCTTACGGCGCGTTGGGGGGCGGTCGAGCGCTTCGACTGACGCCGCCGGACGGCGCGGGCCCTAGGGTCCGCGCCGTTCGGGGTCCTGTAACCGCAACTGAAGGAGACTCGGATGGTGCTGGCCATGTCCTCGTTCTGGCAAGCGTTCTTCTTGCTTCTGATCTGGGTGCCGCTGATCATGCTCTGGGCCGCCGCGCTCGTGGACATCTTCCGCAGGCCGGACCTCAGCGGCGGCCTGAAGGTCCTGTGGGTCGTGATCATCTTCGTGATCCCCTGGATCGGCGCGCTCATCTACCTCGCCACGCGGCCGCGCCAGATTCCGGTCTGATCGCTCGCGGCCGGGCCGCCGACCTCAGTCGTTAGAGTTTCACGCGCATGGCGATCGCCCGCGAAGCCGAGCCCGTCAGCTCCCTGCACGAGATCCGCGAGGCGGGCCTCGATCGCGAGGACCTGCTCGCGATCTACCGCACCATGCTGACCACCCGCGGGATCGAGGAGCGCGGCCACATCCTCTACAGGCAGGGCAAGATCCCGGGGTCGTTCTACACCGGCCGCGGCAACGAGGCGTCGTCCGTCGGAGTCGCCACGGCGATGGGCCAGGACGACGTCGGCACGCCGCTCCACCGCGACATGGGCGTGCACGTGACCCGCGGTGTCGAGCCCTGGAAGATCTTCGCGCAGTACATGGGCCGCCAGGACGGCCCGACCCGCGGGCGCGACGGCAACGTGCACATGGCCGATTCGAAGCTCGGACTGCTGGCAATGGTCAGCCACCTGCCGGCGATGCTCCCGGTGGCTGTCGGCTGCGCGCTCGCCTTCCGGATCCGCGAGGAAAGGCGCGTAGCGCTCGGCTGGTTCGGCGAAGGCGCCTCGGCTCGGGGTGACGCGCACGAGGCGATGAACCTCGCCGGCGTGCGCCGCCTGCCCGTCGTGTTCATCTGCGACAACAACCAGTGGGCGTACTCGACGCCGACGCACCTCGAGTACGCGTGCGAGACGCTGGCCGACCGCGCCCAGGCATACGGGTTCGAGGGAGTCGTGGTCGACGGCACGGACGTCCTGGCCGTCTACCGCGAGGCGAAACGCGCCATCGAGAAGGCGCGCGAAGGCGGCGGGCCGACGCTGATCGAGTCGATGACGCTCCGCATGGAGGGCCACGCGGTGCACGACGACGCGTTCTACGTCCCCAAGGAGATGTTCGAGGAGTGGGCCAAGCGCGACCCGATCGAGCGCTTCCGCTCGTGGCTGCGGGAGAACGCCGACCTCACCGACGAGGAAGAAGATCAGCTCGGCGCGAGTGTGAAGAAGCTCCTGAGCGATGCAATGATCCGCGCCGAGGAGTCGCCGCTCCCCGACCCGTCGTCCCTGACCGAGGGCGTGTTCGCGACGCCCGAAGACCTCGACACGCCCCACCACAAATAGATGGCCGAGATGACCTACCTGCAGGCGATCTCGGACGGGCTCCGCACCGAGATGCGCCGCGACAAGCGCGTGTTCGTGATCGGCGAGGACGTCGGCGTCTACGGCGGAGCCTTCAAGGTGACGCTCGGGTTCCAGGAGGAGTTCGGCGCCTGGCGCGTGATCGACGCGCCTCTCTCCGAGACAGCGATCGTCGGCGGCTGTACGGGAGCCGCGATCATGGGCCTGCGCCCGGTCGCGGAGATGCAGTTCGCGGACTTCATCTCCTGCGCGTGGGACCACCTGGTCACGGTGGCCGCCAAGCAGCGCTACCGGGCCGGGACACCGGTGCCGATCGTCGTCCGGCTCCCGTCCGGCGGTGGCTTCTCGGGTGGACCGTTCCACTCACAGAACCCGGAGAGCTCTTTCGCGCACATCCCCGGCCTCAAGATCGTCTGCCCGGCCACCCCCGAGGACGCGAAGGGCCTGTTGATCTCCTCGATCGAAGATCCGAACCCGGTCCTCTACTTCGAGCACAAGCACCTCTACCGCCGGATCAAGGCCGAGGTGCCCGAGGAGCGCTACACGGTCCCGTTCGGCAAGGCGCGCGTGCATCGTGAAGGCGACGACCTCACGGTGGTCACGTGGGGCGCGATGGTCTACACCGCGGACGATGCCGCCAAGGAGCTCGAGTCCGACGGCGTCTCGGTCGAGATCCTCGACCTGCGCACGCTGGTCCCGTGGGACCGCAAGGCGGTGCTGGAGAGCGCGCGGAAGACGTCGAAGGTACTGGTGCTGCACGAGGACACGCGCACCGGAGGCTTCGGCGGCGAGATCGCGGCGACCATCGCCGAGGAGGCCTTCGAGCACCTGGACGCGCCGATCATGCGGATCGCGGCGCCGGACTCGCCCGTGCCGTTCTCGCCGCCGCTCGAGAAGGCATTCATCCCGCAGGTCGAGGATGTCACCAAGGGTTTGAGGGAGCTGGCGCAGTACTAATGAGAACTGTCTGTCCGTGCATGGTCTCTCAACGTAACTTGGACGCGTAGCGTGGCTACTACCGAAGCCGTCGATGTCGTCATGCCGCAGATGGGCGTCTCCGTGTCGGAGGGGACGATCACGAAGTGGCTCAAACAGGAAGGCGAGCAGATCGAGGCCGACGAGGCGCTGCTCGAGATCTCGACCGACAAGGTGGACACAGAGGTTCCGAGCCCTGCAAGCGGCGTCGTCACGCAGATCCTCGTCCCCGAGGGCGAGACGGTCGAGGTCGGCACGAAGCTCGCGGTGATCGGCGGCGAGGGCGGCGCGTCCGCGGAGGCTCCTCCAGCTGCTGAGCCGGAGGCTCCGGCGGCGCCCGAGGAGGTGGCCCAGCCCGCCGAGTCGCCCGCCGTCGAGCCAGCGGCCGAGGCGGCGCCGGCTCCGCCTCCCGCTCCCGAGCCGGCGGCTGCTCCGGCTCCCGCGGACGGCCAGCAGAACGGCAAGAGCTTCGTCTCCCCCGTGGTCGCACGCATCGCAGCCGAGCACGGCGTCGACGTCTCGAGCGTCCCGGGCACCGGGCGCGGCGGACGCGTGACGAAGAAGGACATCCTGAGCTTCGTCGAGTCCGGCGCGCAGGCAGCGGCTCCAGCTCCCGCGGCGCCACCGCAGGAGGAAGCTCCAGCTCCGGCACCGGTCGCGCCGGCTCCCACGCCAGAGCCGACTCCTGCCCCGGCCCCAGCAGCCGAGGCGCCGCCCCAGGCACCGCCGCCCGCTCCCGCGCCGGAGCCCGTCGCGGCGACCGCAGGCGAGCAGCTCGAGCCGATGAACGCGATGCGAAGAGGGATCGCCGAGCACATGCGCCGCTCGCTGGACACCGCCGCGCACGTGACGAGCGCGATCGAGGTCGACATGACCCGGGTCGTCGCGATCCGCGACAAGCTCAAGCCCGAGTACCAGAAGACCTACGGCGTGAACCCGACCTACCTGATCTTCGTCGCCCGCGCCGTCGTCGAGACGCTCAAGAAGTACCCCTGGATCAACGGCGAGATCCGCGGCGAGCAGATCGTCACGCGGCCGTGGGTCAATCTCGGCTTCGCGGTCGAGCTGACCGACGGCAAAGGCCTGATCGTCCCGGTCGTGAAGCACGCCGAGGGCCTCAACATGCTCGGAATGGCGCAGGCCGTCACGGACATCGCGGAGCGCGCGAGGAACAAGAAGCTCACGCCCGACGAGGTCCAGGGCGGCACGTTCACGATCACGAACCCGGGCGGCTACGGCACCTTCCACGGGACGCCGGTGATCAGCCAGCCCCAGGCCGCGATCCTCGGCACCTACGCGCTCGTCAAGCGCCCGTGGGTCGTCCAGGACTCCTTCGGGAAGGACGTGATCGCGATCCGCCCGATCATGAACCTCACGCTCACGTACGACCACCGGCTCGTCGACGGTGCGCTCGCCGGCCGCTTCCTGAAGGATCTGAAGGAAGCGCTCGAGTCCTGGGACGAAGTCTCCTACTAGTGGAGCTCGTCACCCTGACCGTCGTGCTGAACGAGATCGAAGCCGATCAGATCCAGTCGCTCCTGAAGTTCGAGGGCATCGAGTCGATGCAGAAACCGACCGACGTCGGCGCCGGAAGCATCGGCGGAAGCGGCGCGATGAGCGGCTCGCGGGAGATCCTCGTCAAGCAGGAGGATCTCGAGACCGCGAAAGCGGTCCTCGGCGAGGGGTAGTGGAGCTCTTCGTCCTCCGCCTCGAGCGCGGCGGGCCCTGGGACTGGAGCCTCGACATGCGCGAGCAGGACGGCTGGGACGACCACGCCGCCTTCATGGACGACCTCGTCGAGAAGGGCTCGATCATCCTCGGCGGTCCACTCGAGGACAAGCGCTACACGCTGCACGTCATCCACGCCGAGTCCGATCAGGCTGTTCGTGACCTGTTCGCAACCGACCCGTGGTGGGTGAACGGGATGCTCACGCCTGTGAGCATCGAGCGCTGGACGATCCTCCTGGACGGGCGTGGGCGCTGAGCTCGTCCGACTGACGATCGTCGCGGACGAGTTCGCCGCCGAGACGATCGTCGCTCTCCTGCGAACCGAGGGGATCGACTCGATTCAGCGGAAGACCGACCTCGCGGCAGGCATGGCCGACGCCTCGGCCTCTGCCTTTGGCCCACGCGAGGTCCTCGTGCGCCGGGAAGACCTCGAGCGCGCGCGGGACCTGATCGCCGCCGAGTAGGCTCAGGGCGTGGCCAGAGGGGCGTACGTGCTGAATCTGGGGCAGGTCTCGTACCTCGAGGCTTGGGACCTGCAGCGCTCGCTCGCGGCCGCCGTCTCGCAGGGCGCGATCCCGGACACGGTCCTGTTTCTCGAGCATCCGCCGGTGATCACGCTGGGGCGGCGAACCGAGGAGGGCGAGCTTCACGTCCCCGACGGCGCCCAAGTGGAGATCCTGGAGACAGACCGGGGTGGCAAGTCCACCTACCACGGGCCTGGGCAGCTCATCTGCTACCCGATCCTC
>Ga0070684_100004101_pt1 | contig 11024 bp, 9 predicted proteins | sample KBSC723LmetaG_FD_65653 | JGI IMG/M metagenome (GOLD analysis project Ga0070684, IMG submission 65653) | Corn rhizosphere microbial communities from Kellogg Biological Station, Michigan, USA - KBS C7.2-3L metaG | ecosystem: Host-associated > Plants > Roots > Rhizosphere ...
ATTCATGGGCGGTGCCGCCGGCGGATAGATAGGCGTAGTATCCCCATTCTCCAACTTCGGTCACCGGTTTCTCGACTTGAGCCTGCCCATAGCCGTCAGACGATGCCGAGAGGCTGGCCGAGCTTCGCCTTCCGAATGGAATTGTGAGGCCGACCTGGAGGCCGCTGTTGCCGCCATTGCTTGTGAAGTCCCTGTATTCGGACGCGTAGATGGATACGTGGTGGACCTGCAGGGAATAGTTCGCAGAGACGACGTGATTGTGCTGGGCCGGGGCAGGAGCCTGGTGGACCGGGACGGGTGCAGCATCCTCGTCAAATCCGCCATAAGCAGCGCCGGCAGAGCCGAATCGCTTGAGGGACAGGCTGGTGAAGGCGCTCAACTGCTTCCGGGCGACCCCATCGCCGTTCATGGATGCAACATCGCGGTAGTTACGATTCCCAAACATGGTTGAGGCGCCGAGACTAAAGACTCTGCCGATGCGCTGAGCACCCGCGGAAAACTGACCGCCGAGGCCCGCCGAACCGGTGCTGCCAGCAGCGGCGAAATTGATCACGCCGAGAGTGCCGACCTGAAACACTCCGCCGGCGCCCGCCATGGTTGCGCCTGGGGTGCCTTCCGCGGCGCCTTCCACGGTGAACCTGGATGTGAGCCCGCGGCGATAGACGGCGGTGCCTGCCATCTTTCCGTATTCATTGCTGACGGTGCCCCAGCTCAGGCGCGCCACGCCCGCCTGCACAGCGAAGGTCTGCAGGCCGGGGGAAAGGAGCGCGGAGCTGGCGTAAAAGGGCTGAGTCATCGTGACCTGTTGCCCCAGCGCATTGGTGACGCTGACCGTGATCGTTCCCGCCCCGGACATGACAGGGAGTTGGGGAGTCTGGAAAGGGCCCGCGCCAGTCTGGCTCGAAACCACGACGTTGCCATCGGCAAGAATGTTCACGGTGGAGGGGACGGCCGCCGAACCCGTGACGGAGGGCAGAGGAAAGGTCACCAGATCGGGACGCATGCTGAAGTCCGAGCGGATCTGTGCGCCCGAGAGGCGAACCGGACGAGTCCAGGCAAGGCCACCGGTAATGAAATCTCCCAGGCTGTAACGACGGAGCGTGTTGATGTCGGCATACGTGAAGGATGAGTCCAGGCATATCGCGGTATTTTTATTTGAGCCGTTCGAATCTCCGCCCGCATAGGCGAGCCATCCCGAGCTTACGATACCAAGCGGCGAGAAGCCTCGCAGATCGATGGCCCCGGTGGCGCCGGTCTGCCCGCCGGCGATGGTATTGACCACGTCGTAATTCATGGTTGCGCCGGTGCCGCTCTCGATGGTTCGATGATCGTCACGCCGCGTCCTTCCGAGAGGCTCCAACTGGGTGGGCACCAGCCGGTTTTCGCTCACGGTGATGTGCAGCTGCTGGTTCTTTCCATCGAGGGTGTAAGTCAGACCGGGTATGTCAGACAACGGGATCACGTCATGGGGATCACGAGCGACGCGGGATTCGGGAACGCGAAGGCCCAAATCGCGGAGTTCTTCTACCCGCGACATCAATTTGCCGCGATGCACGATAAACTCGCCGATCTTGCCGGTGGGCTGACCATTTACGTCGACTTCAAGAAACAGAGTCTCGTCCGCGCTTGCGCCCGAGCCCGCAGTTGTGTCGGCGCTGCTCGCCGGGGAATCAGACGGCGCCGTAGTCGCGGGAGTCAAGAGGGAGCCGGAAGCGAGCCCAAGGGCGATCGCCGATGGCGGCATCACCACGAGGACAAGCAGGAAGCTCCGCACATAGCGTAGCCCCCTTGCCACCTTGTCTGAATACTCATGGGGAGGGAACAACGCGTACCTGCTCATCGATGGCGCCGGCGATTGCGCGGGCGGTCAACCGGAGGGTGTCGCCGGGCAGGGGCAGTGGATCCTGCGCAACGATATGCCATTTGCGTGTGGAGCCCGCGAGAACATAAGGCAATGCGCGGGATTCTGTCTTCAGCTTGCGCCCATCGGCCGTGGTCAGGACGATGTCGCGGATTACGTCATGCGAAAGTCCGTCATTGGATGCCACGAGATAGCTTTGTCCGCCGTTGACCTCGACATGATATTGAACGTGCGCGACCGCGCGGACCTGGGGCTGGGCAAAGACAGGAATGGAAAGGCGAAGCACCACATGGACTATCCCTGCCTGGGCTGGAGGTGGAAGCTGGTCGACCAGGATGCGGTAAGTAGCTTCGCGGCCCTGAGCGGGCTGCCGCAGAATGAGCCGGACCACCTGGGTTGCGCCAGCAGCAATGGTGGCAATGGGAGGGCTTACCACGACGGCGTCAGAGGGGGTGAGCTGGTCGTCGCCGCCATCCGGTTGATTCCACGCATAAGCGCGGATCTGAATGGCAGTCTCGGTGTTGCTTTGGTTGGTGACGGCCAAGGTCGTGGCCATCTGACCGGGCGGCATAAAAATGTTTACGGGCAGAACGGCCAGGTTCTGGGCCCTGGCCGCCATACTCATGAAAAAGACCACGAGGATGGCGGCGAGCAAGCTAGCCGCTCCCAGACGTCGTTGCGGAATCATCGCGTCCCCTATTTTTGCGCCAGATGGGATTAATAGGTGACGGTGGCGGTGATGGTATCGGTATAGGAACCCGGAGTCACGTACTGTCCCGTGGGAACCTGGCCGTACACGGTGAGGGCCTGAGCGGTTCCGTCGCCGGTGCCGGATACCCAGCTACCCGTGCTGTTGCCCCAGTTCGTGGTGCGCCCGGAGTCGGAGTACAACGAATAGTTGAGCAATGCCGAACCATTCTTCATCTGACGCGTGGTGACGGTCGCACCGGCAGTCAAGCCTGCATCGAGGCCGATGGTGAACGGCGTGGTGTTGGTGCAGCTGACCGAAACGGTCGATGTGGAGTTGGAGGCTGCCGTGCTCGCGTAGGTTCCGAAGGCCATGGCCGTGGCGGTAACCGAGCAGGTGGCCTGAACGGTGGCGCTGACCGAGAAGGTGGTGGTGGCGGTTGTTGCCCCGGCGGGCGTGGGGGCGAGAACGAGCGCCAGAAGTCCAAGGACCGCGACTGGGGCCGCGGACTTGATAGCGGTAGAGAGGTTCATTACGGTACTCCTTGATCAGCACAAGGCTGAGACTGGGTTGTGATATTCACCGTCAGACTGGAAGTCCAACAGGTAAGGTCGTTGAGTGCATCGGGCAAGTCGGAATCCTGTTGTCACAGTGAACTGAGACTTTGAATTCGCTCGCGCCTGGAGCCCTGAGATTGCCTTTGGTTCCTTGCAAATAACGCAATGGGAATTCGATCAAGCTTGCCAGCAAAACGACTTCTAGACTGGGTGATCTGTGTCACTCGATTGCGCGATCCGCAATTGCTTACAGAGCCAAGATAGTATTTACCGGGGATTGGATAAATACTACGTTGCGGTATTTGAATGCGGCGAAGGTGTATCTAGGTAGTACATGTTAGGTAACAAGCGAGATGTTACCCGGCAATCGTGCCCAATCGCCGCGAGAAAATCGCATTACATTAAGTCCTGTATTCGTTGGCCTGGCGGCGGAAAGCGGTGGATCAGTAGGTAACCAAGACGGTAATCACATGGGTGGACGCGGCTGCGGCAACGGATTGAGTCCGGCGGCATTCCATGGGAAACGTATATGGGCCGGCGTTGATCCATCGGCCACCTTTGATGGCTGACCGATATCCCGCCAAGGCAGCGCTCGTCAAAACCGATTGCGTCTTCGTCAGCGTTCCATATACGCCGGCGAGTCGCTCTTCTGGACGCACGTCGACAGCATAGGGCGTTGCCATGGTGCAGGTGACCGAGATGCCGGGTTTCGACATCGCCGATATGGCGAGGTGTTCTGGCGACGGAACGGATGTTGTGGAGACCAGGCAGCCTGCTTGAACGGTGGCACTCACGCCGACCGACGTCGTAGAGGTTGCAGCAAGCAGGGAGCGCGGAAGCAGACCTGAAGCGAGGAGGCAGAGGGAGAACGCGGATGCGGCAAATTTCCTGGACATTGCGCTCCTGCCTCCCCGACGATCAGGTCGTTAAGCAGGTTGATCGGCAATTCCGGCCGGAAGTCCAATGTCGCGCGGAACCCCCGGCGCGGGTAAGGGGCAAACAGCAACGGGCAAACTGGCCGGCGGGTTCTTCCGCAGCCAGTGAAGCGATGCAGTTTCAAAGCTGTCAACCAGGACCCGATTCGGCAAGCTTCAGCGCCCCCGACAGACACTCGCCAAGCCGGTCTCTTGTTCGCGGCGCCTATGCTAGCCCGTTCGGCCGGAAGCCGGCAAGCTGCATGGCGCGGTCGGCATCGGGGTTGCGCATGAAAGTCTGCCAAACCAGCTCGGAGCGGAGGTTTTCCGCCATGATGACGCCGATGCCGAGATCGATTCCGAGCACGTCGGGGTTGTACCAGCGGGCTTCAGGGTTGAAGGCGTCGACGAAGCCATATCGGCCCCAGGCCTGTGGATAGCGCGCGCGCATAAATCTGAGGACGTCGAGGCATTGCCCGGGAAGGAACGGCAGCGATCCAGCGGCGGCTGAAGGGACCACGCTGCCATCGAGCTGGCTGCGCGAATCGAGCGAACCCCAGGCAACATAGCCGCGCCGGGAATCAGAGGCCGTGATGCCCCACAGGTCGCGGTTATACCAGCGCGGCATGGACAGGCAGAAGGCGCGATGCGCGCGAGTGGCGACGACGGAATTGGCGAAGTAGTCAGCGTAGGCGTCGTGCTTGTGGCGGAAGTCAAACCAGGCTTGCGAATACTGATGGGTAAAGATGGGGTCGTTGCCGCTGATGTAGGTGAGCCCGTCGTAATGCACCTGCGGGCGGGAGAAGTTCTTCCAGATCTCGGGGGGAACGGGGTGGGTGGGCGACCCGATGGCGAGCAGGTAGATCATCATCAGTTCGCAATAGTGGTTCCAGCGCGCATTGAGGAAGTGGGAGCCGGGATTCCAGCCCATGGCGAAGGTGTTGCCGCCATTGAGCATCCAGGACCAGTCGACACGCTCGTAGATCTGCTGCGCGAGGGAGCGGATGCGGGCATCGGAGAAATATGTGCCGGCGGTGAGAACGCCGCAGAGCAGCAGGGCGGTGTCAATGGAGGACAGTTCGCTGTCGCGCCAGCGCCGGCCGGACTCAACGTCAGTGAAATGGAAGAAGAATCCGTGGACCTGGGGCATGCGGTTCAAGTGCCACTCCAGGGTCGTGCGGACGCGCTCAACGACCTCGTCATGAGGAATGTAGCCGCGGTCGTCGGCGATGCAGAGGGCGGTCAAGCCGAATCCGGTAGCAGCGATGCTGGCCATGCGGCGGGGATCGCGAGCGCCGTTGCCGTCGCTGCGGGCGCGGTCGAGCACCTGGCCGGTGTCGGGGCTGGCCTGCTCATAGAAATAACGGCAGCCCTGGCGGATCAGCTCGTCGAGGAACGCTTCGTCACCGCGCGTGAAGCGCGAGCCCTGGCCGGCAAAGGCCGCGCGGGCTGCGGGCGCGACAGCACACCCGGCTCCGAGCGCCATCGTCCGCAGAACGCTGCGCCGATCCATATACCGCATGTAGATCCAAGCCCCAGTACTCCAGCCGCAGGCTTCCTGGCGAACAGACGGGCCGGGGCCCCTTTTCCGGCGAGCGCGACGAACGGCTCTCCGGAACCCCGGCGCACCACGCGGGTGCAGACTACGGTGGAAGTGTTGCATTCAGGATGACAGGGTTGGAGTGCGGGGGCAAGGCGAATTTTGGGTGCGGTGGGAGCAGTGATAGGAGCGGGAAGCAGGTTCTTCGCTGCGCTCAGAATGACAAGGATCGCTGTACGCGATCGATTACCTGCACGCTAGTTCCATCGGCTGCGGTCGTTGGGGTCGTCGTCAATGGGGCGGCCGCGGTTGTCGAGGCGGATGGTGCGGCCCTGCTTCTTCATGTAGACCTCGAACTTGCGGCCGGCGCGACGGCGCTTCCATCGGTAGTAACTGTTGCGCAAGCCGTAGAGCCACTCGGTGGCGGCGAATCCGACGCCACGCTTCGGGGCGTATCGGATGAAGAGAATTGCGGCAAGAGCTCCGCCAAGTTGGGCGAATGCGGAGATCCAACTCTTGCTGAAGAGCATGGCGAAAGCGATGAGAGCGTAGATGATGGCGAGGTACTTCGCCTTGATATTGATGACGAAGAACATCATGAACTCGGTGTCCCCGAACAGGACGCCGATGGCCACCAGCATTCCGAACACTCCGCCCATGCAGCCATAGAGCTGCACATTCTCAATGTGCCCGAGCCTTTCGGCCACTTCCCAAATGACGGCCGCGGTCACGGCGCTGCCCACTACCGAGGCTGCATACAGGCTCATGACCCATTTCGAGTCGCGGTAGCCCTCGAGGAATCCCGCGAGGAACCAAAGTGAGAGAAGGTCGAAGAGGGTGGGCAGCAGCCCTACATGAATGAAGCTGTAAGTAAGGGGCTGCCACAGATAACCGTGGAGAAACATCTCCGGCTGGAACGAAAGAAGGCCGAAGGCGATTCGCGCGGATGTGGCAGCGGCGAAGCCGAGCACCAGCAGGGCGAAGTAAGCAATGAGGTTGGCGAGAATCAGGCGGCGCGTGGCTCCGCGGAACTCGGGGAATCCAAACGGCATGGAGCTCATGCGTGCCATAGCTGACAGGGTAACCTGAGCGGCGCAGCGGTGTCATGGGCGAGCCACCAGTTGAAGCCAGTTTTCAGTTGTCAGTTGTCAGTTTTCAGTTGCTGGCCGGCACGGATGCTGAGCACGGGGTGATGGGCGGCGATATTCGCGCTAGGGGACCACGACGAGGCCGCGGTGCCCGGCGGCATCGACTGCGCGCACGCCGAAGATGACGTTGTCTTTGGAGATGGGCAGCTTGACGGTCGTGGCACCGTTTGCAGTTGCGGGAGGCACCCGGCGGGCGTACTGCCAGTCGGGCGCGTTGGTTTCGCGCCAGAGCAGCTCGTAGTGGTCGACCGTGCCGGGGGCCTGATCCCACGTGAGGGTGGTCGAGTTTTCGAGCTCGCGCGCGTCGATCTTCACATTTGCGGGTTCACCCGGAGAAGAGGCAAGCGTGGCCAGGGTGGCGGCATCGAGCCGGGCAACCTTTGCGACGTAGGTGAAGTCTACAAACTCCAACAGGTCGCCGAGAACGGGATCGCCGGTTCGCACCACGTTCTGGTGCTGGTGGTTGTAGTCTTCGCGCCACTCAGTGACGCGCACGGCTGCGAAGCCCTCGCTGTTGAAGGAGCTATGGTCACCACCGCGCAGATATCGATCGGGCCGGGACACAAGGAAGGCATGAAACGGAGCCTTGCCGGAGGCGGGGAAGTATGTGCTGTCGACGTCGGCGATGGCGCGCGCGAGTTCGCGGCTGGGAGAGTCGTTTTCACCGCCCAAGGCGCGGATGCGGCGCTGCTGCTGAGGCGTGGCGGAAACGGGGACGCCTTCGGAAAACACGCGCACCCGGTCCTTGAGCTGGAGTTTGTCGCCGGGGGTGGTGTTGCCGCCGACGATGTCGTTGTTGAGCACGCCTTCGAGTTTCCAGTCCTCGTCTTTGGCAAGTTTGGCAAGATGCGCCGAGCCGACCAAGCCTTGCTCTTCTCCGGCGACGGCGACAAAGACGAGCGTAGCAGGCAGGTGCAGCTTGCTGAGGACGCGAGCAGACTCGAGCGAGACAGCGACGCCGGAGGCGTCGTCGTTTGCTCCCGGAGCGAAACCGTGATCGTCCATCACGTTGCTGTTGCGCGAATCGTAATGGCCGGTGACCAGGTACATGATGTTCGCCTGGGCGGGATCGTGTCCGCGCAGGATGGCATAGACATTCGTCATGCGGGTGGGGTTTGGAATGCGCTTTGCCCATGCGGATCCTTCGGTGCTTTTGGGGTCAGCGGTAAAAGTATCGCGCTTGACTTCGAGGCATCCGCCGCAATTGGAGGAGATTTGTTGGAACTGGTCGAAGATCCAGTCGGCGGCAGCGTTAATGCCGGTGCCGGCGGGGAGATCGTGTTCCATGCTGGAGAGCGAATTGCGAGTTTGGAAGCTGACGAGCTTCTCGATGATGGAGTGAATGCGCGCCGGCTGGATGCCGGAGATGGCGCGGACAATTGCGGGATCGGCGGGAGCGGGGCCGACGCGACGGACTTCGCGCAGGTAGTCGGGCTGGGCGGCACAGAAGGGCGCGCCGGCGGCGAAACCGCACAGGAGAAAGAGGGGAGCGAAGCGCATGGGTAGTTCTCCAGGAGAGTGGCTGAATCTCGGACGGGCATCGCCACTTGACCTGAGGGCGGCAACCGTTCAAAACTAGCGGAGTTGAATCCGTGTAACGCAATCCTAGAGTACGACCTTAGCAAAGAGAGGAGGCCGGTTATGCCTACCTGCCCTGAATGTGAAAGCAATCTCGATATCGAGATGGACGAAGTGGATGAAGGGGACGTGATTGTCTGCGACGAATGCGGGAGTGAGTACGAGGTGGTGGCTGTGGAGCCGCTGGAACTGAGCCGCGTGGGCGACGACCTGGATGAGGACGACGACGAGGCGCTGGAGGAAGAAGAGGAAGAAGAATGAGATTTCGCATACGGCTGGCCGCCGGGGTCGCATTCGCGGCGCTGTCGCTCGGAGCAGGGCCGTGGCAGGGGAGACTAACGATTCCGGCCGCGCAGGCCCAGAATTTCGGGCAGAGGGTGGTGAATGGAGTGGTCGATTCGGCATCCGGCCCAGTGACCGGGGCGACGGTGTTCCTGCGCAATGTCAAGACGAAGGGTATTCGCAGCTACACCTCCACCAAGGATGGGCGCTTTCGCTTTGCGCAGGTCAACATGACGGACGACTTCGAGCTATGGGCAGAGAAGGACGGCAAGAAGACCGCGGCCAAAACCATCAGCTCGTGGGATAACCGGAAGGACATCCAGGCCGAATTGAAGTTCAAGTAACGGCAGATCTACTTCTTTCTGCCGTTGCTTGAAAGCACGAACTGGTTCCCGTCGGGGTCGGTGAAGATGGCGGAGGTTCCCCAGGATTCGGCTTTCGGTTCCTTGGCAAACGTCACACCTTTCTTCTTCATGGCTTGCGCCGTGGCGAAGACATCGTCACACCAGAACGAGATGGATTGGAATTTGCCGATCTGGTCTTCGCGACCGGGCGGGGTGAAGAGCGCGATGCCGGTCTCGGCGCCGGGGATCATCAACTCGATCCATCGCTGGCTGTCAGTGAACGGCTGGTCGGTGACGACCTTCATGCCGAGCGATCCGGTATAAAAGTCGAGTGCGACGTCCTGGTTGGCGACGGGGATGGCGATGAACTTGATTCCTCGAATCATGGTGGATGTCTCCAATCACTGGCGAGGATAACCACGGGATGCGCGAGAGGCAATCAGGCAGGCGTTGCTATAGTAATGGCTGGTATAGCTATGCCGGTGATCGACGACTACGTGATTGACGTGCTGATGCGCGACCTGGTGGGCCACGACCGCAAACCGGCGGCGTTTCTGGTGTACTTGTGGCTGGGATCTGAGCAGGCACGCCGAGGCGGCGAAGTGGGCGTGAGCTACGAAGAGATAGCGGAGTCGATTGGGATCTCAAAGAGCTCAGCGCAGGCGGCAGTGCGGTGGCTGGTGCGGCGAAAGCTGCTCACGGTGAAAAAGGAGACGGTGACCGCGACTCCCGACTACACGGTGCGAAGCCCGTGGCGCGAACGGGCGCGCAGTCATTCCGCTCGGGGGCAGTAGCCGCTAGCAGGCAGGAGTCAGGCGTCGAGCTTTTTGGTGACGAGCTGGTTGAGGAGAGCTGGATTGGCCTGGCCTTTTGACGCTTTCATCACCTGTCCGACGAAGAATCCGGCGAGTGTGGTTTTGCCTGCGCGGTATTGCTCGACCTGTTTGGGATTGGCGGCGATGACTTCGTCGATCATGGCCTCGATCGCAGAGGTATCGGTGATCTGCTGAGGCTTTTCGCGCTCGTAGACGGCGGGGAAATCTTCGCCCTTGTCGAAGGCGATATCGAGCAGGCCCTTGAGCTGCTTTGAGCTGATGGTGCCGTTTTCGAGCAGGTCCGCGGCGAGGACGATTCCGGCCATGGAAACGGGCGATTCGTTTTGATCGAGGCCGAGCGCGTTGAGACGGCCGCCGATTTCACTGAGCAGGATGTTGGCTACGCGGCGGGGATTCCTGGCCGTGCGCGCCGCGTCTTCGAAGCGGTCAGCAAATTCGCGCGAGGCCGTGAGGGTGCGCGCGTCTCTTTCGTTCAGGTCGTAGTCGGCGATCATCCGCGCGCGGCGGGCTTCGGGCAGCTCCGGGAGCTCCGCTCTTCTGCGCTCAAGGAATTCGGATGACAGGATGAGCGGCGGCAGGTCCGGTTCGGGGAAGTAGCGATAGTCGTGCGCCTGCTCTTTGGAGCGCATGGAGTAGGTGCGGCCCTCGTCGGCGTTCCACAGGCGGGTTTCCTGGGCCACGCGGCCGCCGGACTCGATGACTTCGATCTGGCGTTCAATTTCATACTCTAAAGCGGCGCGAATGAATTTGAAGCTGTTGACGTTTTTCACCTCGGCCTTGGTGCCGAACTTTACCTGGCCGCGCGGGCGCACGCTCACGTTGGCATCGCAGCGCAGCGAGCCTTCTTCCATGTTGCAGTCGGAGACGCCGGTGTAGAGCAGGATTTCCTTGAGGCGGGTGAGGTATTCGAAGGCTTCGTCGGGCGTGCGAATGTCGGGTTCGCTGACGATTTCGCAGAGGGGCGTGCCGCAGCGGTTCAGGTCGAGATAGGTGCGCCTGGCGGAGTCAGAGAAGCCGTCGTGAATGCTCTTGCCGGCGTCCTCTTCCATGTGCAGGCGGGTGATGCCGATCTTTTCCTTGGTCCCGGACGAGGTTGGAACTTCAATCCAGCCGTGCTCGGCAATGGGCTTGTCGTACTGCGAAATCTGGTAGCCCTTGGGCAGGTCGGGATAGAAGTAATTCTTGCGCGCGAAGATGGAGCGCGGGTTCACCGTGCAGTTGAGGGCGAGGGATGCGAGCGTGGCGAACTCGACGGCCTTCGCGTTGAGCACGGGCA
>Ga0070684_100004102_pt1 | contig 11022 bp, 11 predicted proteins | sample KBSC723LmetaG_FD_65653 | JGI IMG/M metagenome (GOLD analysis project Ga0070684, IMG submission 65653) | Corn rhizosphere microbial communities from Kellogg Biological Station, Michigan, USA - KBS C7.2-3L metaG | ecosystem: Host-associated > Plants > Roots > Rhizosphere ...
AGTACTGACGGAGTTGAGGTCCGAGTAGCTCGTGCGCGGGATGACTGCCCGTCGTGAACTGCCGCGTCATGGCGAGCTCGTCGTAGTTGATCCAATCCATGGCGCGGGCACCGCCCAATGACGCGAACCAATGATTGCCGGTCCACGCCGTCGTCAAACTCGCGGTCGTGGCTGGAACCTGCAGCATGCGATCACCGGTGCGCAGGTCGCCGGTGTAGCCAGTCGCCAGATTGGTGACGTGACTGCCGACGAATGAGAGCGTCCCCGTAACCGACAACCGCGACACACTCTCCGCGGCGGCGATCTCCCAGCCGCGATTCGAGATCTCACCGACATTCTCGAGCGAGTAGCTCACGTGGCGTGATTGATATCCGGAGTCGGCCGCGACAGCGACCTGCTGCACCAGGCCCGACGCGCGTTGATCGAACCGCGTGACCTGCAACGAGAAAGAGCGTCGGAACCATACGTCGAACCCCGCCTCGGTGCCCGATTGCACTTCAGGCCCGAGCGCCGCCTGCGCGGCGCTGCTCCAGTTCTGCCAGAACGACGAATGCACGAGGGTGGCTGGCGGCCGAATGCCTTTACCATACGCCGCCCGCAGCTTGAGCGTAAACGGACCGTAGTCGTGCGCCGCGGCGCCCCCAAACATTGGCAGCGTCACGAGCTCGTTGGGCGCCGCGAGCCGGCTGTCATGCTCGACGCGAAATCCTCCCGTCGCGAAGAACGTGTTGTTGAACGACGCATTGGCCTGCGTCGTGAATCCCGAGCTATTCTGCCACGTGACGACGTCGCTCATCTGCGTCCGTGCCGGCATCTGCGCCATCTTGCTCTCCAAAGACGGCAGCATCGTTTTTCTCACCGACGTTTCGCGGAGCATCGCATGTTCGGCTGAAAACGTGAGCGTTGCGTGCGACGACTCCGTCGTTGCCACGCGCATCACGCTGCTGGCACGCACGGTCGCGCGATCCGCGCCGCCTTCCGCCGCGCGAAGCGCGGAGTCGGCGAGGCTCGGGAAGGGCGTGAAATTCGTTTCGGCGTTCGCGAGCCGATAGCCGTCGATACCCGCAACGAGCGAGTGCGTCCATCGCTTGTCGGGGCTGATCGTTCCCGTGGCGCCGATCGTGTACTCGCGCACCGATTGCGGTGTGTCGGCGGGCTGCGTGGGCGAACTCGGGTTGATTGAATCGGGACCGATGGGCCTCACCGCGAAACCGGCGAGCAACGGACTGTTCGGCGTCCCCGCCTGCTCCATGAAGAATCGCGCGGTAGCGGCGAGCGTGCTGTTCGTGCCGACGACGCGCGCACTGCCGCTCGCCATCAAGTCACGGCTGTATCCGTCGGGAATGAATGCGCCGATGCTTCCGCCCGACACATTGAGATCGGCCGAGCGTGTGCTCGTTCCGCTCACGATCGACAACGCGTGATCCTGCGCGAGCACATTGTGCGTGAACGCGCTCTGCGATACGCCCGCCGTGGTACGAAGCGACGCGCGGCTGCCGTCGCCGCTCGCGCCTTCGTGCCGAGTCACGATGTTCACGACGCCGCTGATCGCGTCCGTGCCGTAGAGCGCCGATCCCTGCGGGCCTCGAATGACCTCGATGCGGTCGATCGACCCCGCGTTGAATCGCGTGACGAGCAACGGATTCGCCACTTCGATGCCATCTATATAGATCTTTGGATAGCTCAACCCGAACGAGCTCGCGCCGCGAATGCTCGCGTACGAGCTGAGCATGCTCGCCGGAGACTGCGTCCAGCTCCAGACGCCAGGCGCATATGAATCCAGCGCGCCAGACAACGTGTTGGTGTTGTCCCGCGCGAGTTGTCGGCCGTCGAGGACATCGAGTCCCACCGAGAGCTCGCGTTGTGACGAGCCGACCGCACTGCCCGTGACAACGACGCGATCGAGCACGCCCACGGTTCGCGACATGTCAGGCGTCGATTCGCGGGATGCGTTGGCGCGTGGGGCGAGCACGACCTGATCGCCGCCGACACCGACCGCCGCGAGATTCGTCTCGCGCAACAGGTCAGACAGGATCTTACCGACAGGAACGCCATCGGCCGCGACGCACACCATACGATCCAACGGCAACAACTCGGCGCTATACGAAAGGCGCAGCTTTGCCGACGTCGCGACCTTGTCGAGCGCGTCGCGCAGGGCGAGGTCGTCGGCGCGCAGCGTGATGGCGCGGTCGAGCGGCGCTGTCCATTGCGTTGCCGTTTGTGCCGTATCCGACTGACCGGTAACGCAGACGCGCGACTGCGCGGGCGCCGTGCGAGCGACGCCCAGCGCCACGACGACGCTCAAGAATCCGTAGCGCCTCCGCAATCGAAGTCTCTTCACCGAGCCGGGTTGATCAGTGTTTCGTCGTGACGGTCGCGCTGTCTCCCTGCCGTTCGACTCGCGCGCCCAGCGTGAGTCCGATGATCTTGAGCACTTGATCGATCGGCTCGCCCGCGAAGGACGTGGTGACGTGCCGGTCGAGCAATGATGAATCCGCAATGTGAAGCGTGACGCCGTACCACCGATGAATCTCTCCTGCCACGCGCGAGAGTGATGCATCCCGAAACACCAATCGCCCGGTGGTCCAGGCAACGTCGTCATCGCGCACCGCCTGCCGCTCGACGCGGACGTTGCCGCGTGCATCGATCGAGCCGCGGTCGCCCGCGGCCAGTACTACACCGGCATCCGGCGCGGAGTTGCCGGCGCGGAGCCGAATACTTCCCGCGACCACGGCGACGCTCGTCGTGTCGCCCGGATCGCTCTCGACCGTAAACGTGGTGCCGATGTCTTCGACCACTGCCGTTCCGACGCGCACGGCGAACGGCTTCGATGCATCGTGCCGCACGTCGAAATAGCCGTCGCCCCGGAGCTCCACGGCGCGCGCCGCGGTTCCGTAGTCGGCTGGAACGGTCAGCCGGCTGTCCGGTCCCAGCAGCACGCGCGTTCCATCAGCAAGTTTGACCGAATCGCGCTGCCCGACCTGCGTCGTGTAGATACGGGCGGCGAGCACCGTTGGCGCGGGCACTGGGATAACGTGCGCCGAGCGGAGCGTGACCATCATTCCGACAATGGCCGCCGCGGCTAGCAGCGCGCCGACGGTCACGGTGCGCCAGCGGGTGGGTGAATGGCCGCGGTCGAGCGTCAGTCGCGAGCGCTGTTGGGCGTCGCCCATTCGCGCGTGAACGCGAGCCAACGCTGCCTCGACGTCGATATCGGTTGGAGCGTCCGTCGTGACGGCCGCGTCGAGCCGAGCCACCAGGTCCTTCTCGACCGGGTTCGCCTCCAGCCAGCGTTCCACGCTTTTCGCCTCTTCGTCGGAGCTTTCTCCGGCGAGGAAACGCGCGATCGCTTCCCAATCGGGAACGTTCGCCGGGCCGCTCTGGTTTGGGGAAGAGGCGTCGCTCATCATACCCTATCGACACACTTCGGATTGCGTACCCTTATGCGGATCATGAACCGCCGTGTGGAGTATACGGGAACGCCACGACTGCGAACAGCGTCCGTTCCGGCCCTCGCGAACACTTCCCCGACGCCCCCATGGACGAACGCGATCTATTGACCCGGCTCAAGTCCGGCGATCAGGACGCGTTCGACTCGATTTTTCGCGCACATTACGCGCAGCTCGTGGCATTCGCGCAGGGCCTTCTCCGCGATCGAGCCGCCGCCGAAGACGCCGCGCAGGAGGTGATGCTCGAGCTATGGAAGCGACGCGGCGAGCTTGCCATCCATGAATCGCTCCGAGCATACTTGCTTCGCGCAACGCGCAATCGTGCCTTGAATCAGCTGCGCCATGCGAACGTTCGCCGTCGCGCTGAACCCGAGCTCATTGGCGACGACTCGATCGCGGCGACCGGCGCATCGCAGCTCGTCGCCAGCGAATTGCGCACGGCGATCGTGGCGGCGGTGGCCGAGTTGCCGCCGGCATGCCGCGAAGTGTTCGAGCTCAGTCGCGGCCAAGGGCTTCGCTACGCCGAGATCGCGAGCACGCTCGGTATTTCCGTGAAGACGGTCGAATCGCAGATGGGAAAAGCGCTCCGGCATCTGCGAGCGCGGCTCGCCGGCTGGTTGCCTGAGAGCGGCGCTTTATAGAATTCATAGAAATAGAAGCAGGTCGTCGGGTTGGGCCGCGGGTTCCGGGTTCCGGTGGTCGCTCGAATGAGGGTGCTCGAACGATCACGTGTCCTGTTTTTGAACCCAGAACAGGACCCTCGCGATGAAACAGTTCGTCATTACGGCAAGTTGCGCCGCCGCAATCTTTGTTACTGCCTGTAACGATGCGAACGCGCCATCGAGCCGGCTCGCGATCACGATGGCCTCCACGTTTTCCGCGGCGCCGGCCGGTTTCAGTCAACTCAGCTCGAGCTTCACCGCCGATTCATCGGCCGGAGCATTCTGCCCCGAATTCGGTCGCGGCGACCGCGGCCACGGCGGATTCGGTCCGCTCGGCGGCGGCCCGGGATTCGGACTCGGCTTCATGGGCGGCGGGCTCGGCGGGGCGTTCCTCGGCGACGGCCTGGGTCCAATCCATTCCGATGGCGCCTCGTGCAGCTTTGCGAGCGGCACTGGTCTCGTGACCTGCACGGGCACGACTCGCGATGGCCTGACCGTAACGCGCGTGTCCAAGTTCACGACCGCGGCGGGGCAAGCTCAGGAGAAGGTCGATAGCACCACCAACACGGTTGCGACGACAGTGACGGTCACAGGAACCGCGACTCGCCGCGACAGTAGTAAGAGTGTGGTGAACGAGTCGAGCACGCAGACTGTTACCGGGTTGGCCAAGGGCAGCACCCAGCGAACGATCAACGGTGCGTCGACCGGCACGGAAAACACTACCGGCACGTCATCGCAGGGCGCATTCACCGCCACGCGGGCGGCGGCCGACACCATCAAGGGCGTCGTCATTCCGGTACCCACGAGTTCGACCAAGACGTACCCGACGGCCGGAACGGTCATTCGCGCCATGAGCGCGACGGTCGCGATCTCCGGGCAGTCGCCGACCACGTCATCTCGTCGCGAGGTGATCACCTACGACGGTTCGGCGACGGCGAAGGTCGTGATCACGCAAGACGGAACGACCCAGAACTGCACGCTTCCGCTGCCGCACGGGCGCCTGAGCTGTCAGTGATCGCGGCGATCTCTCGAGAGTTGAAGAAGGCAGTTGTCCGCATCACGGCACGACGATCGACGCGTTCGGCAACGTAGGGGTGGTGCGCGCGCCGCGTGTCTTTGATTTGTAGGGCGGTGCTTTCGTGAGTGCAGCGCCGGCTCGGGTGGGGGCAGGTCGCACGAGCGAAAGCGGGGTTTCGACGGGGTGATGCCGAGTTGGAACGAGCGGCACTCATCCCGTCGTCATCCGTCCCTGGCGGACTCACCAATTCTAGGCGATCCTTTCGCCAGTGAGTCGTCCCCAATCGCTGTTGCGCATCCTCGGTCTGTCGTTCGGCCTTGCCGTCACCGTCGGAAACACGATCGGTGCCGGCATTTTGCGTACGCCCGGTGATATCGCCGCGCTGCTGCCAAATCCGTTGTTGTTCGTGGGGATTTGGATCGTCGGCGGATTCTACGCGCTGTTGGGAGCGAACGCGCTGTCGGAGCTCGGAACGATGCTTCCGCGCAGCGGCGGCCAGTTCATCTTCGCGCGGCACGCCTTCGGCGATTACGCGGGCTTCTTCGTCGGCTGGAATGACTGGATCTCGACGTGCGCGTCGATCGCGGCGATCTCGTTGGTCATCGGAGAATCCGCGGTGCGCGTTCTGTCCGTCTCCGCCGGCTCCGCCGCGCCGATCGCGATGTTGGTCGTGGCCATCTTCACGATACTCCTGCTCCGTGGGGCGAGATCCGGTAACATCGCGCAACAGATCACGAGCTTGGCCAAAGCGCTGGCGCTGCTCGCGTTGATCGCGGCCTGCTTCGTGTTCGCGGGTCGCGCGCACGTCGCCGCGCCATCCGCGCCGGCTGCCGCAAGAACGTCCGTGTTCGTCGCGTTCATGCTCGCCGCACAGGGCGTGATCTATACCTACGACGGATGGAACGGCCCGATCTATTTCTCCGAGGAGCTCGACGATCCGTCGCGTCAGATTCCGCGCTCGATGTTCTACGGTTTGTTGACGGTTGCCGTCATCTATCTCCTGACGAACATCGCGTTTCTCACGGCGGTGCCCACCAGCGCGCTCGCTGGATCCCAGCTCGCCGCCGGCACCGTCGCGCAGGCATTGTTCGGCGGGCGCGGTGAGCTGCTCGTTCGTCTCGTCGTGATCGTATCGTTGCCGAGTGCCGTCAATGCGAACTTGCTCATGTCGTCGCGCGTGCTGTACTCGGTGAGCCGCGACGGGCTCGGCATCCCACTTGCCACGCGCGTGAATGCCGGCGGGACGCCGACGATCGCCCTCGTATCGAGCGCACTCGTGGCCATCGCATTTCTCGCGACCGGAACGTTCGAGACGATCATCGCGATTGCCGCGTTCTTCTTCGTGGCCGACTACACGCTGTCGTTCGTGGCGGTGTTCGTGCTGCGTCGCCGAGAGCCTGACGCGCCGCGGCCGTATCGCGCCATCGGCCACCCGTGGACGACGGGATTCGTCTTGCTTGGCTCGCTGGCCTTCTTGGCGAGCGCCATTGTCGGAGACCGCCGCAACAGTGTCTATGCGCTGCTCATCGTGCTGATCAGCTATCCGGTCTTCCGAATGACACGCCAGGAACGGGTGCCGGCCCCTTCTGCAGGTCCGTATCTTTAGGAACATTCAGAAGATTGAATTTTCGGAATGAACACCCGGCACCGCTTTCCTCACTCCCCTCTGGGAGACTCCGATGATCAAGCGTGACAAAGAGCTCATCGTCGTCGGCGACCGCGTGCTGGTTCGGGTCGAAGAGGGCGAGGAGCGCACGAACGTTGGCCTCTATCTTCCGCCGACCGCCGTCGACAACCAAGCGGTGCAGGGCGGCACGATCATGGCAACCGGCCCGGGACTTCCCATGCCGAGCCCGGATTCGTATTCGTCCGAGGAGCCGTGGCGAATGCCGTCGCGCGAGACCCGCTTCATTCCGATGCAAGCACGCACCGGCGACTACGCCTTGTTCTTCCGGAAGGCCGCCGTCGAAATCACGTTCGAGGGCGAGCGTTATCTGGTGGTTCCACAGGCGGCAATTCTTGCGCTCGTCAGAGACGAATGAAGGTGGTTGCTAGTTGCTAGTTGCTAGTTGCTAGTTGCTAGTTCCTGGTAACTGCGTCAAGCCAGTAGCAATGCAAGAACCAGCAACCAGCAACCAGCAACCAGCAACCAGCAACCAGCATCATATGCGTCTTCCCCAACAGATGTACGACGAACGTCTCGTCACCCCCATGCGGCAGGACCTCACGCGCTTGGGAATCAAAGAGCTCCGCACCTCGGATGACGTCGACGCCGAGCTGAAGAACGCGAAGGGCACGACGCTCGTCGTCGTGAATTCGGTGTGCGGATGCTCGGCGCGCATGGCGCGGCCGGCGGTCGCCATCGCATTGCAGAACCCGATCAAGCCCGAGCATCTCACCACGGTGTTCGCGGGACAGGATGTCGAGGCGACAGAGCGGGCGCGGAGCTACTTCACGGGGTATGCGCCGTCGTCGCCACAGATCGCGCTGTTCAAGGACGGGCAAGTCGTGTTCATGCTCGAGCGGTGGCAGATCGAAGGCCGGCCGGCCGATGAGATCGCGCACGATCTGGTGAACGCGTTCAATCGCTACTGCGGACCGGCGGCGAGCGCGGCCTGAGCGCGCCGAGTTCACCGCGGCCGCAGCAGTCTCGCGTCGAACACAACCTGAAAGAGGCTGTCGTCACGCACCAAGCGAAGATCGCGACCCCACGCATTCGCCGGACGCTGGACCTCGCGTGAGCCGTCGAGCACGCGAACGCGACCCGGCGCGTTCGCTTTGGTCACGACGCGAATTTCTTGCGTCGCGGAATCGAGCGAGATCGACGCCGGCGTCGTCTTGGTTACGGAATCGGCGACGCGAACGCCATCGCGCCGAGCGCTTCCCCGCGTCCAGACCGTGAACATCGCGGGGCGCTCCGTCATCGAGTCGACGCGAAGGGTGATCGAGGTTTCTCGCGGCTGTTTCGCCACGGGGAGCGCCAGGCCCATGAGCAAAGTGGCGATCCCGGTGATTTTATGCATCGCTGTCTCCGAGCTGCTTCGATAGGAGACGTCCGAGCAGCGCCGACTTGCACACCCCCGCAGCGATCTACTCGAGCTTGCGCACCCAGATATTGCGAAAGCGAACTGGATTGCCGTGATCCTGGAGCATCATCGGCAGCGCATCGGCGTGTTTTTCGTACGGCGGACGCGTCTGATGCGCGGTCGGTCCGCTCAGCTCCACGTTGTCCTGCACGAGCACGCCGTTGTGGAAGATGGTCATCCGCGCCGGGCTCGTGACCTTTCCGGCCGCATCGAACCGCGGGCGATGAAACACGATGTCGTATGTCTGCCATTCGCCCGGCGGACGACTCGCATTCACCAGCGGGGGAAACTGTCCGTAGACCGATCCGGCCTGCCCGTCGGGATAGGTGATGTTGTGATACGAGTCGAGCACCTGCACCTCGTATCGTCCCATGAGAAAGACGCCGCTGTTGCCGCGCTCCTGGCTCTCACCTTTCGGCGGCGTCGGCGCGCGCCATTCGACGTGGAGCTGCGCGTCGCCGAACGCTTCTTTGCTCTCGATGCCACCGGCTCCGGCCACGACCTCCATGTAGCCGTCAGCGACCTTCCATTTCGCCGGCTCGCCGGCATGGTCCGCCGAGCGCCAGCCGGCGAGCGATCGTCCGTCGAACAGAACGATCGCGTCGGAGGGCGGCGGAAACGCCGCGAACGGCCCCGGCGAAACGACCGGCGGCTGCGGCCGGTCCATCGAATGCTGCGGCCATTTCGTCGACACTTGTCCGCTCGCGCTGATCGCGGCCGCCGTCAACAGAATGGCGGCGCGTGTGGCCGCCATGGCGCTACTTGTGGCTCAGCGAGAACACGTATGCCGCGACGGCCTTGATCTGCTCATCGTTGAGCGGATTCTGTGTTCCGCCGCGCGGCTGCATCCCAAACCGATGCGACTTGTCCTGGATCGAGTCGCGCGGCACACCGCTCGTGATGATGCGCACGAAATCATCGTACGTGCCGTTCACGTGCATGTGCGTCGCGGTCGTGAGATTCGGGCCGTTCTGCGCGCCTTTCGCGTCAGCGCCGTGGCAGCGCGTGCACGAGCTGGCGTGAAACAACGAATCGCCGAGCGCGATCGTCCTGGTCGTGACGCCGGCCGGCAACCCGCTTATTGCGCGCGCGGCCGGCGCGCCTTGGGGCGCCGGGGATGCCGCGGTCATCGATCCACCAGACTTGTGGCAGGCGGCGACTGCAATCACCGCCGAGGCGAGGAAGGTGATGCGAAGGACGGAGCTCTTCATACGGATTGATCGATGGTCGGGGAAAGGTCTGAGGCAATCGCTGAGCGCCAGAATATGAAACGCCCCATTGTCTCGCGACAGATCCCAACCGGCCGGATCAATGCGGCGTGATCACCCGTCCAGGAAATCGTTTCACCAGCGGTGGTTCGGGCTCGATCTTGTCCGCCAGCACCTGGGCGGTGAATCGCTGCGCCTCGGAGATGCGTTCGATCTCGACCGCGATCGTGTCGACGGCGCTCACGATGTGTCGGATCTCGGCGCCTGCCTCATGCGCGGATTTGGCCAGCGCCGAACGTAGATCGCGCTCTCGACCACGAAGCCAGAGGGTGCAGAACACGAGCGTCGCGGCGAGCAACGTTCCCGACGTCCACAGCAGAAGGATGGCCAGATCGTGGTCGTTCATCATGAGGCTCTCGAGTCGCGAAGGATCGACGCAATGCCCGTCCGTAGGACTATACGGAGCAGCATTCGCATTGGTTGCGGAACGAGGCGGCCCTTGAGGCCGCCTCGCCCCACTACCTATTACGCGATCCCCATGTGGAACCGGGCAAACCGGCGAACCCGAATCGCTTCACCGGTCTTGACCGCGACATCCTGCACGAGATCGCGGATGGTGAGCTCCGGGTCGCGCACCCACTCCTGGTCCATCAGCACGACGCCGCGGAAATACGCGTCCACCTTCCCGTCAATGATCTTGGCGGTGAGATGCTCGGGCTTTCCGAGCGACCGCACCTGCTCCGCGAACGCGTGACGCTTTCGCTCGACGACGTCCGCCGGCACCTGATCCCGCTCCACGGCGATCGGAGCGGCACCAGCGATCTGCTCGGCCAAATATCGCGCGAGTGTCTTGAACTCGTCGGTTCGGGCGACGAAATCGGTCTCGCAGTTGACCTCGACGAGCACGCCGATTTTTCCGTTGTGATGGGTGTAGCTCGTGATCAGCCCCTCGCTGGTCGGGCGATTGGCGCGTGTGAAGGTGCCCGTTCGACGACGGACATCTTGGGTGTTCTTGATCTGGATCGCTGACATGGAAATTTCCTCATGATCTCTCTGCGTTCGTGTACGAGACCGGGCCGGCGGAGCGATGTGTTGCCCGCATCTCGATGCCGTGTGTCCTCGCGGTCCCGGCTTTCGGCCCATGGGATGATCGCGCGGCGACATCGTGCTCTCGTGTGTTTGAGCTACGGTTCCCGGCGGCGCGCGGCGATTGCCCATACGCGCCGAAGTTTGTGCGTTCGATGTTGAACGGCGCGGCACAGGCAGAGGGCGCGTGACGAGTAGGGGAGTCGCGTTCCAACTACTCGAGCGTCGTACCTGGCCGGCCGAATTGTTTGATGCTCACCTCATTGAGAACGGGTCCACAATGCAAGACGCCCCACCATGCGCTCGGCGCAGGTGGGGCGTGGGTACGCTCCCTTGGCTGATGCTCGGAGGAATGCGCTATTGCGCGCATTCCCTCGATACAGCCACTGCACCGCTACTGTCTCCCGGCCATGCACCTCGGCCGTCGATCGAACTGGATTCATCGAACGTGACGCCGATCACGCGCATCCGCTTCGCTGCGCCGATCGCGGGCGCCGACCAGCCGGCGTCGAG
>Ga0070684_100004104_pt1 | contig 11014 bp, 13 predicted proteins | sample KBSC723LmetaG_FD_65653 | JGI IMG/M metagenome (GOLD analysis project Ga0070684, IMG submission 65653) | Corn rhizosphere microbial communities from Kellogg Biological Station, Michigan, USA - KBS C7.2-3L metaG | ecosystem: Host-associated > Plants > Roots > Rhizosphere ...
GCGCTCGTCGCGCTGGCGTTCGCGCTGGCTGCGGTGATCGTGGTGATCGTGGATCTGGATCGCCCCGGCACGGGGCTCATCGCCGTGAGCGAGCGGCCGATGATCGACCTGCGTGCGGCGTTGCAGCAGTCAGCGCCCTGAGAGTGACTCGGTCTGCAGCTCGTTCGGGCCAGCGACGTGCTGCCGGATGCAGGACCGCACGGCGTCGATCTCGGTTGGCGGGATGGACGCGCGCGGGAGGAAGTACGCGCACTGTGGCGTGTAGTAGAAGAGGAAGTGCTTCGGCGACTCGACGACGCGAAGGATCGCTTCCCACCGGACGTGCGACGAGCCTGCGCGATTCTCCATCGCGAGACCGTCGTCGCGCAGCGCGAACGACTGGGCGCCGCCCAACATCGGGTTGCTTCGCAGCTGGCGGCGGAGGCCCCATCGGTTGAGCCACGGCACGATGACGAACCCCATGACCGGGAGGCCGATGATCCAGAACAGGTTCTCCCGGATCGCCTGGAACAGGGTGCGGTGCGCGAGGAGTCCGATGCCGATGAACACGAGCGGCATGACGAGGTAGGCGTACTGCATCCCCCGGTACCACTTCCACCGCGCGGCGAGGTCCTTCTGCACCGCGGATCGCAGGTCGGTCGTGACTTCGAACTGATAGGAGAGCTCGGGTGCGGTCACGTGACGGTCCGTGATGGGTGTGCCTCTCGCTCGAACGCGAAGCGCAGGTGCGTCGAATAAAGCACCGGTGACAGAAGACGCAATCCGAAGAACAGCCGGCAGTCGGACGTTACCGCGGCGTAGAGTGCTGGGCGCGCGGCGTGTATGCGGAGTCGATCATGTGCAGGTACTCTCGCAGTGGCGGCAATCCAACACGGGCGCGCCGAGCGTCCACGTTGGCGGAATCGCGTACCGGTTTGAGCACCGCGTGCCCGCCGACGATCTTCACTTGCGTGCCATACTCCTGGGGGGCGCCGCGCGCCGTGGCGACGCGGTCGGTCAGCAGGGCTACTTGCTGACCGGTGGCTTCGCTGGCGTGATACGCTCGCTCGAGCATGGGAAGGACGCGTGCCTGGAGCGCGGTGTCGGCATCGCCGTGCTGGACCAGGGTGAAGGCGGCGTCCTCGCCATCCATTCCGACAGTCGAGCGCCCCGGCCATCCGCGACGTGCCACGATCTCGCCGATCCGCCCCGTGTTCTCGGCGTCGACGGCGCTCATGCGAGCGACGAGCGCGCTGTCCGGCTGCTTGCCGTCCCGGAGTGCGGCGCCAAACTGCTCACGGATCGCCTGGTCCGCCGTCACGCGCCGAAGCAGCTCGGCGCGCAGCGCGGTGTCCGGTGCGACTCGCGATCCCGGTGCGGCGCTGCCGTGTGTCGAGCACGCACCGGCGAGTGCGGCGACCAGCGCGACGAGCAGTCGTCGCCTCGATGCGTCGGACATATCGCCCTGCTGCCGAGCAGGACGCGGTCCGTACACCTGCACGCCCCGGCTCACGCCTGCCGTACGATGTCGACCGATATCTCCACCGCCGGGATCGTCCCTCTGTTCTCGAGCCAGTGGAGCGTGTTCCGATCCTCGGGCCAACCGAGTCCGGGCCCGTAGTCCGTGGCGACGCCGTCGCGGTGGTCGGTGATCGTTCCCTGGAGGATGTACACGATCCCCGGCCGGTCCTTGTGGTCGTGGACGGGGCCGAAGACGCCGCCGGGCTCGATCGTCACCATGCGCATGCGCAGCTGGCGCCCCGCCATCCCCTCGATCTCGGCGCCGAGGTCGACGGCACCGAGCAACTTCGTCGTCACGCCCTTCGTCTCGGGCGCCGCGCGTTCGTCAGTCATCGTGTGTTCCTCTGCTCGAGACAGGTCGTGACTAGAAGTACCCGGAACAGGACCACGGTCGTCCGGGGCCGACCCGGCACCTGTTCACCCCCGGGCCGTAGTAGCGAATCGACAGCTCGAAGCTGCCGCTGTCGGCACGATACTCGAAGTGTGACTGCAGCCTCGATGAATCGGGCGCGGTCAGGGCGGCCGGCGACAGGTATCGGGGAACGAGCGCGGGCAGCGTCCGCGGGTAGGCGCCGGAATCATGATGGAACGCCTCGAGCGCGTCGACGACCGGGGTGCCGTAGGCCCGTACCAGTCGATGTGCGCCCGGCTCGCCCGTCTCGCCGCCCCAACAGACGGCGAAGACGAAGGCGGCGCCGACGAACATGAGCGTCGTGAAGCAGCCGCTGACCCAGATCAGGCTCGCCTGCCACGCGCGACGTCCGGCGCTCCAGCGGCGAAGCAACCAGAGCGCGACGATCGGAACGGCGAGCGCCGAGAGGATCGCCGCGCCCGAGAGCCAGCTCTCGATGGCGACCGCGCGAAGTGCGACGCTGACGGAGTCCATGTCGTCGAGCGCTAGGGGTATCCGTTGAACGCGAACGGCCGGAATCGCCGGTACCGCACTCCCCGATGCGAGATGGTCACTTGGGCGGGGGCCGCCGCTGGGCGCGTCCCGCATTCTTCGTCATCTGTTGCGCGACGCGGAACTGCACGATCTCGGCGACCAGATCGAGTGGCAGCGGCTCGCTGTGCGGAAACTGCACCGACCCCTTCGCGCTCTTGTAGTCCGCGAGCGCGTCCTGGAACGCGGCGATCCCCGCGGCGCCGGGATAGAAGCCGACGTGCCGGTCGAAGGCGGCGAAGTGCACGAGGTTCCCGCCGAGATAGAAGGTCGGGATCCGGTAGCTGATGCGCTCCTCCGCATCGGGCGCATGCTTCCGGATCGTCCGCCGCATGGCGGAGAGGCGCGCGCGAATCTTCGGCGGATGGCCGGCAATGTAGTCGTCGATCGTCGCGGCGGTGTCGTCGGATCGCTTCATGATCGCTCGAGCGTGGCCTTCATGATCGCCGACCCCTGCTCCACCAGCGCGGAGACCGGCCCCGCCGCCTCCGCCGGCAGAAGGTCAGTGATCCATACCAGCCGCGTACGCCGAGTCCCCTCCGGGACGACCTGCAGCGACGCGTTGTGGTGCGTCGTCCGGCCACCGCTCGCCGCGTAGACGAGTCGCTTCGCCTCGTCGTCGATCGTCACGATCTGCTCGCGCACGACCATCCCGTTGGCGAAGGTCACGGTGCGCACGTCGCCGTCGAGGGTCGTCGCGACGACGAGTCCGGGGACGAGGCGCTCGTGCACGGCGCCGACGTCGCGAACCGCGGCCCAGACCGTGTCGGGCGCGGCGTCGATCGTGATTTCCTTGTGTATGGTCGCCATCGATGTGCGGGATCGCTTTGACTCGAGGAGAAGACGCGTGCCCAATAATGCACCAGCACGGGCGTGCTTTCGAGGGCCGGATGAAAAACCGACCGGGTCGCGCCACATGCATTGCTTGACAGAAGCGTCCCACGTGCCATAGCGTGGCGCTCCGTTCAGCCAACGCACCTGCAAACGATGCCACGCCTCCTCACCGCCGCGCTCATCACGCTGCTCTGCGCTCCCGCACTGCACGCGCAGAATGCGGACGCCGACGCCAGAGCCGTCATCGCCGTCGCCGACTCGGTGCTCGCCGCCCTCTCCAGCGGCGACAACGTCACGCTCAAGCGGCTGACGCTGGACTCGGCGGTCGTGGGTGGAGCCGGCATGCGGAACGGCGTCGAGCGGATGTCGCTGACCTCGTGGACACGGTTCACGTCGCACCCCGGCTCGGATTTCACCGAACGAGGGTTCAACGCGACGGCGCGCGTGCAGGATCGCGTCGCGCAGGTGTGGGTGCCGTACGACCTCTATCGCGGCAAGGAATGGTCGCACTGCGGCGTGGACGCGTTCACGCTGCTGAAGAGCGAGGGCCGGTGGCGGGTCGCGTCACTCGTGTTCACCATCGAGCAGCCGCCGGCCTGCCAGAAGCATCCGGCTGGCCCACCCACACCGTGAAGTAGGCGACCTACCAGCCGAACACGGTGCCGTCTGGATTCGCGCGACGCTATGAGGTCGCGGCGTGCAGTGCCTGCGCGCTCGCCGTCGCCGGCTCGCCGTACGACGAGTAGCGCGCGATCACCTGCCATCTCCCCTCGGCACCGACCCGCCAGATGTCGGTGAGGAAGAAGGTACCGCTGCGATCCTGGCCAAACGCCGTCGCGCGTTGCGTCGCGAGCGACGAGACCACCACCACGTCGCCGAAGTCGCGCACCTGCATCCCGTCGTAGCGGAAGGTCTCGCAGGTGTATTCGGTGCCGGCAGTGCGCAGCCAGGCTGCCCGGTCGACTCTCGCTTCCGGGCGCGCCGAAACGACGAGCGCGAACTCCGGCGCCAGCGTGCGCTCGAGCACGGCGCGGTCGTTCGCGATCCACGCCGCCATCCACGCCTCCTGTTGCGCGATGATCGCGGCGACCACTTCGGGACGAGATAGCTCAGCCATGCGACTCCTGCGCCTGACGTGGAGATGGATCCGAGCGCCAGCCTGAGCCTGGCGGGCCGCTCGGGAATTGAAGAAGGAAGGCGGCGAATATTACACTGCGCACCATGAGCGACGCGCGCTTCACGTACATCGGCGGCCCGACCGCGCTGATCGAGCTGGCCGGGTTTCGATTCCTGACGGATCCGACACTCGATCCCGCTGGCACCGACTATCCCACGGCCGCCTACACGCTGCACAAGACGCAGTCACCGGCGGTCGCCGCCGAGTCGCTCGGCGCGATCGACGCCGTGCTGCTCAGCCACGACCATCACTTCGACAACCTCGACCACGCCGGGCGCGCCGCACTCGCGTCGGCGGGCGCCGTGTTCACGACACAGCTTAGCGCGCACCGGCTCGGAGGCAACGCCTTCGGACTCGCGCCGTGGGAGTCGAGGGCGCTGCGCTCGGCGCAGGGGCGCGAGCTCACCGTCACCGCGACACCAGCGCGACATGGTCCCGCGAACGGCGATCGCGGGCCGGTCGTCGGCTTCGTCCTGCAGAGCGCCGCGGCGGACGATCCCGTGACGTACGTCTCCGGCGATACGGTGTGGTACGAGGGCGTCGCCGAGGTGGGCAAGCGATTCGACGTCGACGTCGCGGTGCTGAACCTCGGCGCGGCGCGCGTCGCCGTCGCCGGACCGCACGACCTCACCTTCAGCGCCGACGACGCCGTGACACTGGCGCGTGCGTGGCCGCGTGCGACGATCGTCCCGCTCCACTACGAGGGATGGACGCATTTCACGCAGGGCCGCGCCGAAGTGAGCGCGGCGTTCGCGGCCGCTGGGCTGAGCGACCGGATTCGCTGGCCCGTTGCCGGTGAGCCGACGACCTTGGGATGACCGACAACTTCGCGCGCCCCTTCTCGAGGCGTGGGCTTCTACAAGGAGTGACGCGGTCGCGGTAGTCGCTTCATTCGGTGTGGCGTGAGAGGTATCTTCGTTGCTCCGCGTTGGTGAAGTCACCCAGCAGCTCCCGCCGCACCGATGTCCGAGCAGCACGCCGCCCCTCTCTCCGCCGTCATCGCGAGCGAACTGAAGCTCGCCCCGCGCCAGGTCGAAGGCGCACTCGCCCTCTTCGACGAAGGCAACACCCTCCCCTTCATCGCCCGCTACCGCAAGGAGGCCACGGGCGGCCTCGACGAGATCCAGCTGCGCGACGTCCGCGATCGTGCGCAGTACCTGCGCGAGCTCGCCGAGCGGCGCGCCGCGATCCTGAAGAGCATCGAGGAGCAGGGCAAGCTCGACCCCGAGCTCGCCACGCGCATCGAGGCCGCGACGACCAAGCAGGCGCTCGAGGATCTCTACCTTCCCTACAAGCCGAAGCGCCGCACCCGGGCGATGATCGCGCGCGAGCGCGGCCTCGAGCCGCTCGCCGATCTCCTGTGGGCGGGCACCCGTTCCGACGCGGACCTCGCCGCCGACGCGGCTGGCTACGTCGACGCCGCGAAGGAAGTGCCCGACGTCGAGCACGCGCTCGCCGGCGCGCGCGACATCCTGGCCGAGCGCATCGCCGACGACGCCGACGTGCGCGGCGAGATCCGCACGCTCACGCGCGCCGAAGGCGTCATGAAGTCGCGCGTCACGACGGCGAAGAAGGACGAAGTCTCCAAGTTCCAGGACTACTACGACTTCTCGCAGCCGCTGCGCGAGCTGCCGTCGCACCGCGTGCTGGCGATGCGGCGCGGCGAGGACGAGGGCTTCCTCGTCTGCTCCGTCGATGCGCCGGTGGAGAAGATCACCGGCCGGCTCGAGCAGCGCTTCGTCGCCGGCAACAGGGCCCCTACGCAGATGGGGCTCGTCATCCGGGATGCGTACAAGCGCCTGCTCGCCCTCGCCGTCGAGGTCGATCTCCGGCTCGAGCTCAAGACGAAGGCGGACGAGGAGGCGATCGCGATCTTCGGACGCAACCTCGAGCAGCTCCTGCTCGCGCCACCGGCGGGCGAGCGCGTCGTCATCGGCCTCGACCCGGGATTCCGCACCGGCGTGAAGGTCGCCGCGCTGTCGAAGACCGGCGCTGTGCTCGCGACCGACACCTGGATGCTGCACCAGCCGGAACGGTTCGTCGCATCGCTGCTCGCGGCAATCGCGAAGTTCAATCCCGACCTGATCTCCATCGGCAACGGCACCGCGTCGCGCGAGACGGAGACGCTCGTGCGCGACACGCTGGCCGAGCGGAAGCTGTCGCGCCCGCAGGTGGTCGTCGTCAACGAGTCGGGTGCGTCCGTCTATTCGGCATCCGACGTCGCCCGCGAGGAGTTGCCGGAGCTCGACGTCTCGCTGCGTGGCGCGGTGTCGATCGCGCGCCGCCTGCAGGATCCCCTCGCCGAGCTGGTGAAGATCGATCCCAAGTCGATCGGTGTGGGGCAGTACCAGCACGACGTCTCGCAGCCGCGCCTCAAGCAGCGGCTCGACGAGGTGGTCGAGAGCTGCGTGAACCGCGTCGGCGTCGAGCTGAACACGGCGTCGGTGCCGCTCCTGTCGTACGTCGCGGGGATCGGGCCTACCCTCGCGCAGAACATCGTGAAGACGCGCGACGCCAAGGGCGGCTTCCGCTCGCGCGCCGACCTGAGCGACGTGCCTCGGCTCGGCGCGAAGGCGTTCGAGCAGGCCGCCGGCTTCCTGCGCGTGCGCGGCGCGGACAATCCGCTCGACGCCTCGGCCGTGCATCCCGAGCGCTACGCGCTCGTCGAGCGCATGGCGGGCGACCTCGGCGTGCCGCTCGGCGCGCTCGTCGGCAATGAGGCGGAGCTGAAGAACGTGAAGCTCGAGCGCTACGTCGGGGACGACGTCGGGCTGCCGACCTTGAAGGACATCCTCTCCGAGCTCAAGAAGCCCGGTCGCGATCCGCGCGAGGCGTTCGAGCCGCCGGCGTTCCGCGCGGACGTCACCGAGCCGAAGCACCTCACGCCGGGGATGGAGCTCGAGGGCGTGGTGACGAACATCGTCGCCTTCGGCGCGTTCGTCGACATCGGCGTGCACCAGGACGGACTCGTGCACGTCTCCCAGCTCTCGGACCGCTACGTGAGCGACCCGAACGCGGTGGTGACAGTCGGTCAGAAGGTGAAAGCGCGCGTGCTGTCCGTCGATCTCGAGCGGAACCGGATCGCGTTGAGCCTCAAGCGCGATGCGGGGAAGCCCGGCGACGTGCGGAAGCCGAAGGCCGCGCCGCCGCCGCCGAAGGCGCACAAGCCCGGCGACATTGCGCCCAACGGGATGCGGTTCAGGTAACGTGGCCTCACGAAGGCCTATGCGCCTCGATTGATGAGCTCTACTTCACGGTAGATGGCTTCGGCCATCTCCCGATTCGTCGGGAGCATCGCGTAGAGCTCGTCCTGGGTGACCCATCCGATCTTCGCCCGATGCGCATACTTCGCCGCCTCGCACCGGCCTTCCATCGCCTGCGTCTCGTGCAGGTTCGTCATGCGTGTCGGTACGCCTGAGCCTCGCGCAATGGCTTCCCGGACTCTTGACTCGTGCGCGGTGCGCACGCTCGTGAGGCTGGTCGCGCGAGGAAGGAACTGCAACGATACGTCCGCGGGGCTCGTGAACGCCGACGCGGCCACGGCGGTAGTCGTTCCAAGATGGGTCCTGCCGACTTCGGACCCGAAGTCGTAGAAATGTTCCGTCGCGACGCTGCGCCAGAGCTTCGCGATGCCCATGATGCCAAGCCGCCCGTCCAACGCGCGTCCAGCGATCGCGATCAGATTGTCCGCGATCCTCGGACGCATCTGATAGTAGCTGGCACAGACGGCGCCGTCGGCGGAGAGCATGCATCGCACGACCAGGGGCCAGTGGCGGTGCGTGTCCACCTCCTTATACACGTTGTCGACACGATAGTCGCCGACGTGCCGGTAACCCGCGTCCGTCAGCTCGCTGCGAAACCGATCGTATGCCTGACGATCCATGGGAGCAAGATCGGATGCCGTGGCAATGACAGGTTCACGCTGCTCAGGCTTCCGGCTTCTTCCCGCTACCAACTGCTCGGCGATCTCGCGTGCCGTGTTTGCCATTCTCGCTCCGATCCAAAGGCCCGTACAGATCAATGACGATCTGTCGGCCCCCGCGTTCCTGACGACCGGTGGAGAATCGCGCCTTCGGCGAAACGAACAGCCCAGAAAACGGTTCAGGCAGCGACCAGATACGCTGCCAGCAGGACGAAGAACAACACTGCCGAGAAGATCGCGGGCACGAGGAAGATGAAGCGCCACGCGATGATGCCGCTCGCCAGCGTGGCCAGCGCGAACACGGCGATCATCGGGCGCACCTGCGCCGCATTCGTGCGCGCCAGCGATGCCATCTGCCAGAGGAGGACGGTCTGCAGCAGCATGGCCACGCTGAGCGACCATCCGAATCCCATGAAGAAGTCGAAGTAGGAGCGGCTGGCGCCCATGACGTCGAATCGCACCGATTCCATGACACTGAGCACGTCGTTGGCTCCCATCGGCGACCACTTCTTGAAGCCGCCCATGGTGTGACCGGCGGTGAAGAGCAGCGAGATGACGGAAGCAATGCGGAGCAGAAGACTGGCGGTCACCAGGCGTTCTCCTGACGTGAGTGGTCGGGGAGTGCGGCGGGCTGGGCGCGCACCAATAAAAGCGCCCGCGTGAGCGGGCGCCATCCGAAGTACTCCGGTCAGGACTTCACCCTCAGTCGCTGATGATCAGCGGCACGTGCCCCCCGGCGTCCTCGATGCGATGCGCGAGCGCGATCGCCTCGTCGGGGATCATGCGAATGCAGCCGTGCGACGCCGCCTCGCCCATCGACCCCGGATCATTGGTGCCGTGGATGTAGAGGTCCGGCGCCCGAAAGTAGATCTTCACCCCCTGCATCGGATTCGCCGCGGCACCCGGGGGCTGATACGACTTGTTCGCCGCCCAATCGCTCGACGGTGGCGTCCAGCTCGGATTCCACACAATGTCGCCCGTCTCGAAGGTCCCGGTCGGCGTCGGATTCGATGGACGCCCGACGGCGACCTCGTACGTGACGAGCGTCGAGTCGCCGTCGACGACGCGCAGGCTGCGCGACGAGAGACTCACCTCGAGCGTGATCGGGCCGTCATGCGCGCGCGATGGCCCCGTCGACAGCCAGGCGACACCGGAACCGGCCCACGCCGCCAATACCAGCGCGCCGATCCACTTGCGACGCTTCGACAGCATGCCTGCTCTCCACCTCATACCTCGTGGAAAGGCAAGGAATGCGCTGAACTACCAGCCTCGAGCGGGTCGAGCACCTTGGACTTTGTGCGCAGTGACCCAGTGGATCAACTCGCGCGCATGGCGACCGGCGTCGCCTCGCGCACGCGGCTCATGACGATGTGCACGAGCCGTGTGATCGTCGCGCTGTCGCCGTGCACGTGGCCGCCCGACATCTGGATCTGCTCCTTCGGTGCGCGCGCGCTCAGGAACAGCTCCTCCACCTGCGCGTGCGGCATCCGTTCGTCTGCCGTGGCGTTCACCATCATGAACGTCCTCGGCGCGATGCGGTCCACCCACCGCGACGGATCGAGCCGCGGGCCGGCGATGATGACGTCCGCGATCACCGCCGCCGCGATGCGCACGGGCGCGAAGTGAATGGTGCGGCGCATGTTCATCTCGAGCGGCGCGTAGGATCCCCCCGAGCCATGAATGGCCCACACGCGCGTGAAGCGCGGATCGAGCGCGCCGGCCACGACGGCGAACGGCGCGCCCAGGCTCACGCCGATCCCTTCGACTCTGGTCGTGTCGACGCCCGGCAGTCGCAGCAGGTAGTCGAGCGTGAGCATGAGCGCGGGCGGCGTATCGAGGAACGCGCCGCGGATCTTCGGGATCTCGCGAAGAAAGGTCGTCGCCGCCGGCCGCACGTCGCCGTCGAATGGATAGGACACCGCCGCGACGAGGACGCCGCGCGTGTCGCCGAGCATGCGCGCGGCCTCACGCCCGGTGAGGTGCCCGCCGAGGATCACCGCGAGCGGCAGCGTGCGTCCCGTGTCCTCGACGGCGCGGCGGACGACGAGATCCACCGCGAGCCCGCTCTTCGCGACCACTCGCGCCGGTGTGTAGATGTAGCCGTTCTCGGTGGCCGAGCCGGACGTCCGTACCTCGGCGAGCGACGACCGACGCTCGGCGAACCGGGGCAACGGATCGCGCAGGAGGTATGCGGTCAGGATTCCGAGCGCGAGGACCACTCCGCCGACCGACAGCGCGACCCACTTCCACAACCTTTTCGACTTCCAGCGACCCATGACTCCAGCCTGATGCGCTACGACATCGGCTCTACCCTCGGGGTCGCCATTGGTTGCGCCGTCAGGTGACAGTCGGTTGCGAGGCCGATGGCTCGAGCGGCTCCGGCGTTGGCGGCGTCTTCAACGACTGCAGGAAGCTCCGGTAGCGGCCCAGCGCGACGATCGCACCGATCGGAAAGGAGAACGACAGGATCCACGGCGCGAACTCGCTCGGCTGGACCGCGGACGCGCCGAGGAGCTGCACGGAGAAGAGCCGCGAGGCGACCGCGCCCGTCGTCCAGTTCACGGACACCATCCCCACCCCGACGAGCGACGCGAGCACCCACCGCCAGCGCTTCGGGAATTGCCGGCGTGTCGCGAGG
>Ga0070684_100004107_pt1 | contig 11010 bp, 10 predicted proteins | sample KBSC723LmetaG_FD_65653 | JGI IMG/M metagenome (GOLD analysis project Ga0070684, IMG submission 65653) | Corn rhizosphere microbial communities from Kellogg Biological Station, Michigan, USA - KBS C7.2-3L metaG | ecosystem: Host-associated > Plants > Roots > Rhizosphere ...
CGGCTGGCGCGTGATTATGAACGGCTGCCTGGCACCCTGGTAGGTCTGCATTTCCTGGCCTTTGCCTGTCTCTTATTACCTCGTCTGCTTCACTTGATCAGTGGTTCATAACACGCTCTAAGAGACTACACTACTAGTGTAGTTGAGGGGCCGTTACCTGCGGCTAGCGGGGATGCGATCCTTCGGACGAATCGGACTCAGGCGCCATAGCTGGCCTATCACGAGTCCAATGGCTCCTGCGATGAGCATCACCACGATCGCTTCACCCGTGGCCGGCTTGTTGGTCATGAGATACACGATGCCGAGCAGCCAGGTTACGTATATGCTCAAGAACACTGCGAGCATGCGACCTTGCGCCTCCACCCGACGAGCCAGTGTCTCTGGAAGCGGTCCACCTGGTGTGGCACGCGCCTGCTTGGCGATGGATCGGACACGCGGGTCAATCACGAGCAGACCAAAGGGCGCGAGCAGAATGAAGCTGATCGTCGCTACGATAATCCACGTGGCGCTCACGCCCCAGGCGGTCAGAGCCATGTAGAACCCTGCGATGCCGAGGATCACGATGCAGACCGCCGCCACATTCCCGGAGACGGTGATCAGTCTGGTCAGCACGCGGACGTCCTCGGCGCGCTCTGCCTGCCGCAGCGCGAAGGAGCCAAACACCAGCGCTCCCAGACTCCCAAAGATGCCCACCGCGCCGCTAATATGCACAAATAGCGCGAGCCTGTAGAGGTCCATGAGAACTCCTTCAACTTATTGCACGGCCGCCGTCGCTGTCGGCTTTCTCAGTCGCTGCTGGATCAGCCACCGCGCGGCGCCACTCTTCTACCCTTCTAGAAGAGCGGCAGACATGCACGCGGGCGCGTATGGTGGACCATGACGGACCATGGTCTGTGTTGCTCAGGGACTCCAGCGCGCCAGTCACAACGCATGCCAGACCCGCAAGCGCATGAGACCCCGGGAGCACGTTGAACAACGTGAGTCTGTCCGATCGATCTAGGATTCGGATTGTTCCTGTGCTCTGTTGTGGCCTGCTCTGTTGCTGCTCTCACTCGAACCAAGCAGCGTCACCTGGCCCCGATTTCCGTCGACCAGCACCAGCTGGCCGTCACGCAGCCGCGCGGTGGCGTCGCCAGTACCCACGACCGCCGGGATGCCATACTCGCGTGCGACCAAGGAGGCATGGGCTGCCAGCGATCCACCGTCGGTTACCACCGCCGCGGCATAGCTAAAGAGCGGCGTCCACGCGGGCGCCGTCACCTGGGCGACCAACACCTCACCCACCTGGAAACGCGCGAAGTCTTCGGACCCACGGACGATGCGCACCGGTCCGGTCGCGCTGCCAGGACTGGCAGGCATACCGATCAGCACATCGCGTCCCGGCTGCTCCAGTGAGACGCTGGCAGCGCCGTTTGCGCCCATGCCCGGGACGCGCATGGAGTTGGTTGCCCGTACGATCACCCGCGCGCCCAGCGGATTCCCCAGCGTAAGCGGCGGACTGAGTCGGCGCTGACGCTCCCATTGCTGCCGTCGTGCAGCCACCGCCGGGCGGAGATCGTTCACCGACTCGCCGCCTTTGGCTCGACCCGCGCGCTGATCCGCGCTGCTTTCGAGGCGCACAACGAGCTCGCTACGCGTCAGGAAGAAGACATCGTCTGTCCGCGTGATGACGCCCTGTCGCTGCAATTCCACCCCAAGCCGGAGAACGGCGCGCCGCATGAAAGGCCATCCCAGTGAGAACCAGCTCGCCTGCTCTTCGCGCAGGATGGCGTACCGCTGCGCCAGCGCGAGGAGCCTGTCGAAGCGGCGTCTCAGTCTGGGCCGACCAGCAAGCGCCTTTCTACACGTCGCCTCGGCTGCCTGGCGTTCCGCTGCCAGGCGCGTTCGGCGCTCGGGCAGCTCGCCCTCTGTCAGCGGAATTGGTAACGTTTCAGTCTCACCCAGCGTCGGGCGTATCCAGTCCAGGCTCTGGACCGCATGAGCCGGAGCCGCGGGATAGGGCGCCGGAAGCCCGACCGGCAGCCCGAGCAGCAGCTCCTGATGGCTGTGGGCTGCCCGCTCCGGGAGGCGCTTGCGGTAAAAGCGCGCCAGGGCGTGCTCTGCCTTCCATGCGTGGCCGCCAACCACGCTCAACGCCCAGAGGTACTCACCGGCCAGGGTGGCTACCGCATCAGTGGCGCGAATCAGGTCTGCGGAAGAGCTGTTGGCGAAGTGCGCCTCGGAGGTGGCTACCAGTTGCTGGTAGCGGGGTAGCAGCACATGCTGCCAGCGCTGCGCGACCGGGGCAATGAAGGGCCGTTCGGCGAGGTCTGGCCGGGTGGTGCTCAGCGCCAGCGCCGCGATCTGGCGCGGATGGCGTGTGAGAGCGGTGACCACGCCACGGAGCGGCAAACCGCCGCCAATGGGCGACGAGAAATACCAGCCGTGGGCAAGCACGTGGTAGGGAGGTCGCGGGCGCAGACCGAAATCGCGCTCTTCAGTAGACACTTCGCCCTCTTCAATGCATGCCAGCAGCCAGCTTTCGCAGAGGGGCGTCACTGGCTCGGGGAGCCACTCACCCAGCCGGAAGTTGCGCATCCAGCCGCCGCCCACCGGAGACTGCCATGTGATAGCTTCGCCCGGTTCCTCAGACTCAGGAAGTGCGGTCATCGGGCGCGCCTGCAACACGAAAAGGCGCCCATCGGCATCCATCGCCCATTCGACGTCCTGGGGCGCGCCGAAATCGTGCTCGATCTGCCGGGCAATCGCGGCCACCGCCAGCGCCTGCTCCTTCGTGAGCGCGTGTTCCGCATTTCGCTGGCAGACGGCCTCCGCGCCCGTGCCCACACCGCGTATGACCCACTCCTCGGCTTCGCCCTCGCCAGATACTAGCCGCTCGCCCAAACCGCGCACCGCGCTGATGGTGGCCTCGTCACGGGCGCCGGTGAGCGGATGGGCGGTAAAGGCAACGCCTGCCGCCTGAGCGGGTACCATCTCCTGCACCACGACCGCCAGCGCGACAGCTTGCGTCCAACCGTGCTGGCGGCGATAGGCAATAGCGCGCGAGGTCCAGAGTGACGCCCAGCAGGCGCGCACGGCGCTGAAGAGCGCTTCTGGTCCAGTGACGTTCAGAAACGTGTCGTGCTGGCCCGCAAACGATGCCGCAGCCAGATCCTCTGCTGTTCCCGACGAGCGCACCGCGACCGCTGCGGCTCCGAGTCGTTCATAGGCCGCCAGAATCGCCGTACCCAGATCGGCAGGCAGGGGCGCCTGCTTGAGGCGCGTGGCCAGTAATTCAGGGTCGGATGTCTCCAGCCCATTCAGGGCATTGGCGAGGAGGGCAGCGCGATATGCCGCTGTGGTGATGACGAATCCCCGAGGAACTGGCAATCCTAGATGAAGCAATCGCGCCAAATTCGCCCCTTTGCCGCCGAGCAGTTCGCCTGGATATCCACTCGTGTCGTCTACCGCGTTCGCTGTGGTCGCGTCGTCGAGCCAGGAGATCCATGTCGTGTCGTTCATTCCTCATTCCTCCTCATGCCTCGCCATGCCTCGCCATGCCTCATCATCTCTACTGCTTTCTAGAGTCCCTCCAGGGTGCGCCAGGCAACGGCAATGTCAGCGCATTCACGCCTCGGGGTGGAGGCCACGCAGGAATATTGTGACGATGGACTCTACATACGCGTCGTCCGAAAGATCCTCTACCTTCAAGACTGGGAGGAAAAGCTTGCCGCCCAGTTGGGGCAGGGTCATACCCACAAAGGCGCGCGCGCTCGCCCGCACGTCATGCGGTCGCAGCCGCCCAAGCTCGACCTGATGCGCGAGGTAGGATTCGATGAACGCCAGCACCCTGCCGATGACCCGGCCACCCAGCAAGTCAGCAATCTCGGGACGCCGGAGCGCCTCGGGGGCAAAGAGCCGCACCAGCCGCAGGGCCGCGGGGCGGTCAGCCATCGCCAGGTACGCACGCGCCAGCAGCGACAGCACCTCTTCGGGCGGTCGTTCCAGTAATGCGTCGGGATCGCTGATGACCTGCGCGATTGGCAGGTGACGCCCGAGCACCGCCTGAAAGAGCGCCTCTTTGGTCGGGAAGTACCAATAGATCAGCGCCTGCGACGCTAACTTTGCTCGCTTTGCGATGCCCTTGATCGTTGCGCCGCGAAACCCCTGGCTTGCGAACTCCTCAAACGCCGCATCGAGAATCTGGCGTTGCCGATCTTGTCCCTCCTGGCTTGCCGGTTGCTCGCCAAAGTCGCTTGGCTCTCCGGGCATGTCCTGTTCGGACGCTTTGGCGCGTTCGTCAACCATACCGACCCCTCCTCTTGATTGATCGTTCAAGTAAGAGGATAGCCTCCCTTGAACGATTAGTCAAGAGCGGAAATGGGCAAAAGACAAAGTCAATCCATGCAAGCCGCAGAGGGATACTTCACAGAGGAGCCATACCGCCATAGACATAGACATAGACATAGAAAGGACATCAGGATTGGGCGGCGCCCGGGAGCTTCATCTGTGAGCGTTCTTCGCGCACCTGGGCGGATTGCAGCGGCGCACGGTCCATCATTGGCGGCACGGGAATAGAGCTTCTACCTACACGTGTAATGATCAGGCTCGGACCCGCTCCGCAGTTGCATCTGCATTGAGCTTGGGAGGACATCACTGCGGCTGCATGCGCGCCATGCTCAAACGCGAAGCATTGCTGCAGCGTTGCGCTGACGAGATCGTTGAGCAGCTCAGCATACACGGCGGTATCAAATGGGGACAGCTGTCCCTCGGCGATGAGCCACTGGAAATACGCTTGCAGAGCATCGGCGATCTGCTGTTTTGCGGCGCGCAGGCGTTGCGTTTCGTCGGGCGATTGCGCCTCAACCTGATAGTAGGTCATAAAGCGCATGTTCTCGCGGGAACTCTGAAAGGTCGCCTCGATAATCGCGCGTGGCACTTGCCGCAATGGTAAGGCCAGAATCGTGGGCGATTGGATGACCGCAGCAATCGTCTCGTTTAGCTCCAGGCAGACATCCACCAGAATGTCGTGCTTGTTCGCGAAGTACAGGTAGACGGTCCCCACGGCAACGCCCGCTGCCCGCGCGACCTCGGCGATAGTGGTATCGTCATAGCCCTGCGTGGCAAACAGCTCACGCGCGGCATGCAGGATCGCCCGTCGTTTGTCGCGAATCTCGTCACGAGTTGCTTCTGGCATTTCCGCCCCTCACCGAGTCTTTGAATGAATCTCATTCAGTGTGGTAATTTGCCCAAATACACATTGTCAAGAGGGACGCGGCGCCTTGCCGAGCAGCGATCTGCAGAGCACGCTGAGGTCGTCACGATGTCGAAGAGGTGACGAGCGGGAGCGCGAACCAGAAGGCGGCGCCCTGACCTTCAGTGCTGCGCAGGCCAACTCGGCCGTAATGCTGCTCGATGATCGAGCGGCTGATATATAAGCCCAAACCGAGGCCGACGCTCGTACCGCTGAGTACCTGGGTTCCCTCTACCCGATAGCAGCACTCCCACACGCGCCGTTGCTCGGCACGCGGCACTCCCGGACCATGGTCGCGTACGGATACGCGCGCCCACTCATCATCCGTCCGCACCTCTACGTTCACCTGTCGGCCGTCGCGCGAATACTTGAGCGCGTTGGAGAGGTAGTTGGCGACGACCTGTCGGATGCGATCTGTGTCGGCGCGCACGCTAGGCGCTCGCCGCGATGCCGCTGGCAGGCGCAGGCGAATGGCTCGTCCCGGCGCCAACTGGCGCTGCTCTTCGACGACATCGCGCACGAGGTCTGCAAGATTGCAGGCCCCCACCCGCATCTCCAGCTTGCCGTCACGGATCCGTGAGATGTCCAGGAGATCAACAACGAGCCGACTTAGCTGGTCCATGTGATTGCTCGTGCGCTCCAACAATTTCAGTAGGGGCCGAAGCGTGTCTGCCATCAGCGCATCCTGAGCGGTCTGGGATACCACTGAATCAGCGATGAATCGCTTGAGCATGACGCTGGCCAGCGTCACGGTGAGCATGCTGTTCGTGACGGGGGTCTTGAGCTCATGCGCCGCAATACTGAGGAACTCATCCATGCGCCGCGTGGTTTCCACCAGCGCGAGCGCATTGGCACGGGCCTCTTCGCGCTCGTGCGCGAGCCGACCACGCTCGATAATTTGCGCTGCGAGCTTTGCTATTGTTCGGGCCATGGCAATCTCGCCTGCAGTGGGCCGATGCTCGACGGCTCCATAGTCCACGGAAATATCGCCCAGAATCGGCCCACCCACGGATATCGGCGCCAGCAGGATCGAGCGCGAGCCAAGGGGATTGGGCCAGCGGTCGTACGGCGGGCAGGTCAGGTCAATGGCCACCACATCTCCTGCCTGGAGGCGCTTCACGGTCTCGGGAGGATTATTCATACGCGCGGTATAGGTATGCGCCGCTAGTTGCTCTTGTTCTTTCGTTAGCCCGGCGACCGCGAGCGTGTACGCAAGTCGTGTTTCTAAGTCATACACATGGACGCCGACACGCTCGCAGCCCATGACCGCTCGTGTTAACTCGGCCAGTCGCATCGCCGCAGGGCGCGCGCTGGCAAGGGTGTTATCTGAGGAGGTCATGTCGTTCGAGGTAAGCGCCTCCGCCATCGTCATCAGCGCCGTGAGCGCCTCATGTGTCTGCTGCTCCAGCCGACGGCGTTGTGTCACATCCCGCCCAATCAGTACGCCACCGACAATGTTGCCCTCGGCGTCACGCACCGGCGCGCCGCTGGCATTCAGGACAATATCCTGCCCGTCAACGGTGCGCAGCAGAATGTCCGCCGCGCTCGACCCGCGCAATACTTCGCCTTTGAGGACGCGGGCCGATGGCCATTGATCAGATGACATGGGATGACCATCCTCGTCGACGACCGTAAACATCTGGTTCCGCTCACCGAGAGTGCGAACAGGCGCCTCTGGAGGCTGTCGCGAGCCCAGGATCTCGGCATCCGCGGCGTTGGCTCGCAAGACGTTTCCCTCACGGTCGTAGACGATAACAGCGTCGGCTATCGACTCAAAGATTGCTAGCAGCTGGCTTGCCTGTGATGCCGCTTCGCGCTCGGAGCGCCACGCAATCACGAGGTTCTGCCCACGCGAGCGATCTGGGCGAGATGATCAACGTCCTCGGCAGCCACATGCGAAAAATACGTGGCGATGCTGACTGGGCCATGCGCTTCTTGCCGCCCCATCCGCGCCCAGCCATTATCATCCAGCGCGCTAAGCTCGGTGACAAGCGTGGTGATGACCTCCTCCAAGCGGCGTAACGCGGGCTCGGTGGGCGCGGAGATGTAGGCGCGCTCGACGGCAAGCGCCTCCGGATCGAAGGCGGGCAGGTACGGCTCATCCTCGTCGCGCATGCGGCGGATGCGCTCTAATGCGCGCTCATCGGTGTCGGCCATGTGCATGATGACCTCGATAGCGGCCCACTCACCAGGAGCAGGGCGCTGGCGCAGTGTGGCGTCATCCTGATCCTGCGTGAGCGCACGCATGATGGCTGGTACCGCCCGCAATACCTTGATGTTTTCCTCGCGTGTGTCGATCATAATGTTCTCCTCATGCTCTCCTCGCCCGTCTGTTGGGCGCATCGCGCAACCACATGCCGCGCAGTGTCTGCATACATCGCGGTTATCGGTGCTGCGCCGTGTTGTGTTGTGTTTTGTTGTGTTGTGTTAAACGCAATACATTGAACTTCTTCAATGAATGAGCGCAAAAAAAAGCAGCGCCAGACAATCTCATGTGAGCGCCGCAACCGCCTGCAAGCACCTTCTCCCCTCATCAGTGACCCAGTAGAATGCCCAGATTCCCCGCTTCTCACAAGCGATCAAGCCCGCCCTACGCAAGAGCTTCAGATGATGGCTGATCGTGGGTTGGTTCTGGTCGAACTGGCTCGTGATGTCGCACACGCAGAGTGGCTCCATCTGGTGCGCAAGCAGGTCGAGCATGCGTAGCCGGGTGGGATCGGCAAGCTCCTTGAGTCGCGCGGCGAGCGCCGCTACCCTCATCTTGGTCAAGCCAGGCGCGGCGGGGGCTTCTCCCGGCTTGTTCTTGTGTCGCACCGGCAAGGATGCGCAATTGGTCTGCGTTTGTCCGTTCATGATGAGACAGTACCAAAATCCATCGAAGTTTGTCAATGTGTTGGCGTAGAGCGCTCCCGTCCCGCCAGAAGCCCCCGCCCAATGTTGGGCATGGCATAGACGTAAGGATTCGTTCATCAGCCGAAACCGCTGCCTAATACATCACCATTCATGTGTGTATGGTCTCTAACGCCGGGTTCGAGCATGCCGGCTGTACCGTTGTCATGAGAGGAGATAGAACGTGGCGAAACCACTGGCGCTCATCGGAGTACCAACCAGCGCTGGGGCGTTCGCGCCTGGCCAGGAACAGGCGCCAGAGGCGCTGCGAGCGGCGGGGCTCGTCGAACGGCTGGAGCGCGCTGGGGTCCAGGTGACGGACTACGGCGACGGACCGATCTGGCGCTGGCGTCCAGACCGATCCAATCGGCTCGCGCAGAACCTCGCGACAGTCGTTGCGATAGCCCAGTCTACAGCCAGCCGCGTCCAGCAGGCGCTCGGTGACGGGATGGCGCTGCTTGCCCTTGGTGGCGACTGTACCGTGGAAGTGGGAACAGTCGCCGGACACCTCCCAAGCGGGGGCCGTGTTGGATTGATCTACTTTGACCTCCACCCTGATCTCAACACTCCCGAAAGCGTTCGCCCTGGAGCGCCATTACTGAGCATCCAATATTCCATAATAGGGGGAGTACAGCGGCGACTGCCATTGGAGCCGCCTACTCGGGGTACGAGAACCTCAGCGAAGGCCGCGGAAGAAGGCACGCACGTCCTCAACGAACCACTCAGGCTCCTCCATCGCCAGGAAGTGCCCACCGCGCGGCCGCGCAACCCAGCGTTGAATATTGTAACGCCGCTCGGCCCACTCACGCGGCGGCTCGGGCTCCACCATGCCAGTCGTCACCGCCGTCGGAACCGCCACGAACCCGCTGGCTCCAGCGGGCGCAGGGGCATGTCGATACTCATAATAGCGCCGGATCGAGGAGTTGATCGTCTGAGTTGCCCAGTAGAGGGTCACGGTCGTCAGAAGTTCGTCCTTTGTGAAGCGGCGCTCAATGTCGCCGCCGCAGTCGCTCCACACGCGGAACTTCTCGACAATCCATGCCGCGAGCCCGACTGGCGAATCGCTCAGTCCGTAGGCGAGCGTTTGCGGGCGCGTCCCCTGGATATGACTGTACCCCCCCTCCTCACGGCTCCACTCCTCGCGCTGCCGCAGGTAGGCGCGCTCCGCCTCTGAGAGCGACGCAGGGTCAGGCAGTGGGTTAGGATCACCCACGATCGAACTCAGATGGATGCCTACGACCTGTTCTGGATAGTCGCGGCCGAGCAACGTGGTGACACCCGCCCCGATGTCGCCCCCCTGGGCGCCGAAGTGCGCGTATCCCAGCCCGTCCATGAGGAAGGCCCACATCTCCGGCGCATTCCACTGACCGCGACGTGGATACGGGTCGGAGAATCCATATCCGGGGAGGGAGGGGACAACGACGTCGAACGCGTCGTCGGCATTGCCACCAAAACGGGCAGGGTCCGTGAGCAGGGGGATGACCTTGTCCATCTCATAGAAGGTGCTGGGCCAGCCGTGGGTTAAGACGAGAGGCAATGGATTCGGACCAGCGCCACGCTCATGGATGAAGTGGATGGATAATCCATTCACCGCGGCGTGAAAGTGATGGAAGCGATTGAGGGCGCGTTCCTGAGCGCGCCAGTCGAAGCGCTCCCGCCAGTAATCTACCAGGTCGCGGAGGTAGGTCAGGGGTACCCCATACTCCCAGGATGCGTCGGGAGCTTCGTCTGGCCAGCGGACGTGCGCCAGGCGCTCCCGCAGGTCATCAAGGACGGACTGTGGGATGTCGACGGTGAATGGCCGCGGCTGCAAGGATAACCCCGGCGATGACAACGGTGGCTGCATAGTGGCGCTCCCTTTCATGAGTGGTCGGGCTGTCTTGCTTGACAGGGACTAAAAAAACCGGCTAATATCACTTTAGCCGGTTACATATTAGCGAGCTTTCCGACACTGGTCAAGATGGGTTTAGGGGGTTACAATCGTGGAGGGACGAAATCGCACGCAGCAGCGCCGGGGTAGGCCGGTGGCGCATGAGCGCTTCGCCTTCATTGGTGGGCGCCTGGCCCTGGATTTCGCGAATACGCTAGGTGGGCTTCGCGGGGGAACCACGCGCGAGTTAGTAACCACCTATGCAGACCTCGTCGTGTGGGGAGAACAAGCGAGCGCTATCACTCCGGATGAGGCGCAACGCCTCGTTCGCACAGCGCAACTCGACCCTACCGCCGCTATGCTGGTGTTGGAGCGAGCAAAGCGGCTACGTGAGGCCATCTATGCCCTGGTCGTGGCGCAGATGCGCGGAGATACCCCGCGCAGTGCGGATCTTGCCACGCTGAATCGTGAGCTGGCGCAGGCGCTTGCGCATCGCCGAGTGACAACTGGAGCAACGGGTGTGGCGTGGACGTGGGTTTGGAGAGTTGAGGGAGTAACCGGCGGCGAGAGCCGCGCAACCATTGCTCTCGATGCTGTATTGTGGCCCATAGTGGTAGCGGCCGCCGACCTGCTGACTATGGAAGACCAGCCGATGCTGCGCCAATGCGCCAGTGACGCATGCAGCTGGCTGTATCTTGACACCACGCGCAATCACAGCCGACGCTGGTGCGACATGAAAGGGTGCGGCAACAAAGCAAAGGTACGGCGATACCGCCAGCGGCAGGCGGAATAAATAGTAACATTACAGTTCGCCGAGAGATCAGTGTCACAGGAACAAGCACTATCTCAACCTGTCCTGATCAACGTCGCCCTGCGCTCCTCGTGGATACATGTAGAGGAATGCTACCTGGCAAACTCGCTGTGAGAATTGTTTACGTGTTGCATGTACGCCATCAGGTGACAAACGCCATCTGAAAGCATGTTGCGGTCGAGGATTCTAACGCTCTGGCATGTCTGG
>Ga0070684_100004117_pt1 | contig 11004 bp, 8 predicted proteins | sample KBSC723LmetaG_FD_65653 | JGI IMG/M metagenome (GOLD analysis project Ga0070684, IMG submission 65653) | Corn rhizosphere microbial communities from Kellogg Biological Station, Michigan, USA - KBS C7.2-3L metaG | ecosystem: Host-associated > Plants > Roots > Rhizosphere ...
CGCGGCATCGGCAAGGCGATCGCGCTGCGGGCCGCGCGCGACGGCGCCAACGTCGCGGTCGTCGGGAAGACGGCGGCGCCACACGCCAAGCTGCCGGGCACGGTGGCCGATTCGGCGCGCGAGGTCGAAGCGGCGGGGGGCAAGGCGATCGCCTGCGTCGCCGACGTTCGCTCGGAGGAGCAGATGGCCGCGGCCGTGGCGGCCACGGTGGCGGCCTTCGGCGGCATCGACGTCGTGGTCAACAACGCGAGCGCGATCAGCCTGACGCGCACGGAGGACACCGACCTGAAGCGGTTCGACCTGATGTCCGCCGTCAACACGCGCGGGACGTTCCTCACTTCGAAGCTCTGTCTGCCCCACCTGCGACGGTCCACCAATCCGCACGTCTTGATGCTCTCGCCGCCGCTGACCACCGACGCCCGCTGGTTCGCCCCTCACCTGGCGTACAGCATCGCGAAGTACGGGATGAGCCTGTGCGTGCTCGGCCTGGCCGCGGAGTGGAGCTCGGACGGCATCGCCGTCAACGCGCTCTGGCCTCGTACCGTCATCCGCACGGCCGCGGTCCAGAACCTCCTGGGCGGAGACGCCGTCATGGCGCGCGCGAGAAGCCCGGAGATCGTGGCGGACGCAGCGCACGCCATCCTCACCTCCGACAGCCGCGCGCTCACAGGCCGCTTCCTCATCGACGAGCAGGTCCTGCGCGACAAGGGCGTCACCGATTTCAGTCCCTACGCGGACGTCCCCGACGCCGACCTCTTGCCCGACTTCTTCATCTGAGCTGACCGGCCAGGACCACGGGCTCGACGTAGGTGGGATCCTCGACGCCGGGCCGCCACGCCAGCGATGGTCGCTCGGCAGAGAGGTCGGCGGGCGTCAGGTGCGTGCCGAGGCGCTCGAAGCGATAGCGATCGCCGAGCTGCGCTTCGACGAGCTCGGAGAAGCTCTGGCGCGAGCGGAACGCCTTGTCATTGGACATGAGGACGATCTGGCGCGGCGCCATCTTCCGCAGGCTCGCGAACAGGTCGGGCCACAGCAGGCGCAGCACGCGCGCGTTGCCGCGTCCCACGCCGAACGCCGGCGGGTCCACGATCACGAGGTCGTAGTTGGCGTGCTCCGGGTTGCGCGCGAGGCGCCGGAGGTGCCGCGCGAGGTGGGCCTGCGCCGTGTCGGGCAACACGCGCATGCTGACCCCGTTGAGCGCGGCGTTGCGCAGCGACCAGGCCAGGTAGTCGCGGTTGGGATCGACGTTGGCCACGTCCGCGGCGCCGCCCGCGGCGGCCGCGACGCCGAACGCGCCCGTGTACGAGAAGAGGTTCAACACGCGCTGGCCGCGCGCAGCCCCGCGCACGAACAGGCGGGCCTTGGCCGCGTCGAGGTAGATGCCGAAGTCGTGGGCGGGATCGACGCCGATCTCGAACTTCAGCCCGCGCTCGCTGGCGATCAGAGGCGCGGCCACCGCATGGTGCGCCGCGCTGTCGAACTTGTTGCTGCCGTCCGGCGCGGCGCGCACCTTCGCCACGACGTCGTGGTCGGGGAAAGCCTCCCGCAAGAGCGCGAGCAGCTCGTCCGCCGCCAAACCGCCGGCGTAGTCGACGGCCACGACGAGGGGCCCGAAGCGATCGACGATCAGCCCCGGCAAGCCATCGCCGAGGCCAGCAGAGAGCCGGATACAATCGGTGCCGCCGGCGGCCGGCGATTGGAGGCGCGCCCGCGCTGCCAGCAGCTCTCGCAGAGCCTGGGCGCGGGCGGGATCGTTCACCTCATCCGACTAGCCGAGAATCACCGTCGCGTCCACAGCCTCGATGGACGGCGCGGTGGCGACCGGGGATACTGCGCCGCTGGAAGTTGCATGAAGATCGCCCTCGTTTACCCGCCCACCTGTGATCCGACGGCGCCCTACCTGGCGATCCCGGCCCTGACCGGGTTCCTGCGCAGCAGCGGTGTCGACGTGCTGCCGATCGACGCCAACGTCGAGGCCTACGACGCTTTGCTTCGCCGGGCGCCGATGGCGGCGCTGGGCGCGCGCATCGAGGACCGCATCGCGCGGCTCGAGGAGCGCGCGTCGCTCGGCCACGGCGAGCAGCTCGAATATCACGCGCTCTGGCAGGCGCGCGGCGACGCGCACGCCGTGCCCGAGAGCATCGACGAGGCGGTCGCCATCCTGCGCGATCCCGTGCGCTTCTTCGAGCCTGCGCAGTACGCCAGCGCCGTGGACACGATCGACGCCGGGTTGCGCGTGATCTCGGCGGCGCACGCCCCGCTGCAGCTCGACTTCACGGGCTACCGCACGCCCTTCGCCTTCACGACGCCCGAGGAGATCGCGCACGACGCCACGCCCGAGCGCGACCCGTTCGACGCCTACGTCACGGGGACGCTGGCGCCGCGCCTGCGGGCCGCGGGCGTCCAGGCCGTCGGGCTGTCGCTGTGCTTTCCGGGGCAGCTGCAGCCCGCTTTCGCATTTGGCCTCAAGCTGCGGCGCGAGCTGCCCGGCGTCCACCTGACGATCGGCGGTCCCGCGATCACGCAGTTGCTCATCCGCCTCCGCGGACCGGCGCTCGCGGCGGCGCTGGGGCCGTTCGATACGGCCGTCGTCTACGAAGGCGAGCACACGCTGCTCGCCCTCTGCCGCGCGCTCGACGAGCAGGGCGACGTCGCGCGCGCCCTGCGCGCCATCCCGAACCTCGTGCAGCGCGACCGCATGCAAGGCGCGCGGTTCACGCCGGGCGAGGGCAGCGAGGACATGCGCGCGCTGCCGCCGCCCGACTTCGACGGGCTGCCGCTCGACAAGTACTTCTCGCCGGTCCTCACGCTGCCCTACGATCCGACGCGCGGCTGCTACTGGGGCAAGTGCACCTTCTGTCATTACGGGCTCGCCGAGGTGGGCACCGCCAGCTACCGCGAGCGGGCCGTCGAGACCTGCGTCGCGCACCTGGCGGCGCTCTCGGCCAAGTACCGTACGCGGCACTTCTACCTGTCGCAGGACTCCGTGGCGCCCAAGACGATCGTCAAGCTGGCGGGCGCGCTGGCCGACACCGGGCTCGATCTGCGCTGGGCCACCGACCTCAAGCCCGAGCGCTACCTGACCCCCGAGCGCGCCGAGACGCTGCGCCGCGGTGGCGCCGTCGCCTGCGCGCTGGGCGTGGAGTCGGCCAGTCCGCGCGTGCTGAAGCTGATCGACAAGGGTGCGCCCATCGAGGTGGTGGGCGACGTCATCGATCACCTCGCGACCGCGGGCATCGCCGCCGAGGCCATGTGCTTCACCGGCTTCCCGACGGAGACGCTGGACGACGCGCTCGCGACGCTGAGCTTCCTCGACGATCGGCGCGACGAGGTGGCCGCCTTCATCGTCGGCCAGTTCGATCTCACGCACGGCGCGCTGGTGGCGCAGGCGCCGGAGCGCTTCGGCATCCGCGAGGTGTGGCAGGTCGAGGGCGACACGCTGGGCACGGGGCTGTTCTTCGAGGAGGAGACGCCGCCGATGCGCGACGACGAGCCGGCGCAGCTGGACGAGGCCGTGGACACGCTCTCGGCAGGGTGGCTGCTGCGCCGCTATCCGTGGGCCGGCTCGCTGTCGACGGCGCACACCGTCCTCTACTACGACCGCCACGGACGCGACGTCTTCCGTCGGCTGGCCTCCGAGGTGCGCGGCGGCGTCATCGGTGCCAGCGGAAAGGTCGTGCCCGCGCGCTTCGATCTCGATGCAGCCGCCGAGGCGCTCGCCCGCGAGGCCGAGGCGTGGCAGCACCTGGTCCGCGTCGCGCGCAAGGTCTCGCGCCAGGCGTACGGCGCTGTCACCGCCGGCTTCGCTTCCTTGCCGCCGCCGCAGGCGCCGCGCCGCTACCGTGTCCGCGCCGGCCAGCCGCCGGTCGCCGTTCGCAGCGGCGCGCGCGCCCGGCGCCCCCCGAACTCCCCGAACGCCCTCGGCTGAAGGAGGCACGACGAATGGAGCGGATAGCGGTCGGTGCGGTGGTAGCGATGCTCGTCATCTCGGGATGCGGCGGCGGTGGCGGCAGCTCAGGCTCCGCGGGCATGAACGGCGGCGCAGGGACGACGGGTACCGGCGGCTCGGTCGGGACCGCTGGGACGATCGGAACGGCCGGGACGAGCGGTAGTGCGGGAACGAGCGGTAGCGCCGGCGCCAACGGCGGAGGTGGTACGAGCGGCACGAGCGGCGCAGCCGGTACAAGCGGTACCGCTGGTACGAGTGGCAGCGCCGGCACGAGCGGCGTAGCCGGGACGAGCGGTAGCGCGGGCACCAGCGGGAGCGCCGGAACGAGCGGTAGCGCGGGCACGAGCGGCAGCGCCGGTACGACCGGTACCGCGGGAACGACCGGCGCGGGCGGCACCGGCGGCGTCTGCCAGACGGCTCAGATCCGCTACGAGCCCTTGATCCCGACTGTCTACTTGGTGGTCGATCGGTCGACCAGCATGTTCCACTGCCTCACCTCGAGCGAGTCTGTCTGCAGCGACAAGGCGAACACATCGTGGTCGACGCTCAAGACCGCGATCGAGATGGTGATTACGCAGCTGGACGGGCAGGTCCGTTTCGGCTTCACGACCATCTCTGGAACCAATCCGGCCGGGGGTGGAATGTGCCCGGTCATCGACGGCACGCTCGCGGACAACCTCGCCCCGGCGCTGAACAACGCGGCCGCCATCAAGGCGAAGTACGACGATCTCACCTGGCCAAGCGCGACTGACGTTCTGACGACGGGAAAGAAGATCGAGTCGCCCGCGATGTACGCGATCAAAGCGACCACCAAGGCGCTGATGGCCGACACCAGCCCCGGCGACAAGTACATCCTCTTCGCCACCGATGGGACGGAGGACTTCTGCGACGACGCGCTCGAAATCTGTGCGTCGGACTCCACTGTCGGCGCGATTCAAGCCGCGTTCGTCGCGAAGGTCCGAACGATCGTCTTCGGCCTTCAGTCTTCGCAGTTCAATCTGCCCGCCGGCGTGCTGGACGCCTTCGCGAATGCCGGCGTCGGGGAGCCGACGGTCGCGTCCTTGCCGTCCGGTCAGGACACGACCGCGATCTTCGATCAGTGCACGGGCGTCGCCCCCTGGCGCGCCGACCTGACCGCATCCGGTCACCCGACCACGCGGGGACCGACGGCGACGGTGGGGACGTACGCGACGACGGCGGGGCCGACCAAGCCCTTCAAGCCGAACGCCGCCGACCAGAGCATGCTGACGACGCAGCTTTCAACGGCGCTCACGGGTGTGAAGAGCTGCACCTTCGACCTCAACAACATCAACGGCCAGTCGATCACCGTCGACACCACCAAGCTGAATCAGGCGCACGTGAAGATCGAAGGCGTCGAGATCCCCCTCGGCGCGACCAACGGCTGGAACGTCGACGCGGCCGCGCCGACGCAGCTGGTGTTGAGCGGCACCGCGTGCACGACCTGGCGCGATCCGGCCAGCAAGAAAATCGATCTCGAGTTCCCCTGCAGCCATTGACGCTGGTCGGGGCGGGACCAACCCTGTCGTCATGATCTGTCGGTTGTGGCGGGGATGGACGACGAAGGAGAACGCCGCCGCCTACGAGCGCGTCGTTCGCGGCGAGGTCATCCCCGGGATCGAAGCCCGGCACATTCCGGGCTTCCTTTCGATCGATCTGATCCGTCGCGAACGTGAGAGCGACGTGGAGTTCGCGACCCTGATGTGGTTCGACACCCTCGACTCGGTGAAGACGTTCATGGGCGACGAATACGACGTCGCCCACGTGACCGACGCCGCGCGCGCCGTCCTGTCGGATTACGACAAGCGCTCGGCCCACTACGAGGTGCTCGACCGCCTCGACCAGCTGCGCCTCGGGCGCCGCTAGCGCGCCGCGGGGCGGCACGGGTCGTCGCGGCCGCCGCGCCACCGGAATAGTAACGGAACCGTGACTCGACCCCTCGGTCGGGGAGGGCGACAGTGCGCTCGTCCGACATTCCGGACGTCAGGAACTTCACTGGAGGCGACCGTGCTGAAGCTGCAATCGAAAGCCGTTGGGTTGAGTCTCGTGATGCTCGTCGGCCTGCAGGCCGTGGTCGGTTGCGGCGCGCCGGAACACACGCCGCCCGGTGATCTCGGCGCGGTGGAGCTGGCGCTGACGGCCGCTCCGGGCGTCACGCTGAACACATTCGCCTATACGGTCAGCGGGCCCCACTCGTACTCGGGGACGATCAACGTCGCGAGCTCGTCGACGGTCAGCACGACGATCGGCAACATCATCGCGGGTTCGGGATATTCGATCAGCCTGACCGGCACGGCCACCGACGGCACCACGAGCTGCGCGGGCAACTCGACCACCTTCGCGGTCCAGGCCGGCGCGACGACCGCGGTGGCCGTCGCCATCTCCTGTCACCAGCCGCCGAAGACCGGCAGCGTCCTGGTGACCGGCACCATCAACATCTGCCCGACCATCGACTCGGTCAGCTCCGCGCCGCCCGTCGAGAACGCGATCGCGCTGTCCGCCAGCGCCCACGATCCGGACGCCATGCCCCAGGCCCTGTCGTACAGCTGGGCGACGACGCACGGCACGCTGAGCAGCGCGAGCGCGCAGAACCCGACGTTCACCTGCGCCGCGCCGGGAACCGCGTCGCTGACGCTCACCGTGTCGGACGGCGACGCGGTCTGCAACGCCACCTTCACCCTCCAGGTCTCGTGCCCGTCCGACGCCGCCCTGGGCGACTCGGCCTGGGTCGAGATCGGCGCGAACAATCAGGCGATCGCCCGACTGCTGACGCCCTACAACGTCTGCCCGGCGATCACCGTCGACGGCGTCACCAGCCCGATGACCCTCCGCGCGGCCGCCGGCGCGATGGAGCTGCGGCCGAGCAACATCGACACGACGCTGGCGATGGCGCAGACGTCCGGCAACACGAAGGCGTCGATCTTCACGAACACGGTCTGCGAGACCCTGCTGCCCGCGTCGGCCCAGGCGGCGTCGGTGGCCGGCATCAACCTGCCGCTGCCGAAGCCGGTCGTGAACCGCGTCGCGATCATCGGCGACACCGGCTGCCGCATCGCGATCGGCAACGTCTATCAGGCCTGCGGTGACCCGGCCATCTGGCCGTTCTCGGTCATCGCGTCCGCCGTCGCCGCCATGCAGCCTGACCTCGTCCTCCACGTCGGCGACTACCACTACCGCGACAACCCGTGCCCGCCGGGCAACACGGCCTGCGCCGGGACGCCGTGGGGCTTCGGCTCCGACGTCTGGATGGCGGACCTGTTCACGCCGGCGCGGCCCCTGCTCGCGGCGGCGCCGTGGGTCATGGTCCGCGGCAATCACGAGCTCTGCAACCGTGCCGGCCAGGGCTGGTATCGGTACCTCGACCCGAACCCCTACGACGCGACGGGCGTGAAGACCTGCAACGACCCGACGAACGACAACGTCGGCAACTACAACGATCCGTGGGCGGTGTCGTTCGGCGACACGCAGTTCGTCGTGTTCGACTCGGCGAACAACCCGAAGACGGCCTTCAACCCGCCCGCGTTCCAGCCCTACACCGCCGAGCTCGCGGCGGGGGCGGCGCTCTCGACGCCGAACTTCCTCAACATCTGGGCCGTTCACCACCCGATCCTCGGGTACACGGCGGGCAACCCGCCCGCGATCGGCGCCCCGGGCATGCAGTCGGTCATGAACGCCGCGTATCCCGGCAACTACTACCCGCCGAACGTCGGGCTCGCCGTCCACGGCCACGTGCACGACTTCCAGGCCATCAACTTCGGCAGCAACCACCCGGCGACGTTCGTGGCCGGCAACGGCGGCGACAACCTGGACGTCGCGCTGCCCGCGGTTTTCGACCCGGCGAGCCCGGCGCCCGCGCCGAACACCGTGGTGAACGCATTCGCGTTCTCGCAGGAGTTCGGCTTCATGATCATGGACCGCGTCGGCGCGGTGGGTGACAAGAACTGGAAGTTCACCTCGTACCGCACGAACGGGTCGATCATCGCGGTCTGCACGCTGGCGCCGCCGGCTCCCTGCAGCGGCGCCTGCGACTCGACGCCGGGCAGCCAGATCGCGTGCACGGACGGCAGCGGCAACGTGGTCGGGACCTACGCCAACATCCCGTAACGGAAGCACGCCTGAAAGCAGCAGCCGTTCCCTGGCGGCGCCTCGCGACAGGCGTCGCGCTCGTATTGGCGCTGGGCGCCTGTCGGAAGACCACGCCCAAGCCGACGATCGGCGAGGCATGGGCCGCGGCAAAGCTGCCGCCCATGCCGGCCGCGCCCGTGATCCCGGCGCGGCGCACGAATGTTCTGCCGGTGCCGCCGCGGCGCGGACCGCCCGACGATCCGGTGCTGGTGACGCTCGGGAAGAAGATCTTCTTCGACGAGCGCCTGTCAGAGCCGGCCGGCACGAGCTGCGCGAGCTGCCACGATCCGGCGCGCGCCTACTCCGGCGGTCACGGGTCGCGCATCGGCGTGCCGCTCGGGAGCCGCCCGGGGCACTACGCGCGGCGCGCGACGCCGTCGGTGCTGTACATGCGGTACGTCCCCCCGTTTCACTTCTTCGAGGACGACGAGCTGCCCGCGCCCGAGCCGCGCGGCGGCTTCTTCTGGGATGGGCGCGTCGACAGCCTGGTCGATCTCGTCCGCCAGCCGATGTTCAACCCGGACGAGATGAACGCCGGGACGCCGAAGGTCGTGGCGGGGAAGATCGCGCGTGGCCCGTACGCGAAGGCGTTCCGCGCCGCGTTCGGCGCGGCGTCGGCACCCGAGGCGGTCATGCACGGTGTGGGTGTCGCGCTCGAGGCGTTCCTGAAGAGCGACGAGATGACGCCGGCGCGGTCCAAGTACGACGCGTACGTCCGCGGGCAGGCGACGCTGACGGAACAGGAGCGGCGCGGGCTGGAGGCGTTCAAGGATCGGCGGCGCGGCGCGTGCGCCGGCTGCCACCGGATGGCCGAGACCTCCAGCAACCCGGAGGAGTCGATGTTCACCGACTACGGCTACGACCCCATCGGGTTGCCGCGCAATCGCGAGCTGCCGGGCAACGCCGACGCCGCGTCCTTCGATCTCGGCCTGTGTGAGCGCAAGGGCGCGAAGGTCCCGGCGGGCGACCCGCAGCTGTGCGCGAGCTTCCGCACGCCGTCGCTGCGCAACGTCGCGACCCGCACCAGCTTCGGGCACAACGGCGTCTACAAGACGTTGCGCGAGGTGGTGACGTTCTACGCGCAGCGCGCGGTCGCGCCCCAGCGCATCTACACGTCGGGGCAGACGTTCGACGACGTGCCGGCGCAGTACCGCCGCAACATCAACATCTACGCGCCGATCTACAACCGGAAGCCGGGCGCGCCGCCGCCGCTGTCCGACGAAGACATCGACGCGATCGTCGCCTTCCTGGGGACGCTGACGGATGCGCCGTCGCCCGTGGGCACGGCGGTCGCGGCGTCGCCCCCCCGCTGAGGAGGACGGCATGACGAGGTTCGTCGCAGGTCGCCGCGCCGCCGCTTTCGCGATCGCGTTCGCCGCGTTGGCGCCCGCGCGTGCTGCTCTCGCCCACACGGTCGGCGTCTCGAGCGGTGAGTACCGGCTGGACGGCACCGTGCTCCACGGCGACATCGGCATGGCCAATCGCGAGCTGGCCCGGCTGCTGCCCGCGATCGACACGAATCACGACGGCGCCATCGATCCAGAAGAGCTGGCCGCGGGGCGCGACACGATCGCGCGGACGGTCATCGGCGGGATCGCGGTGCAGGCGGACGGCGCTGCGTGCGCGGGTGCGCTCGACCGCGCCTGGGTGACCGAGGAGGACGGCGGCGCCGTCTTCCAGGTGCGCTATCGCTGCGCCGCCGTGCCTGGCCGCCTCACGATCGCGATGCCGATGCTCGTCGGCCTCACGCCCGGGCACCATCACATGGCGCGTGTCTTCCGGGCGGGAAAGCCCGAGGTGGCGGTGCTCGATCGGGCGCACGCGACGTGGACGGTGGGCGGGTCGTCGAACGCCGGCATCGCGTGGTCGATGTTGAAGCTCGGCGTCGCGCACATCCTGACCGGCTGGGATCACCTGCTGTTTCTGCTCGGCTTGATCCTCGTCGGCGGTCGGCGCCGCGCTCTCGTCGGCGTGATCACCGCGTTCACCCTCGCGCACTCGATCACGCTGGCGCTCGCGGCGCTGGGCGCGTTCGCACCGAGCCCGCGTCTCGTGGAGCCCGCGATCGCACTTTCGATTGCGTACGTGGGCGTCGAAAACTTCTTCGTCAGGGACGCCAGCCGGCGCTGGCGCGTCACCTTCCCGTTCGGCCTCGTCCACGGCTTCGGCTTCGCGGGCGCGTTGCGCGAGATCGCGCTGCCGCGCGCGCAGGTGCCGGTCGCCCTCGTGACGTTCAACCTGGGCGTCGAGATCGGCCAGCTGGCCGTCCTGGCCGTGGCGCTGCCGCTCGTGATCACGGCGCGCCGCGCCCCCTGGTTCGGCGACAAAGGCGTCAAGGTCCTGAGCGCGGTCATCGTCGTCCTCGGCGTCATCCTGTTCGTCACGCGTCTCTGAAGAGAGGCGCTTCTCGGCGGCGCCGGCTTCTGGCATGGTCCAACCCATGGCGCGAATCACTGGAATCGGAGGCGTGTTCTTCAAGTCGAGGTCGGATCACAAGCAGCTCGCGGCCTGGTACGAACGCCACCTCGGGCTGAAGCTCGAGCCGTGGGGCGGCGCGATCTTGAAGTGGCCGGAGGACAAGGCGGAGGATCGCGGCGTCACCGCCTGGCACGTCGCGGAAAAGGACAGCGGCTGGTTCAGCCCGAGCGAGTCGAGCTTCATGATCAACTACCGCGTGGACGACCTCGACGAGATGCTGGCGCAGCTGCGCCGCGACGGCGTGGCGATCCTCAAGGGCCCGGAGGCGGACGACAACGGCCGCTTTGCCTGGCTCCTGGATCCCGACGGCAACAAGGTCGAGCTCTGGCAGCCGACGAAGAAGGGTTGAGCGGCAAGGTCAAATGGACGGCGACGCGCGTGGATCTCGCGTTCGGCGCGAGCTCCGAGCTGCGCGCCCTGGCGGAGGTCTACGC
>Ga0070684_100004118_pt1 | contig 11002 bp, 10 predicted proteins | sample KBSC723LmetaG_FD_65653 | JGI IMG/M metagenome (GOLD analysis project Ga0070684, IMG submission 65653) | Corn rhizosphere microbial communities from Kellogg Biological Station, Michigan, USA - KBS C7.2-3L metaG | ecosystem: Host-associated > Plants > Roots > Rhizosphere ...
GAGCGCGACCCGAAATGGCAGCAGCACGCGCTCGCCGCGTGGCGCTGGTTCTTCGGCGCCAACGATCGCGGCGTGATCATGGCCGATCTCGCCACCGGCCGCTGCCGCGACGGGATCAACCCGCGCGGCGCGAACGAAAATTGTGGGGCTGAATCGATCCTGGCCTTTCAACTGTCGCACTATTCCCTGATAGGGCTGCTCCGTGGCCAGCAAGGCGATTCGAGCGGAGAGAGACTTGTCGGAGAACCGCAACGGATCGCCGAGCCCGCTACGCATACTTGATACCCGGCTTCACGCCGATCCGTCGCGCGTCGTCCTGAGGCCGTTCCATCTCGGCTGGCAGGGCAAGACCGGCGCCGGCGGACGTGCGCAACGCCTGGTCGACGACATCTGCGCGATGAGCGAAGCCGCGGCCAGGCGCGCCTACGCCGACGTGCGCTCCGATTTTGCCGAGCGCCATTGGCAGACCGAGCAAATGTTCGACGACCGCTTCGCCGAAGTCGCCCAGCAGTTGCAGCTCGATCCGGCCAACTACTCCAACCTGCGCAAGCGGCTGATCGGCGCTTACTTCTGCCACGAGTACACCTATGCCGCGGCGGCGCTGATGAACCCGTCGATCGTGCCCCATCCCGACCAGAGCGGGCTCGACGAAAAGTCATGCCGCTTCGTGATGAGCCTGCGCGCGGTCGGCGAAGGGCACATCAGTTCGGTCGCCTTCCGCGAGGGCATCGCCAAGACCGACGGCAGCTTCAGCCTGTGGCCGCAGGCCAGCTTCGCCACCTCGGTCGAGCTCGACGACGCCAGCCTGAGCGACAGCGAACGCGGGGTGATCGTCCACCGCCACCCCGAATCGAGCCTGTCGAACACGGTGATCTTCCCGATCACCGAGCAACAGGCCGGCGGCCTCGAAGACCTGCGGCTGGTGCGCTTCGACCACGGCGGCGGCGATTACGAATGGATCGGCACCTATACCGCCTATTCGGGCCGCTCGATCCGCTCCGAGCTGTTGCGTACGGTCGATTTCAAGCGCTTCCTGCTCGAGCCGATCGTCGGCCGCGCGGGCCGCAACAAGGGCATGGCGCTGTTCCCGCAGAAGATCGGCGGCAAGTACGCGATGGTCGGGCGGCAGGACGGCAAGAACCTGTTCCTGCTGAAGTCCGACCGGATCGACCGGTGGAATTCCGAAGGCCAGCTGCTGATGGAGCCCAAGTACCCGTGGGAATTCATCCAGATCGGCAATTGCGGCAGCCCGGTGCTGACCGACGCGGGCTGGCTGGTCGTTACCCACGGCGTCGGCGCGATGCGCAAGTACGCGCTCGGCTGCGCGCTGCTCGACCGCGACGATCCCTCGAAAGTGATCGGCCGTACCAAGGAGCCGATCCTGACCGCGACCGACGCCGACCGCTCGGGCTACGTGCCCAACGTGGTCTATACCTGCGGAGTAATGAAGGTCGGCGAGCGGCTGCTGGTGCCTTACGGCATATCCGATAGCGCGGTCGGCTTTGCGACCGTGAAGATCGCAGACTTGCTGGACCTGATGCGCTAGGGAGTCGTTGACATCCCATGCTGCTCGAAACCCGCACCGTCGAAAAACCCTGGGGCCGCGACACGCTGCCCGCTCCCTTTACCGCGCCCGCCGGCAAACGCATCGGCGAGATCTGGTTCGAGCCGCCGAAAGACCTGCCGCAGCTGCTGGTGAAGTACATTTTCACCAGCGAAAAGCTCTCGGTCCAGGTCCACCCGACCGACGCGCAGACCGAAGCCAAGGGCCTCGGCCGCCAAGGCAAGTCCGAATGCTGGCTGGTGATCGATGCCGAGCCGGGCGCGACTCTGGGTATTGGCTTCGACAAACCCGTCGATGCCGAGACGATGCGCAAGGCGGCGCAGGACGGCAGCATCGAGCAGATGCTCACCTGGCACGAGGTGAAGCCGGGCGATTTCTTCTACATCCCGGCGAACACCGTCCACGCGATCGGCGGCGGCTGCTCGATCATCGAGGTCCAGCAGAATTCCGACATCACCTATCGCCTGTACGACTACGGCCGCCCGCGCGAACTGCACCTCGACGAGGGCATGGCGGTGGCCAGGGGCGAGCCTTACGACATGTCACGCCACCGGCTGGTGCCCGAGGCGGGCGACGTGGCGCTGGTCGACGGGCCGTACTTTCGGCTCGACCGGATCGACGGGTTGCCGGACAAGGCCACGGCCGAGCGCTATCACGGCTGCCTGCTGGTGATACCCCGCGAAGGCACGGCCTGCGTCGGCGACGATCCGGTCAAGCCCGGCGAATGCGCGCTGGCCCTTTCGCTCGACAAGGTGGTGTTCGATCCCTTGGGCAGCTGCCTGATCGCGCAGCCGGTGGCGCGCACCTGATCCTCCGCCGGCCCGATTCGCCGGCGAAGTTGACAGGTTGACACGGTCCAGGGCGAAAACGCCGCTTTTTGTCGCTTTTCCGGCCGGAATTGTCACTTTAGCGGCAAAACTGTCGCCTTACCGCGAAAATATGTCGCCTTGCGCGCCGAATGTGTCGCTTTGCGGTACTCCGCTTCGCGCGGCTCAAGCGGGTTGTCGGCGATGCCATATGGGCATGTAAGCACAACCATACCGTTGTAGGAAAATGGTTTTTTCAAACCATTCGGATGATCGCCGAGAAGTCGAGCCCGCCGTTGCCGGCGGCGTCGAACGCCTCGTAGAGTTCCTTGGCCCGGCGGCCCATCTGCGGGTCGATCTCGGCCGTGGCCGCCGCCTCCATCGCCAGCTTGAGGTCCTTGAGCATCAGCGCGGTGGCGAAACCGCCCTGGTAATCGTTGTCGGCCGGAGTCTTGGGGCCGACGCCGGGGACCGGGCAATAGCTCGTCACCGACCAGCTCTGACCCGAGCTGACCGAGGCTATGTCGTAGAACACCTGCGGGTCGAGCCCGAGCCTCTGGGCCATCGCGAAGCCCTCGCAAGTGCCGATCATGTGGATGCCGAGCATCATGTTGTTGCAGATCTTCGCCGCTTGCCCCGCGCCAGCGCCGCCGGCGTGAATGACGGCTTTGCCCATGGTCTTGAGGATCGCCTCGGCGCGAATGAACGCCAGTTCGGAGCCGCCGACCATGAACGTCAGCGAGCCCGCTGCCGCGGCGGCAATGCCGCCCGAGACCGGCGCGTCGACCATCTCGTAGCCGGCCTCGGCCGCGAGCTGTTCGACCTCGCGGGCGGTGGCGACGTCGATGGTCGAGCAGTCGATGAGGATCGCGTCCTCGGGCGCGTGGCCGATGACGTGGTTGGCGTAGACGTCCCGCACGATCGCCCCGTTGGGCAGCATCGAGACCACGGCTTCGGCGTCCCCGACCGCTTCGCCGATCGAGCCGACAGTGGCGCACCCGCCCTCGCGCGCATGCGCCAGCGCCGCCTCGCTCAGGTCGAACGCGCGCACCGCGTGCCCCGCTTTGACCAGGTTCGGCGCCATCCCGCCGCCCATGTTGCCGAGGCCGATGAAGGCGATTTTCATTTGCTACCCTTTCCGTTCGTGGTGAGCTTGTCGAACCACGAATGTCGCGCCAACTCGTCCTTCGACAGGCTCAGGACGAATGGAGATGTAGGGCCTACCGCCCCTTCCACTTGCCTTCGCGCTTCTCGACGAAGGCGCGCATGCCTTCGGCCTTGTCCTCGGTCGCGGCGAGCACCTGGAACAGCCGGCGCTCGTGGAGGATGCCCTGCTCGAGCCCGAGTTCGAACGCGGCGTTGACCAGTTCCTTGTTCACCATCGCCGCGAGCGGCGGCATCGCGGCGATCGCCACGGCGGTCTTGAGCGCTTCGTCGAGCAAGTCGGCAGCCGGGACGACTCGTGCCACCAGCCCGCTGCGCTCGGCTTCCTCGGCGCCCATCATTCGCCCGGTGAGGACCATTTCCATCGCCTTGGCCTTGCCGATCGCATGCGTGAGCCGCTGGCTGCCGCCCATCCCCGGCGCTACGCCGAGCTTGATCTCGGGCTGGCCGAACTTCGCCGTGTCGGCGGCGATGATGAAGTCAGCCATCATCGCCAGCTCGCATCCGCCGCCGAGCGCGAAGCCGTTGACGGCGGCGATCCACGGCTTGCGGATGCGCTTGGTGAAGTCGCCGGTCCACCCGGCGAAGAAGTCCTCGCGGTAGAAATCGGCCGCCGGCTTGTCGGCCATCTCCTTGATGTCCGCCCCCGCGGCAAAGGCCTTCTCGCCGCTGCCGGTGACGACCGCGCAGCGCTGGCTCTCGTCGGCCTCGAACGTGGCGAAGGCGGCGATCAGGTCGGCGAGCACCGCGGTGTTGAGCGCGTTGAGCGCCTGCGGGCGGTTGAGCGTGACCAGCGTCACCGCACCGCGCTGTTCGACGAGCAGGTTTTGGTATTCGGCCATTTCGCTCCCTTCGTCGTCCCGGACTTGATCCGGGACCGCTGTAATCCTGGTTCGGCCTGTCGGCCAGCGGTCCCGGGTCGAGCCCGGGACGACGGATCATCCCATGGTCGGAATGACAAACGCGTTCTCGCCCGTGGCCGAACCATCCGGCCAGCGCTGCGTCACGGTCTTGACCTTGGTCCAGAAGCGCACGCCGTCCATGCCGTGCTGGTTGTGGTCGCCGAACGCGCTGCGCTTCCAGCCGCCGAACGAGTGATAGGCGACCGGCACCGGGATCGGCACGTTGATCCCGACCATGCCGACCTCGACCCGCGCGGCGAACTCGCGCGCGGCGTGGCCGTTGCGGGTGAAGATGGCGACGCCGTTGCCGTACTGGTGCTTCGAAGGAAGCATGACCGCTTCCTCGAAGTCCTTCGCGCGGACGATCTGCAGCACGGGCCCGAAGATCTCGTTGTGATAGCTTTCCATCTCGGTGGTGACGTGGTCGATCAGCGTCGGGCCGACGAAGAAGCCGTTCTCGTGGCCCTGCAGGCTGAACCCGCGCCCATCGACGACGATCTCGCCGCCTTCGGCCTCGGCCTTGCCGATCCATTCCTCGATCTTGGCCTTGTGCGCGGCGGTGACGACCGGGCCGTAATGCGCCTCGTCGTCGCTCGAGATGCCGACGCGCAGCGCGTTGATCGCGGGAATGAGCTTGGCACGCAGCCGCTCGGCGGTGTCCTCGCCGACCGGGACGACGACGGGCAGCGCCATGCAGCGCTCGCCCGCGCTGCCGAACGCCGCGCCCGAAAGATCGTTCACGACCTGGTCGAGGTCGGCGTCGGGCATCACGATGCCGTGGTTCTTGGCCCCGCCCATCGCCTGCACGCGCTTGCCGGCGGCGACGCCGCGCGAATAGACGTAGTGGGCGATATCCGACGAACCAACGAAGCTGACCGCGGCGATGTCGGGATGATCGAGGATCGCGTCGACCATTTCCTTGTCGCCGTGGACGACCTGGAGGACGCCCTCGGGCCCGCCGGCCTCGCGGAACAGCTCGGCGAGGCGCACCGGCACGCTCGGATCGCGCTCGCTCGGTTTGAGGATGAAGGCGTTGCCGACCGCGACCGCCACGCCGAACATCCACATCGGGATCATCGCCGGGAAGTTGAACGGGGTGATCCCTGCGCCGATACCGAGCGCCTGGCGCATCGAATAGACGTCGATCCCCGGGCCTGCACCTTCGGTATATTCGCCCTTCATCGCGTGCGGGATGCCGCAGGCGAACTCGATCACGTCGAGCCCGCGCTGTACGTCGCCGCGCGCGTCGGCGACGACCTTGCCGTGCTCGCTCGAGAGCAGGCGGGCGAGCTCGTCGATGTTCGCTTCGACGAGGCGCTTGAACTCGAACATCACCCGTGCGCGCCGCTGCGGATTGGTCGCCGCCCACGCCGGCTGCGCCGCCTTGGCTGCCGCGACCGCCTGGTCGAGCTCGGCCTTGCCGCCGAGCGGGACTTGCGCCTGCACCGCCCCGCTGTTGGGGTCGAACACCTGGCCCACGCGTCCGCCCGCACCGCTAGCCGTCCCTCCGACGATGAAGTGCTCGATATGGCGCATCGGAAATCCTTTCACGTGAAACCAATTCTCGCGAATCCCTGCAACTCTCGGGCACGCTTGGCAAGGGCCGCTCGTTGCGGCATGGCGCGGCTCAATACAGGACTGAGGCAAAGATGGCGAAGTACGGACCACTCGAAAACAAACTGGTGGTGCTGATCGGCGGCAGCGGCTTTCTCGGCACGCATGTGGCCGAAGCGCTGCTGAGCCGCGGCGCGCGGTTGCGCATCGCCGCCCGCCATCCCGAGAAGGCCTGGAACCTGCGGCCGCTGGCCCAGCTCGGCCAGCTCCAGTTCGCCCGTTGCAACGTGACCGAACGGCGCAGCGTCGAGGCCGCGCTACAGGGCGCGGACGCGGTGGTCTATCTCGTCGGCAGCTTCAAAGGCGACCTCAAGGCACTGCACGCGCGCGGCGCCGGCTGGGCGGCCGAAGCGGCGGCGGCACGGGGCGTTGCCAGCTTCGTTTACGTCTCCGCGCTTGGCGCCGATTCCGAATCCGACAGCGGTTATGCGGCGACCAAGGGCGAGGGCGAGCGGCTGGTACTCCAAGGCTTCTTCAAGGCCACCGTGGTCCGCCCGTCGGTGCTGTTCGGCGAGGACGATTCGTTCGTGAACCTGTTCGCCGGGCTCGTCGCCGGATTGCCGGCGATCCCGGTGTTCGGGCCGCAGGCCAGGCTGCAGCCGCTGTGGGTCGACGATGCCGCCGAGGCGATCGCCAACGCGCTGGCGGACCCCGCCCGGCACGGCGGCAAGACTTATGAGATTGCCGGGCCGGAGCCCGTGGCGATGCTCGACCTCAATCAACGGATTGCCGGCGCGCAAGGCCGCCAGCGGCACTTCCTGCCGGTGCCCGATGCGCTGTCGGCGATTTTCGCCGCGCTGCCGCTGACACCGATGAATTCGGACCAGTGGAAGATGCTCAAGGGCGGCAACGTGCCTTCGGGCAAGCTCCCGGGGCTCAAGGCGCTGGGCGTCACGCCCAAGCCGCTCGGGCTGTTCCTCGACCGCTGGATGGCGCGCTACCGCAAGAACGGCCGCTTCGGCGACAAGCGCGAGCTCGCGTAGGCGACAACCGATCCCGGCTACATATTCTGGATGTGCAGGATATTGCCGTCGGGATCCTTGAACCAGATACCCTTGAAGTCGCCCTTGCTGTGGACGCCGTTCGACAGGTCCATCCCCATGTCGGGATATTCCTCGAACTTGATCCGCTGGTCTCTGAGTTGGTCGACGATGTCGTCGAAATCGTCGCCCGCGCTCCAAACGACGGCATTCGCCTTGTTGGTCCCGGCAAACTCGGATTCGTAGACGATGAGGTCCGTGTCGCCCGTGCGGAACTTGAGTGCTGTCCTTTCGGAGCCACTCTCGGGCTCCAGCCCGAGCGTGTCGGCATAGAAATCGCGGGCGCGGTCGATGTCGCTAACCGCGACGATGGCCGAGGACGTCTTGTTCCTCAGCAGCGTCTTTTCCTTGAGCATCATGGGGCCTTCTCCTCGAGAGGCAGTTCGGGGGAATGCCGGGTCCTGGAACGCGGTTCCTGTCCGGCAAAGCCACGAACGGTGTCCAGCCCGTCAGGTGCCGCCGAATCAGCCGGACCGACGTCGAGAGGCGGCGAACTTACACCGCCGGTCGAGTGCCCTCGTCCGGCAGCAGCTTGAGCGGTTCGACCAGCAGCGTCGCGCCGTCGCTGCCGGTGATCCGCACCCGCTCGCCCACGGCCACGTCCGGGCCGCGCACGTTCCACTCGCCGTCGCCGTAGTGCACCCGGCCGCTGCCGTGCTCGATCGCCTGGACCACCACCGCGGTCTGGCCGACCATTCGCGCGCCGCGCCGGTTCATCAGCGGATCGGCGGCGACGATCGGCGAATCGCGCAGGAAGCGGCGGGCGGAAAACGCGATGATCAGCGACAGGAATACGAAGTCGATTACCTGCACCGGCAGCGTAAGGTGCAGCAGGCCGGTCAGCACGCCGGTGACGATCGCCGCGAGTCCCAGCCAGATCAGGTAGACGCCAGGCGCGAGCATCTCGAGCCCGGCGAGCAGCACCCCGAGCGTCAGCCAGATCCAATGCGCCTCGAGACCGCCGAACCAATCCATTTGCTTACGGTTGCTTGCGCCCGGTGTGGGGCAGGCCCGCCGGGGTCTTGCGCTCGAGATCGAGCGGCGTGCCGGCGCCTTGGGCCGGAGGCTTGGCCTGCTCGCCCACGACATCGCGGATCAGCTCGCCGATCCCGCCGAGCGAGCCGATCAGCTGGGTCGCCTCGACCGGGAACAGGATCGTCTTGGCGTTGGGCGAGGTGGCGAACTTGCCGATCGCCTTGGTGTATTCCTGGGCGATGAAGTAGTTGATCGCCTGGTTGCCCGACTGGGCGATCGCCTCGGACACCGCACGCGTCGCCTGAGCTTCCGCCTGCGCCGCGCGTTCGCGCGATTCGGCGTCGCGGAAGGCCGCTTCCTTCTTGCCCTCCGCCGACAGGATCGCCGATTGCTTCTCGCCCTCGGCGCGCAGGATCCGGCTGGCGCGTTCGCCCTCGGCTTCGAGGATCTCGGCGCGCTTGAGGCGTTCGGCCTTCATCTGCCGCGCCATCGCCTCGGAAATGTCGACCGGCGGGCGGATGTCCTTGATCTCGACGCGGGTGATCTTGACCCCCCACGGCGCGGTCGCGTGATCGACCACGATCAGCAGCTTGGCGTTGATCTCGTCGCGCTTCGACAGTGTCTCGTCGAGGTCCATGCTGCCCATCACCGTGCGCAGGTTGGTGGTCGTCAGCGCCATGATCGCCGCGAACAGGTTGTGCACCTCGTAGGCCGCCTTGCCGGCGTCGAGCACCTGGAAGAACACCACCGCGTCGACCCCGACCATGGCGTTGTCGCGGGTGATGATCTCCTGGCCGGGGATGTCGAGCACCTGCTCCATCATGTTGACCTTCTGACCGACCCGGTCGAAGAACGGGATCAGCAGGTGCAAGCCGGGGTCCGCCGAGAGCGTGAACTTGCCGAACCGCTCGATCGTGTAGACGTAGCCTTGGCGCACGACGCGAACGCCCATCATCAGGAAGATGACCAGCACCGCGACGATCGCGATCAGCAGCGGACCCATGACAAAGACCTCCCCTTAAGTCCCTCATATCGTAGCGCCGGGACGGCGCGGGGCAAGGAAAAGCGGCCGGCGATTGTGCGCGCCGCCGCGAGACCTTAGGACAGGGCAAACCGGACAGAATCAACGCGCCGGGATGGAGGGGATCTTTGACGATGGATCGTAAATCGGCGCGCTATCTCGCCGCGGCCGCCGCCGTGGCCCTCGGGCTGACTATGGCTCACGGGGCTGCCGCGCAGAACGCACCTGCTGCTCCTGCCGCTGCCGCCGCTGCACCCACGCCGCGCGCCGGTCCCCCGCCGCCGGCGGTGCTTCGGCAAGGTCCGTTCGACTACGACACCAAGGCCGGCAAGATCCACGTCGAGGTCGTCGCCCGCCGGCTCGACCATCCGTGGTCGCTGGCGCAGCTGCCCGACGGAACGCTGCTGGTCACCGAACGCGGCGGCCGCCTGCGCATGGTCCGCGACGGCAAGCTCGACCCCGTGGCCGTCGCCGGCCTCCCGCCGATCAACCCGAGCGGCATCGGCGGCCTCTACGACGTCGTGCTCGACCCGAGCTTCGCCAGGAATCACTTCATCTATCTCAGCTACGTCAAGCCGACCGAGAAGGATTCCGATCAAACCACGCTGGCGGTGATGCGCGCGACCTGGGACGGCACGCACGTGCTCAAGAGCGTCAAGGATATCTTCGTCGCCGACGCCTGGTACGGCGCGGCGCCCATACCCAAGCGCTGCTGCGGCCAGGGCCCGGCGAGCGGCAGCTGGGGCGGGCGCATCCTGTTCGGCCGCGACGGCAAGCTCTACGTCACCAGCGGCGACCGCAACTACGGCGAGATGGTCCAGAAGCCGGACAACGATTTCGGCAAGATCATGCGCATCAACGCCGATGGGACGATTCCCAAGGATAACCCGTTCGTCGGCAAGAAGGGCTGGAAGCCGGAAATCTGGACCACCGGCCACCGCAATCCGCTCGGCCTGACGATCGATCCGGCGACCGGGCAGATGTGGGAGACCGAGTTCGGCCCGCGCGGCGGCGACGAGGTCAACAAGGTCGTGAAAGGCGCCAACTACGGGTGGATCGACGTCACACAGGGCAAGCATTACAACGGCGAGCCCGCCAAGGGCGTTACCAATGTCCCCGGGATGACCGACGCGGTGCTCACCTACCTGCCGAACTCGCTCAACCCCGGCAACCCGGCGTTTTACGACGGCACGGCCTTCCCGGCGTGGAAGGGCGACTTCCTGTTGCCGAGCTTCACCAAGGGGCTCCTGCGTTACGACGTCCAGGGCGGCGTTCCCGGCGGCGAGCCGGAGTACCTTCTCGGGGAACTCAAGCAGCGGCTGCGTTCGGTCAATGTCGGTCCGAAGGGCGAGCTCTACGTTCTCACCGACGAATCCGACGGTGCGTTGCTCAAGGTGACTCCGGGCGGCTGAACCGCGCTATTCGTTGCCGGCTATCCGCGTGTCTGCGAGCGCCAGCGTGATCGCCGCCGGGTTGTTGGCGGTGGTGGAATAGAGCGTCTTGAGAAATATCTTGTCGGAACGGGTCAATCCCGGCGGCTTGGCTCCCGCTTCGAACAGCGCAAGGATCGACTCGCCCGGAGCGTCGAGCCGCTCGGCCTGGTCTCCCGACAGACCGCGCATCGTCGCGTAAGCGGCCACTTGCCCAACGCTCAGCCCTTGCACGGCGCGCCGGTCGATCAGCACCATCGACGAGATTATGTCACGCCGGATGGGCACGTAGATCAGTGAATGCGCCGCCTCCATCTGGGTGTACGGCAAGTCTGTCAGGCTCTGGCTAGGGTAGACCGGCTGGCCATCGCGCGAACGGGTGAACACCCGCGTCCAGGTATGCGCCGGCCCCGGCGTGTCGAACAGCGCCTGGCGCTCGGCCTTGCCGAGCCAGTCGAACAGGTACGCCTTTCGCTTGCGCAGCCC
>Ga0070684_100004121_pt1 | contig 11000 bp, 12 predicted proteins | sample KBSC723LmetaG_FD_65653 | JGI IMG/M metagenome (GOLD analysis project Ga0070684, IMG submission 65653) | Corn rhizosphere microbial communities from Kellogg Biological Station, Michigan, USA - KBS C7.2-3L metaG | ecosystem: Host-associated > Plants > Roots > Rhizosphere ...
TCTTCAGCGATGCATCCCAGGCCGGCCAAAGGGCGGGCCTCGTGCTGTTTCCAGATGCGCGCGGCATTGGCGATCATGCGATCGCATGTGCGGAACGGCTGGCTGAACTCGGATTCGTGGTGCTGGTGGCCGACCTCTATGGCGAGGGCCGCAAGGCGGTCGATGTCGCGCAGGCGCGCGAATGGATGACCGAACTGCGCTCGGATATCGTGCGTTGGCGCGCGCGGGCGGAGGCGGCGCGAGAGGCGCTCGCCCGGCAGCAGAAGGTTCGCTCCAGCGAGATGGCGGCGATCGGATATTGCTTCGGCGGCACGACGGCGCTCGAGCTGGCGCGCAGTGGCGCGCCGCTCCGCGCGGTCGTCACCTTTCATGGCGAGCTTGCGAGCCCGCGTCCGGAGGATGCCCGCCAAATCAAGGCGAAGGTGCTGGTCTGTCACGGCGCGGCCGACAAGCTGGTGCCGCTGACCCAACTCGCAGGCTTCGCGGACGCGATGGGCCAGACCCAGGTGGACTGGCAGGTGCAGATCTATGGCGGCGCCGAGCATGGCTTCACCAACCCCGAAGCCGATGCTCCTGACATTCCCGATCACGCTTATAGTCCCGCCGCCAATGCGCGCTCATGGCGGGCCATGCTCGACCTGTTCGAGGAGGTGTTTGGAGTAATCAGGTGGTGACGGACTAAACCGAATCGCCCGACTTCAAGAGCGTGCAGCCGGTGATCTTGTAACTGCCGTCCGCCTGTTGCTCCAGCGTGTACATCGCCTCCCAGGCTTCGCCATTGGCGTCGATGATGTGGACGCGCTGCGCGACCCGGCTGCCTTCGGTGCGCGCCTCGCCGAACTCGAAGCTCTTGTGGCGATAGACTGGCGCGTAGCCATTCTGCACCATCATCATGAAGATATCGGCGCGCGGAAAGAGCTTTTGGATCGCCGGCGCCGCATAGGAATAGGCGGCGGCCGCATCGTCGCGGCCGAACGCCTGCTCCTGCGCGCGGATCACGCTTTGCGCGGCCGCGACATCGTCCGCGGCGGAAGCGGGCAAGGCGAAGCCCGGGAAAGCGACAAGCAAGGCGATCAGGAGCAGGACTGCGGCGCGCATCGTTGACGCCCGTTATTGCGACGTACCGTCAAGCTACAAAGGCTACACCGGCGCGGTTTCAGCGGATAGAGCGCGATGGGATTTGGTTCGATCACCATCGCGCTCCGGATTCTCGACGGAGCATGGTCCCTCGGGTCAAGCTTGGGGGCATGCTTTTCGGAAAACCGCTGCACGCTTTCCGGATCATGCTCTGGCCGATTTGATCCAGCGCAATGCTGCTCGCGGCGCCGGCGCTAGCGTTGGCTGCATCAAGCAGAGGAGCAAACAATGACCCTCGATACGATCATGGTGTTGATTGCGGTGACCGCGATGTTCGCCACGTTGGCGGTCGTGCTGGGCTGGACCGGCAAAGAGGTCGACTGGCGTGCGAGCAAGAAGCAGGCCGCGGCGGCGTTACCGCCCCCATCTCCTTCAAGTTCAGCTGCGCTTCGGGATTGCCGAAGGTAGCCGCCTTCTCGTACCACTGCCGCGCCGCGCGGGAACTGCGCAGCACGCCGTCACCTTCGCTATAGATCACACCCATGCCGTTCATGGCGCGCCGCGCCGCCGAGCGCGGCGCCCTGCTCGAACAGCCGTCGCGCTTCCGCGTAATCACGCTCGACGCATTTGCCTCTGAGATATAGCAGGCCGAGATTGTTCATCGCGTCCGGCATTTTGGCGTTCACCGCGACTTGATAGAGGCGCACCGCCTCGGCGCAGTTCTTCGCTACGCCATCGGCCATCTCGTACAACCAGCCGAGATCGCAGGTTCGACGGCTACCGCCGCCTGGCGGACGCCTCGCCTTTGAGCCGGTTCACGCCGGAGTTGGGTTCAGCGCGGTTTCACGCTATGGGAGTATCGACAGGCTTGCGCGGGTCACGACCGCGGGGCGCAAAGGGCTGGAAGCAAAGCGCGGCATGAGTTTCACATCCTGGCAATTTGCGACCTTCGCCGTCGTCGTCTTCGCCGTCTATTATCTTCCGTTCGTGAGAGGCTACCAGGTCCAGTGGCTGGTGTTTTCCAGCCTGTTCTTCTATGGCTATGGCCAGCCTGAACTCCTGCCGCTGCTCGCCCTCGCCGTCCTCGGCAGCTACCTCTTTCTGATTCTTGCCTTTGAAAACCGCGCCGTCTTTCTGCCGCTCGGCATCGCCTTCAATCTCGCGCTGCTCGGCTTCTTCAAATACAATTCCTGTTTCTCGATCCGTCATCGCCCGCGCTGACCGGGGTAGCGCCGCTCGACTTCCTCCTGCGCCTGCCGCTGCCGATCGGGATTTCCTTCTTCGTCTTTCACAACATCAGCCTCTTGGTCGACCTCACCATAAAGGGCCGGAAGCGACCCGACCTCGCGAGCGTCTTCCTCTACATCATCTTCTTTCCGCAGCTCGTCGCCGGTCCGATCACGCGCGCGGAAAATTTCATGCCGCAGATCAGGCCGAAATTCCTGAAGGACGTCGCCTTCGTCGATGCGGCGCAGTGGATCGTCTCTGGCCTGTTCTTCAAGCTCTATGTGGCCAACAACCTCAACACCATGACGGCCTATCTCGACTATCCGCAGTACCAGGTCCTCAATCCGGACGACCGCTGGACGCTTCTGTTCCTTTACAGCTTCCAGATCTATGCCGACTTCTTCGGCTATTCGGCGATCGCGCTCGGCCTTGGGCTGTTGTTCGGCTATCGGTTGCCGGTCAACTTCGATCTTCCCTATGTCTCGCTCTCCTTCTCCGAGTTCTGGACGCGCTGGCACATCTCGTTGTCGAATTGGTTGCGGACCTATCTCTACATCCCCCTCGGCGGCAATCGCCGCGGTCGCGCGCGCACCTACCTCAACCTGATGATCGTGATGGGGCTCGGCGGCCTCTGGCACGGCGCCGCGTTCGGCTATCTCGCCTGGGGATTGCTGCATGGGCTCCTGCTCGTCGTCGAGCGGCCATTCCTGCCGCTGATCGAACGGTTGTCGCAGCGCGCGCCGGCCTTGCGCGCGGTCATGGTCCCGATCCAGGTCATGGTGGTGTTCCTCTGCGTCTCCTTTGCCTGGGTCTTCTTCAAGTTGCCGAACTTCGGCCATGCCATGGATTTTGCGAGCGGCCTGTTCGCCGACCATTCGATCGGCGCCGGGCCTCGGATCTATCGCAGCCTGGTGTTGATCTACACGCTTCCGGTTGTGCTGCAGCACTTGGTTCAGTGGGAGAGGGTCGAGCCGTATCTCAAGGGCATGCAGCCTTATCTCTATGGCGCCATGGCGGTGCTGGCGCTGGTCGAAGCGGGCGCCGATACGGCGTTCATCTATTTCCAATTCTAGAGCGAATGATGGACCGGGCAACGCAGGGCTGGCTTATCAGGTTTGCGGCCACCATCGCGCTGCTATGGGCGGCGTGCTGGGCCGCGCCGCGGCTCGTCGCGAACGTCCCGCAATTTCCGATACGAACGACCGGCGAGGAGCAGGTCGTTGCGCTGGAGCGCTATTTCAAGCTGCCGCCGCAGCCCATCGTCGTGGTCGGCAGCTCGTTGGCGTACCACCTGAAGGATCAGTTCTTTTTCGATGGCGACGTCCGCAACATGGCGATCCCCGGCGATTCGCCGCTGACTGGGCTAGCCATCATCGCGGCCGCGCCGATCGCAAAGCCGCGCGCGATCGCGGTCGAGACCAACATCCTGGATCGCCCGCTCAACCAGCGGCTGCTGGATATGTTCGGCAGTGCCGAGCTGCATCAACCGCCGCTGCCGCCGCTGCGCACGCTAAGGTTAGCGAAAGAAGCGGCTACAATCCTCGAACAGACCGCAGCCGGAAACGATCCAAAAGCTAAGCCAAAAAAGCGATCTCGGTAGACAAGGGCGGGTGTACTTTCGCTACGTAAGATGCCCATCAGCCTAGCTAGGACGTATGCTCGGCATTCATGAGGAGGTTTAGCGATCTCGATAGCGTGGACGCTCGCCCTCGCTGGCGCGCTGCTGTTCGTGATCTTTGAGCATTGATGCCTTTCCACACCCACGACGCGTTGTAAAAAACACGACGCTCCACGGAACTGATCAAACCTAGAGGAACTCGCCGACGAGATCGCGGATTATTGCGCCAACAAAGGGCTCGACGTACCTGAGTTGTTGGAAGGGTTTCTCGATCGCTACAGCAGCGGCAGACCGGTGCAGTTGCCGCTGCCACTCAGGGGCGCGGCTTAGGAACATCATCCCAGGCGTGCCCGTTGTCGAGCGCGCGGTTCAAAGCCCCCGGATCGCGCTTTGGGAAGGCGCGCCCGCTCAGCTTGTGACAGCGGTGTCCAACCTCATCATTGGGCACTCTTCGATCGGCTCAGACACACAAGACTGCTGTTGAAGCCCGAGCGACTATCGGCGTTGACCTTCGCCTCGGAGACATTCCGCTAGATCTTGACCAACCAGCCGGAGGCTTCAATCTTCGCGGTGAGGCCCGCCGAGTGGAACTCAACTGATCGATCCTTAGATCAAGCACGCAGTCGAAGGAACGGTGTCGTGAAGAGTAGCGATACAAGGTTGCTAAGCCGGCGTGAGTTCAATGAACGTTGCGTCGTGCTTGGTTCGTTGGTGACTTTGTCAGGTGCGTCGGCTCTCGATGCAGCGACTGCCGTCGCCGCGACGGGCACAGCGCGGACGGTCAAGTTTCGCGACGGCACCATCGTCCCGGCGATCGGTCAAGGTTCTGCGAATATCGGGCAAGGAAGACATCCGGCAGCTGACGAAGAAGAGGCGCTACGCACTGGCCTTTCGCTCGGGATGTTGCTGATTGACACATCGGGGAATTACGGTGAAGGCCGTTCCGAAGAATTGATTAAGCGCGTGATTGCTGACCAGCGTGACCGCGCCTACGTAGTGTCGAAGGTGGAAGCCAATGACGTCACCAGAGATGCCATGGCTCGTGCTTGTGAGGCGAGCCTTACCCGGCTAGGTACTGATCATCTCGACCTCTATTTGCTGCACTGGCCAACTGCGAACGCCGAATTTTCTGAGGTTGTCGCGGGGTTCAAAAGTCTACGCGCCGCTGGCAAGATACGTGCCTGGGGCGTGTCCAACTTTACAGTCACCCAAATGGAAAATCTGTTCCGTATTCCACAAGGCGATCGCTGCGCGACCAATCAGGTCCTTTACAACCTCGGCGACCGCAGCATTGAGCGCGACCTGCTGCCGTGGTGCGGTCGGCACCGTATGCCGGTGATGGCCTATTCACCGCTGGGCGGCCCCGGCGCGAGCTTGCTGGGTGATCCCATTCTCGGGCGTGTTGCAGCAGCACACGCTTGCTCCGCAGCGGCTGTTGCACTGGCCTGGACCATCCGCAGCGGTAACGTCATTGCAATTCCCGAATCCGGGTCCGTGGCACATGTGAAGGAAAACGCCCTCGCGCTGTCACTGACACTGACACCTCAGGAGCTTCTAACACTCGATGCAGCGCATCCGTTATGAGGCCGCTAGTTCAGCGCTGAATGTTAGATGCAGCGCTGTAATCCGCGCTATACGAGCAGTGCCGCCACCTTGGTGCAGGAGGTCCCGCGGCCGAGCGGCCCAAGTGAATTCGGAGCCGAGCCGTACTTCGCATTAGGGTTCTTACTCAACTAAACTCGACAATTGAGAGCTATGGGGGGAACAGGCGCGAAAAGTTCGAATTGGTCTTTGCTGGAATGGTTGCAGGTGCCGCGACGCGTTTGGAAAAGTCTATTCGCGGTAAAAGCAAGTCAACAGGAGTCGAAAGGTGAAAAAGCACCTTTATATGATCTGTGGCGCGCTTGCGGGAATAACAATGCTGCATTGCGGTGCATTCGCGGAAACTGCCAAGCCGAACTCGACTGCCGCCGCCCCGGCTCCCTCATCCGCCTCCAAAACAAACGGACAACGCTCGAAGACAGTTGCGGAGGAATGCGAGGATGAATGGAGAGCCAATCAGGAAGCAATGATGAAGGGCAATATGACTGAAGAGTCTTATGTCGCACAGTGCAGCGTAAAAGATGACGTACCGGCTATCCCCTCGGAACCGAAGACGAATGCCGCTCCGTCAGCTCCACCCAAATAGGTCCGCCGGCAAACTGCCTGAATTAAGAGGGATCAACTCTCTGCGAGCGCCAATTCCGGACGACTATTTGTAACCTTTTGGGGTTTATCTGGAGGGCAGGATACGATTGGCCGCAATCGCAATTGGTGTGCTGATGCTCGATCATGTCACTGTTGATCGCGATCGGCGTGCACTGATAGGTGCCGCAGGCGCGCTCATTCTCCAAGCGGTACTCCAATCGACGACCGCCTCCGGTCAAACCGCCCCAACTCCCAAGTTGAAAATCGGCGTTATAGGTGCGGGCCATATCGGCGGCACAATCGGTGGCCTCTGGATCAAAGCGGGGCATCCGGTCTTCCTTTCATCGCGTCATCCGCAGGAATTGCAAGATCTCGTGGCTCGCCTTGGCCCACTTGCACAGGCCGGCGCTGTCGATCAGGCCATTGCATTTGGCGACGTCATCTTCATCGCAGTGCCTTACGGCGCACTGCCGCAGATCGGCAAAGATTACGGCAAATCGCTAGCGGGGAAGATTGTCCTCGACGCCGACAATGCGGTGGCCAGCCGCGACGGCACCATTGCCGACGAGGTCGAGCGCAATGGCATCGGGGTGACGTCGCAAAAATACCTGCCCGGCGCGCGGCTGGTGCGTGCCTTCAACACGCTCTCCTACACGATCTTTGAACGCGAAGCGAACCGTCCTTCCCCAAGACTCGCGGTACCTATTGCGGGCGATGATCGGGAGGCAGTCCAGGTCGCAGCGCAACTGGTCCGCGATGCAGGCTTTGATCCCGTGGAAGTCGGCAAATTGGCCGATGCGAACCGTTTCCAGCGCGGCGCGCCAGGATATGGTCAGAATGTGAGCGCGGCGGAACTCAAGCAGAAGCTGTCGCTGGCACCATGATGGCTTCCGCGGCGGCTCTTGGGGGCTGGTTGCAGCGCACGGTGCCTGGTACCGCGCGCGAACGGGCGACGGCGCTGTGGTCGTTCGCCTATTTCTTCACCCTGCTTGCCGGCTACTACGTGCTGCGTCCACTGCGCGATCAGATGGGCATTGCGGGCGGGACCAAAAACCTGCCCTGGCTGTTCACGGCCACGTTTGTCAGTCTGCTCGTCGCACAACCCATCTACGGCGCGCTGGTGGCGAGATTGCCGCGAGTCAGATTTATTCCGATCGTCTACCACTTCTTTGTAGCCAACCTGATTTTGTTTTGGCTGTTGCTGTTTTTGGATATCGAAAAAGTGATCGTGGCGCGCGTGTTTTTCGTCTGGGTCAGCGTCTTCAACTTGTTTGCGGTCGCGGTGTTCTGGTCGTTTATGGCCGATCTGTTTACGTCGGAGCAAGGCAAGCGGCTGTTCGGGTTTATCGGCGCTGGGGGAACCGCTGGCGCGCTTCTTGGTCCCATCGTTACGATCTGGCTGTCGGCGCCGTTCGGTCCGGTCAACTTGCTAGTCGTGGCGGCCGCTTTCCTCGAAGTAGCTGTGCTCTGCGTGCATCAAATTGAACGTTTGGCGGAGCCGCCGACGGCAGTGGATACTCGACAGCGCATTGGCGGCGGCGCGTTCGCAGGCTTGTCCGAACTGATACGCTCGCCCTATCTCCTTGGCGTGGCCGGCTGGGTCAGCCTGCTCTCGTTCGGCGCGACGATTGCCTATTTCGCGCAGGCCAACATCGTTTCGGCGACGATCCACGGCGCGGCGGCCCAAACGCGTCTGTTTGCCAGTATCGATCTCGCGGTCGGGCTGCTGAGCCTGGGGACGCAGGTCCTTGCCACCGCCGCATTCCTCAAGCGCTTCGGTACTGGCATTGCGGCAGCAGCTTTGCCCGCTATCTATGTCGCGGCCTTCGGCGCGGTGGCGATCGCGCCGAGCTTATCGGTCGTGGTGACACTCCAGGTCGCGCAACGCTGGATGAATTTTGCAATCGCAAATCCGGCGCGGCAGATCTTCTTCACCGTGGTTGGGCGAGAGGAAAAGTACAAGGCCAAGAACCTGATCGACGTCGTTATCTATCGTGGGTCGGACGCGTTGTATGGCTGGGTCTATGACAGCCTGCAGGCGTTGGGCTTGAAGCTCGGCGCTATCGCGCTCTGCGCGCTGCCGGTCGCGGCCGGCTGGCTCGTTCTCTCAATCGCGCTGGGGCGAACGCAGGAGCGCCTTGCGACAGAAACAGATCAAGGAGTGCCGGTATGGCAATCCAAATGACCCGCCGCGAATTTGCCGCATTAGCCGGCGGATTTCTGGTATCAACCAGAGCTGTTGCTCAAGCGGAGACACCACTGCTCACCCGTGCGATTCCCGGCAGCGGCGAGCAAATTCCGGCCGTCGGCCTCGGCACTGCCTATGTTTTCGATGAGAATAAGGAAGCGACGCGAAGCAGGGCCGATGGTATCCCTCCGGCAGCGGGCGCTTTGTTTAGTTTGAGAGGTGGCCCGAGGATTTGACCTTAAATCTAGCTTTAAGGTCACGTGGCGAATGCAGGTCAATGTGCTGGGCGCCGAGCGCCGGCGGCGATGGAGTTACGACGAGAAGGTTCGCCTGGTCGAAGAGACCTTGCAGGCTGGCGAGACGGTCTGCGCCGTCGCGCGCCGGCACGGGGTGGCTCATAGCCTGCTGTTCACGTGGCGTCGACAAGCGCGCCAGGGTCGACTCGGCGGAGATGCCGCGCCTGCTCTTGTTCCCGTCGAGATCACACCTGTGGCGGCACCGATCTCGAACGGCGTGCCAAAACCAGCGTCTTCACCGTCTGCGCAGCGTGCAAGGGCTGGAATCATCGAGATCGAGCTTGGCGGCTGTCGCGTTCGCGTTGACCGCGACGTGGACGTTGAGGCGCTGCAGCGAGTTCTTGAGCTTCTGAAACGGCGATGATCCCGATTCCGAGCGGCGTCAGGGTTTGGATCGCCACTGGCCACACCGACATGCGCCGCGGCATGCAAAGCCTGGCGCTTGCGGTCCAGGAGAGCCTTAAGCGCGATCCTCATGCTGGCGATCTCTACATCTTCCGAGGCCGCCGCGGCGATCTGGTCAAGATCCTCTGGCATGACGGGCTAGGCATGTCGCTCTACGCCAAACGTCTGGACCGCGGCAAGTTCATCTGGCCCTCAGCGTCGGACGGCGCGGTATCAATCTCGGCGGCGCAGATGGCCTATATGCTGGAAGGAATCGACTGGCGGAATCCGCAACTGAGCTGGCGACCGCAGAGCGCGGGCTGATCCAGAAAAAATTCTGCGGCTGCTGGCATTTTGGGGAATCCCAACGTGTCCAATCTGTGATTCAGTGCGTCGCATGGATGCTGATCGCGACGCTGCTCCGGATGACATTGCCGCCCTGAAGGAGGCGCTGGCTGTCGAGCGCGCAAAGGGTCTGCAGATCGCCGCTGAACTCGCGGTTGCCCGCGCGAAAGCGTCGGAAGACGAGGCGCTGATCGCCCAGCAGAAGCTGCAGATCGCCAAGCTAAGGCATCAGATCTACGGACAGCGGTCGGAGCGTTCTTCGCGCCTGATCGAGCAGTTGGCGCTGACGTTCGAAGAGCTGGAAGCCGACGCCACCGAGGATGAGCTTGCGGCGGAACGGGCCGTGGCCAAGACGACGACGGTACGCGGATTTACGCGCAAGCGCGCCGAGCGCCAGACCTTCCCCGAGCACCTCCCACGCGAGCGGGTGGTAATCGAGCCGCCGGCGGCTTGCGAGTGCTGCGGCAGCAGTCGCCTGCGCAAGCTCGGCGAGGACGTGACACGCACGCTGGAAGTGGTGCCGCGCCAGTGGAAGGTGATCGAGACGGTGCGGGAGAAGTTCTCCTGCCGCGACTGCGAGAAGATCAGCCAGGTGCCGGCGCCGTTCCACGCCATCCCCCGGGGATGGGCCGGCCCGAGCCTCTTGGCCATGGTCATGTTCGAGAAGTTCGGCCAGCATCAGCCCTTGAACCGCCAGGCTGAGCGCTATGCCCTGGAAGGCGTGCCGATCGCGCTGTCGACCATGGCGGATGCCGTGGGATCGGTCTGTGCGGCGCTGGATCCACTGCTGCGCCTGGTGGAAGCCCATGTCATGGCAGCCGAGCGCCTCCATGCCGATGATACGACCGTGCCAGTCCTGGCCAAGGGCAAGACCGACACCGCACGGTGCTGGATCTATGTCCGGGACGACCGGCCGTTTGGGGGGGCGGGGCCGCCAGCAGCGATGTTCTACTACTCCCGCGACCGCAAGGGCGAGCATCCCCAGGGGCATCTGGCCCGATATACCGGCATCCTGCAGGCCGACGCCTATGACGGGTACAACCAGCTCTATCTGGCCGGGCGCCAGCCCGGGCCGATCCGGGAGGCAGCCTGCTGGTCGCATGGAAGGCGCCCATTCTTTGTCATGGCCGATATCGAAGAAAATGCCCGGCGCAAGGCCGCGGGCAAAAAGGAAATCCCGCTCTCGCCCATCGCGGTCGAGGTGGTGCGGCGGATCGATGCGCTGTTCGAGATTGACCGCTCCATCAATGGCAGGAGTGCCGAGGAACGCGTTCGGATTCGGCAGACGCTGAGCCGGCCTCTGGTCGAGGACCTTCAGATCTATATGCGCGAACAGCTCGTCAAGCTGTCCCGCGGACATGACCTGGCCAAGGCGTTCAACTACATCCTGAAGCGATGGGCGAGCTTCACGCTGTTCCTGGAAGATGGACGCGTGTGTCTCTCCAACAATGCCGCCGAACGAGGCCTAAGAGGCATCGCCCTTGGACGAAAATCCTGGCTGTTCTGCGGATCTGACCGCGGCGGGCGGCGCGCCGCTGCCATGTACAGCTTGATCGTCACAGCAAAGATGAATGGCATCGACCCGCAGGCGTGGCTTACGGATATCCTCGCCCGCATCGCCGCCCATCCGGCTCATCGGCTGGACGAACTTCTGCCCTGGAATTGGACGCCGGCATCA
>Ga0070684_100004124_pt1 | contig 10998 bp, 4 predicted proteins | sample KBSC723LmetaG_FD_65653 | JGI IMG/M metagenome (GOLD analysis project Ga0070684, IMG submission 65653) | Corn rhizosphere microbial communities from Kellogg Biological Station, Michigan, USA - KBS C7.2-3L metaG | ecosystem: Host-associated > Plants > Roots > Rhizosphere ...
CGCCGAGCGCGTGCAGCCGGCGCGCGGCCTGCTCGAACGAGATCGCCGGACCCGTCGGGGGCGTCATGGGCGCGTTCGTCGACACCACCTGGCTGCTGTTGCTGATGACGCCGGAGTTGTACGCCTTGGTCAGCGTGGTGAAGATCTGCTTCTCGTCGGTGACCGTGGCCATCGAATAGCGCAGATCGACGTTGATCTCGGTCGGCATCGGTGCGGCGAGCGCGTAGAAGAACGGAGCCGGCACATTGAAGCCGAGCGGCGCGCCCGACAGCGCCACCTTTGCCTCGGCGAGCTGGCCCGGGCCCGGCGAGCCGGTGAGCAGGACGGGAAACGAGAACCCCGCCTGCGCAGCGTTCACGCTCTGGACCTGACACGCCAGCGCCGCCGACATCGCGTAGACGTACTTGGTCAAGACGTCGGACTGACCGTCGTTGGTCGTGTAGTACTTGGCGATGTCCGATTCGAATTGCTGACGGTCCTGGGTCACGTGGTCATCGTCGCTGCCGGGCTTGGTGTACATCTCCTCGAGCGAGTGGCCGCTCGGCGCGGGCAGCGGCAGGAGCACGCGATTCCAGACGATCTCGTAGGCGATGTTGGTGCACTGCTCGACCGACAGCTTGGTCAGATCCACGGTTCCCGTCGGATCCGCGGCCAGCACCTTCTCGACGGCGAGGCGAAGGGCGTCGAAGTTGGGCGGCGTTCCGTCGGTGGGGACCTGCAGATACGCCTTGCTGGGATCGGTGTCGAACGTCGGCATCGCCCAGTAGAGCGCAACCGGCGCGAGCGCCTCGTACCCGGCCGACTTCGCGGCGATGGTGGGCAACGGATCGCCGGCGACGGGCGCGGGCGGCAACGGCAGGGCAAATCCCGGCCTCTGGTCGACGTTGTAGTTGATGCTCGAGTCGGCGATCGGAATCCCGCTGCGCGTGATCTTCAGCAGCAGGTCGGACGTCTGATACTCGGTGTATCCGGCCGGCGGATCGATGACGATGACGGCCGTCGCGACCGAGAAGGCATCAAAGGGAAATACGGGCAGGTAGTGCTGGACGATCACGCCCGTGTTGAGATCGGGCGTGTCGAAGGACGCTGTGCCGATCTGTGTCCCCGTCGTCGGGTTGCCGTAGGAGCGATCGAAGATCGAGATCGTGAGGCCGGCGAGCGACGCCGCGAAGTCTGCCGGGTCGCTGGGATTGACGGGATGGATGCGGATGACGACGAGATCTGCCATTGAAGCTCCTTGCCCAAGCGGCGCCTGCTCGAGTGCGAGCGACGCTGTCGATCAGCGCCGCTGATCCATCGGGGAGACGGACGCAAATCAAGCGCGATGAGCGCGACGCGTCGTCACACTTCCGATGGTGACGTCCCACGACGGCCATCAGGACCCCCCGAGGGTTTGCAGTGTCGCGATCTCGCGCGAAGGCGTCAACACGAAATCTCACGATGCGACAAAATGCCGCACGTGATTTTCAGCACACAATTCGCGGTGATGTCACGCAAGTACGCGAGACGCGCGTACCGTCGACGAGGCGCCAGGAATGCGCGTCACGCGATGCGCGATTTGCCGGGAATCCAGGTGCGCTAGCATGAATACGCGCGCGCTTTACTGCCGACCGGCCGTCATCGCGGCACCGGTCCCAGCTCCCACGGCGGCGGCGTCATGCGCGCCTGCAGGTGATCCACGACTTGCTCGCCGCCGCGCTCAAGGTGCAGCTCGGCGTTGTCGCGCCCTGAGCCGATCGTAGCGCTCCTCGACGAGGTCGACGGTGCGCGCGGTGCAGAACAGCTCGAGCCGCACCCGCGGGTAGCGCTTCAAGTAATCGCTGACGATCGGACCGAGCCAGCTCGCGTTGATCGGCGCAGTGACGCGTAGCGGGCCCTGTGGCGTGGCCTGCAGGCTGCCCATCGCGCGCTGCGCCTCTTCGATCTCGCCGGCAATCCGCGCGCTGTAGTCGTAGAAGGTCCGGCCCGCGTCGGTGAGGCTGAGCTTCCGGGTCGTCCGCTGGAGCAGCCGCGCGCTCAGCCGCTCCTCCAATTCGGAGACCTGCCGCACCGAGACGGCTCGTCCTCATCGAGGACCAGGAAGACAATCGACTGCTGTTGCAGGCGATCCTCGAGCGCGCCGGATACGAAGTCGTCACCGCCGACGACGGCGAGAGCGGCATAGACGCCATCGAGCGCGCCCGCCCGAGCATTGCCCTCGTCGACATCGGACTGCCGCGGCTCGATGGCTACGGAGTTGCGCGCCGCATTCGCGAGACGTTCGGCCCCCACGAGCTCTTTCTCGTCGCGCTGACCGGCTACCGGATGACGAAGAGGCCGCCCTGCGCGAAGCCGTCGCGCGACTTCTTGAACGGCATGCCGCCGTTCCTGCGCTAAGGTGACGCGAGATTCATGCGGTGGGCGGCCAGGACTCATTCCAGCGAGGCCAAGATCTCAAGCAGCGCGCGCCGGAGCGTTGGTCGGTCTGGCTCGCTGATCCATTGCACGAGTGCCGCAAACAAGAGGTCGCGCACTGCAAGAGGACTGTCTTCTACCTTTCTACCAGGAGACAGAGCGACACCGATCAAGGCGGATGTCGCTACTCTCGGTTCAACGCGTCGAAAGTCGCGCGATGTGACGAGTCTGTTAGGTAGAAATCCGCAGTTGAGCCGACCGTATTGAGTACTTTCTCAACGCAATACGGGTTCCTTAGGAAGTTGAGAAATTTCGAAACAAACACATTGAGCAGGGGTCTCTTGAGGTCTGCGAAATTCTGCTCTGATACTTTCTGAATGAGGCTGCGAGAGTGTTGAGAGACGCTCTCTTCGTACCGCTGAAATAGCGTTTCCAGATTGGCTCTTTTGTCTCCGGCGACGTCCAGAGAAAACAGATCAGTGCAGGCGAGGCTTCGCTGAATCTTGTGCCCGTTAGCCGACTCGAGCATAACAGTCGGCGTCTCGCGGTCAGATACGATAAGAGAATAGATCCTCTGTTTATCGGGTCTCGCCAAAGGATTGATTGAATTGAGACGCTGTTCTGCTTGGGATACCCAGTGCTGGTTCTTCGTTAGGTTGCGGATATTCATTGGTCGGACGACCGTGTCTAATCAAGCGTAGCGGATCCCTATGCGGTCGGCGGAGGGGACAGTGTGATGACGCCACAACTCTGCTCCAGCCAGCTCTTGAGTTCGTTCACGTCCGAAAGGATGGCGCAACCGACCTGGCGCGGACCGCGGCATAGGTTCACCAGGTGGCGCAGCCCGCGGTCTTCCGCCGCAAAGGCGTCGCAGTACATCGGAGGCACTTCCGCGTGCTCTGTGTCCCAAAAATCATTCATGTCGTGATTCGGCGAAAAGTTGATGACCCTCCGCGCCCACAGCTCGCACGAATGGCCTGTTGAAGGCATCCCTTCCATGACCTGCGCCAAGCGCTGCTCGCTGCCGTCGCCAATCTTGGTCTTCGACGCGGCGAGCGCAGCGGCGACTTGCTCCGGACATCGTCCTCTTTCTAACGTCGCTCTCAGTCCACTGAACACGAACCCCTGACTAAGGCAGACGGCGAACCTGCGAAAAATTGACGCAGTGTCGGAAACCTTGTTGCAGCGGTTACTCAATAGTTGGACTCTGTGTTCGATCTGCCACGACCCAGGGGGAAGATGGTGCGCAAGGGACCACTCGTCGGTGGCTTCACGATTCTCCTGATCATAGAATTTGGGCTTGGAAACCTGCCCCTCGCATACGCCGACACGCCCGGCGGCGAGATGCCGGTTGGCCCAACGTTCATCGAGCAGACTCCTTCCGTGAAGTCGTCGGCGACGTCGCCGGCCAAGACGGACTCGGACTGGGTTTCCTCGACGGGCGCGCTTCAGCATTCCATTCCGCTCAAGGTTCCTCCTGGTCGAAATGGAATGGCGCCATCGCTAGCGCTCTCGTATACGAGCGCGGCGGCCGATCAACCATCTGCGTTCGGCGCCGGGTGGTCGCTACCCATGTCTTCTATTCGCCGTTCTGTCAGGCACGGCACGCCTCGCATCGTCTCGAAGCCCTCCTATCACTACAACGACAACTTCGACGATCCCTCCGACAACGTTCCGCGCTTCGAACGCGACGGCGTGGAGATGGTCGTCGATCGGACGAGCCCATCAGACGGACGTGGGCTCGTGTTTCGCGATCACATCGACCGGACTTTCGCGAAGTCACTTTATCACGCCTCGACGCCGAGCTCTTGGACAGTCCTCGATAAGAACGGAACGAAGCACTACTACGGCGCCGACCCCGACGACTCATCTGTACCGACAGCCGTAGTTCAGGACGAGCTGGGCATCACGCAGTGGCTCCTCGTGCGCAGTGTCGATTCGTTTGGCAACACGATCGACTACCAATACGTCCAGGCGCCGCGTAGCGACCTCACGAAGCCGCAGCTCGCGCCACTCCCAGTCTCAATCCAATACGGCAAGAATCTCAATACTCAGTCGCCTCATTACGCGCGCGTCGACTTCAACTACACCACGACACCGCTCCAGCAGCTCGACTACGCCCACGGGCACGTCTATCTCGACCGCGTCATCTCGACTGTAGCGGTGTCACTAACGGTGTCCCAGACGCAGCTCGTGCGGGCCTACGCATTCAATGTCGTCCCGTCAGCTTCGTCATTCCGCTATCTGCTGATGTCGATGCAGGAACAGGCGCCGGGGCTAGCCGCGCCTAAGGTTCAGTTCACCTATACGACCCAGCCGCCAGGACAACAATTCGCGGGGAGCCCGGTTTCAAACATCCTCGATCCGGCGGTCTTCCACCTCTACAGCCAGTTCAGCGGCGTGAAGGGAATTATCGACTGGGGCGCGCTCCTCAGCCCTGCCGCGCCTTGGCCGATGGGGTGGCTCAATGACAATCGCCTCTCGCCCGCGCAGGTTGTGACTTCGCCGCAGGGCGTGCCGTTCGCGTTCCGGTTCGAGGATCTCAACGGCGACGGAGCGCTCGACATCCTCTATCACCCAGACTATGCGGCGGGCGAAGGAGTGGCAGCGCCCTGGATGAGCTTCATTCAAGACGCTTTTCAGCACTGGACCACAATCGATGCGAAGTATCGTCTCGGAGATCCGCTGTTCTTCCTTCGCGGTGCCTCCGAGTTCGTCGACGTCGATCAGGACGGAGCCGCCGACCGCATTCTTTTCCCGCCAGGATATTCGACCGGGCTCGGAGGCAGCAGCAACGAACCCAACCCCGTCACCAGCCAACTGTGCGACTGGTGGTTTCAACATGCCGGCGGCTACACTGATCCGTCACCCGAGCTGTTTCCGGCTGCACTCATCGCGCTGTATCTCGTCGATACGACGATTGCCTCACATGGAATTCGCAGCAGCGATTGGCAGCAGGCGGTCCGCGCAGTGTTGCGGTCCATCATGCCTGGAATCGATTCGTTCCACCTGCCGCTACTTCAGATCGGCGGCATACCGGGCGGCCTCGGCTACTGTTATAAGACGAACACCGCGCTCAATCCGATTCAGTCGAATTTCCTTCCCGATGTCGATCCCACCCAATACTGGCTAGGAGGTGACAGCCCCGATCAGGGTGCGCCGATCGTTGTCCAGCACGGCATGCTCGAAGACGATGCTGGCGCAGCCGCTTCTAAGCCGGTCGTTTCTTCGCTGAAGCACTACGATCGGATCGGGCGGCCATACTTCACGATCACGGGCCAGACCCTGGGCGGGGCTGCTCACGTGGAAGGCCTGAGGGTCGAGCATTCGGCGTTCACGCCCGTCATCGATCTCGACCAGGACGGCATTCCCGACGTCGTGTCAATCAAGGATTGGGACATCAATGGCATTCAAGCGTACGGCGTCGGATTCTGGCGACTTCGCAATCTGAGCGCAGTCCACGAACAGGATGATGCTGCCGTCACAGAAACGCAGTTCACGTCGTCGCTCAAGAAGATCTACTTCGTCCCCGCGCCTCCGGGGAATCCATTTGGGCCGCCGACTCCCACCGTCTGCTTCTTCACAGAGCCGCCCCTCCAGCTCATTGCAGAGAAACTACCGGCAGCGCGGCGCACTGCTGCCCTTGCGCGCGCAAAGGAGCGGCTGGCTTCGGCAAAGCGCCAATCCAGCCGTCCAGCCGTTGCCGAGGAAAAGCTGAAAGGCCTTGCGTTCGGCGTATTCCGCGAACGCATCGTGCTCGAGTCGCTGGAGCTCCTGAAGAGATATTTCCCTCCTCAGAAGCAACCCGATGTGAAGGCGGCCCTCCAAGAGCTGCTGGCGATCGATTCGATTCTAGGCAGGCTGATGGGGTCCTGGTTCGAGCCTGGTGGCTACTTGAACCAGCGGCTGCTCAACGTAGTTGATTGGATCTCAACTTTTCTCGACGTGAATGGCGACGGATTGCCCGATCTCGTCGTCGCCAAGGGAGCAACCTGCTTCGACCCGAGCCAGACGTTTCTCAACAACACCGATCATCAGATCGGCTTCGACGTCTATCTGAACCGAGGAGACCGCTTCGAGCCAACGCCTGATGCCGGTACGCCGTTCGCGGGCGGCCCCTTCAACATGGTGCGCAACTGGAACATGGCGCCCCTGCTTGGGCAAAACTCTCTGATTGATCGCGATCATTTCCCCTTCAGCTCGCTCGCATTCGGCGATGTCGACGGCGACGGGATCATGGATGCGACATTGAGCGCACTGATCTCGTCCGAACAGACCGACTTCAACTCCTGGACGCCGGCCTGGACACTCGACCTGGACGCGTGCCTGGAGGACGACGTTGCTTCTCCGAAGCTCCAGCGTGCAGTCGTCCGATGCGCCTGGAGGGGCACAGGCGTGGGATGGTCGCCAGCGCGGGATCTTGCCAGTCAGATCCCCAACGATGGTGCGACGTACAGCGCGTCGGTGTATTGGAAGCCTCAAGGATTTCCGTTCGGCAGCTTCGACGAGCGTCTCGCGGTAGGCGACCGGCTGCGCTTCGCCGACTTCGACGGCGACGGCATCAACGACATCATCAGCGTGCGAATGGCGACGCCGCAGTCGGAACCGCCGCGCATCTATCACAACAATCACATCAAGCCGGACCTGCTGCGGACGCTCGACAACGGGATCGGCGCGGTCACGACGATCTCCTATCGTGCCGCGCAGCGCCAGGAGCTGGATGGCGGAACGTTGCAGGACCCTCCAAATCGCCCGCGAATGCCGAAAATTCCTTGGGTGGTCGATACGATCTCGACAGACTCGCAGGCCGATAAGAGCGACACAGCTGCCATCGAGCTGTCGACGTTCTCCTACTCGGAGGCCCGCTACGACTTTCATGAGCGTGAGTTTCTAGGTTTCAAGAAGGTAACTGAGACGCGGCCGGTTACGGAAGCGGCTGGGGGCTCGAAGGAGAGCCTGGTTCTTGAGCGAACGTTCTATCAGGGCGAGCAGACTGTTCTCGACTCAAACAAGAATGTCCTCGCGGCCGATCCACTGAAGGGGCTTCTTGGGGCAGAGCTGCGCCATAGCACCAACGACGGAAAGAACTCATCGAGCCTAACAACGTTCACGTATGAGGTGGTGAGCGGCGGCGGTGCGATCTATCGCGTGCGACCGACGGGATCGAGCGAGACCACGTGCACCGGCGTAGGCTGCTGGCTGCCTAACAAAAGTTCGCGCAGCGTCGTGCAAGTGGACCGCGCGTTCGGCAGATACGACGACTATGACAATGCAACGACAACGGACATCACCGCGTCGCGTTTGGTCAATGACAGCATCGGTAATCGACCGAGTATCAAAATCCACTTCGATCGGAGCTACGACAACAAGACCGGCCCGTGGATCATCGGGCTCAAGACGTCAGAGAAGCGAACTGATGCAACCAGCGGCTTACTTCAGGCCTGGGATGAGTCTGCCTACTACGATACCGGTGCGATCAAGCAAACCACGCGACACCGGCAGCATGTCGAGACGGCCTGCAATGATCGGGTACCTGCGTTCCACGAAAACTTCGTCTATTACGCCGATGGACTCGTCGAAGACGTTACCGACGACAATGACCAAATCGTCGGAGGAGCTCAGCCGAAGCGGCACTTCGACTATGACCCCCAGTTGCACGTCTTTGTCGCAGCGACGACGGACTACTATCTGCGGAGAGGGAATCAGTCGACGCTAACGACGAAAACGACCTTTGACGCACGGTTCGGAACCCTGTCTACGCGCACTGATCCCAACGGACGCACGGAGGCGTGGAAGTACGACGCACTAGGCCGCGTAACTGACGAGTATGATTCTGACAACAATCTTGTTCGCCACGCTGACTACAACTTGTCTGTTCGACCGCAGACTAGGACGGTCACTGAGTACCCGCGCGCAAGCCAACCGAACATCGTTCGGACGGAATACCTAGACGGCCAAGATCGATTGCGTGAAGAGATTGTCGCCACCAAGAGCGGCGGCGTGGTTTCCCACTGGCACGACTTCGATTCGCTTGGTCACATTTCGGAGGAGGTGCTTCCGTTCGAGACCTCGGCCGTCAGATTCGCAGCTCGCACCAGTCTCGGGTCGGCGGCAATGGTAAGCCGCATCCACTACGACGGCAGTGGCCACCTGATCGAAGTGGACTTGCCCGACGGAAGAAAGAAGCAGACGACTTATGGTGACGCGTCGCGCACAGACATTGACGCCATCGGGACGCCGCACGACCAATACTTCGATGCGCTTGGGCGCGTGATTGCGGTCGACGAGTACTACCGTCCGGCAAACAGCCAAGGAGTGTTTAAGCTCCAGCACACGTCATTCACGCGGGATGTCGACGGCCGGATCACGCAACTCGTCGACAGCGAGGGTAACGTCCGCAACTTCGTCTATGACGAAAGCGGCAACGTGGTTCGGGCAGAAGCGCCTCACGCTGCCAATGCCAGAGCCATCGATGCGTACTCGTCATGCTTCGATGGCAAGGGGCGAGAAGTGGAGACGTTTACGCCCGAGGGACGGCACGTTCACGAGAGCCGCGATGAGCTCGGCCGCCTTACGGTGCGCCAATATGAATCGCCGAATCCAAAGGTACCCGGTGGAAAAGATCAGTTCTTCTATGACGACCCGGCAACGTCGAACGGCCTTGGCCGGTTGACATCCGAGTCCAACGCGATCGCGTCGGAAACGCTCGCCTACGACTCCCGCGGAAACGTCGTCCAGCGGAGCTACACAACGACGCTCGGCAAAGCGGCTTCGCCTTGGAAGGACGGAACGTTCACGTCGACCGCTGCGTATGATCAGCTGGATCGGCCGATCGCCCAGTCGCTGCCTATCGATCCTCAGCAGATCAATGCAACTACGAAGTTGGCCTATTCGTACGACGAGCGCGGCCTTCCGAGTAGGCTTTCCGTCGATGGGAAAGCGTGGCTCGGAATCGATGACTACGCGCCGCAATCAGCGCCGCGTCATGTGTCCTACCCTGCGAATGGTTTGGCCGAGACACGCGTCTATGAGCCGGGAACGCAGCGCCTGTCGTCGACGTTTCTCTACAACCCAAAGCAGCAGCCGATCCAGTCGTACTCGTTTGCGTATGACTCCGATGACAATCCGATATCAATTTCACGTTTCATCGGCAGCGGACTGTCTGGCGTCGGCCCGGTCATCAACAAAGCGCTCGGCTTCGATTCGCTCAATCGACTGGAAACGGCCAATTTCGATGGCGTGAACAGCTCGAAGAGCTGGACGTATCACTACTCGCCCGCCGGGAACATCACCCAAAAGGACGGCCTGAACTATATCTACGACGGGCGCGACCCGCAGGCCATCACCGGCCGTTCGGCTAACTCGTCGATCACATCGAGCAAGTCAGCTGAGGAACAGTATGGATATGATCGCGATGGCAACGTGGTCGCGGCGACCCGGAGCCAGGTGCGCGACATAGACACCTGGGATGCCGACGGCAGGCTGGTCACAGTGGCCAACGCTGCGACCAATCGCACGTTCAGATTCAACTACGACGCCAACGGTGATCGCCTTTCCAAGCAACTCGTCTGCACGACGACATCCGGCTGCACACCTTGGACGGATATCTATGTTGGTGCGCTCGAATTGCGCGGGTCTGAGTCGTCGAGCGTTGCCGTTCCCGCCTACTACAACCTCGATCTCGGCGCCGTTCACGCGCAGCTTGCGCTTCGGCATGACGCCTCAGGAAAACTCGCTCGCGACGCGCAAGCCGACCGTTTCTTCTACAAAGACTATCTCAATTCGACGGCGCTGGTGGCTGCGCCAGACGGCTCACTCGTATCCTCGGTCGGGGACGCCGGCCGTTTGGAGTACGCGCCTTACGGTGAACCTCTAATAACAGAATCGGGCGCAGGTCGTATCAAGCAGCGCTTCACAAGCAAAGAGACGGATGAGACGCAGTTCGCATTCTACGGGTCGCGGTACTACGACTCAGCATTGGGCCGGTGGCTCTCGCGCGACCCTGCAAGCATAAGCCGCGTCTTTCCTGGCTCAATCGTAAAGAACAATCTATTCGCGTTCTCCGGAAATGCTCCGGCCGTCTTCATTGATCCGAGTGGTGAGGACTTCTTGGACTCGATCCGCAACGGGGCACTCATCATCATTGGCGGGATCGGGGCTGCAGCTACTGACATCAGCGTTGGCCTGATCAAGTACGAGCCGAAAACAGATCCCGAGCGCTACGGCGCGTCCGTTACTCATGTTGCGATGCTGCGCGTCGGCGCCACCGAGACCACGCTCGGCGCCGGCATGACGGGCGGCGGGCTCGCCGCCGCCCCCGAAACCGGAGGCGTATCGCTGATCACAGCTGGCGAAGGCCTTCTGGTGACCGGTCATGGCGCCCTCGTAATAAAAACGGCCGCCCAGGAATTGATCTCGCTGTCGAAGGCACAAGGCGGAATCGGACCCGTCCTGAAAGGGCAGGCCGGCGAAGCCAAGTCTGAACAGGAAGCGATTGATGTTGGCGAGAAAGTTCGAGGGAGACAAGTAACGTTCGAGCTTCCCAGTGGGAAGCGGACCAGACCTGACCTTGTGACAGATACTCCAGCCAGCGAACTGAAGGTA
>Ga0070684_100004129_pt1 | contig 10992 bp, 9 predicted proteins | sample KBSC723LmetaG_FD_65653 | JGI IMG/M metagenome (GOLD analysis project Ga0070684, IMG submission 65653) | Corn rhizosphere microbial communities from Kellogg Biological Station, Michigan, USA - KBS C7.2-3L metaG | ecosystem: Host-associated > Plants > Roots > Rhizosphere ...
CCGTAAGGCATACCATCGGGAACTCGGCACAAGCATTCGGCCGGCGGGGGACTTGGGTTAGGTTCGGCGTCCCAAACGCCGGTCGGCGCGGGTGCGGTCGCCGGCGCGACACCTGGCAGGCTGTCTTCCGGCGCCAGATCGCGAGAGACGTACTTCAGATAGAAGCCAACACGACGCGACGTGCGTGCAGTGATTTCCGCAACCATGACGAGGTTGACCTTCTCAAGCCACGCCTCTTCACGCGTGTGAATGTCCGCCAGTTGGGCCCGGAACCTTTCGATTGCATCGTGATATCGCCCCGCGCTAGCGCGTAATTTTCCGGTGAATGATCCTCGCTCGTCGCGCGTTCGTTCCACCGCTGCATAGATGACGTCCCACGTATCGACGTCGCTAACGGACGCCCAGTTCGATGCGATGAGCACGTGGAAGCTATCGAGACGTTGGCGCCGTGCCGCAAGCTCGTTCGCAAACCACGCGTCGAGGCCCAATATCCTCGCCAGCTCCGACAACTGCCGCGAGCTCGACTCCAAACACGCTCCGGCGCGCCGCGACGCAGCCTGCACGTGGCTCATGACATCAGTCCCGGTCTCCTTCGAACCGATATCCATCATTCCGTCGGTGCTTGCGATGAGGATGCGCGCCGATTCAGCCTTGGAGCGAGAGGACAGCCCGTCCTCGATAATCGAGTCGAGGTGGTGCCACCGGTCCCTCAACTGTGCAAGCGTGACGAGACAGCCCCGATAGTCCTGCTGATAGGGGCGCAGGTAGTTTTGGTACACCGATCGCGTAAACTCAGTCTCGGCTGAATAGCGTCCCAGCACCGTCGCGAACACGAGCCCTGTAACGATCGCCGGAATGGCTGTTACCAACGCCCAGCGGGCCCCCTTGTAAATCGCTTTCGCTACTCCCTTCGCAATACTCCAATACAGGGGTTGTTCCGAGCTGCTACCAACCGCGTCTGATTCGGCAGGCGGCGGCGACGGGATTGCCCCCCTATCAGGTGTCTCGTTCTCGCTGTCCGAATCGCTCTGATTGTCATCGCGCCGCCGCTCAGTCGCGGCGCTCTGCCCTTTGGCGGCGATTGACTCAGCCCCTGGAGCCATCGCTGGCTGAATCGTTGTAGCCACCACGCCATCCGGAGCGCCCTTCTTGGCATCTTGGGAGCGGGATTCAGCATCAGCGCCGCCGCTCCCAAGCTCGTCAGCTTCGGCCTCGCCTGATTTCGGTTGCGATTCGCCCCCAATCACCGGTGGTGCCGTAACGCCTTTACCGCCCTTCGGACCCGTCTCCATCTCGAATGAGTCATATCAAAACGTGTTCAGAACGAAAGGGCACGACGATTGTCCGACGCTGCGGCTTCTCTATCGCCGTAGATATGAGCCTGCGCGTCGCGTCGCCTCAAAACGACGAGCGACGGTGCGACGATCGCCGCCGACTGCCTCGCACGCTGGAATGACCGGTCGGAATGACGATATCTGCACTCGCGCCGCGACAGCGGGGCGAGGGCCGACGCCCGAAGGCCGGCTGGTGAGGCTCTGGCGCGGCGTGGGCCCCTCACCTTTATCCTCTCCCCGCTTCGCGGGGCGAGGACAAACAGCTTCTGGACACCGCAGTGTGCCGTTCAGACGATCGTTCCGCCAAACGGCTGTGGCGGAGTACTAGTTGACGATCAGCTTCTTGCAGCCCGACGGGCAGGGCATGCCGATGTTCACGCCGTCGTCGCAGTCCTCGTAATCGGTCTGGACGACGCCGTCACCGCAGTACTCGCCCAGCTTGCAGCCGGGCCCGCAGACGCCGTAGCCGCCGACGTTCTTGCCGTCGTCGCACTCCTCACCGATCCCGACGATGGCGTCGCCGCAGACGGGACGGCACTCGCTGGGCGCGGCGTTGAACCCGCTCAGCGTCAGCCGGTACGACGAACCGCTGGTCTGGCGCTCGGCCTGGAACACCGCGACCTCGTAGACCTGGCCGTTCATCAGGCCGAACATCGCGGGGCGGCCGGCGCCGCCGAACGTGACCGAGCCCTGGACCGGCGTGTGGATGCCGCCGAGATCGACGGCGAGCTTGCGGTTGATGAACAGCCAGACGTCGTCGTCGCCGGTGAAGTCCAGCGTGTACATCGTGTTCGCGTCGTACTGGAACCAGTAGCGGACCTCGCTGGTGAAGCTGAAGTTGTGCTTCGGCATCCCCGCTTCGGCGTTGTAGTTCGCGTCGTAGGGCGGTGCCAGCGTCGCGCTGCTGCGTTCGGTCGCGGGCGTGAAGTTGTCGCCGTCGACCGGAAAGAACACCGGCGTCCCGTCGAGCCGGGCGGTTTCGTAGGTCGCGCGGTAGCTGGTGCCCGATACCATGCACATCACCCGCGTCAGGCCCATCGCGTCCATCTTGTCGCAGTCGGTGGTCCCGTAGCGCGACGTGCACGGGATCGCCATGCCCGTCGTCGCGTCCATCTTCTCCTCGCCGACGTTGCCGCAGTAGTAGGCGGGCGCGGTGACGACCCACTGCTCGCAGTTGGGGCCGTAGCGGTTCACGTACGCACCCTTCCCGTTGCTGCACAGGGTGAGCTTGCTCGCGGTCGTGTGGTTCGTGCCCGCGGTGTCCCGGTACCAGGTCGAGAACGTCGCGACGGATGCGACGTAGCTGTTGGCGACGTTGCCGACGTAGACGGGCTTGCCGTCGGCGTCGAGGTCCGTCTTCACCATCCCCGGCAGCGCGGTCATCCGACCCGTCGCGCTCGGCTCGAAGTCCGTCGGGTTGTGGAGGCGAAAGTCGCGGTAGACGACCGGCACCACCATCGTGTCGCCCAGCGCGGGCTGCTTGCACATGAAGCCGGGTTCGATCTTGCAGTCCGCCGTGCAGCCATCGCCGTCGACGTTGTTACCGTCGTCGCACGCTTCGTTGACGACGATGCCGTCGCCGCAGCGGGACATGCACGAGCCCGTCTTGCAGTCGGGCTCGTTCTGGCAATCGGCCGAGCAGCCGTCGAACGGCAGCGCGTTGCCGTCGTCGCACCCCTCGGCGCCTTCGACCTTCTTGTCGCCGCAGGTGGTGTGCGAGCAGGTGCTGGGGCTGCCGCTGCACTTCCAGCCGAGCTCGATCTTGCAGGTGTCGGAGCAGCCGTCGCCGGCCTTCACGTTGCCGTCGTCGCACAGCTCGGGCAGCACCGCGACACCGTCGCCGCAGCGGGCGACCCGGTGGCAGGGCGCGCCCGGGGGCGCGCACGAGAAGCCGGGGTCGACGGTGCGGCAGTCGGCGGCGCACCCATCGTCACCGACGGCGTTGCCGTCGTCGCAGGCCTCATCCTGGCTGCGGACGCTGTCGCCGCACGCCGAGTGCGGCGGGGCGATCGAGATCTCGGCGGTCTTGATGTCGACGGGCGAGTAGCCGTCCGGGTTGGTCACGACGCCGCCGTCGTGACCGCCGGTCCCTCCCGTGCCGGTGGGAGACTGGGGTTTCACGCCGGCGCAGGCTATGAGCGAGGCGCAGGCCGCAACAACGAACAGACCCGACCAGTACGTCGATCGCATGGAGAGCTCCCGAGCCCTTCAATTCCCGCTGCCCCGGAAAACGATCCGGGCGTTTTCGCGGTCATTCGTGAAGGGCCCCCGGAAGACAACCACTAGAGACGGGCGGCGTCAACGTCCGGCCCCGGCCCCAGGCGCAGCTGGCGAACGCCGCGCAGATCGAGCCGCCACACGCCGCGCAGCCGCGTCGCCGAGATCATGAGGTGGTCGCAGTCCGGGCAGCGAAACACCGCGCCCATCGCCAGATCGTAGACGAGCAGCGCGCCGATCGGCGCTTCGTGCGCGCAACCGTCGCACGTCACGACCGCCGCGGTGATCTCGAACGAGAATAGTTGATCGAGGAAACCCGCCGCGGCGTTGCCGTCGACCCGAAGATCCCCATCGATCGTCATGGCGTCCGTCCCGTCGGGCCGAAGCGTTCCGTCCACACGCGGTCCGGCGCGTGGCCGAGCCCGACCAGCGCGCTGGCCACCGCCTCGACGAACGGCGTGGGCCCGCAGACAAAGATTCGCGGCCGCTCGGCGGGCGGAAACGTGTGAGCGCGCAGCATCCCGGCGTCGATCCGTCGGCGCTCGCCCGACCAGTTCGGCGGCGCCTCGCGCGTGAGGGTCTGGACGATCGACAGGCGCGTGTCGCCGGTCGCCAGCGCGTCCAGCTCGGCGCGATAAAGGATGGCGTCGGCGCTGCGCGAGGACACGAGCGCGCGCGCCGCGACCTGCCGCCCCGCCAGCGCGCGGTGGCGCAGCATCGCCATCAGCGGGACCAGCCCCGAGCCACCCGCGATGAGCTGCAGCGGGCCGCCCGCCTCGACCGTCCAGGTGAAGTAGCCGCCGATCGGTCCGCGCAGCTCGAACCGATCGCCGCGGCGGGCTTCGCCGGCGAGGTAAGGCGACACCTCGCCGTCGTCGATCCGCTCGATCGTGAGAGTCAGCTCGCGGCGCTCGGGCGGCGACGCGATCGAGTAGCTGCGCTGCGCCTGGTAGCCGTCCTCGGCCGTCAGGCGAACGTCGACGTGCTGACCGGGCAGGTGTCCGGGCCAGTCCGCAACCGCCAGCACCAGGCTGCGCGCCGTGGGCGTCTCGTCGACGACATCGAGGATCTCGGCCTCCCGCCAGGCGAGCCGCGGGGGCGTCGTCACCGTCGGACGCAGCGTCGCGAGGACCGCCGCCTCAATCGCCGTCATAGCGCTGTTCCTTCCACGGATCGCCGCGACGGTGATACCCGAGGCCCTCCCAGAAGCCGGGCGCGTCGGCGGCCATGAAGCGAAGCCCGCGCACCCACTTCGCCGACTTCCAGAAGTAAAGGTGCGGCACCAGCAACCGCGCGGGCCCGCCGTGCTCGGGTGCGAGCGGCTTGCCGTCGTATTCGGTGGCGATCATTCCCTGCCCGCCTTCCAGATCCGCGACGGCCAGGTTCGTGGTGTACCCGCCGTCGCAGTACGCCATCACGTACGGCCCGGGCGCGGGCCGCCCGGCGGCCGCCAGCAACGCGTCGAACGACACGCCCTTCCAGCGCGTGCCGAGCTTCGACCACTTCGTCACGCAGTGGATGTCGACGGTGATCTCAGCGGGCGGCAGCGCCAGCAGCTCGCGCCAGCTGCAATGAAAGAATTCGTTCCCTTCCAGATCCTCGAGGGCGAACGACCACGCCGCGGTCTCCGTCCGCGGCGTCGGCCCGGCCGACAGCACCGGAAAGTCGTCAGTCACATACTGACCGGGCGGCACCGGGGTCGATCCCCCCGCGTCGCTGCGCTTCCGGCGAAAGCCCCGGCTGATCATGGACACATTCTATCCATGCGTCATGCAACGCGCGCCGCAAGGGCGCCGAAGGCCTCACCTCAGGACGGGCGCATGTCGAACGCGAGCTTGCCGATGTGGTGCTTCTCGACCTGCAGGTGAGCCGTCGCGGCCTCCTCGAGACGAAAGAGGCGACCCAGCTCGACGTGAAACGGCTTGCGGCCGATCAGCCGATTGAGGCGCTCGAACGCCTTGCGCGAAGGCAGGCCGTCGTAGGCGCGCGCGCGAACGCCCTTCGGGACGCGCGGCTCGGGCTCGACGCCGTTCGGGTACGCGACGCGGGCGCCTTTCTTCATCGTCGCGAGCGCTTCGTCGCGGCCGCGGCCCCCGACGAGGATCAGCGCCGCGTCGAGGCCGTCGGGCGCGAATGCGCGGACCGCTTTGACGACGTCGTCCTTGCGGCCGTCGATCGCGACGTCGGCGCCCAGCCGTCGAACCAGCGCGACGCCGTCGGCCTGCGACGCGACCGCCAGGACCTTCGCGCCCATTCGCTTCGCGAGCTGGACGGCGATGTGGCCGATGCCGCCGCTCGCGCCGAAGATCATCACCCGCTCGCCCTTCTTCAGGCGAAGTGCGCCGTCGAGGCCGGCGAGGGCGGTGATGCCGTCCGCGCCGAGCGCGCCCGCTTCCCGCGTGTCGAGGCCGGGCGGGATCCGCGCGACGTCGTCGGCAGGCGCCGCGACGTACTCGGCGTAGAAGCCGCCGTCGTAGGCGTAGGCGTACACGCGATCGCCGACCTTGAAGCGCCGCACGCTGCCGCCGACCGCAACCACCGTGCCGGCGCCGTCGTTGCCGATGACGCGCGGGAATTTTCGCTTCGATCCCAGCTCGACCTCGCCCGCGCGCACCTCGGGATCCCAGACGCCGATGCCGGCGGTGTCCAGCCGGATGAGCACCTCGTTCCGCTTGGGCTTCGGCACCGGCAGAGACTTCAGCTTGAAAACCTGCGGCCCGCCGAACCGATCAATTGCGGCCGCCTTCATCGTCTGCGGAATGGACGTGCTCGTCATCGCCATGGCCACCCTCCTCCCTTGCCCTGTGTAAAGAATGTGCGCACGCCTCGCGCATCGGGCAGCCGGACCATGAGCGTCCTAGTTGTCCTGCGCGCCGGCCTGTATCCAGGCGCTGATCCGATCGATGTCCGCGGCCGGCATCTTCGGGCGTCCGTCGGGCATCTCGCCCGAGCGCAAGACCTTGATGAGCTCGGAGGCGGCGGCCTGCCCGGGCGAGAGGCGGTGCTGGATGGTGCTCCACCCCTTCTCCGAAGTGGAGAGATCGAGCCCCTTTTGCGTGCCCGGATCGTGGCAGTCGGACCCCGCGCAATTCGACGGGTAGCTCGCGTTCACGAGGAGCTGCCCGTAAATCGCCGACCAGGTCGGCGTGGGCGTGCTCGTGGACGCGTCGGCGGTCGATGCGTCCGCGGCCGCCGATGGCTCAGAGCCGGCGTCCGTCGCGACGACCGGCATGGCATCAGGAAACGATCCGGTGGATTCGCCGCACGCGGCGCAGACAACCGCCATTCCGCCAACCAACTGCCATAAGCGCACTTCCCGTCCTCCCAGCTTCTCCGCTCTTGGAAGATGGGAACGGGCGCGCGAGAGGCTATCCGGGCCGGTCCGCGGTCTCAGTCCTGGTTCGTGACGGTGAACGAGTCGAAGTCGGCGTAGTTGTCGGCCGTCGCGCCGCGCTTGACGGCGAACAGACCCATCGCGGCGCCCGACCAGGCTTGCAGGCGCCAGCTGAGATCGACCTGACCGTTCAGGCCGAGGCTGACGGGCGTGCCCACGACCTTCCAGTTGCAGCCATCGGTGCTGAAAGAGAAGGCGGCGTTCTCGTGGCCGTCGAACCTGACCTTGAGATGTACGGAGGTCCCCTCGAACGGAACGGATGCGATCGTGGTGCGGGTCGCCCCGACGCCATCGTTGCGGTTCGTGGCGTTGGTGAACGACGCCAGCTCGATCGCGTTGCCGGCGTCCGTCCGGGTCATTGCGAACGTGACGTTGAACGCGGGGGTCGAGTGGAGGATGAGCCCCGCGGCTTCCCCGCCACCCTGGGCGTCGAAGGCGATCTCCGTCTCCGCCTCGAAGCGCTTCAGATCGATGCGCTGGAGCGCGATGCCTTTGTACGCGGTGACGCTGTTGACGTCGCCGTCGCGGGTCTTGATGCGAAGGAAGCCCGGATTATCGGACAGCGACCAGCTGGCGCCCGACGTATCGGGCGTCGTGTGGAAGAACCACTGCGGCCCCAGCGCCGTCGACGAGAAGTCGTCGCTGCGCTGGATCTCGTAGGGCGTGAACGGCAGGTCGGGGCCATCGTTGATAAGGGTCGGCTTCTTGCCGTTCTTGGGCCGCCACCAGCCGTCGTCCGTCCACATGACGGGCTCGAGGCACATGTTCCGCGCGAGCGTGCCGTAGTTCCATTCCCAGGTGTGCAGGGTGACGAACCACTGGCCGTTCTGCGTCTGGATGACCTCGGAGTGCTGCGGCCCTTCGAAGGGATGGTCCGGGTCGGTGCCGGTGTTCAGGTTCTGCATGACGGGGTTCATCGGGTCGGGTTCCCACGGCCCGGCCAGGCTCATCGAACGCGCCGAATTGATGACGCCGTTGGCGCCCCGCTCGGTGCCCCCGCTGGACCAGGTCACGTAGTAGTAGGGCGCGCGCTTGAACAGCTCCGGTCCTTCGTTCCACGCGGCGTACGACGACACGCTGGGGTTGATGACGGTTTTCCCGTCGGCGCTCAGCTCGGCGATCTTGCCGGTGCTGCTGACCTCGTACACGCGCCCGTCGTCGTCGACGAAGACGCCCGGATCGTAGCCCTCGATCGACGGCGCGAGGCCGCCGGGCACGGCGGTGTACGGACCCTCGGGCGTCGCGGATTCGAAGACCGAGATGCCGTTGTAGGTCGCGTAGATCATGAACATGCTGGTGTTCGGGTTGTAGATGATCTCCGAGCCCCAGATGCCGCCCGCGATCTCGCCCGTCAGGATCGACGGCATCGAGGAGAACCCGTTGCCGATGTACTGCCAGTGAACGAGATCCTTCGAGTGCGCGACGGCCAGTCCCGGCTGCCACCCGAAGGTCGAGCGAACGGAGTAGTAATCCTCGCCCACTCTGACCACGCCGGGATCGCTCCAGTCGCCCTTGATCACCGGGTTCGTGTACTGCCAGGCGCCGCCGGTTCCACCGCCTCCGCCAGTCCCGCCCCTGCCCGTGCTTCCACACACGGCACGCGAGCCGCCGCCGCAACCGGCGAGCGCGTGGCAGCCGATCGCAACGGCGAAGCCAAGAGCCCAGGTCGCGCGCACGTGCATTCCGAAACCGGCTTCTATCACCGCTGGGTCAGAACGCCGATCTGCCAGGGGATCTTGTTGTAGTCGCCCATGTTGTCGGCGTTCGGGTCGGCGCCCTGGAACACGTAGCGAAGGTTGCAGGGATCCAGCGCCAGCGTCTCGTCGTGGCCGGCGCGGATCGCCTCGCCGTGGCTGATGTCGCGCGTCCAGGCCGTGCCGTCGAACGCGACATTGCGCTCGCCCGCGAACGGGAACGACCCGCTCGCCTGCCAGGGCAGCCACGGCCCGTCTAGGCTGGACGCGATCCAGGAGCGAAAGTAGCGGTGATTGTCCGAGGTCTGATCGAACGCCTCGATGATCGCGAGGTACTGGTCCGTCCCGTCCAGCTTGTAGACGTTCGAGGCCTCGAAGATCCGGCCCGCGTTGCTGTCCTGCATGACGACCACCGGCTCGCCGAACCCGCTCGGGAACTGATCGATCGGCGTCGTGCTGTTGTACCAGCGGCCGTGGTTGTCGGAGAAGAACAGGTGGCAGTTGGCCGCGTCGCAGATCACCCAGAAGTCCAGCCAGCCGCCGCCGTTCTGCGTGATGATCGCGGGCTCCTTCGCGAAGAACGGTTTCGGCGGCGCCCACCCCTTCGGGTCGCCGGGATCGTCCGCGGTCGAGTAATTCGGCGGCCCTGATTGAAAGACGAGGTACCACTTCTTCTGCGGGCGGAAGAAGAACAGCTCGGGCGCGGCGACGTAGGTGTTGAAGCCCGGCGTCTGGTCCATGTACGCGAGCGGCGCGCTCGAAGCTTCGCTCCAGTCCGAGAAGCTCGTGTAGACCATGTTGTAGGCGCCCGTGGTGCTCACCGAGCTGGCGAACACGTGCCACCGTCCGTTGAACTGGACCACCGTCGGATCTTTCACGGCCTTGAGCATGTGGGTCGCGTCGGAGACCGGTGAGATCACCGGCGCGCTGCCGCTCCACTGGAGGCTCGGCGAAAGCGCGCAGGTCGGCCCGCCCGCGTCGTTGCCGTCGCCGCATGAAGATGCGCACGCGATGATCGAAAGGAGGATTGCGCGATGACGAATTCGTTGCATCGATGTCCTCAGTAGAAGCGAACGTTGTCGACCGCGATCGCGTAGGGGCCGGGCGCCAGCATGTAGTTGGGCGGCGGGTAGCTCATCAGCGGCTGGATCGCGAGCTGGACGATGTTCTGGCCGGTCACGGGCACGCACGCGCGCCCGCTGCCGACGCCGGGCGTGAACGCGCCCCACGGCACCTGAACGTGGGCCCACGTCGTCGCGTCCGTCGGCAGGGCCCATTCGATGTTGGCGTTCTTGCAATCGGTCGCGGTCGCGGTCGCGTTGTCGCAGAGGCCGCCGTCCTTGACGGCGATCGTGTCGAGCATCCCCAGGTTGACGACGATCCGTCCCGAAGGTGCCGCCCCCTTGATCGAGAACTCGACGCCGCTGTAGGTCGGCGCGTTCAGGCAAGTCGTCGTGCCGTTCGACGGAAAGTAGAAGAGAAGGATCCCGCCCCAGTTCACGGCGTTGCTGTCCGAGATCTGCACCGCGTAGCCGGCGTCGCCCTCGCCGGTCACCATCTCGGTGGTGATGACGCTGGTGCCGTTCGTGGCGGATCCGTCGTCGATGTGCAGGATCGCGCCGAGCACGGCGTCCGCGGCCGGCGGCTTGCCGTTGACGTAATACGTGTACGTGCTCGCGGCTGCCCCGGTCGTGTAGTCGTCGAAGTCGGCGATGGTGGGCGCGCTGACCGCGGTGCAGTGCCCGGCGTCGCTCGGCGCGGGCGCGGCGACGCCGCACTGGTTGAACGTGTTGCCGCCGATGCCGCCCAGCCCGCCGATACCGGTGAGACCCGTCCCATCGCCGCCCCCCTGGCCGTCGTCGCTGCAGGCAGCGAGAGGCCCCGCGAGCGACACGCAGAGCAGCAGCCCTCGAAGGTGTGTCCGTTTCATTCGACGTCGATCTCCAGCTGGCAAGTTGCGCTGCACCCGTCCATCGAGACCGCGTTTCCGTCGTCGCAGGTCTCGCCCCACAGGCTGTCGACGCGGCCGTCGCCGCAGCGGGCGACGGCCTTGCAGCCCGGACCGCAGCCGGCCTGGTTGTAGGTGGACAGGTTGCGTCCGTCGTCGCACTGCTCGACGCCGGGCTCGGTCATCCCGTCGCCGCAGAACGGACCGAGCGCGCCGCAGCCCGGCTTGCACCCGCCGTAGCGGCCGTCGTTCACGCCGTCGTCGCAGATCTCCGCGCCGTTGACGATGCCGTCGCCGCAGCGGGGCGTGCAGACGGTTGTCTTGCGCGCGAACGAGCTGAGCGTGAGCTTGTACGACGAGCCGCAGATCCGCCGCTCCGCCTGGAACACGGCGATCTCGTAGATC
>Ga0070684_100004133_pt1 | contig 10986 bp, 7 predicted proteins | sample KBSC723LmetaG_FD_65653 | JGI IMG/M metagenome (GOLD analysis project Ga0070684, IMG submission 65653) | Corn rhizosphere microbial communities from Kellogg Biological Station, Michigan, USA - KBS C7.2-3L metaG | ecosystem: Host-associated > Plants > Roots > Rhizosphere ...
CGCCGACCTGCCGAACTCCCGCCTGGGTCGCGCCGGCTTGTTTGCGCGCACCGATCGTGACGAGCAGCGCAATGCGCCGGCCGTCCGGCGAGAAGCGCGGGTCCTGCGCGATTCCGTTGACGGTGGTCAGCGTGACGGGCACGCCGCCGCGCTCGAGCATCAGCTTCGTCTTTCCCGCATTGCTTGCCAGGAAAGCCAGCTGGCCATCCGGCCCGAACTCGAGGTCCGAGTAATTGCACGCCGCGCACGGATCGATCGTGGAGATGATCCGGCCGGTGGAGGCCGACCTCAGGACGATCTTGCCGTGCGGCCGAGTGGCGGAATCGGCGGTTGCGTCGCTTTCGATCGCTGCGATGCGGTTAGCGTCGGGGCTGAGGGCGAGTGAGGAATATTGATGGAGCGTTGCCGCACCGGCAGGGACGGCAACGGCGGCAGCAAGGGCCGCGATCATCCACGAACGCATAGGAACATTCCTCCTCGATTCAGTAGGCGCGGGCGACCGCGAACTCGGCCGCTTCGATCAGCGCCGCCTTGGCCTTGCTCGCGGGGAAGATGGCGAGTGCATCGACCGCGCGGCGGCCGTATTGGCGCGCGCGCTCGACGGTGTCGGTAAGCGCGTCGGTCGCCTTGAGCAGCGCGGTGGCGTGCACCAGATCGTCGTCCGACACGCGGTCGCCGCCAATCGCCGAACGCCAGAACGCGCGGTCGTGCTCGGTGCCGCGGGCATAAGCGAGGATCACCGGCAGGGTCATCTTGCCGTCGCGAAAGTCGTCGCCTTGCGGCTTGCCCATGACCGAGGCGTCTGAAGAATAGTCGATCGCGTCGTCCGTCAGCTGAAACGCGATTCCGAGATTGCGGCCGTAGGCTTCGAGCGCGAGCTCGGCGGCCTCACTCGCTTCGGCGACCACCGGCGACACCCGACAGGCCGCTGCGAACAGCGCCGCGGTCTTGGCGCTGATGATCTCTAGATAATGGTCCTCGTCGGTATCGATTTGCCGCTGCGCGGTGAGTTGCTCGACTTCGCCCTCGGCGATGACCGCCGACGCGTGGCTGAGAATCTTCAAGACCTTGAGGCTGCCATCCTCGACCATCAGCTCGAACGCCCGTGAGAAGAGGAAATCGCCGACGAGAACGCTCGCGGGATTGCCCCAGATGAGGTTCGCCGTGCGCTTGCCGCGGCGCATTCCGGAGCCGTCGACGACATCGTCGTGGAGCAGGGTCGCGGTGTGGATGAACTCGACCGCGGCGGCGAGCTTGTGGTGGCGCGTGCCCGGATAGCCGAGCAGAGTGCCGCAGGCGAGCGTCAGCATCGGGCGCATGCGCTTGCCGCCGCCGGCGATCAGGTGGCCGGCGAGCTCCGGGATCAACGCGACCTTGCTCTGCATGCGCTCGAGGATGACGGCATTGACGCCGTTCATGTCGCCCGCGACGAGCGCCATCAGCGCGTCGAGTGACGGTGCCCGGCTGCCCTGGAGCGGATGGATCGATGCGGTCACGGCGCCGCACTAGCGGCGAGGCAAGGCTTTTCCTAGCCGCCGCTTACCAGACGTGGACGCGCTGATCCGGCGGGAGATAGAGCTTGTCGCTCGGCTGCACGTTGAAAGCCTTGTACCAGGGGTCGAAATTGCGGACGATTCCGTCGACCCGGTACTTCTCGGGGCTATGCGGGTCGCTCAGCAGCTGCTGCCGCTCGGCGCCCTCGCGGCTCTTCCCCTGCCATGCCTGCGCATAAGCGATGAAGAAGCGCTGGTCGCCGGTGAAGCCGTCGATCACCGGCGGCTCACCGTGGCGAGCGACGTAGCGGCGATACGCGGCATAGGCTGTCTCCATGCCGCCGAGATCGGCGAGGTTCTCGCCGAGCGTCAGCTTGCCCTTGATGTGCACGCCGGGAATCGGCTCATACTGGTCGAACTGAGCGGCGAGCATGTCCGCCTTGACCTTGTATTTGGCGGCCGTTGCCGGGGTCCACCAGTCGCGCAGGCGTCCCTTGGCGTCGAATTGCCGGCCTTCGTCGTCGAAGCCGTGACCCATTTCGTGGCCGATCGTGGTCGCGCCCGTTTCGGCGTAATTGACCGCCGGATCGGCGTTGGCGTCGAAGAATGGCGGCTGCAGGATCGCGGCGGGAACCGTGATCTGGTTCATCGTCGGATCGTAATAGGCATTCACTGTCTGCGGGGTCATTTCCCATAGGGTGCGGTCGACCGGGTGCGGGAAGCGCTTGAGGTCCAGCTTCCACTGGAATTCCTGTGTCGCGATCGCATTCGCCAGCGGGTCGGTCGGGCTGACCGCCAACGTCGAATAGTCGATCCACTTGACGGGATGGCCGATGCGCGGGTCGAACGACGCAAGCTTCGCCAGTGCCGCCTTGCGGGTACGCTCGTCCATCCACGCCGCATTGGAGATTTTCTCGGCATAAGCGGCGTGCATGTCGTCGACGAGCTCTTGCGCGAGGTTCGCGGTTTGCGGCGGCCAGAATTTCGCGACGTACAGCTGCCCCACCGCCTCGCCCAGGCTGGAGTCGAGCATCTGGATGCCGCGCTTCCACCGCGCCTGCTGCTCTGGCACGTCGTTGAGCGCGTGCCCGTAGAATCCGAAGTGCGCATCGTCGAACGCCTTCGGGAGGTCGTTCGCGTGATCGCTGAGGAAGCGGAAGGTTAGATATTCTTTCCACGTGCTGAGCGGCACGTCCGCGATCCGCTTGCCCGCAGCGGTCACCGCCGTGGTCTCGGCGACGTCGACCGTCTTGGCCGAGCCGAGCCCGATCGAGCGCAGTGTCTCCGACCAGTTGAATTGCGGCGCCAGCTTCATCAGCTGCGCGCGGTTCATCACATTGTGCGTCGCGACGGGGTCGCGGCGGCGCTCAGGCGTCCACTGGTCCTTCGAGATTTTCGTCTCGAGCGCGATGATGCGGTCCGCGCGGCCCTCTGGATCCGACAGGCCGGCAAGCTTCCCGAGATCGACAATGTACTGCCGGTACGCCGCGCGGATCGCGTCATACTTGTCGCCTTTCAGCAGGTAATAGTCGCGCGTCGGCAGGCCGAGACGCACCTGGCCTGCGCGAACCGTGTAGCGGGTCGGATCGTCCTGGTCGGCGGTGATCCCGAGCCGCACTGGCGCGGCGTAGCCGGGTTGCGCCATCAGCTCGACCAGCTGGGACCGGTTCTTCACCGCGTTGATCCTGGCGAGATAGGGCTGCACCGGCGCGAGGCCGCGCGCCTCGATCCCGCCCTCGTCCATCCACGCATTGTACGCATCGGCGATCTTGTGCTCGATCGGCGTCGTCGGGTTCGCCGATACCTGCTCGACCATCTTCCGGACCTGCAGCTCGATCTCGTCCGGAAGCTCGTAATTGTAGCCCGCGCCTGTCTTGTCCGCCGGGATCGGGTGGTTCTTGAGCCAGGTGCCCTCGGCGTAAGCGAAGAAGTCGTCGCCCGGCTTGACGCTCGGGTCCATATCCTTCGTCTCGACGCCCCAGGACCCGTATGCGGCCTTTTGCTGCGCGGCGGCCGGGGACGCGATCGCCACCGCTGCGCCGGCGACCAACAACACGCTACGAAACTTCATTCTCGCCCTCCCCAATCCTCGATTGACTTCAGTCCTTACCAGATGTGCACGCGCTGGTCGGGGGGCAGGTACAGCTTGTCGCCGGGCTGCACGTTGAACGCCTTGTACCAGGCGTCGACGTTGCGAACGACGCCGTTGACCCGATACTTGCCCGGGCTGTGCTCGTTGGTGATGACCTGCTGCCGTTCCGCATCCTCGCGCTGCTTTTCCTGCCATGCCTGGGCATAAGCGATGAAGAAGCGCTGATCGCCGGTCAGGCCGTCGATCACCGGCGGCTCGCCGTGCTTGGCGGTGTACTTCTTGTACGCCGCATAGGCATTCTCGACCCCCGACAGGTCGCCGATATTCTCGCCGAGAGTCAGCTTTCCGTTGAGGTGCAGGTCCGGCCACGGGAAGAAGCCGTTATATTGCGCGACCAGCGCGTCGGTCTTGCTCGTGAAGGCCTTTTCGGCCTGCGGAGTCCACCAGTTGCGCAGCTTGCCGTGGGGATCGAACTTGCTTCCCTCATTGTCGAAGCCGTGGCCCATCTCGTGGCCGATCACCGCGCCGATCGCGCCGTAATTGGCGGCCGGGTCGGCGTTGGGATCGAAGAAGGGAGGCTGAAGGATCGCCGCCGGGAAGGTGATCTGGTTGGCGAACGGATTGTAATAAGCGTTGATCGTCTGCGGGTACATTTCCCACAGCGTCCGATCGACCGGCCTGGGGAAGCGCTTCAGCTGCAGCTGCCAGTCGAAGTCCGAGGCCGCCATCGCGTTGGCGAGCGGATTGCCCTTCACGACCTTCATCGACGAATAGTCGATATATTTCACCGGATGGCCGATGCGGGGCTCGAAGGCTGCGAGCTTCGCGAGCGCGGCCGTGCGGGTCGTTTCGTCCATCCACTGGCTGCTCGAAATGCGCTCGCGATAGGCGTCCTCGAGGTTGCCGATCAGCTCCTTCATCTGCGCTTCGGCCTCGGGCGGGAAGTGCGTCTTCACATAGATTTCGCCCACGCCCTCGCCGAGCGCGCCGTTGACCGCCGCCACACCCCGCTTCCAGCGGTCGCGCTGCTGCTGAACGCCGTTCAGTTCCTTCGAGTAAAAGTCGAACCGCGCATCGTCGATCGCCTTCGGCAAATAGCTCGCGTGATCGGAAACGAAGCGGAACGCCAGCCACTCCTTCCAGGTCGACAGCGGAGTCGAGGCGAGGATCTTGCCCGCCCCGGCAACCGCCGACGGCTCGGTCACTATGACGGTCTTCGCCTTGCCGAGGCCGGCCTCTCGGAGAGCCGACGACCAGCCGAACTGCGGCGCAAGCTTCTGCAGCTGCGCCTGGGTCATCGGATTGTAGATCTTGTCGATGTCGCGGCGGTCCGCGCCGGGCCACTGGACCTTCGACAGCGCGGTTTCGAGCGCGATGATGCGGTCGGCGGCCGCTTCACCGCCGGGGAGCCCGGCTAGCTTCTCGATGGTCACGATATAGTCGCGATAGGCGGCGCGGTGCGCCTTCATCTTCGCATTGTCTTCGAGATAATATTCGCGGCTGGGCAAGCCGAGCGTCGCCTGGCTTGCGACTGCAGCATAGGCGTCGGGGTTCTTGAAGTCGGGCGCAATTCCGACATCGACGGGGCTTGCGAAGCCCGGCTTGATGAACAGCGAGACCAGCTGGGCACGCGTCTTGGCGCCGTTGATCTCTGCAAGATAGGGGTTCAGCGGCGTCGTTCCGGCAGCGTCGATCGCGGCCGTGTCCACGAAGCTCGAGTAGAAATCGCCGATCTGCTGGCCGAGATGGTCGCGGTTCGGGTCGTTCGCGAGCTGCTCGACGATCTGCCGAACGTCCTTCTCGGCGTCGTCGGAGAGGGTGACGAACGGGCCGGCCGAGGCGCGGTCGGGGGCGATTTGGGTGTTCTTGTCCCAGGTGCCATTCACATAAGCCCAGAAGTCGTCGCCGGGCTTTACGCCCTTGTCCATCGCCGAGGGGTTGTAGCCCCAATCGCCGTAGGCCGGCTTCGTGGTCTGCGCCGCGGCAGGAAGCGCAACGGCGATCAGGCTCGCGGTCGCGAGCGACAAGATCTTGAAATGCATGGAATATCACCCCTCCGGAAATAGCCCGACGACATGCCGCATGCTGCGGATCTTTGGCAACGATTTTCGACGAATGACCGGCGTCAGGCGATGATTAGCCGGCCGGGAGCGTCAATCGAGCGAGCAGCCCGCCTAGGTCCTCGCTTTGCTCGAGCGAAATCCTCCCGCCGTAGATTTCGGCGACGTCGCGGACGATCGCCAGGCCGAGCCCCGTTCCAGGCTTGCCCGTCGTGTCGAGCCGAGCGCCGCGAGTGAACAGCTCGCCCTGCCGCTCCGCCGGAATCCCTGGGCCATCGTCCTCGATGACGATGTCGACCATTTTCCCTTTCGGCTCAACGGTAACGAACACTCGGCCGCCGCCATATTTCGCGGCATTCTCGACGAGGTTTCCGAGCATTTCGTCGAGGTCCTGCCGCTCGACGCGAACCTGCGCCTCGGAGTCGCCGGCGATGTCCACGGTGACGCCTTCGTGCAGCCGATCGACCGCACGCTGCACCGCCTCGAGGCTCTCCCACACCCGAGTGCGCGCCTGGGCGGCCGCGCGCCTGCCGATCGCCCGGGCGCGGGCGAGATGGTGGTCGACCTGGCGCCGCATCACCAGCGCTTCGCGACAGACGGTGTCGGCAAGATCGGCGGCGCGCGCGGTCGCCGCATTGGTGATCACCGTCAGCGGAGTCTTCAACGCGTGGGCAAGGTTGCCGGCATGGCGGCGGGCCTCTTCTGCCTGCTCCTCGCTGTGCGCCAGAAGCTGGTTGATCTCCTCGGTCAGCGGACGGATTTCGGCCGGGAAGTCATCGCCGATGCGGGTCTTCTCACCGGATCGGATTTCAGCAACCTCGCGCCGCACCCGGCGCAGCGGCCACAGGCCGTAGACGGTCTGGAGCGCGGCAAGGATGATAAGCCCGACACCAAGGGCGGTGAAGCTCCAGAAGAGGATCGAGCGGAGCTGGTGGATCTGCTTGTCGACCCCTTCGCGCGATTCAGCGACCTGGAAACGCCAGCGGACGGGCGACCCCGGCAGGATCACGTCGCGCTCGGCGACCGTCAGAGTCTCCTTGTGGCCGGGGGCGGAGAATTCATCGCTGTCATAAAGGTGCGGCTTGATGTCGACATGGCTGTTCGAGACTTTCAGCCGCCGGTCCCACAGGGAGCGCGAATAATAACAAAGTGGGGATTCGGTGTGCAGCTTGCACGAGTCTCCTGGAATGTCGGTGACCTGGAAGTAGAGGCCGGAATAGGGCTGGATGAACCGCTGATCGGCCGGCGCGCGGCTCGAACGGACCTCGCCCTCAGGTCCGATCTCCGCCGCATCGATCATCGAATTGAGCATGTAAACGAGCTGGTTGTCGAAGCTGTCGACGATCACGCCGCGAAGCACCCGGTCGAGGCCGAAGCCGCCGATCAGCAGCAGCGCGACGATCCAGATCGCCGCGACTCCGATCATTCGGCGGGTCAGCGATCCGGTGCGGCGCCGATGCGCCCTCCGGCTGGCGGCGGATGGAAGCTCGGACGCCGCCGAAACGGGGGCGGCCTCCTTGTTCAACTCGCTCTGGCCTCCGCCGGCTCTTCAAGGCTGTAGCCGAGGCCGCGGATGGTCGTGATCACGTCGGCGCCGAGCTTCTTTCGGATACGTGTCACGAACACTTCGATCGTGTTCGAATCGCGGTCGAAGTCCTGGTCGTAGATATGCTCGATCAACTCGGTCCGGCTGACCACCTTCCCCTTGTGGTGCATCAGGTAGGAGAGCAGCTTGTATTCCTGCGCTGTGAGCTTGACCGGCTCGCCTGCCTTGGTGACCTTGCCCGAGCGCGTGTCGAGCCGAATGTCGCCGGCGATGAGCTCGGACGAGGCGTTGCCCGACGAACGGCGGATCAGCGCGCGGAGCCGGGCAATTAGCTCCTCCGTCTGGAAAGGCTTGGCGAGATAGTCGTCCGCACCCGCATCGAGGCCGGCGACCTTGTCCGACCAGCTGTCGCGAGCGGTGAGGACGAGGACCGGCATCTTGCGGCCTTCCTTGCGCCACCGGTCGAGCACGGTGAGGCCGTCGATCTCGGGCAGGCCCAGGTCGAGGATGACCGCGTCATAGCTTTCGGTCGAGCCGAGATAATGCCCGTCCTCACCGTCGGTGGCGAGATCGACGGCATAGCCGGCGCCCTCGAGCGTCGAGCGCAGCTGGCGCCCGAGATTGGGTTCGTCTTCGACGATTAAAACGCGCATCGATGCTCCCCGGAGCTATTCATCTTCGCACCGTCAACCCGTGTTGCGGCGAGAGGTTGCTTATCCGGAACAACTGGGAAGGCGCGGCGAAAAGTCAATCCGGCCGCAACGATCGCTACGGACGCGAGCGTCGAATGATCCGTCCGGTCTGCGGATCCACGTCGACCCAGATCACGCGCCCGTTCTGAATGAACTTCATCCGGTATGCGCCGCCGTTGATCTCGGGGCCGAGATAGTCGGCGTTCGGGCCCATGAAGGGCATCACCCGCCGTTCGAGCTGCGGAAGCGGCATCGACCGGCCTTCCTGCCGCCCCTGGAAGGCCCGCTGCGAATCGCGCGGGGGATCGGCCAGCGCCGGAGCGCTGCTGAGGCCGGCTGCAAGGAGCCCGGCAAGGAGAAGGGTACGCACTAGTTTCATGACTCGACTCTTTCGTCGGCCGTTCTTCTATCATCGGCCATTGAATTGGCTATGAACGCTATTGCCGGACGCCGTTCAGGGTCACAGCGGCGTGACAATTGCGCAACATGCATGCGTCGGCCTGCCCCGCTGAGGGGTAGGGCTTTTTCCGCCCGAGTGCTGCCGCTACGGCCCGGCCCGATGGCCGCGCCGATACTCTCTTATGAAGACCTGGGATTGATCCAGGGTGAAGGCTGGCTGTTCCGCCACCTCGACATCTACATCGGCGAGCGCGACCGGCTGGCGCTGATCGGACGCAACGGCGCCGGCAAGACGACGCTACTGAAGTGCCTCGCTGCGCTCATCGACCCCGACGAGGGCAAGCGCACGATCGTACCTGGAACCCATGTCGTGCTGATCGAGCAGGACCCTCGGATGGACGGGTTCGAGACGCTGCAACACTGGGTCGTCCACGGGTCGGGCGCGCCGGAGGCGCACGAAGCCGCAGCGATCGCGGACCAGCTCGGCATCGACCTTTCGCGCCCGACGCTCACGGCAAGTGGCGGCGAGCGGCGCCGAGCGGCAATCGCGAGAGCGCTCGGCTCGAAGCCGGACCTCCTGCTGCTCGACGAGCCCACCAACCATCTCGACCTTGGCGCAATCGAATGGCTTGAGGACTGGCTGAAGCGCTACAAGGGTGCGTTCATCGCCATCAGTCACGACCGCACCTTCCTGACGCGGCTGACTCGCAGCTGCCTGTGGCTCGACCGCGGACAGCTTAGGCGCGCGGAGATCGGCTTCGGCGGCTTCGAGGCATGGACCGAGCGTGTCTATGAGGAAGAGGCGAGGGCGGCGGAGAAGCTCGACGCCAAGCTGAAGATCGAGCTTCACTGGCTACAGCGCGGAGTCACCGCCCGGCGCCGCCGCAACCAGGGTCGCCTGACGAAGCTCCATGAAATGCGTGCTCAGCGGGCGGCGATGCTCGGTGCCGCGGGCACGGCGAAGCTCGCGCTGGCGAAGGACGACGTCCGCTCGAAAACCGTGATCGAAGCGGACCAGGTCTCGAAGGCTTTCGGCGAGCGCCAGATCGTCCGCGACTTTTCGCTTCGAATCCAGCGCGGCGATCGCATCGGGATCGTCGGCCCGAACGGCGCCGGCAAGACCACCCTGCTCAAGCTTCTGACGGGCGAGCTTCGGCCCGACAGCGGCACGGTGACGCTGGCGAAGACGCTGTCCGGGATCGTCATCGACCAGCAGCGCAAGCTGATGGAGCCGCAGCGCCGGGTGAAAGACGTGCTCGCGAACGGCGGCGACTGGATCGAGGTGCGCGGAAGCAAGAAGCACATCAAAGGCTATTTGAAGGAATTCCTGTTCGACCCGGCGATCGCCGACGCGCCGATCGGATCGCTCTCGGGCGGCGAGCGGTCGCGGCTACTCCTCGCGCGCGAGTTTGCGAGGGCGGCGAACCTGCTGGTGCTCGACGAGCCGACCAACGACCTCGATCTCGAAACCCTCGACCTGCTGCAGGAAGTGATTGCCGATTACGACGGCACCGTTCTCATCGTCAGCCACGACCGCGACTTTCTCGACCGCACCGTGACGATCACGCTCGGGCTCGACGGCTCGGGCAAGGTCGACATCGTCGCCGGCGGCTACGAGGATTGGGTGAGCAAGCGTTATGCGGCGCATCGTCCCCCGGCGAAGGCCGGGGCCCAGGCGGCGCGGAGCGCCGAACGTCTAAAACAGGCTTCGCCTCCTGGACCCCGGCCTAGGTTGGGGAACAAGCTGTCTTACAAAGACCAGCGGGATTACGATCGCCTGCCAGCCGAAATCGAACGCCTGCAAGCCGAGGTCGCGGCCGACGAAGCGGCGCTTTCGGATCCCGACCTCTACACGCGCGATGCGAAGCGTTTCGCCGAGCTCACCGAACGCATTGCCCGCCACCGCGCCGACATCGAAGCCATGGAGCTGCGCTGGCTTGAAGTCGCGGAAATGGCCGAGCAGCTCGCGAGCTAGGCCGACAGCCGATACTGCTTCAGCAAATCGTACAGCGTCGGTCGGCTGATCCCGAGCAGCTTGGCCGCGCCCGAGATGTTGTTGTCGGTGCGGCTCATCGCCTGGCGGATCGCCTTGCGGTCGGCGATCTCGCGCGCGGCGCGTAGGTTGATCGGCAAGACGTCCTCGCCGACATCGATGCCGGCCTGCAGGTCGAGATCGGCCGCGGAGACGCTCTTTCCGTCCGCCATGATCACCGCGCGCTTGATCCGATTCTCGAGCTCGCGGACGTTGCCCGGCCAGCCGTAGGCGTCGATCGCTTCGATCGCGTCGGCGCTCAGCGACTGGATACTTGGGTTGAGCTCGCGTCCGAACCGGTTGACGAAGTGGCGCGCGAGGAGGACCGCGTCGCCCGACCGCTCGGCGAGCGAGGGGATCTTCACCACGATCTCGGCGAGGCGGTAATAGAGGTCCTCCCGGAAGCGCCCATCGGCCGTCATCGCGTCGAGGTCCTGGTGCGTGGCGCAGACGATCCGAGTGTCGACCGCAATCGCGCTTCGGCCGCCGATACGCTCGATCACGCGCTCCTGCAGGAAGCGCAGAAGCTTCACCTGGAGCGGCAGCGGGATGTCGCCGACCTCGTCGAGGAACAATGTCCCGCCCTGGGCAAGCTCGATCTTGCCGACGTTCGACTTGACCGCTCCGGTGAACGCGCCGCGCTCGTAGCCGAACAGTTCGGACTCGAGCAGG
>Ga0070684_100004134_pt1 | contig 10985 bp, 9 predicted proteins | sample KBSC723LmetaG_FD_65653 | JGI IMG/M metagenome (GOLD analysis project Ga0070684, IMG submission 65653) | Corn rhizosphere microbial communities from Kellogg Biological Station, Michigan, USA - KBS C7.2-3L metaG | ecosystem: Host-associated > Plants > Roots > Rhizosphere ...
CGTTACCGTGTTTCGCTTGCGCGCGCCGGGGATGTCGCTCAATCGGATACCGATGTTTGTCTGGGGACAGGTGGTTGTCGCCTTCATGGTGATCTTCGCATTGCCCGGCGTCGTGCTTTCCAGCACGATGCTTCTGCTCGACCGCACTTGCAGCACCCAATTTTTCAATCCTGCGGTCGGCGGCGACGTTCTGTTGTATCAGCACCTGTTCTGGTGGTTCGGTCATCCCGAGGTGTATCTCATCTTCATTCCGGGCACGGCGATTGTTTCTACCATCGTGACCACCTTCAGCCGCCGACACGTCTTTGGCTACCTTGTGCTCGTCCTGGCGCTGGTTGCGACGGGATTCATGGCGTTTGGATTGTGGGTTCACCACATGTTTGCGACGGGCATTCCGCAAATCGCGGAGAGCTATTTCACCGCGGCGAGCATGATGATCGCCATTCCTACCGGCGCGCAGATTTTCTGTTGGATTGCCACCTTGGCAACAGGAAAAGTGGTGCTCCGAACGCCTTTGTGGTGGGTCATCGGCTTCTTCTTCGTGTTTGTCATGGGAGGCATGACGGGAATCTTTGTGGCGTCGGTTCCCGTGGACCTGCAGGTGCATGACACATATTTTGTGGTTGCGCATTTTCATTACGTGCTGATCGGAGGCGCGGTCTTCCCGCTTTTCGGCGCAATCGCATACTGGTTTCCCAAGCTCACGGGAAGGATGATGAGCGAGAAGCTCGGCCAGCTTAGCTTCTGGTTGTTCTTCGTGGGATTCAATGTGACGTTCTTCCCCATGCACTTGGTTGGCCTGCGCGGAATGCCGCGTCGCGTCTACACTTACCAACCCGGCATGGGCTGGACGCAGCTCAATCAGATTGAGTCGCTGGGCTACGTCCTTCTTTTTCTTTCCGTGTGCATCCTGCTCTGGAACATGTTCAAGTCGGCGCGAAGTGGTGCCATCGCCGGCCCGAATCCATGGAATGCGGGCACGCTCGAATGGGCTACAACATCTCCGCCGCCCATCTACAACTTTCTTCATCTGCCCACCGTGAACGGGCGAGAAGCGATTTGGGATGCGGCGCCGAATCAACCAGTCGTGGTGGGTCTGGACGAAGATGCGCGTTCATTCTTGACTACGCGCACGCTCGATGCTGAACCCGACGGCCGCGACGAATTCCCGTCGCCCAGCATCTGGCCATTCCTGGCTGCAGTTGCCACCAGCCTGGCGTTCATCGGGAGCATCTTCACGCCCTGGGGTATCACAATCGGAGCCATACCGGTTGCCATCACCTTGATCGCCTGGTTCTGGCCCAAACGTCAGCCGGCAGAGCGCCGCCGCGCGAGGGAAATATGGCAGAGCGAGTAGATCGCGCGGTGCTCGATGTCTCGAAGCTCCCCACCGTGGGCTTCGGCATGCATAGCGTTACGTGGTGGGGCATCATGGGCATGATGGCGATCGAGGGCATGGTCTTCCTGCTCATGATCGCGTCCTATTTCTACCTGCACTCGCGTTCGGTCGAGTGGCCGCCCCATCGCAATCCTCCCGACCTGTTCTGGGGCACGCTGAATCTCGCCCTGTTTCTTGTCAGTGTTATTCCCAACGAATGGTACCGCCGGCGCGCTCGCAAAGGCGATCTGCGCGCCGTCCGGCTCGGACTCGTGATCCTTTCTCTGTTCGGAATCGCGAACGTCGTCGTTCGCTACTTTGAGCTGTGGCACTTGAACACAGATTGGAGCATCGACGCCTATGGCTCGGCCGTATGGACCCTTATGGGCCTGCACGTGCTGCATCTGCTCACTGACCTGGTCGACACCCTGGTACTCACCACTCTGTTTTTCACTTCGCTGGTGGAAGGCAAGCGCTTCATGGATGCCGAGGAAAACGCCGCATACTGGTACTTCGTCGTGGGCTTCTGGATCCCGATTTACCTGGTGATTTACTGGGCGCCGAGGTGGCTGCATGCGTGACCCCCTGATGCACACGCCGCCCGCACCCGAAGAGAAGCGCCGCGACGCACTATTGTGGCTTGGACTTCTGCTCTGTCCGCTTGCCATGGGCGTGAACACAATCGTTGGATATACGGTCGCTCACTGGACCTGCGACACTAATCAGAAGAAGTATTCATATCTTGTCTCGGCGATCGATCTTGCTCGATCCATTTGCGCGTTTGCCATTTCCTGGGCGTTGTACCAGCGCCACCGCACTTTCGACGACGAGATTCCGATCGACGGACGGCGACTCTTCATGGCAAAGCTCTCGATGCTGCTTTCCGTGCTGGCTGTGTTTCTTGTGATCGCCGGCACGATTGCAGTTTTCACCCTAGATCCCTGCGATTGATGATGATGTTCCCCCTCGCTCCCATTGCGCCGCTGCTCGCTGAAGGAAGCCCATCCCTCTGGAGTGTGCCATGGAGTTGGGAGCCGGCCATCGTTCTTCCACTTTGCGCGCTGGCGGCCGTTTACGTGGTGGGAGCAGTTCGCCGCGGGAATTTCGAGCGATTGCGCTGGCGTCATGCAAGCTTCGCAGCCGGCTGGACAACCCTCGCGCTTGCCCTGACTTCGCCCATTCATGAACTCGGCGAGCAATTGTTTTCCGCGCACATGCTGCAGCACGAGATCATGATCCTGCTTTCGGCGCCGCTCATCTCGGCCGCTCAACCCGGAGCCACATGCCTGTGGGCTTTCGCGCCGCGCCATCGTCCGGCAATTGGCGCCTGGGTGCAACGCATCGAGCAATCGAAACCGCTAACGTTGGTCACAGCTCCATTGAACGCATGGATCCTCGAAGCTGCCGCGCTGTGGCTCTGGCACATCCCGTTTCTTTATCAGGCCACTCTCCGGTCGGACTGGATTCACGCGGCACAGCATCTCAGTTTCTTTGGAACCGCGGTGCTCTTCTGGTCTGCACTCTATGGCGTGGGACGCTCCGCAATGAGCTTTGGAAGCGCGACCCTCTACGTCTTTGGCGCAGCGGTGCACTGCAGCGCGCTTGGGGCCCTGCTCACGTTCTCCACCGTTCTGTGGTATCCCGTATATGCTCACACGACAGCGAACTGGGGACTCACACCTCTCCAGGATCAACAGTTGGGTGGAGTGATCATGTGGGTGCCTTCCGGAGTGGTATTTATTGTTGTCGCTCTGGCTTTGATGGCGCGATGGCTTTCGGAATCCGATCGCAGAGTCAGGCTCGGTTCCCTGGCCGCGGTGCTCGAAAAGGAGCAGCAATCATGACGCGAGGAATCGGCTTGATCCTATGCGTTACTGCCGTGTTGTCCATTGCCGGCTGTAACGCATCGCAAGGTGATTTGTTCGGAGCTCAGGCTTCCGGCACGCAACGAAACGTCCCCGAACGGATGGTCCAATATGGGTGCCCCACATGCCATGTCATTCCGCACGTTCCCGGAGCGGTGGGCAAGGTCGGGCCGCCGCTCACAGCGATTTCGCAACGCTCGTATCTTGCCGGCGTGCTGCCCAACACTCCGGAAAACCTTGAACGCTGGATCATGCACCCGCAGCATTACGAGCCCGGGAACGCGATGCCCGAGATGGGAGTCTCCCAGCAGGACGCGCGCGCCATTGCGGAGTTTCTTAATTCACAGCGATGAATTGAGATCGCGAGATCGTTTTCCGTTCCCACTCCCCGAACGGCCGAACTTATCTGAGCGCTTAACCCAGGTGGAGTCTCGAAGATCAATGGCACGCGCGGACTCAGGCGAAGTTAACGGCGTGAGTAACGCGGGCATCGTCCGCGATCACCTATATATCTGCGTGGCGTATTTTCGTACCACCAACGACTGGTAATGCGGCTCTCTTGGCAGGTATTGACCGAAGTCTAGTTAAAGGATACGATCTCCGGTATCCAGGGCAAACTTCGATGCAACGCTGATGCACTTCACCCCCGTTGGGAGTCCCCAAGGTCGAATGCACCGCGCTCAGCGTAACCAGGGAGCGGTTACCGATCTCTCGTGCTGAGTGACAACGACTCGTCAAATATGTCCTTGTTCGCCGCTTGGCCCTTGGCTCGCCAACTCAGCAGGACGAACAAGATGGCTGTCGCATCTGAACATGACCAACGATCCATCCAATCCGAACGGCCCGCTCCAGCGTTCTGGGATTAGGATCTCAATGGTCCGCCGAGATTCCGAACAATTTCCGGATGGAGACGACGCGCTGCTTCTGCTCGTGCAGGCGCGCGACCAGTGCGCCATGGCGCAGCTATTCGATCGCTATGGAAGCCTGGTCTACTCGATCGCCTTTCGCGTACTAAAGGACTCGGCCAGCGCTGAAGACGTTATGCAGGAGATCTTCATTCGAGTGTGGGAGAACCCCCAAGCCTATGTTTCCGGACGTGGATCGCTTGCAGCATGGCTCGCAGTCATGGCCCGCAACAGGGCGGTGGATATTCTACGCCGGCGCAAGCCGGCAGACCCCGTGGAGGAAGTAGTGTTGGCTGCACTTGGCAACCTCGCTGCAGATGCTGAGCGCAATATCATGTTCGAGAGAATCCGCGGTCTACTGGGCCAGTTGCCAAACGACCAGCGGTACTCAGTCGAACTGGCTTTCTTTGAGGGCCTCACCCATTCTGAAATCGCCGAGCGTACGAATGTGCCTCTCGGTACGGTGAAGACGAGGATTCGCACCGCGCTTTTATTTTTGCGTGAGGCGGTGCAGGTATGAAGGACGTAGTGCACATTCCGCAAGAGGACCTGGCGCTTTACGCCATACAGGCGCTCGCGCCTGAAGAAATGGCGGACGTCCGCCAGCATCTTGACGTGTGCGAAATGTGCCGAGGGACCCTGGCGCAACTGCCGGGCGATCTGGCTCTGGTGGCGATGAGCACGGAACAACTTCCCCTGCCTCACGGGGCACGGGAACGCTTTCTGGAACGAATTAGCGGTGAAGTGACAGGATCGGAGTCAGCGACCGGGGTCGATCGCCCTGCCATATTGCAGATGCCGCAACGTCATCGCTTGTCGATTTGGATTCCGTGGTCGGCGGCCGCTGCTCTGCTGGCAATCTCTGCCGGCCTTGGCATTCAGTTGCACTTCACTGACCAGGCCCTTCAACAGCAAACGATCCTTTCAGAAAATGAGGCGGCGGAGAGCGCCCGCGCGCGGCAAGTTTTGGACGTGCTGACAGCGCGAAATGCCCAACACGTGCTGCTCACAGCGAGCCCGGCACGTGCCCTCCCATCTGCGCGCGCAGTTTACCTGCCGTCCCGTGGCGCGCTGATTCTCGAGGCAGTCAACCTGGCGCCGATTGCCGGCGATAAAACTTATGAACTGTGGATTATTCCAGCCAACGGAAAGCCTCCCATTCCCGCCGGTCTATTTCACCCTGACGCAGCGGGCAATGCCAGCGTGGTCCTTCCGGACATACCGAAGAACGTGGAAGCGAAGGCGTTTGGAGTAACGATAGAGAATACCGGCGGGTCATCCACGCCGACACTTCCAATCGTAATTTCCGGAGCGCCTACGGCGGGCGAGTAGAGCAATTCCAGAGTTGGGTCGCGCGTAAGGTGCTGCGTGAGATCTTGAGACTTCTTGAGCGCACTGCGTTTATGAACGGGGCCGAGAGGGTTCTTGCCCGGCTCTTCGATTTCGACAGAACAGCTTGCTGAAGCACTTGAGCGTTCGAAATCATCCCTCAGCAGTCGATTTCAGAGCATTGTTCCCTCGAAGCATCGGACAAACGCGCTATTCGGCAACTGTTAAGATCCTGTCCTGACACAGAACGCTGGCCTGGGCATCTTTTAGTTCAACTGTGAAGCCGTGTGCCGGCGGGACCGACCCACCCGTAGTGTGTTTTGCGTAAGTATCAGGACTCTACTGCCACCTCCAACGATGAGCTGGGTCAAACAGAATGCAGCTATCTGGGAGTCCATTGCGGATGGCTGGTAAATAGCCCTCCGAGAAAACCGAGCTGGTAAACGAGGAATGAACCGAAACACAAACTCGCCATGCCTGAAACTGCCCCCAGATACTGTCCGAGCTTCGTGAATCGATTCCCGGCGAAGGTAAGTGGAACAGCAATCGCCGCCGTCGTACACATCATTCCGATCATGGTTCCGGCGCCGAAGATCAGCAAATAGACGGTCGCCCACAGTGGGTTGTGGATCGTGGAGAGCACCAGGAGCGCGACGGCCGCGGAACCCGCGAGTCCATGAACAAGCCCGACGACCAAGGGTCTCAGGCATTGGTACCATCCAAGCCTGCCAACCGAGTTGCCGAGCCACCGGTTCATTCTCGTGCGGCTATGATCCGGCTGCGCGGTAGAGGGCAGTTCAGCACGAGCGCCAATTGCAGGCGTGAAGTACCTTGTCACCTTCTGCAGGATGCCGGTGAGATTCAGGACTCCTAGAATAACGAGCATGATGGCGACGCTGAACTCCATGGAGAGGCCAAGGCGCGGCGGAATCTCGACCCCGAACAGGATGATCAGCGAACCAACGATGAAGATCGTGATGGTGTGGCCCAATCCCCAAACGGACCCGATGAATGCAGCGTTACGAATGCTGCGCTGCTTGCTGACGATCGTGGAAATAGCAACCACGTGATCAGTATCGGTCGAATGTCGCATCCCAAGAATGAGACCTAGAACGGCAACAAACAATGCAGGCCCGAGTCTCTCCTTTGAAAACATACCCGCAGAGAAGTGAATGTTTGAGAGGGCTTGAATCGTGAGAATTAGACCAAGCACCGTGATGAATGTGGAGGACGCGACGGGCAGCCAGCGCTTTGTAATCGGACCGTCTGTCCGAAGTCGGTGCATAACTCGACGCGCGTAGACCATCACCATTCCAAAGCCAATCAGAACGCCGGCAAGACCTATGCTGAAGCAAACAATCAGGAAGAACCCCAAGCCAACTCTATGCAGTGCGAATGCACTCAATAGCACGATCAGCGCCGCCGGGCACGGGATGATGCCGCCGGTAATTCCCAGCGTGAAGAGTTGAGCCATGCTGGGCGACTGTGCCGCGATCGAGGTGCTTTGGAGCATTTCACTCGCTCTCGGCGCGTCTGCTACAGGTCTCCAGAACATCCAACGACCATGTGAATCACCTGCAGCATGGGAGTGATCCGTGGCTGCGCCGCTTAGGCGCCGGGCGAGCATATAGCAGCCGAGCCCGGTGATGGTGAGCCCGGAAAGCGCGCCGATCCATGGGTAGAGCTGCTCGGGAACGATGTATCGCGACGCGTAAAGCGTCAGGGCTCCAAGAGTGAACACGCCGGCAGTGTGCGATCCGGTGACGATTATTCCGAGTAGAAGCGCATGACGCGCTGTTCCTCTGAAACCCACAAGGTAGGCAGCCACGATGGTCTTGCCATGGCCCGGCTCCAGAGCATGGAGCGCGCCCAGACCCGCGGCAATGAGCGCGGCTGTGAACAGGAACCACAAGCTGAGATGTTCTGTTTGAATCAACTCAGTGAATCTATTCCGCGGAGTCTGCTGTCTATTAGCCCGAAGATGCAAACCGCTCCACCCTCTTAGTGTCGGTTGCAGAGAGTCACGGGAGGCCACGTGAGGTTGAGATGTCATCTTCGTGAGAGTCTTCCGGAATTTCTGCGCGTCGTGCAGTGGAGTAACAGCCCGTGTGGATGCGGGGGGCACTGTGGGAGCCGACGATCTCGCCAGGAGTTTAGGGTTCGAGGCCAAGGCCGGCATCGTTGCATTGATGACGGCTTCAAGAACCTGGGGAGGGCTGGTCAGCAGATCGGTTGGATAGTTGCTTAACTCTCCGCTGCGATCTGTGGTTGCGACGGAACTGCGGACTAGGGTGCCGGCCGACGCAACCGCAACGATCTCTTTCCATCCAGTATGTCCAGCGTAATTGTTATCCACATAGTGGAGGATTACGTTCTGCCGATCCATAATTGGCGATGGCAATTCCGCTTCGTATACAAAGCCCATCTTCATGGTGGTAAGGCCGCCAGCGCCTGGAGGAAAAATGACCCCGCTCGACATGAGGCGAAGAGGAACCAGTTTGCGATCCACACTCAGGGCAAGGCCACCGCCCAATTCCTCCCCTCGCGCAGCCACGTAATTGATCACTATCTTGGAATTGGAATCGATAGCATTGACCGGAATATTTGCCTGCTGTAATTCCTGGTAGGCGCGAATTTCGGCGAGGTCGATGAAATACAACACGCGAATGCGGTCGTCTTCCAGGGTGATTTTGGAATAGTGGTTCACGCTGAAGTTACCCATGGGATGAGCCGAAGCCATGCGGGATAGTGCGAACAACAGAAGAAGTGAGAACGCCGTGCAGAGTCTCTTACCGGGCATGTTCATCGAGGGTCTCCTTCGCTTCGGCTCGCGCATCGATCGAATTAAGCTCCTGTTTCGCAGTGCTTGCGTAAATCAGATGGAAACGCGGGTTGATCTCGAGTGCTTCCTTTAGATCCTTCCGTGCCTTCTCTTGCTGTCCAAGGGATTTTGCAATCATCGCGGCGTGAAACAGAATCAATGAGTCGCGGGTTCCAAACAACATTGCTTTCTCGCTGGCGCTGGCGGCCTCGGCAGATTTGCCATTCTTATAGAGAGCCCATGCCAGAGCGTCCCAGGAGTAAATGTCATGTCGCACATCAAGCTCCTTCTGCGCCAATTCCAGAGCTTCACCGACCTTCATGTCGTGGTCGGCATAGAACAGCGCTAGGTCGCGGTTGTGCAGCACCTGGTTGATGCGCCCGAGCAATCCGATGTATTCAACCAGCGCATACTGCTTTTGCGCGTCCGCCTGATCACCCGTCTTTGCATACAGGTCTCCGAGTTCGGCGACGAAGGTCGGCATGGGCACAACGGCAATTGCCTTTTGATAAAGGCGTATGGCGTCGACGTAACGACCGTTGTTGGCTCTCAGCTTTGCCATCGCGGCCAGCGCGCGGTAGTCACCGGGATGCGTCGTCAGCGCGGACAGATAGGCTTCGTCCGCGGACGCGACGTCGCCGGCCTGGGTTTCATATTCTCCAAGTTCGTAGTACAACCAGGCGAGATTCTCGCCAGGAAGTTGGGCCTCAAGTCCTTCCGTCACCGCCGCTTTCATCAAATTGATGGCCGCGGTTGTGTCGCCTGAGATGAACTTGAGATAGGAGAGACGGCTGTCACGCACGTAGGCCGCCCGCGGGACCGGACTCATATCGGCTGCCGTCAGCCGGCTATAGGCTGCTTGAGCTTTGTCATACTCGCCCATGTCCGCATAGGCATCGCCGACAATGGCAAACGGAGTTAAATCGCCGGTCCCCAGTGATAGCGCTTTCTGCGCATACTGCAGCGCATCTGCGAACCGATGCTCTCCCATGCACACCTCTGACATGGCACCCAGCGCTGCTGCGGCTGAGAAGTCCGTAGAATCCAGATCGAGCGAGTGGCTGAGGGATTCCTCGGCCATTTGATAATCGGCAACATCGCCGGTCTCACGCGCACGCTGAAAGTAGGCTGCGCCCAGGCGGGCATATGCCGTGGCGTCTTTCGGAGTCCGGGCGACCACTGCCTGCGAAGTGAGTATGGCGAGGGTTGAGCCAGTGGTCTGAGGGGTCAGAAGAACCTCGGGTATTTCAGAAAATGAGGCAGAAAGTTTCGTTGCTGAACGTACGGCATTGCGACTCGGCGGAATTATTGTGGACGAGGCAGACTGTGGAACTTCGACCTGCAGGAGACGGATCGCTGGCATAACTGGGGAAGCGGGCTGCACACGGTCTGACATCCCTGCGGCGAAGTGCGCGGACAGCTTCTGTGCGATGTGGCCGGCATGATCGAAGATCTGCGCATTCTGGATTCCGACCGCGATAGCTTTCTGTTCTGCAGAGTCTGCCTCCTGGAACTTCCCATTCGCGTAAAGAGCCCATGCGAAGGCGTCCAGCGTCCATACGTCCTGGCGTGCCGCGACCGCCTGTTCGGCAAGCTTCAGCGCTTTGGTTGCGGTGGCGGGACTTGCGGCATACATCAATATCAGGTCGATTTCCGAGGCATAGGTTACGCTGCCTGGTTCACCGGCGCTGCGCGCGAACTGTTCATATTCGGCCCGCGCTTTCGCCGGCTGCCCCGCGGCTTCCAATGCTCTAGCCAAGTCATAGAGCAGGCTCGGATCGTGATCGACGAGCGCAGCCTCGTTCCACAGTTGAACGGCATCCGCAGCGCGATGTTGTTCCACGCGAAGGCGTGCCAGGTTCTCAATCGTGCAGGGATATCGTGGGAACAACTGGTCAGCCTGGCGGAGAGTCTGCTCTGCGGCGTTTGTGTCACCCGAATCAATCTGAATCAAAGCAATCTGGTTGGCGATCCACGCCAGGTCCTCGACCTCTGAGGGCGACGTCTGGGAATACGCCCGATTAAGAAAGTCCATGGCTCCATGCGCATCGCCGAACAGTATGCGAAGCCTCGCGCCGAGCAGCAGTGCGGGAGTATTGTTCGGGCGCATGTTCATCATCCACTGAGCATTTGTCTCTGCTTCCGAATAGTCGCCCAGCGCAATATCGGCTTCAGCGAGATATCCATACGTCATAATGTCGTCGGGAACACGGGAATGAATAGCCTTCGCGAGATCCAGAGCCTTACCGAATTCATGACGAGCCAACATCAGGGCTACCTGGGTCTTCTGCAACTGAAAGTCATCCGCATCAAGCTTGAAACCTTGATCAAGTGCGGTCTCGGCGTCGTGCAGGTATTTTGGATCTGCCGTCTCGCGAGCACGGCGCACAAAGCCGATCGCCAGCTCGTCATAGGCCTGCACCATTTTCGGCTTCGCCGCGATCAGAAGTTGCGCGGCTGCGATTTGCTGTTGTGCGGGGGTGTCGTTCTGCGAGATAGTCTCGCCAGTCGAATGATGCGGATCGGAACCAGCCGGCGCAGATTGCTCGGCGAAGACCGTCCCGCACAGGATGGCACCCAGAATAGGTAGCGCGATGTGGGTTAACTTCATGACTATTCCGCCCTCCAGAGGAGTGTGTGTCGGTTCTTTGCGCGGATATCAGGCTCCGCGCAAAGAACCGGGTTTA
>Ga0070684_100004143_pt1 | contig 10979 bp, 7 predicted proteins | sample KBSC723LmetaG_FD_65653 | JGI IMG/M metagenome (GOLD analysis project Ga0070684, IMG submission 65653) | Corn rhizosphere microbial communities from Kellogg Biological Station, Michigan, USA - KBS C7.2-3L metaG | ecosystem: Host-associated > Plants > Roots > Rhizosphere ...
CGTCTCCAGACGATAGTGTCGCGCTCCTCGAACTGGCCGGCTACCCGCACGTGCTGGCCCGCGAGGCTTATGCCCTTCTCGAACTGAGCGGCGCCGCCGATGCCATGGCTCTCCTCGCCCGCACCGAGGCGCAAGGACGCGTCATCGCCATCCGCGGCTGGGACGCCGGGGCGGCCCTGGCCGCCGCCGACGCGCCGGGCGACCGCCTGCTCATCGACTGCGGCGTGCACCGCGACGAGACCTGGCAGATCGTCGCCCGCCTCAAGCCGTCCCTCACCGACCGCTGCACCGGCGTCGCCATCCGCAAGCTCGTCGACACCGCCGTCACCCTCGATCGCTACCGCCGCGAGGAAAAGCAGCGCGCCGCCCTGTGGCCGCCCGACACCCTCGAAACCGACGGCGGCCTGTGGGTGTCGGAGCAGATGACCGAGCTGCTCTCCATCGCCAGGCGCATCGCGCCCGCCGACGTCAGCGTGCTGCTCACCGGCGAGACCGGTACCGGCAAGGAAGTGATGGCGCGCGCCATCCATCGCGCGTCCGGCCGCGGCGCAAAGCCGTTCATCCCCTTCAACTGCACCGCGGTGCCGCGCGAGATGCTGGAGAGCCAGCTGTTCGGCTACCGCAAGGGGGCTTTCACCGGCGCCCACAATGCCTTCGACGGCGTCATCCGCGCCGCCACCGGCGGCACGCTGTTCCTCGACGAGATCGCCGAGGTCGGCCCCGACCTGCAGCCGAAGCTGCTCCGCTTCCTCGAGACGCACGAAGTGCACGGCCTCGGCGAGGCGCAGCCGGTCAAGGCCGACGTGCGCGTCATCGCGGCGACCAACGCCGACCTCGAGACGCTCGTGGCCGAAGGCCGCTTCCGCGAGGATCTCTTCTACCGCCTGAATGTCGTCCGCCTGCGCCTGCCGCCGCTGCGCGAGCGGCGCGAGGAGATCCCGCCGCTCATCGACCATTACCTGCGCACCTTCGCCGAGCAGCAGAAGAAGGGACGCCTGACGCTCGACGACGAGACGCTCGAGTACCTGGTGCTGTACCGCTGGCCCGGCAACGTGCGGCAGCTGGTCAACGAGATCAGCCGCGTTGTCGCCTACGCCGAACCCGACAGCACGATCACGCCGGCGCTGCTCTCGCCCGAAGTGCAGGCCTCGCGGCGCACGGTGCGCGTGCAGCCGGGCGAGGAGCCGGAGATCCGTCTCCGCCTCGACCAGCCACTCGGGGACGCCGTCGACGCCATCGAGCGGGTGATGATCCTGCGCGCGCTCGAGCGCGCCAACGGCAACTACGAGAACGCGGCACGCCTGCTCGGCATCTCCCGCAAGGGGCTGTTCCTGAAGCGCCGCCGCTGGGGTATGCAGCGGCAGGCCTCCTGAGAGCTCACGGCCGACAGTTCGCAGCCGACAGTCATCGGCCGTAACAGGAGTCGCCCCGCGCACGCGTCTCGCGCCCCGCTCCTCGCGGTCGCGCCCCGCGCCCCGCGCCCCGCGCCCGCGCCCGCGCCCCGCGCCCCGCGCCCCGCGCCCCGCGCCCCGCGCCCCGCGCCTCGGCAATTCGTAAACCTTTCCACCCCTCCCTCCGTCCAAGCTGCTGATATATTCCCCACAATGTGGTTTAAATCGAAGCCAGTCCTCGGCGATTTCGAGCAGCTCGTCCTCTTCGGCGTCCTCCGCCTTGGCGACGGCGCCTACGGCGCGGCGATCCGCCAGGAGATTCACGAGCGGTCCGGACGTGACGTGTCGATCAACGCGGTCTACACCACGCTCGACCGCCTCGAACAGAAGCGGCTGCTGCGATCGTGGGCCGGCGATCCGACGCCGCAGCGCGGCGGCCGGCGGCGCAAGTTCTACGCCCTGACGCCCGCGGGCGCGGCGGCGCTGCGCCAGGCGTGGCGTGCCTTCACCGCCATGGCCGCCGGTCTCGAACGGCAGCTGGACGTGAAATGACGCCGCCCCCCCGCCTGGCCGTCCGCCTGGCGGGACTCCGCCTGCGCGGCGAGCGGCGCGAATTCGTCCTCGGCGATCTCGAGGAGGAGTTCGCGGCACGCGCCGCGGTGTCGCCCGCGGCGGCGCGCCGCTGGTACTGGCGGCAGGCGGTGCGCTGCCTGCGCGGGCAGGGCCGGGATGCCGGCGCCCCCGTGATCGTCGTTCCCCGAGGAGATCCCATGTTGCGCAGTGTGCTGTCCGACGTTCGCCTGTCCGCGCGGGTGTTCCGGCGCGCCCCCTCGTTCGCCGCCGCCGTCGTGGCCGTGCTCGCGCTCGGGATCGGCGCCAACACCGCCATCTTCAGCATCGTCAACGCGGTGCTGCTGCGGCCGCTGCCGTACCCGGAGCCGGATCGGCTCGTCCGGCTGTTTCACATCCCGCCGCAGACCACCTTCCCGGGCATCCCGACGTTCTCGCTGTCGGTCGCCAATTTCCTCGACTGGCAGCGCGACGCGCGCGCCTTCGACGGCATGGCCGCCTACCGCGGCCGCGGCCTCACGATCACGGGGGCGACGGCGCCCGAAGCGGTGAACGCGACCCAGGTCGGCGCCGGCTTCTTCGGCATCGTCGGCACGCCGCCGGCGCTCGGCCGCACGTTCACGGCCGACGAGCATCAGCCCGGGCGCTCGCGCGTGCTGGTGGTGAGCGACGGGTTCTGGAAGAGCCATCTCGGCGGGTCGCCGGCGGCGGTGGGGACAACGCTGACGCTCGACGGCGAGCGCTACACCGTCATCGGCGTGATGCCGCCCGACTTCTCGGGACACGGCTGGGGCGCGACGTCGGCGCCGATGTGGATGCCGCTCGTGTGGTCGGACACGGATCGCGCGGTCCGCGACAACCACAACTATCAGGCGATCGCGCGGCTCGCCCCTGGCGTGACGCTGGGCCAGGCGCGCGCCGAGCTGCGGGTCATCTCCAAGCGCCTCGAGCAGGCGTATCCGGCCGAGGACGCGGGCTGGGGCGGCACGGCGATTCCGCTGCAGGAACTGATCGTCGGCGACGTCCGCACGTCGCTGCTGATGCTGCTCGGCGCGGTCGCGCTCGTCCTGCTCATCGCCTGCGCCAACGTCGGCAACCTGATTCTCGCGCGCGCGGTCGGACGGCGGAAGGAGATCGCCATTCGCGCCGCGCTCGGCGCCGGCCGCCGCCGCGTGCTGCAGCACGTGCTCGTCGAATCGCTGGTCCTGGCGCTGGCCGGCGGGGCGGCGGGGGTGGTGCTGGCGCGTCTCGCACTCGGCGCCGGGGCGACGGCGCTGTCGGGGCAGATCCCGCGCGCCGAGGAAGCCACGATCGACCCGCGCGTGCTGCTCTTCGCGCTCGCCGCGTCGCTGCTGACGGGGCTGGCCGCGGGCGTCATCCCGGCGCTGCGCGCCGGCAGCGGCGACCTCAGCGACTCCCTGAAAGAGGGCGGTCGCAGCGACCCGGCTGGCGCCGGCCTGTTGACGCGGCGGGCCCTGATCGTCGCCGAAGTGGCGCTGTCACTGATGCTGCTGATGGGGGCCGGCGTGATGCTGCGCAGCCTGCACCTGCTGCGCACGGTCGACGCCGGATTCGACGCGGATCACGTCCTCAAGATGGACGTCAACCTGCCCGGCACGCGCTACGCGAAGCCGGCGCAGATCCGCGCCTTTTACGACACGCTGCTCGAGCGCCTGCGGGCGCTGCCCGGCGTCGGGGCCGCGGGCTATGCCGACACGCTCCCGGCCACCGGCGGCGGATCGGTGCAGCCGATCGTGCTCGAAGGACGGCCCGAGCTGAAGACGAGCGAGCAGCCGACGGTCGCGGTCCGCGCGGTGAGCGGCGGCTACCTGCCCACGATGCGCATTCCGATCCTGCGCGGCCGCGACGTGGCGGCGTCGGATCACGACGCGATGCTGGTCAGCGCCTCCGCGGCGCGCCTGCTGTGGGGCAGCGGCGATCCGGTCGGCCGCCGCGTCACGCTGCCGCTCGAGTCGCGCGACACCCTGATCGACGTCGTCGGCATCGTCGGCGACGTGAAGGAAACGCTGGCGGAACAGGCGCCGCCGACGGTCTACTACTACAAGCGCGACGTCCCGTTCGGCGACTTCTCGGTTGCGGTCCGCGCCGCGGGCGACCCGACGGCGGTGGCGCAGCCGGCGGTCGCCGCCGTGCGCGCGATCGACCCGCAGCTCCCGGTCCAGAACATCCAGTCCATGCGCGACGCGATCGACGACACGCTCGTCGCGGAACGCTTCCGTGCGCTGCTGCTGGAGGTGTTCGCCGCCGCCGCGCTCACGCTGGCGTCGGTCGGCATCTACAGCGTCCTCGCCTATCTCGTCCGCGGCCGGCGGCGCGAAATCGGCATCCGCACGGCGCTCGGCGCGTCGGGCGGCGACGTGGTGCGGATGGTGGTGATCGAAGGGCTGAAGCCGGCCATCGTCGGGATTGCCATCGGCGCCGCCGGCGCGCTTGGCGCGGCGCGACTGATGGAGAAGCTCGTCTTCGGCGTGAAGCCCTACGATCCGCCGACGCTTGCCGTCGTCGCCGGCACGCTGCTCGCGGTGTCCGTCGCCGCCAGCGTGCTGCCGGCATGGCGCGCGGCGCGGCTCGATCCGGTCGCCGTTCTGCGCGACTGAATACGGTTGAGGTATATACCCGTCTCGTAACCGCGTGCGCCAAATCGTGATCGCGGCGCGCGCGCGAGTGATGAAAACACGCGTATTTCCGCGGCTCGCATCGTGGCGACGGCCTTGCCGTCTAGCGATGCGCTCCCATGAAATACACATGCCGGGCTGCCTGGGTGGCGGCAGCGCTGTTTCTTGCCACTCCCGTACTCGCACAAACCCGCACGACGGTCGGCCCCTACACGGCGGTGACCGATCGCGTGGCGTATCCCGAGCCGGCGCTGCCGGCGCTCGGCGCCGCGGGCTACACCTTCACCGATCCGGTCTTCAAGTCGACGATCCACCGGATCACCGACGCGACGACGCGGCCCGGCGCGCCGAACCGCTCCTACCGCACGCCCTCGAGTCCGCACCAGAACGCGTGGAGCGTGAAGAGCTCCTACTTCTACGTGATGGGCAGCGGCGGCGCCGGTCCCATTCCCTACGCGTTCGACCCGGCGAGCGGCACCGCGCGCCGCATCCAGCCGACCGGCAGCGGCGAGGGAGGCCTGGTCCTCAAGTTCTACATCGAGCCGCAATTCAGCTACGTCGACGACACGATCATCTACGGCAGCTCGAACGACGTGGGCTCGAGCAAGCGCACGATCGATCAGTACGACTTCGCCACCGGCGCCTACACCAGGCTGCTCGATCTCGATACCGTCGTCGGCGGCCTGTCGGGCACCTACATCGGCAGCGTCGCCTCCAGCGGCGGCCCGACCGAGCGGATCATGGCGTTTTTCGGCGGCGCTTCGCAGGACCACCACCGCTACGTCGTCGTCTTCGACAAGGCGAACCCGCAGAACCGGCAGATCGTGGACACGGTCGGCTCGACGGTGAACGGCGCGCCGACGGCGATCACGCTGAACTTCCACCTGCATCACGCGATGATCGACCGCAGCGGCCGCTTCGTGATGCTCTACACGACCAACGCCGACCAGGCCGCGCCGCGCAACGCGGCGCAGGAATATCTGTGGGATCTGCAGACCGGGCAGGTCACCGAACTGGGCGTCGCGGCGCACCCCTACGGGCACGACGCCTTCGGCTACGGCGTCTACGTGAACAAGGACTGCTGCACCTCGACGAGCTGGGACGCCGGCCAGTGGCAGTACCGCGAGCTGGCGTCGCCGCTCGCCACGCGCGACCTGATCACGAAGGTCCAGACGCCCAAGGAAACGTATCTGTCGGATCACACGACCTGGAACAACGCACGTCCCGATCGCCTGATGCCGGTGGTGAGCAGCCTGTATCGCTTCGGAACCAACACCACGGCCTGGCGCGCGTGGGACGACGAAATCGTCGCCATTCAGACGGATGCTCCCGGCGCCAACGCGACCGTGTGGCGCTTCGCCCATCATCGCAGCGACGTCGCCTACGACGGCGACCCCTCGCGCACGTCCTTCTGGTACCAGCCGCTGCCCAACGTTTCGCAGGACGGGCGCTTCGTGCTCTTCAGCTCCAACTGGGAGAAGACGCTCGGCACCGATCCGACCGGGGACGCGGGCACGGGCGCGCGGCAGGACGTGTTCCTGCTCGAGCTCGCCACGGGCGGCGCCGCCGCGGCGGAGGTGAGCCGGCCGGCGATGTGGCTCGACGCGCCGGGCGACAACGCGATCGTGCCGCAGCCGTTCACGATCGCGGGCTGGGCCATCGACGCCGGTTCGAGCCGCGACACCGGCATCGACGCGATCAACGTCTGGGCCTACCCGAATCCCGGCTCGAACGAGGCGCCGATCTTCCTCGGCGTTCCGACCTACGGACGGGCGCGCGGCGACATCGGCGCGGTTTACGGCGGGCAGTTCCTGGCCAGCGGCTTCGACATGACGGTCAGCGGGCTGCGTCCGGGCACCTACGCGCTGGCGGTGTTCGCGCGGAGCCGCATCACCGGCACCTTCAACAACGTGCGGACCATGGTGGTGACGGTGCCGGGGCTCGCGCCGCGGATGTCGATCGACGTTCCCGCCAGCGGCGGTACGGCGGCGACGACGTTCACGATCGCCGGATGGGCGATCGATCCCAACGCGGCGAGCGGCAGCGGCGTCGACGCGATCCACGTGTGGGCGTATCTCAGCCCCGGATCGGGGGCGGCGCCGCGCTTCGTCGGGGTCGCGGCGCAGGGCTTCGCGCGGCCGGACGTGCAGGCGGCCTTCGGCGCGACAGGCGCGGCCAGCGGGTACATCCTGACCGCCACGCTGCCGCCGGGCGTCTACGACCTCGTCGTGTTCGCCCGCAGCAGCGTGACCGGCACGTTCAACAACTCGCAGTCGATCCGCATCACGGTGCGATAGCGGCGGCTGGCGCTTCAGCCGCCGTAGTACGACGGGATCGGCATGTCGCGCATCGTGTGCAGGCCGGGCGCGACCTCGAGGATCTTCGGGATCGAGTTGACCGTGATCGACGCCGTGGCCACGTCGCCGTGCACGCCGCCGGCGATCTTGCTCTTGATGTTCGGCGAGCCGGCGATGTCGACCTGGTCGTACGACTCGGGCGCGCCGAGATACGCTTCCATGTGCAGCGTGATCACCGGCTGGCCGCCGCGGTAGCCGATGCCGTCCTGGACGATGCCGCAGACGTAGCCGGGATCGACGGCGAGGAACTCGCTCGACACCGTCTCGGCGGCGATCTTCGGCTGGATCTCGTCGGTGATCCGATCCAGCTTCCATCCCATCGCGTCGGCGATCATCGACACCGATTCGGCCAGGCCGACGTGCCGGACGCTCGTGTCCTCGACTTTCTTCTGGAACTGCTCGCGGGTCAGGCCGGCGCCGATCTTCTGCTGGAACGGCAGCCGCCGCACGCGCGCGTCCTGGATGCGATCGATGCGGATGCTGTCGACGCGCTCGCAGACGCCGGTGAGCGTGATCGGCAGCGCGTCCATCGTGAAGCCGGGGTTGACGCCGGTGCCGAGGACGGCGACCTTGGCCTTCTTCGCCGCGGCATGAATCGCGGCCGCGTATTTCATGTTGCCCTTGGTCGGATACGCGAGCTCCTCGGTCGTCGACACGATCGGGACCTTGAGCTTGAGGATCTCCTCGATCTGCGGCGTGACCTTCTTCAGCGACGACAGCGTGCACAGGACGACCACGTCGGGCCTGGTCGCCTTGATGGTCTTCTTCGCGTCGGCGGACACCTTGACGCGGAGCGCGCGTCCCACGCCCGCGACCTGGCCCAGGTCACGACCGACTTTGGCCGGGTCGATGTCGACGGCGCCGACGATGCGGAACCCGCGGCGCTCGGCGACCTGACGGACGACGGCCGCGCCGATCGGGCCCAACCCGTAATGCAGGACCTTGATCGGTCCTTTCCGTGCTGGCATGTATGACTCCTCGAGTAGTGAATGAAACGCTCGATTATACCTTCCTGTTGTAGCATGCCGCAGTGGCCGTGACCCGCTCTCGTGCGAGCGCCGCGCACGCGCTCGCCGACGGCGTGGGGCGCGTGCTGGCGGCTCCGGCGATCCTCGCTGGCGTCGTCGCCTTGGTTCTCGCCTGCGGTCCGCCTCAGGACCTCCGCCACGTCGCCGGCGCGCTGCTGCTGTGGGCCTTCCTGTCGGGCGGCGCGCTCGACCGCTACGCGCGGCAGCGGCCGACGCGGGCGCGCGGATTCTTCGCCGCCTGCGGCGCGCACCTTGGCGCGATGCTGCGCCTCGCGCTCACGATCGTAGCGATCCTGATGCTCGTTCATGCCGCGATGGGCGCCGACTTCCCCAACGACTACGTACACGCCGCCGCCTTCGTCTTCGCGCTCGGCCTGGCGCTGCTGCTGACGATGGCGCAGGTGCGCGTCGCCGTCGAGGACCGGCGCAGCGCCCTGGCCGCGCTGCTGGCGGCGACGCGGTTCGTCGTCCGCAACCCCGGCGCGATCGCCTTGTTCGCCGCGGCGGCGCTGGCGTGTCTTGGCGTACAGCTGGCCAGCGAGCGGACGCTACCGGCGCCTGCCGCGGGCGCCGCGGCACGGGCGGCGGGCGCGGCCTTCGTGGCGGTGGAGTGTTTTCTGGCGCTGGCGTGGTACGCGGCGGCCACGGCGTTTTTTCAGTCCCGCCTGGCGCACGCGCGCTATACGGCCGCGCCACCGTTAGAATGGCCCGAGTCGCCCGCCGCCGAGGCGATCGCAAACCACCGGTAACCCCGAGCGCATGCTGTCCGCGGCCTTCAAACACGCCCGCATTCTCGTCGTCGACGACGAGGCGGCCAATGTCGAAATCCTGCGTCGCATCCTGTCGCGCGCCGGGTTCACGCACGTCGAGGCAACGACCGATCCGCGGCAGGTCGCCGAGCTCTACATCCAGCAGCGCCCCGATCTGATCCTGCTCGACCTGCACATGCCGCACATGGACGGCCTCGAGGTGATGCAGCGCCTCAACGAGATCGCCGAGGCCTCGTACCTGCCGATCCTGATCCTCTCGGCGGACCTGACGCCGAACGCGCGCCGCGAAGCGCTGTCGCGCGGGGCCAAGGATTTCGTCGGCAAGCCGTTCATGCAGGACGAGCTGCTGCTGCGCATCCGCACGCTGCTCGAGACACGGCTGCTCTACCTGCAGATCCAGAGCCAGAACCAGCTGCTCGAGATGAAGGTGCGCGAGCGGACGCGCGCCCTCGAGGAAGCGCAATTCGAGATCATCGAGCGGCTGGCGGCGGCGGCGGAGTTCCGCGACGACAATACCGGGCAGCACACCCAGCGCGTCGGGCAGATGTCGGCACTGCTGGCGCGGCAGCTCGGCCTCCCCGACAGCCAGGTGGCGCTGATCCGGCGCGGCGCCGAGCTGCACGACGTCGGCAAGATCGGCATCCCCGACGCCATCCTGCTCAAGATGGGCCGTCTCACCGCCGAGGAGTTCGACGTCGTCAAGACGCACACGATCATCGGCGCACGCATTCTGTCCGGGGGCAAGTTCCCGCTGCTGCGCCTGTCGGAGGAGATTGCCTTCACCCACCACGAGCGCTGGGACGGCAGCGGCTACGCCGGCATCCGCGGCACCGACATCGCGCTCGCCGGCCGCATCGTCGCCGTCGCCGACGTCTTCGACGCGCTGACGCAGCAGCGCCCGTACAAGCCGGCGTGGCCAGTCGCCGACGCGATCGGCGAAATCGATCGGCAGCGCGCCAGGCAGTTCGACCCCGACGTGGTCGACGCCTTCCTGCGCATCATCGAAAAACCCACTGATATAGTGCCCGCGACATGAGCGTCCGCACCGATGCCATCGTCGAATGGCTGCGCCAGCGGCTCGTCCAGTCGGCCGCGCACGGCTTCGTGTTCGGGTTGAGCGGCGGGGTGGATTCCGCGGTCGTGGCGCGGTTGTGCCAGGCGGCCGCCCCCGCCAACGTCCTTGGCGTACTGCTGCCGTGTCACAGCGGCGGCGAGGACGACGAAGACGCGCGGCTCGTCGCCGGCCATTTCACGATCCCGACGGTCCGCATCGACCTGGCGCCGGCCTCCGACGTGCTGACCGAGGATTTGCAGCAGGCGCTTGCCGCCGTTCCCAAGGAGCAGCTCGCCGGCAGGCAACCGGCCGACCAACGGCGGGGATGGGTGCCGACGGCCAACGTGAAGTCGCGGCTGCGCATGACCGCGCTCTACTTCCTCGCCAACTCGCTGAACTATCTCGTCGTCGGGACGGGCAACCGCAGCGAGCTGGCCGTCGGCTACTTCACGAAGCACGGCGACGGTGCCGCCGACCTGCTGCCGATCGGCGGGCTGCTCAAGAGCGACGTGCGCGCCGCCGCGCGCGAGCTCGGCGTGCCGCAGGCGATCGTCGACAAAGCTCCGAGTGCCGGCTTGTGGCAGGGGCAGACGGATGAAGCGGACCTGGGCTTCACCTACCACGAGCTCGAACGCTACCTCACGAAAGGACCGGAAGCCGTCGCTCCGGCGCTGGCGATGCGCATCGAACGGCTGATGCGTGCCAGCGAGCACAAACGGACGCTGCCGCCCATACCGGAGATCTCCACATGATGCGTACGCTCGCCGTGGCCCTGCTGGCGCTGACCCTCGCCTCCGGCGTCCAGCCGGCGGCGGTGCAGACGCCCGAGCAGTTCTTCGGGTTTCGCATGGGCGCCGACAACAAGCTGGCGCGGTGGGACCGGATCGTCGACTACATGAAGCTGGTCTCGCAGGCGAGCGATCGCGTTCGCTACCGCGAGCTCGGAAAAACGACGAACGGCAATCCCTTCATCGCGCTGGAAATCGCCAGCCCCGACACGCTCAAGAACCTCGACCACTACAAGCAGCTCGAGCGCCGGCTGTACTTCCAGGGCGGCGCGCCGAGCGCCGCCGAGCGCGACGAGATCTTCCGCCAGGGAAAGGCGGTCGTGGTCATCACCAACTCGATCCACGCCACCGAGATCGGCGCCTCGCAGATGGTCGTCGAGCTGGT
>Ga0070684_100004145_pt1 | contig 10976 bp, 10 predicted proteins | sample KBSC723LmetaG_FD_65653 | JGI IMG/M metagenome (GOLD analysis project Ga0070684, IMG submission 65653) | Corn rhizosphere microbial communities from Kellogg Biological Station, Michigan, USA - KBS C7.2-3L metaG | ecosystem: Host-associated > Plants > Roots > Rhizosphere ...
CGCGTCGACCATCAAGCCGGGTGACCACGGCACCACGTTCGGCGGCGGGCCGTTCGTCGCATCCATCGCGAACTATGTCGTCAGTCGGTTGTCCGATCCCGCGCTCCTGCAGGCCGTCGCCTCGAATGGAGAATGGCTTGGGAAGCAACTGAGCGAGATCGCGCATCGCACCGGTCGCATTCGCGCGGTGCGGGGAGTGGGTTATATGTGGGGGATCGATGTGATGGGCACCGCGGCGCACGTCGTCGCCGAAGCGCTCTCGGCGGGCCTTCTGACGTGTACGGCCGGCGACTATACCGTGCGTCTGCTCCCTCCGCTCGTGGCGACGCGCGACGAGTTGGCGATCGGTCTCCAGATTCTCGAAGAGATTCTCTGATGACGGCGGACATCGTCATCCGGCGAGCGCGTGCAGAAGACGCCGAGGCGGTGTCGCGGTTGATCGCGGTTTTTGCCGACGAGGCGTTGATGCTTCGACGAACGCCGGAGATGGTCGAGCTGGCGATCGACGACTACGTCGTCGGCGTAACGCGCCGCGGTGATATCGTCGCGTGCGGTGCGCTGAAAGAGTATTCGCCATCAGTCGCCGAGGTCGCGGCGATCGCGGTGTCGCGCGACGTGCACGGCTGCGGCGTCGGCCGAGCGATCGTGGATGCCGTCGAAGCGCTGGCGCTGAAGCGCGGCATCTACGACGTATTCGCGCTCACGCTGCAGCCGGCGTTCTTCTCAGCGATCGGATATCAGCGCGTCGACCGTGCACGGTATCCGGAAAAGATTCGTCGCGACTGCCTGTCCTGCGTCCGTCGCTTTGCCTGCAATGAGATCTGCTTCGCGAAGAACCTTCGTCTCGAGGCTCGCGCGGCTGCGTAGCTCACCGCCTCCAGAGACATCAGCTGTCATCGACAGGCGATAGATTCCCGGTATGAATCGTCCGAGTCGTCGTACTGGGCTCAAGGGGCTGCGACAGGCCCTCGACGAGGTGCGCTTCGGCTCGCAGCGCACGCTCAACCTTCGCGAATCGTTGCCGACGCCCGAAGACGCGGCAACGCGTGCCGAGGCGTGGCTTCGCCAACAACAAGTCGATCGCGCCGAAGAGGTATTGATCATCACCGGACGCGGGAATCACAGCGAGGGTGGTGTGTCGGTCGTTCGAGAAGCCGTCATTCGCCTGCTGCATGTTCTCAAGCGCCGGGGCGTGGTCACGGGCCACGAAGAACACACACCGGGCTCGTTGGTCGTAACGCTCGCGCCCCTCTCCGCCCTCTGGGAATCGCCGCGGCGAAACCGAGGCCGGGGCATCGCGCCGCCGCCGAAAACGCCGCCATCGCTCGAGGACCTCGACGACGAAACACGCGTCATGCTGCGCAATCTCGCCGAGCGTGCACTGGAAGGCCTTGGCCTCAAGGATACGGCAGCGTTTCTTCAAGGTGAAATGCTGCGGCAATTCGGCGCGATCGCGGCCACCGTCGGCGATGCCCCGGGGCGCGAGCTTCGACTTCGCACGGCGATTCGCGCGGCACTCGATCAGCACGAATGAGAACTCCCACCGCGTTCGCCATTTCTTGATTCACCCACCTCAAACGGAACATCACGTGCGAATTCGTATCGTTCTTGCGCTCCTCGCCGGTGCGGGCGTGTCGGCCGGCGCGCAGCAGACAATGGTCGGGTATACAACGGCGAGCGCCGCGCGCGAGCGTGATGTCGAGGCAAGCGCGATCAAGCGGCCGTCGCCCACGAGCGCCTCAGCGCACTCGAAAGCGCTGTCACGTGAGACGCACGTTGCGGGAACGCCGGCTCAGGCGCGGACGCGAGACTACGTCATCGATCAGATGAAGAAGTGGGGGCTCGAGACAGAAGTCCGCAGCTACGACATCTGGATGCCGCAGCCGACGTCGGTGCGCGTCGCTCGCGTTTCGCCGCAACCGAAGGAGCTTTCGCTCGCCGAGCCGGCCGTCGCGGATGATCCTACGTCGAAGCTCGCGCAATATCCGACGGTGAACGGATACAGCGGACAGGGCGATGTATCCGCCGATGTCGTGTACGTGAACTACGGACTGATCGAAGACTACGCACAGCTCGATTCGCTCGGCGTTTCAGTGAAAGGCAAGATCGCGATCGCTCGATACGGCCGCTCGTTTCGCGGCATCAAGGCGCGTGAGGCGGAAAAACACGGTGCAGTCGCACTGTTGATCTACAGCGATCCGCAAGACGACGGCTTCGTGGTGGGCGATGTCTATCCCGACGGACCGATGCGCAACAGTGCGGGCGTTCAGCGGGGAAGCATTCTGAATGTGGATGGCGATCCGTCGACTCCGGGGTATGGGAGCAAACCGGGTGCTCCGCGTTTGACTCCTCAGCAAATGGAGATTTCCCACATCCCAGTCGTACCGATCGGATACGGGAACGCCGGCGAGCTTCTCAAGTACGTACGCGGCGCAAATGTGCCGAGGGGATGGCAGGGTGGCTTGCCGTTTCGTTATCACGTGGGCCCCGGGCCAGTTCGTGCGCGTGTGTCGGTAGCGGATGATCGATCGACCAAACCGCTCAAGCCGATCTACGACACGTTCGGGATCGTTCGCGGCACGGAGTTCCCCGACGAAATCGTGATCGTCGGCGGACATCGCGACGGTTGGGGGCCGGGCGCTGCTGACAACGTCAGTGGAACCGTGAGTGTGCTCGAAGCAGCGCGCGCGGTCGCCGAAGAAGTGAAGGCCGGCGTGCGGCCCAAGCGAACCATCATCTTCGCGACGTGGGACGCGGAGGAGTGGGGTCTGATCGGCTCGACAGAATTCGTCGAAGACGATTCGCTCCGTCTGGCCCGCAACGCTATCGCCTATTTCAATCAAGACGTCGCGGCGCAAGGACCGCGATTCGGCGGCGGCGGCTCACCCTCGCTGCGTCCAATGTTGCGCGATATCGCGCGGCTCGTTCCTGATCCCAACGGCAAGGGAAGCGTCTACAGCGAGTGGCGCCGAGCGACCGCCGTCGCCGACACCGCCGAGCCGGCGATGGGCGATCCCGGCGGCGGATCGGACTTCGCCGGCTTCTATAATCACCTGGGCATCCCGATCGCCGAATGGGGATTTGGTGGGCAAGGAGGCGTGTATCACTCTCAGTACGACAGCTACGCGTGGATGACGAAATTCGGGGACCCCGGTTTTCATTATCACGCAGCGGCGGCGCGCGTGGGCACGGCAATGCTCCTCCGCATGGCGAATGCGGATGTTCTACCGTTTGACTACGTGGAGTACGCGCGGACGATGCGCCCGTACCTCGATCAAATCGATCGCGCGGTCAGCGGACGCCATTGGAATGCTCCGACGACCGCGCTCCGCGCAGCGATCGATCGGCTTCAGCAAGAAGGCGCGGCGTTCAACGCGGCGCGTGACTCTGTCCTCGCGGGCTCACCGCCGAAGTCGGCGCTGGAGCGAACCAATCAATCACTGATGCAAGTCGAGCGCGCGCTCACGCGCCCAAGTGGACTGCGAACACGCCCGTGGTTCCGCAACCTCATCTACGTCGCCGACGAGAACAACGGGTACGCGAACATGGCGTTGCCGTCGGTCAACGAGGCGATTCGCTCGGCGGACGAAACGCTGACTCGGAATGAGATTCAGGATTTGGCGGCGCACTTCGATCGAGCCGCGCAGGCACTGACACAGGCGCGCACCGCGCTCCACGGCACGTAGCCCGCTAAGGAGTCGCGGTTTGCGTAGCGGCGGGCGGCCGATTCAGCGACCGCCCGGCGACGATGGCGATCGCCGAACTGGCAACGATCGTCACAGCGACGGCCACGAGAATGAGCACGACGTAGTGCAGCGGAATGTTCTGGAATGGGTGGTCGTACGACTCTTGCCCCGGGGTGACGCCCGGGTCGGCAACATCGACCGGATCGGCCGGCATCTCGAAAGGGATCTCGAGCTCGATTCGCGATGACGGGACCTCGACGGCCTTGGGCTGGACCGTCGGAAGCTGAGGAATCGAAGAACGTGCGGTTTCGATTGCCGCGGCGCGCGCGGTTTCGGTCGCCGCAGGACGTACGGTCGGCGTTGCGCGCGGAGACGGGCGACGGCGCGCAACGTAGGCCCGCGGCAGCGATTTTCCTTCGGGATCGCGGGCGACTGGGACGGGCCCGACGACCGGACGCACTGGCGGCGCGGGCATGCCGGGATTGCTCACCCGCGCTTGCCGCGGATCTGCCACCGGAGCGAATCCGCGCACGGGACTGATACGATGGCCCAGAGACGACGCGTCGAGACCACGTTGCGACCCATTCGACGCAGACCGCGGCGGACCGGGTGGAACAGCAACAACGTCGATTGGCGCTCGGGGTGCCGCGGGAACCGCGAGATCGAGCTCGATCGGCGCCTGCTCGTCGACAATGGGAATCGTGGCGCGAGGCGGCTCGAGGGCGACCACTTGCGCGCGCGCGTGTCTTGCCGGGCTGCCCGCGGTTGCGCCGCTGCATACACAGCCGAGGCGCGGTGAGGCGTCGATGAGAATATTCTTACCGCTGAGCAAATACTGCGCGATCTCCGCGGCGAACTCGTCGCCATCGACCTCCACGAGCGTCCGCGATCCCGACTCGGCCCAGAGCACCTCGGCCGCTGGAACGCCTCCGGGCTGCGATCGAAATCGGCGCCGGTCGGGCGGGATCACCGATTCGAAGATTCGGGGTTGATCCTCGAGCACGATATCGCGTTCAGCGAGCATCGCGATGAGGGCATCAGGAGTCATTCGAATATCGATGCTGTCGTCGATCGAGCCGGGGCAACCGCCAACGTAGGTGATTCTCGTGCGCGTCGGCTGCGAGAGTTTGCGGATGTAGCGCGCGACCGCGACGGGTGGCGGAACGAGCGCGAGCATCATTGGTCTCAGATCACCGCCGACCGTGAGCAATCGGTGCGCGACGATCGGACAGCTGCATTGAATGACCGGTCCGTTTCCATACGCGGGCAGGCGGCGCAGCACCGCCGCGGCGAGAAGCTCGTCACCCCAACTCGCCGGCACGACATTGGCGAATCCAGCACGCAGACACGCATGTGCAAGCTGCACCGGCGTCGCGGGATTGGCGGCAAGGATCGCGTCCGTACCGAGAACAACGATCGGTACGGTCTCAGGAGCTGCCTGCTGAGTCGACGTCGGAGCCGCCACTGCGAGAGTCATGAAGGCGAATACAGAGACAAATCTGTCACATCGGAGCGAACACTGCCATTGGGCGAACGGAGACCAAAACCATCAACTGAGGCTCGGAAAAGAGAACTGTCAAGAGCGGCCCAGACATTGCAACCCGACAAAGTCGTTGCGGGATGTGAGGATAGCTGTGGAGGAGTCCAATACTGGGGTCGCAAGGCTCAGTGAAGCCGAGCGAGAAGCGCTGACAGCGTACGCGGCTCGCGCGACATGGCCCGCTGCCTTCGCAATTTATCAACGGGGCGCGGCTGCGGATGGGCTGTTCGTGGTCATTCGTGGGCGCATCGTGCTTCGGAGTCGGGTTCGGGCAGGGCGAGGCTTCGTGCCCTGGATTGCCACGCCCGGAGAAACATTCGGATCCGAAGGCTTGTCGCAAAACGCGCGCTACGCCACCGACGCACGCGCGGATGAGGAGAGCGACACGCTCTTCCTCAGCTCAGCGCGTTTCCGGGCATTCGTGCGCGAGCAACCGCAGCACTCGCTGTCGCTGATCACGCAATTGATGGCTGAACGAGCCTCCCTGCTCGATAAGCTTCGGGAGCTCACGACGCTGAGCGTGGAGCAGCGACTGGTCTCGACCCTGATCCGCATGTCGTTCAACAACACGTTCACGCGGGAAGACGGCCGTATTGTGCTGTGCTCTTCGCGATATCGCTTGTTGTGCGAGCTCGTTGGAGCGACTCGGGAGTCCGTGTCTCTGGTGCTGGGAAGACTGACTGGCGAAGGGCTCGTTGAACGGAAGGGAACGACGCTGATCATCGCGCCGCCCAATCAGCTCACTGAGCGGCTGGACCGAACGGTCATTGACAACGAATTGCCTTTCCCAGGGATGAGCGAGCCGGAGCAAGCACTCCAATAGGCAGGCTGCGGCTCCGCGGGTTCTCGAGGTTCGTGTGCGCCCGGGCGGTTACCGGGCGCATATATTTTGCCCGCCCCTTCCCGAGCCGACGAACAGATGTGGTTCTCCACGCCATCGAACGCGCCGTTGTGCACGACGCGACGCGAGCCGCCCCCGCGTTTCTTTGCTCCACGCCGCCGTCCGGACGTGGCGTTTGCGGCCCGGCCCGGCTCCCCTCAGGCTAAGTATACTCATTACAGTAGTCGTACGTGATGCTGTTCGGCGCCTTCCTGCTTGCTGCGGGACTTGGCCTCTGGTGGCGATCACGTTATCTCCGAGCCGTCGTGCAGACCGACCTGCGACGAAGACCGATCGGAGCTGATGGCGTCATTACCGGCGCTGAAGGATTTGTCTACGCGCGGCCGGGCGCGCCGGCCGTGCTGCTCTTGCACGGAGCCGGGGACACACCGCAAACGCTCCGATACCTCGCCGCCGCTCTGCACGAGCACGGCTTCCATGTGTCGGCGCCACTGCTTCCCGGGCATGGTCGACGCATTGCGGATTTTGCGCGCGTCCGGGCGAATGATCTGATCGGCGCCGCCAAGGAGAACTATCGCGAACTGCAGCGCGCGCATTCGTGGGTCGGCGTCATCGGCTTGTCGATGGGGGGCGCGCTCGCGGTGCAGATCGCGGCGGAGCATCCCGAGCTGCCCGCGCTCGGGCTCGCGGCGCCGTATCTCGCGATGCCGGCCGGCATCGAACGAGCGGCTCGCTTTGCGCGGCTTTGGGGACCGCTCGTTCCCGTGCTGCGATCGGCGAATGGGTTATCGGTGCTCGATCCGATCGAGCGCGAACGGAGTTTGGCGTATGGCGTATTCACGCCCGGCGCGCTGCGCGCGCTGCAGGTCACGCTGCGTCGCGCGATCGAGGCATTGCCGCGAGTGACGGCGCCGACGCTGATGATTCAATCGCGCGAGGACAATCGCATCAGCGTTGCCGACGCTGAACGAGCGTTCGGCCGGCTTGGATCACGCGAGAAGCGCCTGCAATGGATCACAGGCGCCGCTCATGTGATTACCGTCGATTACGGACGCGAGATCGTGATCTCGTCGCTCGTGTCGTGGATGGGCGCGCGCGCGTTCAGCCGGTGACGCGATCCATCATCGACTCGCCGAACTCTTTGACCGTCTCAAATCCCTCGGTCACGGCAGTCGATGCTTGCTGAGCGACTTCCTTTGCGACGCGTGTAACGCGTGCGATCGGCGAGCGCCGCGGGGCTTGCTTGGCGCCGCTCTTAGCGCTGCTCTTCTTGGCGGCGGGACGTTTTGCCGCGCTCTTCTTGATCGCCGGGCGCTTCGCCGACGACTTCTTCACGGCCGGGCGCTTGGCGGGGCGTGCCTTCTTTCCAGAACGCTTGGCTGATGCGGCGCGACCTCCGCCTCGCTTCGATGCGCTTCGCTTGCTCGCCGCTTTACTCCCGGACTTCCTGCGAGACTTCTTGGCTCGTGCCGCCATGACGCTTCTCCTCGGAGTCGGTGATGATGGTCAACGCGTGAGAATAGCAGGAACTGAACGCATCGGTAAGTCCGGTCAACACGTGTCGAGCGAGAAGAATCGTGCGGCTCACGGTCCGTCGCGTCGTTTCACGGCCACGCGCGCTTCTTGGAATACGGACGTCCGAAGACGTCGGTCAATGCCGCTGTTGCATCTTCCATTCGCACGACGGCGTCGAGACGGTCCCCGGTTGGTATGAGCTTGGTGTACTCACGGTACCGCGAATACCCGTGGCAAAAGCAAAACGGCCCACGCCGAGTCAGGTCGCCCAGCCAGATGTCGGGAAGCCCGATCCACGTGAACGCGTAGAAGAGATTGAGTTTCTTGAACCGCGGCAGATCGCTTTCGATTGTCTTGTGAGGAAGGGATCCGTGCTTCCCCCACTGCACGTCGATCCCGACTTGACCGTTGTGGCGCCAATCGGAGTGCAACAACGTGCCGTGCCAGAAGGTCCAAAGGTCGGTCGGCGCATGCGTCGAATCGTATCCGACCCACATCACCTCTTCATCGGTGGGGACCGTGAAGGGGATCCACGAGCCATGGACGTCGTCCTTCCACAGGAGGTGATACGCGATGATCCGTTTGGTCGGATGAAGGACGGCCACAATTCGCTCCAAGGGGAACCATTCGTCCCGTTGGACGTATAGAAGGGGTGCCAGTGTCCGTGCGAGCGCGGTTCCGCTATCCGCCGGGTCCAGCGCTCCTGGGACGATGACTGGACGGGGCGGAATGTGGGCGTGTGGACCGCAAGCCGAAAGGATAAAAGCGAGCCCTGCCGCAGCGTGCACGCGGCGTGACAAAATGATAGCTTTGATAGTCTTAGAGAATTAGAAGGTTAGCTGCATTAGGCGGACCGGCGCCGTCGTTATCCGGGGCTGTTTGCTGTTGAGGAGGGGCATATGCGCAAGCCACGCCCGGTTACGTATAACCCAGCGCAGGCACTGAATCTGATCGCCAACGACCGAAGTGGATCGCCACTCTCGTGTCCTTCGTGTTCCGGACCCATCGACCGGACACCGACAGACGTCCCGGCACCCCCGCGCTCGCACGTGACGCTTCGGTGTCGCGAGTGCGGCCGAATTGCCCGCTACATCGCCGGCGCGGCGTAGACCCGACCAGAAATCCCGTGTGCTACCCTTCCGCGAACGGCAGTGAACGCCGTCGCGGTCTGCGTAGCTTGCACAAAACTTGCCTCCACCCGCCTTCAAGCGACCTGGCCGATCTTGGCGGGCCGCGAGGCGATGGAGGGATCACGATTGCCGGTTGCGCGCGAGCGCCGCGGGCGCGGGATCACGGATCACCGATTCTTGGCAGAGGTACGTGCAATGGCTCGACTTACCGGCACCGTGAAGTGGTTCAACGACGCGAAAGGCTACGGGTTCATCTCTCACGAGGGAGGGCCTGATGTCTTCGTGCACTTCAGCGCCATTCAAGGGAACGGCTTCAAATCCCTAGCCGAGGGCGATCGCGTCGAGTTCGAGATCGTTCAAGGCCAAAAAGGTCCGCAAGCAGCCGACGTCACCAAGGCGTCGTGATACCGCGCGAACGGTCGAAGCAAAACGCCCCGGCAATCACCGGGGCGTTTGCTTTCACGTAAGATTCGAGATGCGCCTGCCGGAACCGATGTACGCGACCGTCGGTGCCACGGTGCCCCGCGGGCAGGATTGGGCCTTCGAGCAGAAGTACGACGGCATGCGCGTGATTGCGCTCGGCGCCCCGCGCGCGGTTCGTCTCGTGACGCGCAACGGTCGCGATAAGGCGGAACAATTTCCGGAAATCGTCGACGCGCTCGAAGCCTTGGGCCGCCGGCTTCGAACTTCCGTGATCCTCGACGGCGAGATCGTGGCGATGCAGCGAGGACACCCGGCGCCATTCCAGGCGTTGCAATCGCGGATGCAGCTGAAGGACCCTTTACAGATCAGTGCAAAGAGCACAGCAGCACCCGCTTCGCTCGTCGTGTTCGACATCCTTCAAGACGGTCGAGTCAAACTCATGCGCCGACCGTGGCGCGATCGCCGCGAGCGCTTGGAGCACCGCCTGGCCGAGAACACTGATCAAAGAATCCTCATCAGCCAGAGCTCGTCCGACGGGCCGCGCATGATCGCGCGCGCACGACGAGGCGGATGGGAAGGCGTGATCGCGAAACAGGTCGATGCGGCGTATGTCCCCGGCGCACGTTCGACGTCCTGGCTCAAGTTGAAATTGCAGCATCGTGCCGAATTCGTGGTCGGGGGTTTTACCGAGCCACGAGGATCGCGGCCGCACCTCGGCGCTCTACTCCTCGGGTATTTCGACGCGGAGGGACGACTCTGCTACGCCGGACACATGGGAGGCGGGTTCAACGCTACCTCGCTGCGGACCATGCTCACACGGCTCAAGCCGATTGAGCGTCGCACGTCGCCGTTCGCCGAGACGATCAGCACCAACGAGGCCGCGCACTGGGTGAAGCCGACAGTCGTCGTCGAGGTGAAGTTCGCCGAATGGACCGCGGACGGAAAGTTGCGTCAGCCAATTTTCCTTGGCGTCCGCGACGATAAAGATGCGCGCGACGTCCACAAAGAGCGCGAAAGCATTCAGGAATGGGCGGGGGAGGCGGCCATGCCAGCGGCGACTCGAGAATCACACACCGGCAGAGGGAAGGCGCGCAACAATCAAGCGCGGAGCGTCGTTTCGCGATCTGCCGGCTTTGCCCGGTTTCGCAGAAGTGGCAACGCCATCGTGGACCGCCTGAATGAGATCGAAGCGGACGGAGGCAACGGGGTGGTCGACTTCGGGCGAGGCAGGAAACTGGAAGTGTCTAGCTTGCATAAGCTCTTCTTTCCGGAGTCCGGCGTCACGAAAGGCGATCTCATGCGATACTACGCCCTCGTGGCACCCGTGCTACTTCCCATCATCAAGGATCGGCCACTTATTCTGCGTCGATATCCGAACGGGATTGACGGTTCGTCTTTTTTCCAGCAGAACGCGGGCGACAATGTACCGGACGGCATTCGCACCGCACGCGTCAAGACGCATCAGGCCAGCAGCGCTGCGCGAATCATTGGCGGCGATCTGCCGACTCTACTCTACATCGTGCAGATCGGCACGATCGCGGTGCACACTTGGCAATCGCGAGTTCAGCTGCCGCGGTTTGCGGATACCGCGACAATCGACCTCGATCCCGGCGACAACGTTACATTCAGCGCCGTCGTCGAGCTCGCACGGGATATCAAATCGCAGATGGATACCTTGCAGCTGCATGGGGCCGTCAAGACGTCGGGATCGAGCGGAATCCATATCGCACTTCCGCTTCCAACACGTACGACGTTCGACGACGCGGCCCGGTTGGCGCGAGTCGTTGCCCAACGGGTCGTTGAGGCCCGCCCTCGACTGGCGACAATCGAACGCAGCGTTG
>Ga0070684_100004146_pt1 | contig 10976 bp, 10 predicted proteins | sample KBSC723LmetaG_FD_65653 | JGI IMG/M metagenome (GOLD analysis project Ga0070684, IMG submission 65653) | Corn rhizosphere microbial communities from Kellogg Biological Station, Michigan, USA - KBS C7.2-3L metaG | ecosystem: Host-associated > Plants > Roots > Rhizosphere ...
CCGTGGCGCCGAACATGAACGTGCACGCCAGCGCAGTGGCTATGGCCGGGGTGCCGCGCGCCGTGCTGGTGCGCTGCAGAAAGCCCGGAACCAGGCCCTCCCTCGCCATGCGCAGCAACACGCGCGCCGCCGCCGTGGCGCAGGCCAGCGCGCATGAAAACATGCTGATCATCGCGCCCACTTCCATTCCGACGCCAAGCGCAGGCACGCCGGCACGCTGCGCCAGCAGGTGCACCGGGCTCGATGTCTCGCTCAGGCTCGACGGCACTCCCCTGAAGCCCAGCACTTCGGTGTAGGAACACAGCATGAAAAATGCGCCTGACAGCATGGCGCACTGCAACACCGCGCGAGGAATGGTACGAAGCGGCTGTCTTGCTTCCACCCCCAGCGTCGTGGCGCTTTCAAATCCCACAAAGGTGAAGATGGCGAGCACCAGCGCAGGTCCCACGGATCCCGCATGCAGCCCTCTCAGCCGGAATTGATCCAGGTCGATGTACGCGGGGGATCGAACCAGCAGCAGGGCGAGCACTGCCGCCATAAGCAGCAGAGATGCGAATTCGATCCACAACATGATGCCGGCGGAGAGCTTGATATCGCGATACGCAATGTAGCCGGCGCCGGCACAGATCACTGCAAGAACCGGAATGACCGCAGGCGAAACATGCAGCCAGTTCTGAACCAGCACCACGCAGTAATACATCGCGCCGCCTGCCACCGAAGCCCCTGCGGCCACATAGGCCATCAGCAGGCCCCAGCCTGCCATCGCTCCGCAGACCGGCGGAAGCGAATCGGCGGCATAACTGTAAAGAGATCCGGGCGAGGCCGATGCGCGCGCGAACCGGCTCACGCACCAGGCCACCAGCAATACGGCGCCGGTTGCCAGCAGGTAGACAAGCCATGTACCGTTCCCCGCCAGAGCAAACACCAGCGGGATCGTCAGTGCTGAACCTGTGCACGGTGAAGTGGCAGAAACTGACTGGGCGAGTGTTTCCAGCGGCCCCAGCGCGTCCGCGCGCAGGCCATATGTTGCGGGCCGTCCGTCCTCGCTTCTCATTGCGGCGTTCGCCAATTCTGGACCTCTGCGGGGAATAACAGCCTCTACAAAATCGAAGAACTATCAATCGTGGCGGGGAAGAGCGCGATGCAACCATCCTGACCGACCGCACCGCGCTTGGCAAGCAAATCCGCACACCCCCCGCCTTTCCGGCCACTCCCGGCAGGATGGCCTTTCCCGCCGGCAAGCGCTTAGGATGTTCAGGGGTGCTGATGAACAATCTCTTCTATCGCGAATTGCGAATCGTGACGCTTTTTTGCGCCGCGGCAGCGGCTAGCTTCACCCTGGCGCTCTCTGCCGGCGCGCAAGCGCCGCAAATCGCCTTCACCTGGGATGACCTGCCCACGCACGGCCCACTGCCGCCCGGCGAAACCCGCGTCGATATCGGCCGCACGATCATCAAGGCGATGAGCGATGCGCACCTGCCGCCGGTGTATGGCTTCGTGAACGGAGCCGGCGTGGAGCGGGAGCCTGCCTCCGCACCCATGCTGAAGGAATGGCGCGATGCCGGCCTGCAGCTCGGCAATCACACCTGGTCGCACATGAACCTCAATACCGCCTCGTCAGCCGACTGGGAAGCGGACCTGCTGAAGAACGAACCCATCCTCCAAAACTACGCGGCAGGCGCGGACTGGCACTGGCTGCGTTATCCATTCCTTGCCGAAGGCAACACGCCCGAAAAGCGGATTGAGACCCGAAAATTTCTGGCCGCGCATGGCTACAGGATCGCTGCTGTCACGATGAGCTTCGGCGACTACATGTGGAACGAGCCGTATGCGCGCTGCATTGCGAAGAACGACACGGCAGCGATTGCGCAACTTGAATCAAGTTATCTTGAAGCTGCTTCGTCTGACGCCGACTTCCGCCGCGCGATGGCGAAGGACCTATTCGGCCACGACATTCCTTACGTGCTGCTGATGCACGTGGGCGCCTTCGATGCACGCATGCTGCCGCGCCTGCTCAAGCTGTATTCCGGCAAGGGCTTCACCTTCGTCACGCTTGAGGATGCGGAGAAGGACCCTTTCTACAAGAGCTCGCTCGATCCGTCGCTCCCCGATCAGCCCGACAGCCTGGAAGGAGCCTTGCAGGCGAAAGGCATGGCGCTTCCGCCGCGTCCGAAGTTGCCAATGGACCTGAACCGCATCTGCCGCTGAGACTCCCCATGCGAACTGTTGCGCTGCTGCTCGCTCTCTTGCAACTTGCAGCCCTGCCGCATCCCGCACCGCGCGTGACGGTTGCGCAACTGGAAGCATTCCTCACTTCCAGGCGCACAGCGAAAGAGTCGGATTCGCAAGTAGCCGAAGCGTTGATGCGCGTGGAGCTCTCGGAAGAACTGACTCCCGCAACCCTTTCGCGAATGGGAGAGGAGCTGCGCCTGGGACCCAAGGCCGCTGAACAAATCAAATTGCTCGCGGCAGAATCCGCGCTTGAGGCGCCACCCTCAGCGGAGTGGATCGGCGCTCCTGCCCCGGATGACGCCACGCAGCAACGCATTCTGTCTCAGGCGCGGTCCTATGCGGATACGGCTCTCCGCCATCTTCCCGATTTCCTCGCCTTCCGCACCACCACCGGCTATGACAACGCACCGCAGCGCGTGGATGGTAACAGCTCCCACTTCGTGGTGCGCATGCATTTCGCGCGCCAGCACCGTCGGAATGTGACTTATCGCAACGGCGCCGAAGTGAATGAAGCAGCGCAATCGGCCGGACGAGGCGCCTACGAGCCAGACGAAGGTTTCAGCACGCGCGGCGAATTCGGGCCCACACTCAACATGGTTCTCAGTGGCTCGTTGAAGGGAACCATCATCTGGAGCCGCTGGCAACGGGCCGCTTCAGGCGCTCGCGTTGCCGTATTTCGCTACTCCGTTCCACGCGCGACTTCGGAATACCTGGTTGACCTCTGCTGCTTTCAAAGAGACCTGGAAGATTCCACTGGCGTTCCGTTCCGGGATAAGCCGGCATATCATGGCGAAATTTTCGTCCGCCCTGATTCCGGCATCGTGGAACGAGTGACGGTCCAGGCGGAACTTCCCGACGGCGCTCCCGTGCGAAAATGCGCCATCGCTGTCGAATACGGAGAAGTGAAGATCGACGGAAGACCCTATGTGTGCCCGGTTCGAGGAGTGGCTGTTCTGGTCTTTTCCAGTCCGTTCATGGAGACGATCGACGGCGCCGGTCTTGAAAAGCACATCAACCTGGTGCAGTTCGATCGATTCCACAAGTTCGGCTCTACTGCGCGCATGGTCAACAGCGATTAACCTGCTTAAAGCAGGAAAGGCGCCGGCATGTGCCGAAGCCCCCCGAGCAGCCCATAAATCCCGGCCGCGCTCAATCCATTGGATCGTCATCATCGCGTTCATTGTGGTCGCGATGATCGTACTTCTCGATGCTCTGATTCAGATGATCGGGATCCACTGCGATCTGGACGACGTTCAAATCGTGCCCATCCGCATCGAGAACGAACATTCCCATCCGGCTTCCTTCAGGACGCACGAAGATGAGCGTCTGCTGCTGGCCGTTGCGCTTGGTCTCCCGCACCATGCGCTGCCACTCCGGGCCGAGTTCCTGCTCGACGGTTCGATTGAGCTCTTCGCCGTCCATTGTGGCGTCGAAGTTCTCGAACTCGGCCAGGTGCAGACCGCTTACTCCGTTGCTGGTCGCCTCGCGCGCCACAAAGCTCACCAGGCCGAGAAACGGGATGCGCGTGGCATGCGTATGATATTTCGTCTCAATGGCGCGCACGACGCCGTCGAAGCCGCCGTGTCCACCCGACGCGAGCACGGCCACGGGGACCAGCAGCGCGATAAAACACACCACGAAGAATACGAAGCGCCTCATTCCGTGCCTCCCTTCTTACCCTTGGGGGTATGCTGCACGCCGCCCAGCGATCCCAGCGAGCCCAGTCCCCCGATACCGCGCAACTCGCCCAGATCCTCGGGCCGGATCGGTCCCAGGATGAGCACGATGGTCAACTCCTTGGGCTCGGCTGAGAGGATGAACATGCCCTGCGTCTCTCCGTTTACCACCTTCATCAGCACATCGGTGGTTTCGCCCGACTTGCGCTCGCGCTCCCGCACGACGGGCGACCACTCCGCCGTCTCGAAGTAAGCGCGCAATTGCTGCAACTGCTCCATCGAGTAGTCGCCTTCCTTGTCAAACGTGTACTCGCGCACGTAAATGCCCTTGAGCCCCTGGATCAGCTTCTTCGCCTGCGCCTCGTCGGCATCGCTGCCCTTCATGAATTTCGCCGCGAATTCGAGCATGTTCTTGCCCAGCGTCACCTCGGTTACGTCGTTCGCCTTGGCCGCAAGCTGCTTCTCCACTTCCGGCGCAAGCGGCAAACCCTCCTGCGCCCGCGCCGCGGCCGTCAGCATTCCCACCGCCATAGCCAAGGCGCCCAATCGAAATGCAATTCCTCGCCTGTTCATCGTTCCCCCTCTCTTGCCTGCCGATCGTGTTCGGCCAGCCGCGTCTGCACCTGGTTGAGCGCGTGGCCGGTAATGCGCAATGCCGTCAAGACCTGCTCCCGCGCCGCTTCGCCGTTGCGCTCTTCCTGCCGTCTATCCAACTCCCAGCGCACTCCGCCGCCGGCCATTGCCAGCAGCAGCAGCGCCGCCGTGGCCGTCGCCCATCCCCGGCCATACCCCGCTTTACCAAGCCATGCCCGCCATCCCCCGCGCGCAACATTCGCGTCTCTTTGGGCCATTAACCTGCGCTTGAGCCCGGGAGGCGCGGGCCGCCGCTCCAGCGCCTGCCGCAGTTCCCTCTCGAACTCCTCCATCTCCTCAGGCTCCACGGATAAACTCCTTCAACTGGCTCGTCGCCTTGGCCCGCAGCAGCTTCAATCCTCGCTGCAGATTGCTCTTGACCGTCGCTACCGGCGCGTCCTGCATGGCCGCGATCTCTTCCGGCATCATGTCCTCCTGGTAGCGAAGGATCAGTGCCGCGCGTTGCGCTTCCGGCAACGTGGTCAGCAGATATTCAAGCCGCGCGCCCAGCGGTGACGATTTCTCTTCACCCGTCACGCCATCCTGCTCGTTCAATGCCACCCACAGGTCCATGCCCCGCACCCGGCGCCGCCGCAGCGCATCCGTTGCCCGGCTCATCGCCACCCGGCGCAACCACCAGCGGGCATGATCTTCGCCCTTGATGGTTCGCAGATGCTTGTCGAACTCGAGAAACGTGTCCTGAGCAATCTCTTCGGCCAATCCCCGGTCTCCGGTCATACGCAATGCCAGCGAATACACCATCGCCTGATGCTCGTCCACTAGCCGCTCGAAATCCGGTTGCCAATCCTGGGCCATGGGCTTCGCTTCTACTCTCTAATCCGCACCGGAGGGTGCCTGGGGATGCAGAGAAGTACGCTCGGCGGAGAAAAAAGTTCGCGGGGTGCGGCCGGTCTCAAGACGTCGTCTCGCACTTCGCCCCGCCGCCGTGCCCGTACAGGCACTTCGCGCGCAAAACGAAAGCGGTGTCTCAGCCAAAGCCGAAACACCGCCTGCGATCTACTGCCTGATGCCTGACGCCTGCTTTTTAGAACGTGGTCGACACCGTCATGCGGAACGTCTTCCTCGGTTCGCGGAACAGGTTTTGCGCCCCGAAGCCCTGCTGGGCTTCCCCGTAAGTGAAGTCTCCGGCGCCTCCAGGCGGGAACAAGTCACGCGTAATCAACTGCTCCGAGCAGCTAAGGTTCTTGCCGTTCGAGAGCCCCTGGTTGCAGAACGGCCGCTCATAGAGCCGCAGCGGGTTATATGCGAAGTACACGCGGACCGGCGCGTTGATGATGGGTGCTATCACCGAGATTTCGGCGCCCACTGACATGCGGGGCACGAAGTTGGTTCCCGCAACCGGGTGAATATTTTTCTGGAAGCCCACCTTCGAGCCGGGAATACCGCCCTGGCACGAGCCGTTGTTGTACACCGGGCATCCGTAGAGCGGCGCGGTCAGTGAAGCGAATCCTTCAGGGCTCTGCTTGAGCTGGCCCTTGTTCAGTACTGAATCGATACCGAAATCATCGAACAGCGAGAACGTAACGGGCCCGCCCAACGGTATGCGGTACTCCGTGTTGGTGGTCAGTTGCGTATCGCCGCCGATGGACGCAATGCCGTACACCGGGATGGGCACCTGGATGCACTGATTCAACTGCGGATTGTTCGGGTCACGGGGCACGCAGCTTCCATCCGGATTGGTCAACTGCACCGTGACCCGGCTCGGCACATAGCCATACGGCGTGGCGCCGCGCACATCGAACCCGCGCAGTTCACTTTCACCACCGGCATAGAAGCGGTTGTTGGGCGGAGCCACATCGCCGCCGAAGCCCTGAACATACCCCAGCTGCGCGCGGAAGCCGAGCACGTTCCTGCCCGTCTCGCTCATCTTCAGATAGTGCATCGAGTGGTAGCTCTTGTACGCCACGAAGGGCGCAAAGTAACGCAGGTTGCCGCCGATGCCCGAGAACTGGAACACTGCCGAAATCTCCTTGCCCGACCGTGGACGCAGAGGGTTGTTAACGGTGTTGTACATGTAGCTGAAGGACGCCGAGCTGTTGATGATCCCCTGCAGCGCGTTCGACCCCTGAATCCCAGACCGGAAGCTGATGGTCTGGAAAAATGTTTGCGAGGCCGTCGAGAACGCCGTGATCGACGACTTTGTCAGCGAATACGTAAAGCCCAGGCGTTGGAACGAGTGCTTGCGCAGCGGATAGCTGATGCTGAAATTCAACCCTGTCGAGGCCTGGTTGTAGTTCTGCGTCAGCGACTGCTGAGCCGCCGTCAGGTTCACCGACTGTCCTGAGGTCGCCTGGTAATTCTTGGCCGCATTGAAATCCTGCTTCTGATTGAAGATCTGGAAGCCCAGGTTCAGCGGGCGGTTGTGCAGGTAGGGCTGCTGGAATCCGAAGGTGAACTGCCGGCTCACGTTGCCAAGGTTTCCCTGAAGGCTGAGCGTCTCACCCAATCCCAGGAAGTTGTTGGTTTGGTAATTGACTCCCAGGAAGGCCCCGGAGAGCCCGCTCACGCCGCCATTCAGCCCGATCGAGTTCTTGCCCTTTTCCCTCACCTTGAGGAGCAGGTCGACCGTGCCGGCCTCCGCGTCCTGGTGCGCTTCCGTGTCCTGGTCAACTTTCAGCGGTTCAAAATACTCAAGCTGGTTCAGGCGCTGCAGGCTGTACTCCCACAATTGCGAGTTGTAGACCTGACCCTCTTCCAGCATCAACTCGCGGCGGATCACGCGGTCGCGGGTAATGGTGTTCCCCGAGAACTCGATGCGCGATACGTAGAACTGCTTGCCCTCGTCGATGTCCATGTTGAACGAGACGGTCTTCTTCTGCTCGTCGTACTTGGGAGTGGGTATTGCGCCGAAATTGATATAGCCCAGCGCGCCGTACGCCTTCTTCAGGTTTTCAATGCCCTTGGCCATTTCCGTCTGGCTGAACCAATCCCCATCCTTGATGGGAAACTGCGCGCGCATGGCTTTGGTGTTGTTGAAGGCCTTGTAACCGGTGAACGTGATGGTTCCCAGACGGTACCGTGCGCCCTCTTCAATGGGCATCAGGATATCGATGCGCTTGCCGGTGCGAGGGCGGAACGTCAACCAGTTCAGGCCGCCCTGGTCGCGGATCTGTGTTCTGGGCTCTTCGACTGCCGCGTTCGCGTAACCTTTGTCGCGATACGCCTGCCGCACGCGCTCGGAATCTTCTTCCAGCTTGGACGAATCGAATGTCCGCGGAAACAGGTTCTCAAAAATAATCGAATACGGGATGCCCACCGGCTTCAGGTTCTTCATCGCCCGCCGCAGCGTGCGCCCTCCGATGTGCTGGTTGCCCGTAAATTGAATCTGCCCCACCTTCACGGTCGGGCCTTCCTTGATATTGAAATTGATCTGCACGCTGGCCGGAGGAATCGTCTTCACTTCGGTCTTGATGGTCGCGAACTGGTGTCCGTGCTCGGCGAGCATCTCGCGCAGGACGGCCTCGGCGTGCTTCACCTTGGTGGGGTCGTACTGGCTTTCCACCGAGATCGCCACCTTCTCCTTCTTGAACCGGTCAAGCGCATCGGAAACCGAGAATGAGTTCAGCCCGTGGTAATTGATCTCGCGAATGGTGGGCTTCTCCGTCACATAAATATTGAGAATGATGCCCTTCTCCGTATCTTCGCGCTCGATGCGGATGTACTCGAAATATCCCGTGTTCCACAGCGAGTTGAAATCGCGCTCGACCGAAACCGGGTCGTACTGATCGCCCACATGCGTGAAAAGCCGTGCCAGCACGGTTTCTTTAGGAATGCGCCGGTTGCCGATCACCCGGATTTGCTCGATCGTCTGCGAGCCCTGCGCCAGCACCGCCATCGGGGGCAGCACTACAGGCGCCAGTAGCAGGACGCAGGCCGCGCGCAGCGCGAGCGCCAGCACGTGTGCGGGAAAAATGTGCCGCATCTTCACCGTGGGATAACCCTTCGGCGAGCGCACATCAAGCTGGTGCGGTCGATGGTTCAAGTTCACGGGAAGAATATGCACACCCTCATTGCGTGGAAAATCTGGTCCTGCCCTGCGGAAAGTTCGATTATATTGGACCGCAGCCGTCGCGCCCAAACCGGCCCCACCCGCTTTTCCCGTTCCGGTCCGCCTTTCAGACCGCACGCTGTCGCGCGGCCCCATCCACAGGCCCGAAAAAAGAAATGAAAGAACCCAGCACCCAGTCTAAAGTACGAGACCGGCATGCGGAGTGCGGCTTTGAACCCCCGCCCACTTTGTCTGTTGCACGCTGCTTTAGACGCAGCAAACCCGAACATGACATCCTCGATTGCAAGAGGTGCCCGTTGTGGCGCAAAACTCCGCCCTCTACCGCATCACCGCCGACCTGCTCGACGGCTCCGCCGTCTCCCTGTCCAGCTTCGCGGGAAAGGTGCTGCTGATCGTCAATACCGCCAGCCAATGCGGCTTCACACCGCAGTACACCGCGCTCGAAGATCTGTATCGCGACTACAGCAGTCGCGGCTTCGAGGTCCTCGCCTTCCCATCCAATCAGTTCGGCAATCAGGAACCCGGCTCGGCGCAGGAGATCGCGCAGTTCTGCCAGCGCAATTACGGCGTCAGCTTTCCCGTTTTCGCGAAGGTCGACGTCAACGGATCCGCTGCCCATCCGCTGTTCGAGCTCCTCACCCGCGCGCGCCGGGGAGTGCTTGGGACCCGCCGCATCAAGTGGAACTTCACAAAATTCCTGGTCGACCGCGAGGGCAACGTCGTGGCGCGCTTTGCTCCCTCCACCGAGCCTGCCAAGCTGCGCTCCTTCATCGACCTGCTCCTCAAACAGCCTGCGCAACCGTGACCCAGCCGTTGTGCGATGCCTGACTGCCCTCTGAAATCCGGCGCAGGCGCCGGAACGTCGCCCTCCTGCTCATCCATATCCGGGCGCCATCCTCGTGACCCGGAGGCGCCTTGAGATGGATGCGCGCTTCACCCGTCAAACCGGAACGCACTGATGGCCGCGCCCATGGGCTCATCGTGAAAGATACGCGTTCCCGGTGTGTCGCCTCCCGCACCCGCAGCCATCATCAGTGGCATCAGGTGCTCAGGGCGCGGATGGGCGAACGACGCGAACGGCGCGTTCTGCCAGGAGCGCAGATGCTCGTCCCGCTGCGCGGCTGGTAGTTCCACTGCGCGAGTGAGCCATTGGTCAAACGCCTGGGCAGGCTCGCGCGTTTCAGTACGCATGTAGGCGCGCAGGTTGTGGAAGCTCATTCCGCTGCCCACGATCAACACACCTTCGTCGCGCAACGGTGCGAGCGCGCGCCCGGCTTGAAGATGCAACTCGGGATCCATGCCGGCATCGAGCGACAGCGGCACTACCGGGATATCCGCGCCGGGGAACGCCACCTTCAGCGGTATAAAGATGCCGTGATCGTAGCCGCGAGTGCGGCTCAGCCCCGCAGGAAGCCCTTCCTTCCGGAGCATTGTGGTCACCCGCGCGGCCAGTTCAGGGTCTCCCGGAGCCGGCCAGGTTAACTGATAGGTGTGCGGAGGAAATCCGGAGTAGTCGAAAATCAGCTCCGGATTCGCGACTGCGCCGGCCGTGAAGCCAGCCTCCTCCCAATGGCCGCTTATCACGAGGAGCGCGCGCGGCCGACCCGGAAGACTGGCGGCAATCCCCTCGAGAAACTTGCGCGTGGCATTCCAAGTGTCGGCCGGGCCCCACGTCCAGTCCATGAAAAAGCATGGTCCGCCTCCGTGAGGGAGGAACAGGCTTGGCTGCCGGACCGATGAATTGCTCATGCAGGTACACTCGCGTCTTTACGTGGATGCAAGCCCCAGCTCAAAGGATCAGCGCCGGATCTCTGCTTGCCCGCCGCTCTCAGACCCGCTCAATGGGCTCTGCCATCACGTACACATACACCAGCAGCGCCACGCCGACCAGCCCCGGGATCAGCCCCACCAGATAAGCTCCGTGCGGCCCGTCGGCGATCGAGTACAACATGATGGTAAGGCCAATGCCAACACCCACATTCACCAGTCCACCGATTTTCAAGCCTTCCCGCGCTTTAATCGCCTTCAGGCGCTCCTCGCCGCGCAGCAGGTCCAGCGCCGCCTTGGCACCCTCGCCGGACGCCTCTGCCAGCCGCCGCAGTGTGTCCGCCCTGTAGAAGGCCTCGCGCTCCTTGCGCCGGCTGTCAATCCAGCTCACCAGCGGAATGAACACCACGAACAGCGCCACCGCGCCGATTGAAAGAAACATCCACAAGCCGAAGCTCTCCGGAATCCCATCCCACACCATCGCCAGATATTCCATACCGCCCCTCCGCTTTCCTCCGGGACAGCCTTTCGTCCCTTGCAACCGGTACGACCGGCGGCCGCGAAATCCGGTTGCATTTTTTCACTCGGACCTGCCGCCGGCCCCGGGCCACTCGCGAAACCCGCAGCCAGGAATAAAA
>Ga0070684_100004148_pt1 | contig 10974 bp, 7 predicted proteins | sample KBSC723LmetaG_FD_65653 | JGI IMG/M metagenome (GOLD analysis project Ga0070684, IMG submission 65653) | Corn rhizosphere microbial communities from Kellogg Biological Station, Michigan, USA - KBS C7.2-3L metaG | ecosystem: Host-associated > Plants > Roots > Rhizosphere ...
GCGCAGTCGGCGTCCAGATAGAAGTTCGCGCCCTTGGGGCAGCACCCGTCGCCGGGACGAAGGTCCGTGACCGGAACGTAAACGCACCGCGCGCTGCACGTGCCCGCGCTGACGAGGTAGTCGTCCGTGCAGGCGTTGTGGTCGTCGCAGGACGTCGGGCAGGCACCGGGCTCGCGTGGGCCCAGCATCGGCTCGCAGACCTCGCCGGACTTCGTCTGGAGGACACCGTCCTTGCAGTGGACGGAGCAGTCCGGATCCAGCTCGTTCGTGCAGCCCTCGGGACAGCAACCGTCCGCGTACGCCGCGTTGCAAGCGGTGATCTCGGTGAGCTCGCAGTGCGCGGCGCAGTCCGCCGCGTAGCCGATGACCTCGTTGATCAGGCAGCCGCGACGCCCGATGATGTCGGGCGCCGGCACCGGACAGGCGGTCGGGCATGACGGACCGTCGCAGTTCTCGCCGCGTTCGACCACGTTGTTTCCGCAGACCGGTGGACAGTCGCTATCGGTCGCGTTCGTGGCGCCCGGCGGGCAACAGCGGTCGCCCGAGATCGGCGTCGTGATCGGCGTGTGCCCGCAGGCGGGCTGACAGCCCTTCGTCAGGAAGTAGTCGATCGTGCAGTCGAGGCCGTCGTCGCAGCTGGTCGGGCAGGCGCCTGCCGCGCCCGCCGGAATTCCCACGTCGCAGCTCTCGCCGCTGTCCGTTTCCACCACGCCGTTCCCGCACGAGGCCAGGCAGTCGTGATCGACGGCGTAGGTGGCGCCGGGCGGGCAGCAGTTGTCGAGCGTGGTGCCGGACGGCAGGACCTTCGGCGTGTACGTGCAGACCGCCGAGCAGGTGCCGAATGAGATCAACGCGGGATCGGCGCAGGTGATGGGAACACAGTCGGTCGACGTCGGGCAGGCGCCGACCATGCCGCGCGGGATGCCGGTGTCGCAGGTCTCGCCCTTGTCGACCACGCCGTTGCCGCAGGTCGGTGAACAGTCGCCGTCCACCGCGGGACCGTCGAAGCTGGTGCCGGCCGGGCAGCACTCGTCGCCCGTGCTCGGCTCGGTGATCGGCTCGTGCGCGCAGCTGACGGTGCAGTCGCTGCCGCTGCGGGTGTCGTGGGTGCAGGCGATGTGATCGTCGCAGGTCGCGGGGCAGGCGCCCGGATCGCCCGCGGGAATCTTGGTGTCGCAGGTCTCGCCGGGGTCGACCCGTCCGTTGCCGCAGCGGGGATTGGGGGGCGCCATGCCGCCGTCGTCGTTTCCAGTGCCGCCGTCGACGACGCACGCGTCGCCGCCGCAGTCGAGGCGCACGTACACCGTCTCGCGCTCGCCCGGGTGGATCGTGACCGGCCCGCCGTGCCCGGTGGCGACCATCGTGCCGGCCGCGTCGTCGGCACGCACGTCGATGGTGATGTCACCGGTCGCGTAGGCCGGCAGCTCGGCGCTGAGCGTGGTCGGGAACATGATTGGTTCGGACCCGTCGGGCGCGTAGCGATTGTTCGAGGGGGGCGCCCGCCCGGACGTGAGCGTGACGTCCAGCGACGAGACCGCCGGCGGTGTGCCCGACGCCGTCACGACGACGAGGAGCACGGCGCTATCGTCGTGGTGGCAGGCGGGCGCTGCGAGCAGCAACGCCGCGAGGGCGAGGGCGCGCCTCAAAAGAACCTCTTGTTGCCGAGCTCGGTCGGCGGGACGGACGGCCCCGACCCGCCGGAGAGCAGCGCCGCGCTGACGCCGCCGGCCAGGGCGACACCCACCGCCGTCCAGAACCACCAGCGCTGCCACACGTGGGGCGTCTGTTTCGGTTTGTTCGCGGGCTGCTCGACGATCATCACCGGGTGGCGCCGGCGTGCGGCCGCGGCGGTGCGTGGGGGCGCGCCCCCGCGCATGGCTTCCAGGTCGGTGACCTTCTCCTCGACCTCTGCGCGATCGAACGCGTCCGGCCACCCCGCGAGATACCGGTCGTAATAGAACAGCGCCTGATCGACGGCGCCCATCTCCCGGTAACACTCGGCGATGTCGAAGAGCAGGCGCGCGTCGGCCTTCACCTCGTACGCGCGGCGGAACGACGCGACCGCTTCTTCATAGCGTCCCAGCCGATACAGGCGGTGGCCGACCGCGCGGTGCGACTGCATCTCGGCTTCCTGCGGGCTCGACGGCGGCGCGGGAGACTCGGCAGGCGGGGCGGGCGCGGCCGTCGGCAGCGGGACGACGGGCTGCACGGGCGGCGGCTCCGCGGCACCGGCGGGTGCAGCGGCAGCCAGCACCGCCAGCGCCGCCGTTCGAATCCACGTGAGCATAACCAACCTAAGCACCCGAATCCGCTATGAGTTCCGCTGATTCTGCTCCCCACACCCGCGCGCGGTCAACGGCGGCGCGGCGGGCGGGGGGCGGCGGGTTTCTTGGCGCGGGGCTTGGGACTGCGGGGCGCAGGTTTCTTGCTGCGCGGCTTTGCGGCGCGCGCAGCGGGCTTCTTGGCGCGGGCCTTCGGGGGACGGGGCGCGGGTTTCTTGGCGCGCGGCTTTGCGGCGCGCGCGGCGGGCTTCTTGGCGCGCGGCTTCGGGCTGCGCGGTTTCGGGCTGCGCGGCTTCGGGCTGCGCGGCTTCGGGCTGCGCGCGGCGGGCTTCGTCGGGCTGGCTTTCGCTGCCACCGGCTTGCGGACCAGCACCGGCTCGAGGGGCGCGAGCGTCGCGAGCCAGCGATCGATGACGGCGGTCGCAGCGGCACCGGCCAGCGACGCCGGCGCGGCGGCTTCCAGCAGCGCGCGTGCGCGTTTGGCGATCGCATCGGGCAACCGCGCCGGTCCGGTCTTGTCGCGGCGAAGCTGGCTCTCGAACGCGCGCACTTCACTCGCGTCCAGCGGCGCGATGGCGGGCGTCTTCCCGATGGACAGCAGGCGCTTCACGAGGACCGTCCGCGCCAGCAGCCCGGCGTCGAGCGCCGCGGGGTCGGCGCCGCTCGCCTCCAGCAGCGGCGCGTCCGGCGCGATGTCACGCGGCTCGACGCCCAGGCCGTGCAGCATGACCTGCGCCGCGGCCGCGCGCTCGATCGCGGCGCCCGCCCGCGCGAGGTCGGCGAGGCTCTGGAAGGGGCGCTCGCCGGCGGCCGGCGGTTGATCCAGCATCCGCAGGTACAGCGGTCGCACGCGGGTGAGCGATTCCAGCACCGCGGCGTCTTCCGGCTCGGCCAGCGCCAGCGCCTGACGCCCGAACGGGCCGCCGCGCAGCAGCGCCAGCGCGAGGCGTCGGACCTTGCCGATCATCGTGACGCCCACGCGGAACAGGCGCATCAGCGGGATCGTCCGCAGCGCCGCGACCCCGCGCTCGTCATCACCTGGCGCGAGGCGTTCGATGGCCAGATCCAGCGTCGCCGCCAGCCGCTGCAGCGTCGCCGCGACCGCGTCGTCATCGCCAGGCGCGATGCGATCGGCGGCCAGCACCCGGTTCGTGAGCGCGACCAGCGCGAAGCGAAGCTCCTCGATCTCGTCGCCGGCGGCCAGCTTCTGAGCGGCGCGCGCGAACGGCGATCCGCCCACGTCGCCCAGGCGCTGGGCGAGCGCGGTCGGCACGCGCAGGGCGTCGCCGCTTCCCACCGCCGCATCGCCCGTCGCGCGCAGCGGCGCCTGCTTGCCGTCGCCGATGCGCACGCTCGCGAGATCCAGCTCGCGGTAGACCTCCAGCGCCTCGTAATAATCCGCGAAGCCGAGGTCCTCCATGCGCCCGCGCTGCCAGCGGTAGGCGGCCTCTTCCAGCTCCGAATCCAGCTCGCCGGTCGCCGCGACCAGCAACCGGCGCGCGAGGTCCTTGTCCGCGCGGTACAGCGAATCGACCAGGCGGATGATGACCGCGGCGCGGTCGTGCTCGTCGCCATCGGACAGGTCGGCGCCCTCCTCGCGCGGCAACCCCACGACGTCGAGGACGAAGAACCCGTCGGGCGTCGGGAAGAACGTGCCCTCCGGCTCCTCGGGCGCCGGGTCCTGCGTGATGTCGTAGATGCGCGCGCCCCGGCGGAGGATCAGCCCGACCAGCTCTGAGTCCAGGCCGGCGAGCCAGCCCGCGATGCGGTCGGGCGATGCGTGCGCCATCGCCTCGACCCAGTCGGCCAGCATGTCGGGCGCGATTTGGTCGCGCTGCCAGAGGGCGAAGTCCAGCACGACCTGCAGCTGCTCGGCCGTCGCCGCCGACAAAAGCGGGCCCGCGTCCTCGTGACCCAGCTCGTGCAGCACGTAGTACAGCTCATCGCCGGGCAGCGCGCGGACGGCCGCGTCGACGTCGCGCTCGGCCAGCAGCTGGTCCGCGCGGCGCAGCCGGCGCCCGCGCCCGAGCTCGGCGCGGAAGGGCGACAGCGGGATGACATTCGAGGGCTCGTCTTTCGTCGGCCGGTCCATTCGAACCGGGGGTTATAGCGCTAAGCTGCGCCGTTCGACATGCTGTCGGCCGTCCTCGCCACGATCACCGCGCGCCAGCTCCTGCAGAGGGGCGATCGCGTGGTCGTGGCGGTCTCGGGCGGCCCCGATTCGATGGCCTTGCTGCACGCGCTGTGGGAGCTGCGCGAGCGACTCGGGCTGAGGCTGGAGGTGGCCGCGGTCGACCACGGCCTGCGCGCCGACGCCCAGCGCGAGGTCCAGCTGGTGCGCGAGCGGGCGGCGGCGCTCGATCTGCCCTTCTCGGCGGTGGCGGTCGACGTCGCGGCCGAACGACGCCGCCGGCGCGGCGCCTCCGTGCAGGACGCGGCGCGCGACGCGCGGCTGCGGGCGCTGGTCGCGCTCGCCCGCGCGCGCGGGGCCGGCAAGGTCGCGATGGGCCACCAGGCCGATGACCAGGCCGAGACCGTGCTTTATCGGATCGTGCGCGGGACCGGCGTGGCCGGCCTGACCGGCGTTCCATACCAGCGCGACGTCGCCACGCGGGGCGCGGGCGCCATCACCCTGGTCCGGCCGCTGCTCGACGTCACCCGCGCCCAGATCCTGCGCTACCTGCGTTTACGCAGCATCCCGTTCGTCGAGGATCCATCGAACGCCGACGCGCGTTATGCGCGCGCGCGGATCCGACACCGCGTCCTGCCGGCGCTCGCCGAGGAGAATCCCCGCGTCGCGGAGGCGCTGCGGGCGCTCGCCGCCGCCGCCCGCGGCGAGCGCGGTGCCGGCGCCGGGGCCGACACGTCGTCGCTTTCGCGGCGCGCGGCGGCGACTGTCGCACGGCTCGCGGCGCGCGGCGGGACCGCCAGCATCGACGTCGCGGGCGGCCGTCGGGTCGAGGTGTCGTACGGCCGGATCCGCATCCAGGACCGCGGCCGCCGCGGCCCGGCCCGGTCCGAGGTGGCGCCCGGGTCGATCGTCATCGATCGCCCCGGGACCTACCGCTGGTCCGACGCGGGCGCCGTCGAGGTGCGCGAGCTCGCCGCTCGTGGCGGTAAGAAAAAGTCGTCTTCTCGGGACGAGTTCGACGCGGACAGGCTGGCCTGGCCGCTGGTCATGCGTGCGCGGCGCCCGGGCGATCGGATGCGGCCGCGCGGCGGGCGTGGCAGCCGCAAGCTCTCGGACATCATGATAGACGCCAAGATCGCGCGGCCGCTGCGTGACGCGCTGCCGGTCGTCACCTCGGCGGACGACGTCGTTCTGTTCGTGCCCGGGCTACGACCAGCCGAAGCAGGGCGCCCGAGCGCAGCCACGCGCCGGCGACTCGCCATCTCCTTCGCGCACACGATGTCTACATTCCCTATGTGACATTCGCGGCGGCTGCCGACCCGACGCGTCCAAGTAACCTTTGACGGTCCTCCGTTTGGCGGCAATACTTTCGACAGCCGGCCGCCTGGGCTCGTCGAAAGGATCCCGTAATTGCGACAAAGTCATAAAACCGTCCTGCTCTGGGTCACGTTGATCTTCGCGTTCGTCGCGATCTGGCAGATCCTCAACAACCAGCGCGCCGAAGAGAAGCGGATCCTGTTCTCGACCTTCACGCAGGACATCGACCAGCATCCGGAGAAGTTCAAGCCCGGATCGTCGATCCAGATTCGCCGCAACCAGGACGGCGCCGAGTTCCACGGCACCTACGCGACTGGCGAGAACTTCGTCACCACCGGCATCATCGGCGACAAGCTGCTCGACAGGCTGGACAAGGGAAAGCTGAGCTACGAGGTCGTCAAAGAGCCTGAGACCAGCTTCTGGCAAACGATGTTCGCCACCTGGCTGCCGATGCTGGTGATCGTCGTGCTCTTCCTGCTGTTCATGCGCCAGCTACAAGTGGGTGGCGGCAAAGCGATGAGCTTCGGGAAGTCCAAGGCCAAATTACTATCCGAAAACCAGCGCAAGATGACGTTCGCGGACGTCGCCGGGATCGAGGAGGCGAAGGACGAGGTCGAGGAGATCATCGCCTTCCTCAAGGATCCGAAGAAGTTCACGCGTCTGGGCGGTCGTATCCCAAAGGGCGTCCTGATGATGGGCCCGCCGGGAACCGGCAAGACGCTGCTGGCGCGCGCGATCGCGGGCGAGGCGGGGGTGCCGTTCTTCTCGATCTCCGGTTCGGACTTCGTCGAGATGTTCGTGGGCGTCGGCGCCAGCCGCGTTCGCGACCTCTTCGAGCAGGGCAAGAAGAACGCGCCCTGTATCATCTTCATCGATGAGATCGACGCCGTGGGGCGCCACCGCGGCGCCGGCCTTGGCGGTGGTCACGACGAGCGCGAGCAGACGCTGAACCAGCTGCTCGTCGAGATGGACGGCTTCGAATCGAACGAGGGCGTCATCCTGATCGCCGCGACGAACCGGCCCGACGTGCTGGATCCGGCGCTGCTGCGTCCCGGTCGCTTCGACCGCCGCATTGTCGTTCCGCGGCCCGACGTGCGTGGCCGCACCGGCATCCTCGCGGTGCACACCAAGAAGACGCCGCTTGCGCAGGGCGTGGACCTGGACGTCATCGCGCGCGGCACGCCCGGCTTCTCGGGCGCCGACCTGGAGAACCTGGTCAACGAGGCCGCCCTGCTGGCGGCTCGCAACGACAAGAGTCAGCTCGACATGAGCGACTTCGAGATGGCGAAGGACAAGGTCCTGATGGGGCCCGAGCGCCGCTCGATGATCATCAGCGACAGCGACAAGCGCGTCACCGCGTACCACGAGGCGGGACACGCGCTGGTCGGCAAGATGATGAAGGGGTCGGATCCCGTTCATAAGGTCACGATCATTCCGCGCGGGCGCGCGCTGGGCCTGACCCAGCAGCTGCCGGCCGAGGATCGCCTGAACCTGTCGCGCGAGTCGGCGAACGATCAGATCGCCGTTGCGATGGGCGGGCGCGTCGCCGAGGAGCTGATCTTCCATCAGCTGACGACGGGCGCGTCGAACGACATCCAGGTCGCGACCGATCTGGCGCGCAAGATGGTCTGCGATTGGGGCATGTCCGACAAGCTCGGGCCGCTGCACTTCGGCAAGCGCGAGGGCGAGGTCTTCCTGGGCCGCGACTTCGGCGATTCGAGCAAGGAGTACAGCGAGGAGACCGCCGTCGAGATCGACGGAGAGGTCCGCAAGATCGTCACCGCGAACTACGAGCGGGCCAAGAAGGCAGTCGTCGACAACGTCGACAAGCTGAAGGCGCTGGCGGAGGCCTTGCTGGAGTACGAGACCGTGGACGGCGCCGAGATCGACCAGATCTTCGCGGGCCAGAGGCTGGAGCGGAAGATCGTGTCCACGCCGTCGCGGACGCCGGAGCCGAAGGCCGCCGAGAAGGCGCGCCCCAGCATCTTCGCGCCGCCGCGCCCGGTTCCCGACAAGGCCTGAAGCGAAACGGCCTCGCGGGGGACCGGATCCGGAACCTGAGACCTGATGTCCGAGGCCTCAGGCGCCAATCCGGTGTAGATCACGCCGTGGCCTGTCTGATCGTCGGTGTCCTGAACTGCACGCCTGATTCGTTCTCGGACGGCGGGCGGTACGCGTCCGTCACCGAGGCGGTGTTTGCCGGCGCGCGGATGGCGGAGGAGGGTGCGAACTGGATCGACGTCGGCGGCGAGTCGACGCGACCCGGCGCGACGCCCGTGTCGGAGGCGGATGAGCAGGCGCGCGTGCTGCCGGTGATCGAGGGCCTGCGCCGCGCGGTGCCGCCGTCGGTGCGGATCTCGATCGACACGTACAAGGCGGGCACAGCGCGCGCGGCTGTCGCGGCCGGCGCGTCCGTCGTCAACGACATCTCGGGCGGGCGCCTCGACCCGGACATCGTCGGCGTGGCGGCCGAGACCGGCGCGGGGATTGTGCTCGGACACCTGCGCGGGGCGCTCGCGACGATGATGGACGACATTGCGTTCCGCGACGTCGTCGACGAGGTGGGCGCCGAGCTCGCCGAGCGCCTCGCGGTCGCCCGCGCCGCCGGCTGCTACGAGACGTGGGTCGATCCGGGCATCGGCTTCGGCAAACGCATGGAGCACAACGTGGCCTTGCTCAACGCGCTGCCGGCGCTGCGCGATCGTCTGGACGTGCCGGTGATGGTGGGCGTGTCGCGCAAGGCGTTCATCGGCCAGCTGACGGGAAAGCCCGCGGGCGATCGGCTGTTCGGCACGGCGGCGGCGGTGACCGCGGCGGTGATGGGCGGCGCGGCCGCCGTGCGCGTTCACGACGTGGCGCAGATGCGCGACGTCGTTCGTGTCGCCGAAGCCCTGAGAACATGATTAATATGCGGGGAGATCATGGCCGAAAACAGGAAGCTGTTCGGAACTGACGGCATCCGCGGCGTCGCCAATCGCGACCCGATGACCGCGGAGATGGCGCTGCGCCTCGGGCAGGCGGTGGCGCAGAAGTTCCGCCGCGCGCGCCGCGCCGCCCGCATCGTGATCGGGAAGGACACGCGCCTCTCGGGCTACATGCTGGAGAGCGCGCTGCAGGCCGGCATCGTCTCGGCGGGCGCTGACGTGCTGCTGGTGGGCCCGCTGCCGACGCCCGGGATCGCGTTCATCACCTCGTCGATGCGGGCGGACGCCGGCGTCGTGATCAGCGCGTCGCACAACCCGTATCAGGACAACGGCATCAAGATTTTCGCCGCCGACGGCTACAAGCTGCCCGACGAGGTCGAGGCCGAGATCGAACGGAGCATGGAGGCGATCGGCAGCGGCAACGACGCCGCGCGCGCCGCGCCCGACGCCATCGGCAAGGCCGAGCGCATCGACGACGCGGTCGGCCGGTACGTCCAGTTCCTGAAGCACGCCTTCCCGAAGGAGCTGACCCTGGACGGCGTGAAGATCGTCGTCGACTGCGCCAACGGCGCGGCCTACCACGTCGCGCCCCAGGTGTTCCGCGAGCTGGGCGGCGCGGTGGACGAGATCAACGTCTGGCCGGACGGCCGCAACATCAACTTCGGCTGCGGCGCGCTCCACCCCGAGACGATGGCCGACGAGGTGCGCCGCCAGGGCGCCGCGATCGGCATCGCGCTGGACGGCGACGCCGATCGCGTGATCCTCGCCGACGAGCAGGGCAACATCATCGACGGTGATCAGATCCTCGCGATCCTGGGCACCCGCATGCTCGCAAGCGGGCAGCTGCCCGGCCAGACCGTCGTCGCCACGGTGATGTCGAACCTGGGCCTCGAACGGGCGCTCGACGCGCGCAACGGCAAGCTGATTCGCACCGCGGTCGGCGATCGCTACGTCGTCGAGGCGATGCGCGACAACGGCTTCACCCTGGGCGGCGAGCAGTCCGGCCACATCGTCTTCCTGGACCACGCCACGACCGGCGACGGCGTCATCGCGGCGCTGCGCGTGCTGGCGGTGATGGTGGAGGAGCAGAAGCCATTGTCCGAGCTGGCGCGCACGATGACGCGCTACCCGCAGGTGCTGCTCAACTTCCCCGTCGAGAAGAAGCGCCCCTTCGAGGAGATGCCGGCGGTCACGAAGCTGATCGCGAAGGTCGAGAGCGAGCTCGGCAAGGACGGGCGCGTCGTCGTCCGCTACTCGGGCACCGAATCGAAGGCGCGCGTGATGATCGAAGGGACGGACGAGTCCGGAATCCGCGCCTACGCCGACCAGATCGCGAACACCCTGAAGCAATCGCTGGCCGGCTAGGCTCGTGGTCCGACTTTACGTCAACGTCGATCACGTCGCGACCTTGCGCCAGCAGCGCGGGACGCGCTACCCCGATCCGGTCGCGGCGGCCGTGCTGTGCGAGCTGGCGGGCGCCGACGGCATCACGGTGCACCTGCGCGAGGACCGGCGCCATATCCAGGACCGCGACGTGCGCGTCCTGCGCGAGACGGTGCGCGGCGTCCTGAACCTGGAGATGGCGGCGACCGAGGAGATGCTGCGCATCGCCCGCGAGGTGAAGCCCGAGTTCTGCACGCTGGTGCCCGAGCGGCGCGAGGAGCAGACGACGGAGGGCGGACTCACGGTCGCGCCGGGCGGGACGCTGGAGAAGGTCGTGCGCGGGCTGACCGAAGCGGGGATCGGCGTGAGCCTGTTCATCGATCCGGAGCCCCGCGTCGTCGAGGCGTCGGCGCGGATGGGCGCCGGGACCGTCGAGCTGCACACGGGCGACTACTGCAACGCGCCGTCGCGCGGGCCCGACCTGGCGCGCCAGCTGCAGCGGCTGGAGCTGGCCGCGCGGGCCGCGGCCGATTCGGGCCTGCACCTCGGCGCCGGACACGGGCTCGATTACAGCAACGTCGGGCCGGTGGCGGCCCTGGCCGGCCTCGAGGAGCTGAACATCGGCCACGGGCTGGTCGCGCGCGCGGTGATGATCGGCATGCGCGAGGCCGTCACCGAGCTGCGGACGGCGATCGCGACGGGGGCGGGGCGTGCGTGATTTTCCGGCGCTGCTGACCGCCGCCGAGATGCGCGCCGCGGACGCGGCGGCCAGCAGCGCGCTGGGCGTGCCCAGCCTGATCCTGATGGAGAACGCGGGCCGCGGCATCGCGGGCATCATCCGCCGCGAGCTGGACGCTGGTGAGGGCGTCAAGCGCGACGGCGACGTCGCGATCGTCTGCGGCGCGGGCAACAACGGCGGCGACGGGTTCGTGGCCGC
>Ga0070684_100004154_pt1 | contig 10970 bp, 8 predicted proteins | sample KBSC723LmetaG_FD_65653 | JGI IMG/M metagenome (GOLD analysis project Ga0070684, IMG submission 65653) | Corn rhizosphere microbial communities from Kellogg Biological Station, Michigan, USA - KBS C7.2-3L metaG | ecosystem: Host-associated > Plants > Roots > Rhizosphere ...
CGCCGCTTCGATCGACACTTCGCGCTACTCGGCCGTGATCGCGCTCGATGCGACTGCGGAACCGTACGCAGCCAGGCTCACCGAGTTTGTACGCAGCGGCGGCGGTTTGATCGTCGCGCCAGGCGCGGCAACGTCGAGCGCGGTGGCACCCCTACGGGCGGTGGGACCGGAGGCAGTCGTGCTGGAGAAGCGAGGCGCGACGCCGACGGTTGCTGCCCGACGCTTCGGTGCAGGTCGCCTGCTTCAGATTGGGTACGAGGATACCTGGCGAGCTCGAATGACCGGCGGCGACAGCGCCGTGACCAAGCATCGTCGACTTTGGACACGGCTGGTGAGCGATGTCGCATACGCTCCGCGGGTCCCGCGACACGTGCGCGGGCCGGGTGCTGATCTGCCGGAACATGATCCGACACCGCTCGCTGGTCTTGTGGCATCGATCGGTCCTCGGTCGCCAGCGCTACCCTGGGCAGTAAGCGCCCAGAGTAGAGCCGGCTGGCGCGCGCTCCTGTCTGCGATCTTCGCCTTCGCGCTAGTAGTTGAAGTCGCCTCGAGGCGATCCCGCGGGATGCGCTAAGCGGTCTCAGAAGGTGAGCGTGATGGTAATCGATTCTGTCGCGCTCGCGTTGACGATGCGGTCGGCGCCGTTGGTTTGACTGCGATGAGTTTTGGCATAAAGGCCTCGCTTCAGAGGGTTCGTGACGCGGTATCCGGAGCAATGGGTTATCCAGGAGATGATTGCTGCTTCACGCGTCTACGACGAGACGTCCTCAACGAGGCGGGCGATATAGCTAACCCGACCCTCCGAGCGCCAGAATAAACTGGCCCATCAACGCGGACCGACACATCTTAGCGTTACCCAAGGATGGCGGCCGCGTGGAATCTCCTCAGCTCGAGCGGCTGAAACAGGCTCTGTCAGGTCACTACCGGTTCGAACGTGAACTCGGCGAGGGAGCCTTTGCGACTGTTTTCCTTGCACAGGACCTCCGTCTCGAGAGGCCTGTCGCAATCAAGGTTCTGCACGTGGACCCGATCTCTGAGGTCAGCGAGATCCGTTTTCTGCGAGAAGTGCGATTCCTCGCGAATCTCCAGCATCCGAACGTTGTACCCGTCCACGACTCCGGCCATCTCGAGAACCTCCTCTACTACGTGATGCCGTATATCCGCGGTGAATCATTGCGCCAACGGATAAGACGCGAGGGACGTCTCCCCGTGCGAGACGCGATCCGGATTACATGTGAAATCGGTGACGCCGTCGATACGGCGCACAACGCAGGCATAATCCACCGTGATATAAAACCGGAAAACATTCTACTCTCGGGCGCGCACCCATTGCTGGCTGATTTTGGTGTCGCGCGGGCACTCAACGACTCCTCGGTCGCCAAGGTTACGCAGAAAGGATTCGGCAGTCCGGGGACTCCTGCCTACATGAGTCCAGAACAGCTTCTCGGCGAAGAGCATATTGACCAGCGCGCCGACATCTATTCGTTGGGGTGCGTTCTTTACGAAATGCTGACTGGCCACGCACCGTTCGAGGGGGCCGGGGGTTTTGTTAAGCGATTTACGGAAGCTGCGCCGTCTTCGCGTGAATTGCGGCCAGAGGTGTCGGCGCAGCTCGACAAGGTTGTTCAAACGGCACTTGGTCGCACACCGAGCGAGCGGTTCAGAACTGCAGCCGACATGTGTACATCGCTTTCGGCGGCGAGTGCGGACGCGGGCGATCGGGTTGCGGACAAGAGCGATAGCACACTTGCTCCACCTGTCCGTGGCAGGCGTTCTTTCCCGGCAGCGTTCTTCGCGCGCCGCCCGATAGCGTTAGGAATGATTCTGGTGTTCCTGGTTATCGGAGCTGGTACCGTCGCCGCCTGGGCGCGCCGTTCCTCTGTCTCCGCGGTGCCGCCGGATCCGCGTCGAATCGCTGTCCTCGATTTTGAGGACCAAAGTCCGGGACACACCCTTGGGTATCTGGCGAGCGGTTTGTCGGTCAGCCTTACCCAGGAGCTCAGTGCCGTAAACGCGCTTCAGGTCTTGTCTCGCAACAGCTTCAAGTCGCTCGAGAGCCGAGGAGCCTCTGTCGACAGCATCGTCCAGGTGTTGCGCGTCGGTAGTCTTATCGAAGGGACTCTGCAGCAGTCCGCCGACAAGCTGCGGCTCACCGTGCAGATTGTCGATGCGCCCTCAGGAACGCAGCTCGAGAGCGCGACCATTGAGCGAAGCTTTGGTGAGCTCTTTCTCCTCGAGGATGATCTGGCTCACCAAGCTGCTGTTCTTCTCCGTCGTCGGCTCGGCGTCCAGATCCACGTACAGGAAGCTTCGGTTGGGACGACTAGCGCGCGGGCGCGCGATCTGGTCTTCCGAGCAGACAAACTCCGGGAGGACGCAGACTCCGCAGCGTCGTCGGCCGATAGCGCCGACTTTGCGTGGGCTGAGCACCGGCTCAACACCGCTGACTCCCTCCTCGCCGTAGCCGAGGCAAGCGACAGAGACTGGGTCACGCCAATCATTGACCGGGGATGGGTTGCGATCGCACTCGCACGGGGACAAAGCAACGCGTTACGCACGGCTGACTTCGAGCGCGCAATCCGTCATGCGAACCGCGCTTTGGCGAAAGATACGACGAACGCGGCAGCGCTCGAGCTGAGAGGTACTACCCTCTACTGGCAGGTCGTCCGGCTCGACATGCCTGATTCTGCATTCAATGATCGCCTCTCGCGTGCAACGACTGACCTGACTCGCGCCGTCGCGATTGACTCCACCCGTTCTCGCGCGTGGGGAACCCTGAGCCTCGTTCGATTCGCGCGGGGAGACGTAAGCGAAGCGGTGCGCGCGGGAAGAACTGCGTTGGCAATGGATACCTATCTCAGCGATGCACCCACGATCATGTCCGCGTTGTATACCGCCCACCTCATGGAAGGCAAGTGGGGCGAGGCGTCACGCTGGTGCAATGTCGGCGGACGCGACTACCCGCGTGACTATCGGTTCTGGGATTGTAAGCTCACGCTTCTTGCCGAGGACCCGACCCGGCAGCCGAATCCGCGCGAAGCGTGGGCCACAGTCCGTGCCGTCAACGAACTCGATCCTCCGCTCATCGCGCAGCAAACCGGGCGTCAATATCTTCCCACTTATCGTGAGATGACGGTTGCAATGGTCCTGGCGCGAGCTCGTCAGGGCGATAGCGCCAGGGCGGTCGCGCGTCGTGCTTACCATGCCGTCGAACGGGACAGCTCGCTCCATTCGGACTTTCTGTACGACGACGCGTATCTGCATCTCCTACTCGGAGAGCGTGACGAAGCGCTCCGTTCGCTCTCCGAGTATTTGTCGATTCGCCCCTCGCTTCGAACGCTTGTCTCGAAACACCGACGGTGGCAACCGTTGTGGGGCGATGCGGATTTCAAAAGACTGATCAGCGCACCGAGAACTCAATGAACTTCGGTACTCCCGAGTCCAACGTGACGGCGTGAATCTTGTCCGTCCCGTAACTCGATCCGGGAAGATGATGCCCCGCAGCGACGGAGCGATCCCCGAAAAGTTTCTTCGCTATTTCGTTCAGTTGATCCGGTGTGCTGAAGCGCTGGTAGTAAGGCAGCACGAATTTCTCGATCGCTGATTGACTCGTGAACACCGCATCGGCTTTATCGAGCTCGGTGCCAGCCCCGTAGGGCTTCCCATCGATCATGAGGCGGATCGCGGGCTTCAGGGTCAAACCCGGCCCGCTGTTTTCGGTGTGTAGGTCAAGCAGGACTTCCTCATCGCCACGAATTTCTCCCGCCGTACGAACATCTATTTCCCCAGTCGCCAATCGAACCAGGTACGGATGCTCGTCGCGCAGGCCGTCTGCCTTTTCCGCCAGTCTTCTGAGCAGGTTCGCATTGACTGACGCGACCTTGGGCGGGTCGGTATTACCGGGGCCATTTGCTGTGGAGAGTTTGTCTGCGTAGGTTGGCACTCGGGTCTCGATCGACATTACGACCTCCTCGAAGCGGGATCGCCGGTCCGTTGCTAGGCCGGTGAGCGGTAGATCGCCGCAACGCCAACGTAGGGCGTTCCTCGAAGAAGTCTATAGGCAGTAACGGGGCTCCAGCGCGTGATTCGTCAAGCATTGATGGCCGCTGGTAGGTCCACGCCGCTCACCGCGCTTTGGGCGGTGAGATCACTCCGTAACTGTTTGGCCCGGTGTCGAGCGGACCACCAATCCACACACGAGCGCCGATCAGATTCCGCAGCGCCGCTGGCGGATTGCCCAGCGAAATGATCCCGTTTGTAGTCTCGAGTTTCAAGCCGTTGCCCCCATCTCGAAGCAAGCCGTCGACCACCGGCGATCCATCCACCGACAGCGCGGTAAAGTGATCGACTCGAAACTGTCCGCCGGAGCGGGTGCCGACCACAAGCACTTCGACGCCACCCATTCTGGATAGTGCGCCGGAATCCGCTGCGTTGGGCGCGACAGGAGTCACAGCATTACCCGATCGAATTACGATGTGTTGATCGAAATCCGTCCCGGTGATGGACACGATCCCTCGAACGGAGTCCGCCGTCACCGGACTCGGGTCGATGCGCGGCGGGTGGTGACACGCCGACGTGACAGACGCGAACACCATCGTCGCAATCACATGGGTAAAACGCCGCGGCATCATTGCGTTCTCACGAGCATGACGTCCACCGCTGCCGGCACAGGCTGGCCCGAAGACGTTGCATTGATCGTCGCCGGAGCATTGGCCGCGATCCTGAATCGTAGATACGACACGCCGCCGCCGTTGAGTGTCAGATCGACTGGCAGATCGAGCAGTGCTCTCGTGAACAGCGGAAACCTGCCTGAATTGAGGGCCGGAAGCACGCTGCGGTAATTCCAGCTCGGGTGCGTGTAGTTCGGGGGCGCCCCGAGTCCAGCGTCGTCGAGGAACTGCGCCACGACCCAGTCTCGCGACATGCTGATGATGTCGCCAAAGACGGCGTTGAAGTTGGTCTGACCGGCGGTCGTCGAGTTCACGAGCGCGGACCACGCAGTCTGCTCTACGCCGCCCGCTCTGTCGGCGGAGTAGCGCAGCAGCTGCCAGATTGCGCCACGCATCTCGAGCAGGTCCGTTTGCCCGAACGGCGAATTGGTCTCGGGTGCGCGCATGTAGCTCGTCAGTCGCGCCATGTTCTGAAATTGATCCGCGTTGAACACGTCCACCTGCGCCTGGCTTGATTGTAAGACCGACAGATCAATATTCGAGCGAGGAGTGCGACCCGATCGCCGATAGTAGAGCAGCTCCTCCGCAATGTGACTGAGGCCTTCGTTCAGCCACGTCTCTTCGAAGGATGACGCGTTGTTGACGTAAGCCCGTCGACCCGCGTTGATGAGATGCTGAAATTCGTGGACGAGTGTGCCGAGCGCCTCCTCGCCAAGGGCCGACTTGTTCGTATAGTTCCCATTAATGGTCTTGTTGGGATCCGGAGTCGGGAGGTAAAATATCTCCCCTTCATTGCTCGCCGCGCAGGTGGCGAGCGGAGCGAGATCGCGACTCGCGAACAGCCCGCCGACGAACCCACCCGGTGGCGCTGGTATCACGTTGACTCCCGGCGTAAACAGAATCGCGATTCGGCCGTTGCCATCGATGTCGGTTGGCGCGCCGAAGTTCTGGATGTCGAGCGCGTAACCGAGAGTATCGAACTGCTGGCCAAAATCTGTCATTTCCGCTGCCGTGTAACCGCCGGCCGGTGACAAGGTATCTGACAACACGATGGTGTGGGGAAGGACTGCAATGACCAATGCGCCGTGAATCTGCTTGGGGTCGGAGCACAGGTTGCCGCTGAGGGCAGTGTTGATCGGTACGATGGACCCGACGACCGGGTTGACTGGCACATTGGTAAGAAACCTCGGCGACAGCGCACTAGTCCCCGAGCTCGGCGAGCGGTGGAACCAGGCAATCTTCGACCCGACGTCCCGCTGCTCACGCTCTCTGAACTTCAGCTCCACGGCGTCGCTCGAGTTCATCGATCTCGATGGAGTTATCTGAGGTACCTGCAGCGACGCAAGCGAGCCGGCCTGAATCGCTGACGTACCCGTCGCCGTGACGCGGAGTGAAATCGTGCTCGCTGCGACGCTGGTGTTGTTGAACGTGATCAGTGCGTACTCCGAGGCTGCGGCACCCCCGCCAAGACAGAGTGTCGCCCTCTCTGCGGTGCTTAGGGTGTAAATGGCCCCGACCGCAAGTTGGAGCGCGCTACCGCTGGTGCAATTCGCCTGAGCGGATGTGACGGTGATCTGTGCGCTGCCGGATTTACCCTCGCTCGTCGCGTTGATAAGTGCGACGCCAGCCGCGACCCCCGTGACGAGACCGGACGAGCTCACCGTCGCCCGGCTCGGATCCGAGCTCGACCAAGTCACCGGCCTCCCGAGGACGTTGTTGCTGGCGTCAAAGGTCGTAGCGGTGAGCTGTTGGGTCGAGCCTACTGCCACGGAACCCGTCATCGGACTCACGCCCACGCTTGCTACCGGCACTGGTGCGACTGTGAGAGAGACCCCGGTCTGCGCAGCACCAGCGGTTGCAGTGAGCGTTGTCTGGCCTGGCGCTACGCCGGTTACCCCGCCGCTGGCGTTGACCGTTGCAATCGAGGCGGAGCCGGTCGACCAGCTGACGGTGCCGGTGCCGATCGGCGCTCCGAACTGATCCTTTCCGTCTGCCCGCGCGTTCGCGGTCTGGCCGACGAAGACCGGTGCTTGCTGGAACGATATGACAAGCGTTGTGAGAATTGGTGCTGGAGCGGTAGGAGCTTCCTTACCGCCGCCGCAGGATGTCAAGGTTGCGCCAATGGCAGCAGCGAGAGCTGCGCGAGTGAGTTTTTGCATCTTTGGGTCAGGTGAGGGCCAGCTTCAGCAGCGGTCGTGGATGGCGCAAGATTACCGCGAAAGCGCTCGACGCTTCGCTACCATAAAAGACTGGCTGCCCGAATCCGCCGTCACGCGACTCGTGGCCCGAAGTTGCTAAGTGATATGAAACCGACAGTCGGGTGATATGAAATCGACATATCGGTGAAGGTGATCACTCGATCTCGATCTTCTTCAACCCCTTCTCGAGCTTCGGATACTCGAGGCCGAGCGCTTCCAGAGTGTCGGCGATCTTGTTGGCGATGAGATAATCGCGCGCGTCCTCGTCGTCGGCGGGCACAATGTACCACGGCGCCCAGTCGGTGCTGCAATTGGCGATCGCGTCGTGGTAGGCGGCAGTGAAATCGTCCCACAGCTCGCGATCGTCGAGATCGCCGAGGCGGAACTTCCAGTTCTTCTTCGGATCCTCGAGGCGTTCCTCGAGCCGCTTCTTCTGCTCCTTGCGCGACACGTGGAGGAAGAACTTGAGAATGACGACGGAGTTACTGGTGAGAATCCGCTCGAACTGGTTGATCTGATCGTAGCGCGCTTCCCACGTGGCGCGGGTGATGTGCTTGTGGACGCGCGTGACGATGACGTCCTCGTAGTGCGAGCGATTGAAAATCCCGATCATGCGATCGGCAGGGACGCGCTTGTGAATGCGCCACAGGAAGTCGTGGGCGAGCTCGGCCTCGGTCGGCGCCTTGAAGCTGGTGACCTCGCAGCCCATTGGGTTGACGCTGCGAAAGACTTTGCGGACGGTTCCATCCTTGCCCGAAGCATCGCGGCCCTGGAGCACGATCAGGAGCGCATAGCGACCATCGGCGTAGAGAACGCTCTGCAGCTTCTTCAGGCGCTTGCGTTCGCGCTTCGCCGCTTTCCTGAGGTCATCGCCTTTCGGCAGGTCGTCGGGTCGCGCGGCATCTTCGTCGTCGAGACGGATCTGCTCCGCATCGGTTATTGGCTTGAGGAGGCTCGGTGTCGGCACGTAGCGTCTATTTGGGTCGTCGGTTGGCTTGCGGCAGGATCCGCCAGAACCCGAAGAACACCGCGAGCATGATGACAGCAATGATTGCCGCAACGGTCGTGGTGCCGAGGATCACTCTCGCGATAACATAGACGTCGAGGCAAATCCCGATTGCGAGCGGGACCATGCTCGCCATCAGCAGTCGTGACGACGAGTCGATGAAGCGTCGCGACACGGACATTGGCTCGGACTGGCGGTGCAGGGCGGCGGGCGCCATCACCAGCGCGATGGCGATCGTGAGAAGGAGTATCGCCACGAGGTGCACCACGCGCTCGGACTGGGAGAGCTGTTCGCGAAATGTCGGACTGAAGACGGCGATTAGCTGAAACCCGAACAAAGCCTGCATGCCGGGGACTACGGTGCGGCACTCCTCGAGGACGTGGGTGGCCGCCTCGTTCAGCGACAGCTCCTGGAGCTCGGTGCGGAGGTCAGCTCGCCGCGGCGTAGTCATCTGGACAAGAATCTCAGGCAAGCTGTTGGCCACGCAAGGTCGTCCCAACCCGATTGGGCCTCTCAACGGTTCCAACCATCGTCCTGCCCGGGGTGTCAAACTGGGTTGGACCCCAACGAGAGCGAAAGAGTATGCTGCGTCCTGCCGTAGTCATGAGTCTTAGCCTTATCGCCACCAATCTTTTCGCGCAGACGGGCGCTTCCGCGACTGATGCGCAGTCGCGTACCGCCGTGATCGCGTCGTCGTTTGCCAAGTTCAAGGACGTCACCAAGTCGAAGCGGGGCATCACGAAGTCGAAGTATCGCCGGGTTGAAACAACGGCCGCAGTGAGGGCGAATCCCGCGGACTATTCCGGAGTGTACGATGTTCCGGACTTCGGTTTCGGATTGAATCTGAGCGTCGATAGCCGCGGCTCTGTAAGCGGGTCGGGGTACGAGCCGCTAAATGAGTCTGTGCGGCGCAGCTTCACGCTTCGCGACGGGACAATTCAGGGCGCTCTCCTCAGAGCGACCAAGGTGTACGCCAACGGCGACACCGAGCCGCTCGAGGGCGCGTTCATGAACCGCACGTCATTCGAGAGCGCGACCGACAAGGGTACGACCGTCTTCGGGCTCGGCACACTCGTCAAGCCCGTCGAGCTCCACGGCATGACGATCAACAAAGTCTTTTTCGAGAAGTCGCGCTGACCCTGGCGCCGAAGACGAAGCCCCGATCCGCGTGAGTGGATCGGGGCTTTGCTGCATCCGGCCTTGCGTAACCGCCGAGGTGGCGCGGAAGTTGACCGGGTTGGGCGGCGGCTTTAACTCCGACTTTTCCGATCTTGGAACAGGTACTTACCAGACAGCAGGGCGAGCTGGTCGCGCTCGAGCGGCGCCTCGTGCTCCAGGTGCGCGACGCCCTCACCCAGGCCGACGGCGCGCGCGCGGACCTCGATCGCCTCGCATCGCTCGTCAACGAGATGGACGAGCTGTTCCTGCTCGTCGTCGTCGGCGAATACAACAGCGGCAAGAGCACCTTCATCAATGCCCTGCTCGGCGACGAAGTGTTCGCGATGGGAGATCTGCCGACCACGCGCGCGATCTCCATTCTCCGCTACGGCAACGCGGGCGCGCCGGAGACAATCGCCGAGAACGTGCAGCTGTATCACTATCCGCTGGAAGCGCTGCGCGATCTCGACATCGTCGATACGCCGGGCACCAACTCGATCGAGAGAATGGAGGAAGCGATCACCCGCGAGTTCGTCCCGCGCGCGGACCTGCTGCTGTTCGTGACGAGCCTGCTACAACCGCTCACGGCGAGCGAGCTCGACTTCCTTACGCACATAAGGGAGTGGGGGAAGAAGGTTGTCTTCGTGGTGAACGGCATCGATCGTCGCAACGACGATGAGCAGCTGACGCGGGTTCGCGAATATCTGGCGCGCGAAGTAACGTCGCGGCTCGGCGTGACTGCGCCGACGGTCTATATGATCAGCGCGTTGCAGGCGCTGCGGGCCAAGGTTGGCACGAGCGCCACGACGCCCGATCCAAAGAACGAGTACGCAGCGCTCGAGCACTACGTCCTCGAGACCTTGCGTGAGACCGAACGAATCCGCCTCAAGCTCCTGACTCCGCTCGGCGTGCTCACGCGGGTGCTCAAGTCGAACGTCAAAATGCTCGATTCGCGATTGGAAGTGGTTCAGGCGGACGTCGGTGTGCTACGCTCGATCCGCAGCCAGCTCGAGGCATACTCGAAGGAGATGCGCAGCGACTCCGAGCGTTATCTGATCGAGATGCGCAACGTCCTCTACGAGCTGGAGCGGCGCGGCAGGTCGTGGTTCGAGCGCACCATCCGTATTGGGAATGCTTTCTTCCTCCGCAACAAGGACGCGGTGGAGAACAGGTTTCGGGCGGAAGTGGTGCAGGACTCGCCGCAGCAGGTGGAGAAGGTGGTGCATCGGATGGTGGATTGGACCGTCGACCGCAATCTCAGGCTCTGGCGCGCGGTGTTCAGCGAGCTGGACGCGCACACCGCGCGACTCCGCGCATCCGGCGCACTGGCGCCGCCCGGCGACACGGAGTTCCGCTACAATAGAGAGGAGCTGTTCTTGCGCCTGCGCGAGCCGGTGGAGAGAAGGCTCGACGAGTTCGACACCGAGCGCGAGGCGCGCGAGATCGTGACGTCGGTGAAGGAAGCCGTAATGAGCGCATTCGGCGTCAACGTTCTGGCGATTGGGCTCGGCGGAATCTTCATTGCCGCGTTCACAACGGCGGCGCTCGACTTTACCGGTGTGCTGACCGCGACTCTGTTTGCGATCGCCGGGTGGATGATCATCCCCGCGCGCCGCAAGCATCTGATCAAGGAATTTGAGCAGAAGATCGCGAAGCTGAATGACGATCTCGCCGCTCTGTTGCGGGCCAAGTTCGAGGAGCAGCTGGGTCGCTACGAGGGACAGCTACTCGAAGTCGTGGCGCCTTACGAAAGATTTCTGGAGACCGAGCGGGCCAAGCTTGAAGGCGGGCTCGAGTCAATGCGAAAGGCGGAGCGTGAAGTGGCGGTCCTGGAGCGGCGGGTTGCCGACACCTTCCCGGAGCAGCCTCGCTCAGAGACTGGCGCCGGGCGAATCGCTGTCCAGGATTAATCGAGGCGCCGTAGCAGGGAGTCTCGCG
>Ga0070684_100004157_pt1 | contig 10966 bp, 7 predicted proteins | sample KBSC723LmetaG_FD_65653 | JGI IMG/M metagenome (GOLD analysis project Ga0070684, IMG submission 65653) | Corn rhizosphere microbial communities from Kellogg Biological Station, Michigan, USA - KBS C7.2-3L metaG | ecosystem: Host-associated > Plants > Roots > Rhizosphere ...
GCCCATCCCACGCGGTCTCGTCGACGGCGGTCGCAGCCTCCCACGCGGCGCGATCCTCGGCGTTGACGGCCCGCCGGGCGTCGACCCCCGCGGCGTCGATCACGGCCGCCTCGAGTCGCGTGACGGCGGCCCGGAGGAACGCCCGGGCATCGACGCGGACGGTGAACGCGGGGGGCTCGAGGCCCGGCCGCGCGGCGAGCGGCTCGATGTCGACCTGGGCCCAACGCTGGCCGGCCGCCGGCACGGCGTAGCCGTAGGACGTGATCTCGGACAGCCGGCTGCCGATGACGAGCAGCGCGTCGGCCGCCTCGAGCCGCTCGCGGACGACGCGCGGGGCGCCGTAGCCGGCCATGCCGAGGTAGAGCGGGTGGTCGTTCGAGATGACGTCGCCGCGGCGCCAGCCGGCGATGACCGGGACGTCGAGGAGCTCCGCGAGCTTCAACAGGTCCGTCGACGTCCGGGCACGGAGGACCCCGCCACCGGCGAGGATGACCGGCCGGCGTGCGGTCGCGACGAACTGGAGGACGGCGCGGACGTCGTCCGGCTCCGGCCGGGGTGGCGCGGGGCGGACGGTGTCGAGCTCGGTGCCCTCGGGCAGGACCTCGTCGAGGAGGTCCTCCGGCAGGGAGAGGAGGACCGGGCCGGGCCGGCCGACGAGCGCCGCGCGGATCGCGTCGCCGACGGCGGCCGGGACCTGTGCCGCGCTCCGCGGCTCCGCGGCAAACGCGGCGAGACCACCGAACGTCGCCGCCTGGTCGGCCTCCTGGAACGCCTCCCGGCCAAGCAGCGCTCGCTCGACCTGGCCGACGAGGGCGAACATCGGCGTCGAGTCCTGGCGCGCCGTGTGGATGCCGATCGCGAGATTGGCCGCCCCGACGGCGCGCGTGCCGACGGCCGCGGCCGGCCGGCCGGTGAGCTGGCCGTGAGCCTCGGCCATGAACGCGGCGGCGCCCTCGTGGCGCGTGGCGACGACCCGGATGCCTGCGGCGTCGAGGCCCTCGAGCAGGCCGAGGAAGCTCTCGCCGGGCACGGTGAACGCGTACCTGACGCCAACGGCGCGCAGGGCGTCCGCGACGAACCGCCCGACGGTCCGGGCCGGCGCCGGCAGAGGCTCCGGAGCGGGCTCGGCGGGGGCGGCCTCGCTCGACTCGGCGTCAGGCGGCGCCTCGGGCGCCTCGGCGGGCCCGGCCGGCGGGCTCGTCTCAGGCTCGGACTGCGGGCTCGTCTCAGGCTCGGCCTCCGCTGCGAGCGGATCGATCGGTGGCGGCTCGGTGTCGAGCTGGGCCTGGACGTCCGGCTCCGACTCGGCGACGTCCCGCGCCAGCTCGGCCACAGGCTCGGTGTCGGCGTCCGGTTCGGCCTCGGCGGAGATCGGTTCGCTCGGTGCGGGCTCGGTGGCGTCCGCCTCCGTGTCGGCGGCGTCCGGCACCGCCTCAGCCATCTGCTCGGCGTCGGCGGCGGGCTCGTCGACGTGCGCCGCTTCGACCTGGGCCTCCGACGCCGTCGGATCGGTCGTCGTGTCCGTCGCAGATTCCGGCCCGTCCGTTTCGGTCGTCAGGTCGTCCGCGTCCCGCTCCGTCGTCATCGCGGCGCCGCCGCTGGCGCGGCGACCATCGCGAGGACGAGTCCGGCAACCACCACGACGGCCACGACGATCATCGCCACCCGCGCGTAGCGGGTCCCTGGCATCACGGCCGCGTTACCTGTAGTTCTCGAACTGGAGCGGCACGGCCTCGTCCAGTTCCCTGAGCCGCGCGATCACCCGCTGCAGCTCGTCCTTGCTCTTGCCCGAGACCCGGACCGCGTCGCCCTGGATCTGCGACTTCGACTTCGGGAACTCGTCGCGGATCAGCTTCTGGATCTTCTTCGCGAGGTCCTCCGGCAAGCCCCGCCGCAAGCCGATCTCCTGGCGGACCTTGTTGCCACCGACCGGTTCGACCTTGCCCCAGTCGAAGATCTTCAACGACAGGCCGCGCCGGATGGCCTTCGACTCGATGAGGTCCTTCACAGCAGCCGCGCGGTGATCGTCGTCGGTGACGAGGGTCAGCTCGCCCTTGCCCTGGGTCAGATCGACGGTCACGCCCTTGAAATCGAAGCGCTGCTGGACCTCGCGGCGGACCTGGTCGAGCGCGTTGCGCAACTCCTGTTCGTCGAAGTCGCTGACGACGTCGAACGACGCATCTCCTGCCATGGCCGATCCCATCCTGTCGCCGTCCGCCGGGGTGGGTCCCGCGGGGGGCGGCTGGTCGGGGCCGCCTGCGCGGCTCCGGGCGCCGTCGGGTCGTCACGTCGGACCGACCCGCCGCAGCCGTTCGGCCGCGAAGGTGAAGTATGCCGTGACGCGGCCGAGCGCGGAGCCGGGCGGCCGAGCCGGGGGCCGGATCCACGTCCGCGGCGATCAGCGCCGTGCCAGCTCCTCGAGCAGGACCTCGCCGATCCGGTAGCTCCGTCCACCGCCCATCACGAGCACGGCGTCGCCGGGCCGGACCTCGCCGGCGAGCCAGCGTCCGGTCGCCTCGACCGTGCCCGGCGCCGCGACGACGATCCCGGGCCGGCGAGCGGAAACGGCGTCGGCGAGCCCTTCAGCGGAGGCGATCGTCGTATCCGGGTCGCGGCCGGCCCAGATGTCGGCGATCGCGACCGCGTCCGCCTCGGCGAGGACCTCCGCGAACGCTGGCAGGAGCGCGGCCGTCCGATGGAACGTCAGCGGCTCGTACACGGCCCAGACGCGGCGGCCGGGCTCGCGCTGGCGGACGGCCGCGAGCGTGGCCCGGATCGCGGTCGGGTGGTGGCCGTAGTCGTCGTACACGACCACACCGCCGACCTCGCCCTTGCGTTCGAGCCGGCGGGCGACGCCGGCGAACGACGCCAGCCCGGCGATGATCCGGTCCGCGCCCAGCCCCAGCCGGGCTGCCGCCGCCGCGACGACCAGTGCGTTCGCGACGTTGTGCGCGCCGGCCGTGGGCAGCCGGACCGCGACCGGGCCGCGAAGCTCATCGAGGCCGAAGAGCTCGGCGGTGGTGCCGTCGCTCGCCACCGCAACCACCCGTCCCAGCAGCACGCTCGCGGGACCGGCCGCCGTCGCGAACTGCTCGGCGATGCCCCGGGCGTGGCTTCCGGCGCGGCTCGCTTCGACGTCCGCGACCGCGACGGCGACGATCGTCCCGGGCCAGTCGGCGAGGCGCCCCGCGACCCGCTCTGCGCCGGGGTCGCCGATGTTCGCGACGACGACGGGTGGCTCGCCGCCAGGCCACGGTCGCATGCGCCGGATCCAGCGCTCGAACGTGTCGATGACGGCGTCCTCGTCGGCGAAGACGTCGGGGTGGTCCCACTCGGCCGACGTGAGGATCGCGAGCGCCGGCCGGTACGGGTCGAAGTTGCCCGCGTACTCGTCCGCCTCGACGACGAACGGGGCGTCCGGCCGGCCGCGATGCGCCGTCGACGGCGCTTCGGTCCCCTCGCGCAACAGTGCGCCGACGAACGCGGTCGGGTCGAGCCCGCCCTCGGCGAGGACGTGGACGAGCCAGCCCGAGGTCGTGCTCTTGCCATGGGTCCCAGCGACGCCGACGAGGAGCCGGCCCGCCGCCGCGTCCGCGACGACCTGCTGCCACGGCTCGAGCCCGATGCCGAGCCGCCGGGCGGCCTCCAGCTCGGGGTGGTCCGGGGCGATCGCGGTCAGGGCCTTCGTCACCGCCAGCCGGTCCGGGGGGACGACGCCGGGCCCGATGACGTGGGACGCGTCGTGCTCCCAGGCCATCGGCAGGCCGTCGTCGGCGAGGGCCGTCGTGTACGGCGAGGGCCCGCCCGGGTCGCAGCCGCTCACGTCGGCGCCTGCCCAGTAGGCGAGACGCGCCGCGGCGCTCGCCCCCGCGCCGGCGATGCCCAGGATGTGGATCCGCTCCCCTGCCCGGATGGGGCGAGGGTCGCGGGCCGGCGCGAGGCCGGCGCCGACGGACGCGGCCTCCGTCACCCGCGCGAGCCCGCGCCCGCGGTGGCGCCGACCCGCTCGAGCAGCAACTCGAGGACCGCGGCCGCGCTCGAGACCTTGTTCGAGGCCCGGTCGCCGGACCAGAGGTGGCGCCGGACCTCGACGCCCTCGGCGTCGGCCACGGCCACGTACGTCAGCCCGACCGGCTTCGCCTCGGTCCCACCGTCGGGGCCCGCGATGCCCGTGACCGACGCGGCCACGGTCGCCGCGAACCGGTCGCGTGCACCCTCGGCCATCGCCCGCGCCACCTGGGCGCTGACCGCGCCGTGCGCCGCGAGGACGGCGCCCGGGACGCCGAGCAGCGACTCCTTTGCTTCGTTCGAGTACGAGACGACGCCGCCGGCGAAGTAGCCGCTCGAGCCCGCGACGTCGGTAATCGCGTCGGCGACCAGCCCGCCGGTGCACGATTCGGCGAGCGCGACCGTCACGCCGCGGCCGAGGCAGAGTCCCTGGAGCCGCTCGGCGAGCCCGACGAGCGGGTCCCCGGCCACGCTACGAGTGGGTCGTCTTCTTCGGGGCCGCCGGCGGCTGGAACAGCCACGTCTCGGGGATGCCCCGCTTCCCGAGCGCCCCGAGCGACTGACCGTTCAGCGTGAAGAAGGTCGCCCCACTCGAGCCACTCCGGACCTCGACCGAATTGTTCGCGGTGAACGTGATGACCTTGCCCTTCCTGGCGGTCACGCCGGCCCAGTTTGGATCGAGCCTGCCGTCGACCCAGACCTTGATCCAGGCCGGGCCGCCCTTGATCTCGACGACGAGGTTCACGCCCTTGTAGGCGACCGCGACATGGCGGGTGAGCGCGGCGGTCTTGTTCGCCGCGCCGGTCGCGGTGACGACGATCGACCACTTGCCGGTCGTGAGCTGGAGCGGCGTGTTGTAGGTCCCGTCCTCGGCAACCGGGACCGTCACCGGTGCCGGCGCGGGCGGTGGCGTGGCGCCGGGCGCGGCGGCGGGGGCACCGTCGGGCGGGCCGTCGTAGGACGCCGTGACCGACACGCTCGTCGCGTTGGTCGTCGTGCCCTGGACGGGGATCGCGCCGTTCTCGACGGTCGAGCCGTCGACCGGCTGGTCGACGGTCAGCGTCGGCACCTCGATGTCGGCGAACGGCACCGTGATGACGATCTGGGCCGTCTCCTCGGACACCTTGCCGGTGTCGGGGTCGGTCGCCCAGACCTTGTACGAGTTCTTGCCTCGCCGGAGGTCGACCGGCAGGCTCCAGTCACCGGCCGAATCCGCCGTCGTCCGCGTCGGCGTGCCGGAGACCTCGATCGTCACGGTGCCGTTGGGAATCGTCGTGCCGCGCAGGACGTAGCTGTCGGTGTCCTGGTCGACGGTCAGCGTCGCCGTGTTCGGGCTCGTGACGGCCAGCGTCGGCGGCTTGTTGAACCGCAGGACCTGGACGGTCAGGTACGCCCCGACCGCGATGACGACGATCGTGACGAGCGCCGCGACGACGATGCCCGGCGAGAATGTCAGCCCGCGCCGCGGCTGGTTGAGCGGCTGGGGGACCGCGATGACCGGCTGCGGCGCTCCGGCGTCGCCGCGCTCGCGCCGCCACTGGTTGAGGATTTCCTCCGGCTCGAGACCCAGGTACAGCGCGTAGTTCCGGAGGAAGCCCTTCGTGTAGACGGCGCCCGGGAGCTCCCGGTAGTCGCCGCGCTCGAGGGCGGCCAGGTAGCGGGCCCGGATCTTCGTGTCGCGCTCGGCCCGGTAGAGGTCGACGCCCTTCCGCTCGCGGGCCGCGTACAGCCGCTCCGGCAGCGACATCGACGGCTCGTCCGAGCCGGGACGGCTCGTGTCACGGGCGGCGTCCCGGCTCGACTCGCGGGCCGCGTTCGCGCCCGCCGACTCGGGGCGGAGATCGGCGGTCCCCCGTCGTGTCTCGTCGCGTGTCGTCATCGTTCGCCGTCCTCGTCGGCGTCATCGCCGACTGCCCCCTGCGTCGCAGCCCCGCCCTCTCGGCGGAGGACCTGCCGGGCGTTCGACCCGTCGAACGCACCGATGTAGCCGCGCGCCTCCAGTTGGTCGATGATCCGTGCGGCCCGCGCGTAGCCGACCTTCAGCCGCCGCTGGAGGAGCGACGCCGAGGCACGATCGTACTCCCGAATGACCTCGATGGCATCAGGCAGGAGACGATCCGCGTCCTCGTCGGCGAGGTCGTCGACCGATCCCGTGCCCTCGTCGTCGGACTCGACGATCGCCATGTCGTAGTGGGGGTTCTCGATCTGGTCGGTCCAGTGCTGGACGACCCGGCCGATCTCCGGATCGCTGACGAACACGCCCTGGAGGCGCATCGGCCGGGGCAGGTCCGAGGGCTGGTAGAGCATGTCGCCGCGGCCGATCAGGTCCTCCGCGCCGGGCGCGTCGAGGATCGTCCGGGAGTCGATCTGGGACGCCATCGCGAACGCGATCCGGCTGGGGAAGTTGGCCTTGATGAGGCCGGTCACGACGTTGACCGACGGCCGCTGGGTCGCGAGGACCATGTGGATGCCCGTCGCGCGTGCCTTCTGGGCCAGACGGACGATCGGGTCCTCGACGTGCTTGCCCTCGCGCATCATCAGGTCGGCCAGCTCGTCGATGACGATGACGATGTACGGCAGGCGGTCCTCGGGGTCGGCCCGGGTCTCGTTGTAGGCCTTGATGTTGCGGGCGGCCGCGCCGGCGAAGCGGCGGTAGCGGCCCTCCATCTCGTTGACGGCCCACTTGAGCGCGGCCTTCGCCCGCTCCGGCTCGGTGATCACCGGGACCATGAGATGGGGCAGGCCGTTGTAGCTCGCGAGCTCGACCCGCTTGAGGTCCATGAGGATCATCCGGACGTCGTCCGGGGTCGTCTTGCAGAGCAGGCTCGTGATGACCGCGTTGACCATGACGCTCTTGCCCGAGCCGGTCGCGCCGGCGATCAAAAGGTGGGGCATCTTCGCGAGGTCGACCGCCTGGGCCTTGCCCGCGACGTCGCGCCCGAGGGCGAACGTCAGCTTCGACTCCGTCGGGCTGAACGGGACCTCCTCGAAGATCCGCCGGAGGGCGACGACGTTGAAGTCCTGGTTCGGAATCTCGATGCCGATCGCACTCTTGCCGGGGATCGGCGCCTCGATCCGGAGGCTGCGGGCGGCGAGGGCCATCGCGAGGTCGTCGGCGAGCGCCTCGATCCGCGAGACGCGGACGTCGACGGCCGGCTGGACCTCGTACTGGGTCACGACCGGGCCGGCGTTGCGGCCGACGATCTGGGCGGTAATCCCGAAGCTCGCGAGCTTCCGGACGATGATCTCCTCGTTGCGCTCGTGGACGGCCTTGCTGCCGCCCGGCTCGATCGGGGTGGCGACGTCCTCGAGCAGCTCCAGCGGCGGCAGGCGGTACTCGATCCGCTCCTTCGTCGGCGGCGAGTCGCCGGCGTCGGTCACGTCGTCGAGCGCCCGCACCGGTCGCGGCGGATCCGCGACCAGCGTCGCGGACGCAGCCAGCCCTTCGCCGCTCGTGCCCCGGGCGAACGTCGCCGACGTCGGCAGCGTGCTGGGGACCGCCGCGGGGATCCTCGAATCGTCGCCGGACTCGCCGCCCCAGATCCCGGTCTGGCCGGGCGAAGAGGTCGTGCCCGCGACGGCCTTCGCGCCGGCAGCGCCGACGATCGCGGCGCCCTTCTTGCCGGTGCCGTTGCCGTCGCCGTTCGTGGCCGGCGTCGTCCGGCCCGGTCCGACCGCCTCCGGCTCGCGCCGCATCGACGCCGCGGCCGCGCCGCCGACCCACTTCGCGGTCCCGGTGACCGGCTTCACGACCTGTCGCAGGCGGAGGTTGAACGCGAGCATCAGCCCGACGATGCCGATTGCCAGCAGCACGACGAACGCGCCGGGGCTCGTGAGCAGCGGCTCGAGGATGCCGGCCTCGAACCGGCCGATCCGGCCGCCGCCGCGCTCCGCCCCCACGAGCGTCAGGTTGAGGACCTCGAACGCGCCGAGGAAGCCGACGTAGGCGATCCCGATCCCCAGCAGCGTCATGCCCCAGCCGGAGCCGGGCCGCTTGCCGGGACCCCACTCGACGTACCAGCCGGCGCCGAGCAGGAGGAACGGCAGGAACCAGCGGCCGGTCTCGAACCACGGTGCGATCGAGTCGCGCCACCAGTCGGTCAGCGCGCCCTGGCCGGGCAGCGCCAGCGCGATCAGCGTGACCGCGCCCAGCACGAGCAGGACGATCCCGACGATCGAGCGGGCGACCTCGGGGTTGACGTTCAGCCCGTTGGAACGGCGGCGCCGGCGCGGCGTCGTCGTCCGGCGGCGTGTCGCCATCAGATCTCGACCACGACCGGGAAGACCATCGGCCGGCGCTTCGTCTGCTCGTACAGGTAGCGCGACACGCCGTCCTTGATCTGGCTCTTCAGCAGCCCGACCTCGCTGATGTGGTCGCCCGGGTTCCGGATGGACTCGAGGATCTTCGTGATCGCCTCGTCCATGATCGGGTCCTTCTCGTTGAGATGGACGAAGCCGCGGGTGATGATCTCGGGCCGGCCGACGACGTTGCCCGTCTGCTTGTCGACGGTCACCACGACCATGAACATCCCGTCGTTCGCGAGGGCCCGCCGGTCGCGGAGCACGATCTCGCCGACGTCGCCGACCGAGAGGCCGTCGACGAACACGTAGCCCGCGGGCACCTGCTGGCCGCGGCGGGCGGAGCCGTCGGCGAAGATCTCGATGGGCTGGCCGTTCTCGATGATGAACACGTTCTCCGGTGCCACGCCCGTCTCGATCGCGAGACGGCCGTGCTGGACCTGCATCCGGAACTCGCCGTGGATCGGGATGAAGTGCTTCGGCTTCGTCAGGCCGAGCATCAGCTTCAGCTCCTCCTGGCTCGCGTGTCCCGACACGTGGGCCCGCTTGATCGTGTGGTAGTACACGTTCGCGCCGGCCTTGAACAGGTTGTCGATGGTCCTGCTGACGTACTCCTCGTTGCCGGGGATCGGGCTCGCGCTGACGATGACCGTGTCGCCCTGCTTGATCTCGACGAAGCGATGGTCGCGGTTCGCCATCCGGGCCAGGCCGGCCATCGGCTCGCCCTGGGCGCCGGTCGTGCAGATGACGAGCTTGTCGTCGGGGACGTCGTTGAGCTTGTCCTTGGCGACGATCCGCGACGCGTCGTACTTCAGGTAGCCCAGGTCGCTCGCGATCCGGAAGTTCTGCTCCATCGACCGGCCGATGACGACCACCTGGCGCTCGAACGAGGCCGCGGCGTCGAGGACCTGCTGGACGCGGGCGATATTGCTCGCGAATGTCGCGACGATGACCCGCCCGTCGAGCGGCTCCATGATCTCGCGGAAGGCCTCGCCGACGGTCCGCTCCGACGGCGTGTAGCCGGGATTCTCGGCCCGGGTCGAGTCCGAGAGCAGGCAGATGACGCCCTCGGCGCCGAGCTTCGCCAGGATCGCGAAGTCGGAGAGCTTGCCGTCGACCGGTGTGTGGTCGAATTTGAAGTCGCCGGTGTGGACGATGACGCCGACCGGCGTCCGGAGGGCGATGCCCATCGCGTCGGGGATCGAGTGGCCGATCCGGAACGCGACGACGCCGAACGGACCAATCTGGAGCTCGTCGCCCGGCTCGAGCGCCACCATCGGGTTGTTGTGGAGCTTGTGCTCCTTGATCTTGTTGCCGAGCAGGCCGCGGGCGAGCGTCGACGCGTAGACGGGCACGCCCGGAAACTCCGGCAGCACATACGGCAGCGCGCCGACGTGGTCCTCGTGGGCGTGGGTGATCACGAACGCCTTGACGTTGGCCTTGCGCTCCTTGAGGTACGTGATGTCAGGGATGACGAGGTCGATCCCGAACATCTCCTCGTCGGGGAACATGAGCCCGCAGTCGATGACGACGATGTCGTCGCCGTACTCGAACACGTACATGTTCTTGCCGATCTCGCCGACGCCACCGAGCGGGATGATTCGAAGGGGAAGATCGGGTCCTGCCATGCGTTCCGGGCTCAGAAGAGCGTGACGTCGGTGGTGACGTCTGGAATCCGGGCGGGCATCGCCTCCGGGGTCACGTCGGCGAGGATGGCAGCGCCCACGCCGGCCGCGACCGCCGGTTCCGCCCCGTGCTCGCGCCGGGACCGCGATTCGACGAGGGCGGCGGGGATCAGGGCGACGTCGGCGTAGCTCTGGCGCTCGACCTCCGTCGAGCGGAGCGCGGCCGCCGGGTGGTACAGCGCAAACCCGAGGGCGTTCGGCGCGCCGCTCGCGGGATCGATCGGATGGACCGTGCCATGTGCCTGGGAGATGCGCTCGCCGGGCATGAACCGGCCGAGCGAGTGCCGGCCGAGCGTCACGATCAGGGCCGGGTCGAGGACCTCGAGCTGGCGCTGGAGGTAGGGCGCGCAGGCCGCAATCTCGTCGGGCTCCGGATCGCGGTTGTCGGGCGGGCGGCACTTCACGACGTTCGTGATGAAAACCTCGTCGCGGCCCCAGCGCAGGGTGCCCAGGTACTTCGTCAGGAGGTCGCCGGCACGACCGACGAACGGCCGGCCGAGCCGATCCTCGTGGAACCCCGGGCCCTCGCCGACGAACACGACCTCGGTGTCGGGGCTGCCCTCGCCGGGGACGGCGTTCGTGCGGGTCTCATGGAGGCGGCAGCGGGTGCAGGCGCGGACCTGGGCCGCCACGTCGTCGAGCGCCACCTGGCGCTCGTCGTGGGTCACGCCGACCCCCCGGCCACCGCGGGCTCCACTGCCGCGGCCTGGTACGGCGAGGCGCCACGGGCGGCGGCCGAGGCCACCCAGCGGCGGGCGACGAGCGCCTCGGCGATCTGGACGGCGTTCGTCGCGGCGCCCTTGCGGAGGTTGTCGCTCACGACCCAGAACGCGAGGCCGCGACCGTCGGGGATCGACTCGTCGGCTCGGACCCGGCCGACGTAGATCTCGTCGGTGCCGGCGGCGGACGTCGCGAGCGGGTAGGTCGAGGTCGACGGATCGTCCTGGATCACCACGCCCGGCACCTGGGCGAAG
>Ga0070684_100004158_pt1 | contig 10963 bp, 9 predicted proteins | sample KBSC723LmetaG_FD_65653 | JGI IMG/M metagenome (GOLD analysis project Ga0070684, IMG submission 65653) | Corn rhizosphere microbial communities from Kellogg Biological Station, Michigan, USA - KBS C7.2-3L metaG | ecosystem: Host-associated > Plants > Roots > Rhizosphere ...
ACCACGAAAGACAAGCTCCGGGCGATCCTTGGGGCTCCCAACTCACGCCGCCACGGCAAATCTCTTATTCAGCCCTTGCGGAGCCAGCCGGCAACCAGCGCCGCCGCCAGCAATGCCGGACACAGGATGCATACCCAGAGGCTGAATTCCGTGTTCAGATCGCCGAGGTGGCCGCCGGAATTGAAATAATCCACCGCCAGCCAGATCAGCGGACCGGTCACGAGCAGCAGAAGGACAAGTGCCGCCAGCGCAACCGATCGAGTCCGCTTGCGCACGGCCTGCTGGTCCTGCATCACGCCGAGCGATGCCATGACCACGCGGCGGGTGCGATGGGCGACAGCGCGGTCCCTGCCGGCATCCACAAGCGATGCGGCCACACTGCGCAGCGGCGTGTTGCCTTCGGCGGCGCCTTTGCCTGCGCTTGGAATCATCCCACAACCTCAGGGGCCAGGGCAGCCTGCAGACGCGGCTTGATCGAAGCCAGCCCGCGATACAGTCGCGACTTTACCGTCGACAACGGAGCGTGGGTCACGGTCGCGATTTCCTGCAGCGACATGTCTTCGTGGAAACGCAGGACCAGCACTTCGCGATACACCGTGTCCAGTTCCAGCAGTGCTTCGGCCACGCGTTCGGCGTCTTCGCGGCTGGCCATGCGGTCGAACGGCGTCGGCTGGTCGTCGCTGATTTCAAAGGTGACGGGGCGGTCCTCGTCACTCGATCCGTCCACGAGCTCATCTAGGCTGGCGAGCGTGCGCTTCCGCCGGAAGTCGATGACCAGGTTGCGCGCTATGGTGAAAAGCCAGGTGTCGAACCGCGCCTTGCCGTTGAATTGGGCGCCGCGCATCAGCACCCGCATCCAGACCTCCTGGAAAAGGTCCTCCGCCAGCTCTCTGCTGCTGGTGAGGTAGAGCAGGTAGCGCAGGAGGCGATGCTGGTAGCGCTGAATCAACTCGTCGAGCAGTCCGGCTTCCTGGTGCTTCAGGCCCTCGGCGATGGCGAGATTCTCCTGGCGCACTGCTTCCTGTTCAATCGCAGCGGCGCCGCGGGCGAAAATCGACTGTACGGGTGCAAACGGCCTCATCGCAGAGATGCTCATCTTGTCCCATTAGACGATAAACCGTCTCCGCATGCCTATAAATTGTCGTCCGTTAACAAATCTTTACGATTCCCGCGAGCACCCATCCACGCACGTCATTTACGAGTTTTGCAGGGGCACGACGGTACGGCCTTGCTGAAAAGAGGGCAATTGGACTGCTGCGGCCTGTTTAGCCGCTGCCTCCTTCACACCCCACGCAGGCCTTTGTCCACGACCCGAGCTCTCACTTTCTCGATCGCTTCCTCGATAACCGCCTCGACCCGCTTTTGGCGTGCCTGAGGCGACCGGTAACCAAACATCAGGAACAGGTGATTGCGCCTTTGCACCGGCGTCATCGCCATCCAGCCCTGCTGGGCCAGCGGCTGGGCCTGAAAGGCGGCCCGCAGCATCGGTGGAGGCTCCTTTTCGCCTTCCATGGTCAGGTAAAGCCGCTCCGCCATGTCGTCGGCCCGCTTCTGCCGTGAGACGGCCGACTTTGGCTCGCTGATGGTGTGCGCGATCCATCGCCTGTGACCCGGCGGAAGCTTCTCGAACCATTTGCGCAGCCCTGGCGCGCCTCGCATCGCGCGCACCAGTTCCTCCGGCGTGGCCTCCGTTCGGGCCTCGAGATCGGGCTCGAGGCGAATGGTCACGCGGTCACCCTGCCGGGCATCGGCTCCAGCAAGCATTTTCTTGTTTACGAAAAAGCCGTGCCCCCTGGGTGTGGGGAACAGGGCTGTGTGGAAGCAGAAGCCGTTGATGTCCCCCTTGACCCGCCTCACCCGCAGACCGGGCCATGCCTTCGCAATATCGAACGGCACGCGCGCGAAACTGGAGCGCAGCCCCATGCCCGACGGCTCGAGAATGGCGCGAAACGTCTTGGCGGCAGACGGGCTCATGGACTGCAGGAACAGTATAGGGAAAAGCGATAGGCAGGAGAGACAGGCTTCATTCCTGAGCTGGGCTGGATGGCATTCGGCGGATGAGGACCGTGAAGCAGCCTGGGATTTGCGCGTTCCATTGATTCCAGTCGTGGCCGCCGGGGCTGGCATGAAACTCGGTCGCGAAGCCGCGGCGCGCGAGTTGGCGCGCCAGGCGCTGGATGGGATCGAGCAGAGGCTCGCGATTGCCGGCCGTGATGTAGAGGTACGGCGTCGTGGTGGGATCGGCGGCCGTTACGAGTACGAATGGGTCCGCCGCGCGCCGCGATGCGCTGCCGTCAGGTCCGAAGATTCGCCGGAAACGCATGCTCTGCCCCCACCGGCGCCACGTGAACCTGCGGGAGGGGACGTCCACCGCGGGGCTGATGCCTCCCGCAAACGCGAAGAGATCGGGCCGGGTAAGGGCGAGATTGACGGCCGCGAAACCTCCCATGGAGACGCCCACAATGGCGCGATGCGCACGGTCGGCAGCAGCAGGAAACCGTCGCTCGACATCGGCGATGAGGTCGTTCGTCAGGTAATCTCGGTAGCGCTCCGCGGGCGCCAGTGCTTCGTTCATGTAGTAGGACGACCCGCCTTCCGGCATGACGAGCAGGTAGCCGCGCGCAGCGTACTGGCCGACACTGGAGTCATTGCTCCAGTCACGGAATCCGCCGCCGCCCCCGTGCAACAGGTAGATCGTCGGGATCTTAGCGGAGCGCGGCAAACTCGCCGGCAGGTAAACGCGGTACGGCATATTGCGCCCGAGGGAGGGCGACCAGAACGTCACGTCCTGTATGCTCACGCCGGCAAAGGATTGCGGACGATCGAGGAGAACCGGTCCGCGATGCGTGCAGCCGGCAATGACACCGATGAAGGCGAGAAGCGCGAGCGGGAGCGCGTGGGTGGAAGCTGTTTTCATTGGAAAACTGAGTGTACTTCGGCATGGCCGGATCGGGACGTTGCAAACTGCCCTGCCGGGGTTCGAATCATGGTTCAACCGGACCCCATTTTCGTAGCCGCTTTGCCTTATCGATCTCGGCCTGGCGGCGAAATCCGCGAGCGGAATTTAACGCGGCCCTGAATTCCGGCGCGGAATCGATAGAGCGGGCCGCCCACGAAGACCAGTGCGGGATCGTATCCGCGGGGAGCGAGCATCAGGCAGTTGTTCATGCCGGCAGTGGTCACGTAGATTTCATCGAGGTCCGGTCCGCCGAATGCGAGGGAAGAGGTCTGCGCTGCGGGAAGCACCACCTTCCGCTCCCGAACTCCATCGGGATCGTAGCGCGTGACGCATCCGCCAAACCAGTGCGCGACCCAGAGATACCCTTGCGCATCGACGGTGAGGCCGTCGGGCATGCCTTCGGAGGAGTCGATGCGCAGAAAGACGCGGCGGTTCGCGAGCGCTCCATCGTTGCGGCGCCAATCGTAGGCGTAGATGCACCGCGCCACCAGGTCAGTGAAGTAAAGGGTGCGGCAGTCCGGCGAGAACGCCAGGCCATTGGAGAAGCAGATGCCCTCATCGACGATGCGGGCGGAGCCGTCGGTGTCGATGCGGAACAGGTAGCTGGGCGATGAAGTGCCGTCTTCATTCAAATGGTACGAGCCCGAGTAGACGCGCCCCTCGGGATCGGCGAGGCAATCATTCAACCGGCACTCCTGACCATCCGCTTCGCTTGCCACCAGGAGCGGCTCAGCGCCAGGATGCCACAGCCACGCTCCCTGGCTGCTCGTGGTGAGGAAACCGCCCGCCTCCTGCATGCAGAATCCATTGACCACGAAGCCTTCATGCAGCAGTTCGCGTCGGCGTTCGTGCCAGAGGAAACGATAGAAGCGTGCGCCGTCGATGTCGGTCCAGTAGAGCGCGTTCTCGCGTTCATCCCAGTGCGGACCTTCGCCGCACAGGTTGCCGTCGTCGGCCAGGACTTCGACTTCGGGTTTCATCAGGCGATTAGATGGAGAGCTTTGGGACATGCGACGGGAAACCTCGCGTTTTCCAGAGTTGAATGCTTTCAATCTTACCCTTCGACGTGTTATGTTGGCAGCCTCAGGATAAACAAAAGGTATACGAATGCGTTTACGAGGTCGGGTGGCTCTGGTGACCGGAGCCGCAATGGGAATTGGAAAAGAGACGGCGCAGCTTTTTGCTCGCGAGGGTGCGCGCGTCGTGGCCGCCGATGTGAACGAGCCGGGCGGGCTGCAAACCGAGCGTGAGATTCGCGACGGCGGAGGCGAATGCCTCTTTGTAAAGACCGACATCAGTTCCGAGGCGCAGGTCGAAGCGCTGGTGAGTGCCGGAACCGAGCGCTTCGGAACCATCGATGTGCTGCTCAATGTGGCTGGCATCGCGCATGAGGCTCCGGCGCATCTGCTGAGCCTGGAGGACTGGAACCGCATTATCGCGGTGAATCTCACCGGGACGTTTCTCTGCTGCAAGCACGTGCTGCGGGGCATGCTCGAGCTGCAGCGCGGCGCCATCGTCAACATATCTTCGGTGCAGGCGCTGTTCGGGTTTCCCGGCTATCCGCACTACGCCGCGAGCAAGGGCGCGATTATCAGCATGACGCGGCAGATGGCGCGGGAATACGCCTCGGTGGGGATTCGCGTGAACTGCATTGCGCCGGGGACTGTGGATACGCCGATGAACGCTGGCGTGCTGTCGCGTGTTGAGAATCCCCAGGAGTTGCGCAAGGCGTGGGATGAAATGCACCCGCTGGGAAGGATTGGCCAGCCGATCGACGTGGCGAACGGGGCGCTCTTTCTTGCTGGCGACGAGAGCTCGTGGATGACCGGCCAATGTCTCGCGCTCGACGGCGGCGTCTCCTGTGCGGTCCTGTAGAAACGCGCGGCAAACCCCTTAGGAAGCGACCTGAATTATGACGCAGTTTGTTGAAATTGAGGAGTTGGCGCAGCGTGTGCCGGACGGCGCGCGGCTCGGCATCGGGGGCGTGCATTTGTCGCGGCTGCCGCTGGCACTGATTCGAGCTGTAATCGCCGCAGGGAAGAAGGATTTCGTTTTCACGAGCTGGGGCGGCGGCCTGCCTTTGGAGCTATTGCTTGAGGCCGGGGCCGTTCGCAAACTGATCTTCTGTTTTTCGAGCCTTGATATCTTCGGCCTGGCGCCGCGCTTTCGCGAGGCGCTGGAGCGCGGCCAGGTGGAAGTGGAAGAGTGGTCGGCGCTCGCCATGATGCAGGGGCTGCACGCCGCACACTTCCGGCTGCCAGAGATGCCATTTCAATTGCCCGCAGGTTCCGACCTGATGCAAAACGGCAATTTCTGGAAAGCGACCCCTTCGACGTTTGGCGAGGGTGAAGTGGGCCACGCGCGCCGGCTCGATATCGATGCGTTGCTGCTGCATGTGCAGCGGGCAGATCGCGCGGGCAACATCGAGATCCAGGGTTCGCGGGGATTCGACCTGGCGCTGCTGGGCGCGGCGCAGAACGTCTTTGTCACAGCGGAGGAGATCGTCGAGACAGGCACGCTGGGTGCCCCGCTCTCCTTCGTTCTTCCATCGCACTTTGTGACGGCGATTTCTCACGCGCCATGGGGTGCTTGGCCCACCTCGTGCCTTCCGTACTACTCCACCGATTACAGCGAGCTCTTGCGCTACGTCAGCTCGGAGCAGAACCGCCGCCGGTCGACAGCCACTGCGCCGGCAGCCGCCGAAGCGGTGCAGGCCCTGCCCGGTGACGACCGCAAGAAATTCCTTAGCGCTGCGGCGCGCATTCGCACTGCCGATCTCACGCCGCCGGTGCTGCAGGAATTCCGCGTCCCGGCAGCATCCGACTCGTGGACCATCGATGAGCTGATGGCCGTCTGCCTGTCACGCGAATACGACAATCAAAGCATCTGCTCCGTCGGGTCAGTTTCCCCGCTTGCCATGGTCTCGTATTTGCTCGCCAAGAAGACGCATGCCCCGCGGCTGGCCATTGTCGCGCTCAACGGTGGATTCATCGACATCGATTTTCACCCCATGTCATTGACCGCGGCCGAGCCGCTGGAATTCGGCAGCGCGAAGATTTGCTGGGGTGCCGACGAAACGTATCACTGGTATTACCAGCAGGGCCGCATCACGCATGAAGTCATCACAACCGCGCAGATTGATCGCCGCGGCAGAACGAACAATGCGTGGATTCAAAGCGGCACGAAGCGGCTGCGGCTTCCGGGACAAGGCGGCATGGCCGACGTGTCAAACCTGCACCGGCACTTCATCCTCTACCTCGCGCGGCATACGCGCGAGCGCTTTGTCGACGCCGTGGACTTCTGCACCGCGTCCCGCGGTCTTCTCACCGCGGAAGAGCGGCGCAAGGCGGGTCTGCCCCCCGGCAAGGTAAAAGTAATCACCGAGCTGGGCATATTTGAAATGGATGAGAGCGATCGCATGCTGCACCTTGTCAGCATCCATCCCGGAGTGGAGCTCGACGAAGTGCGCGAGCGTACAGGCGGCGAGGTTCTCGTGGCGGATTCTATGTCCGTGACCGAGCCGCCTACGTACGAACAATTGCGGCAGATTCGCGAAGAGATCGATCCATTCGGCATTCGGCGTCTGGAGTTCGTTGCAAGCAAAGATCGGTTGAGCCTTATTGAAAGCATTCTGCAGGCCGAGGCCGCCATGGTGAAAACCCTGATGCCGGCACTCGCGAACAAATAGGAGGAGAAGTTGAGCGGACCATTAAAGGGACTGCGCGTGGCTGATTTCAGCCAACTGGTGCAGGGCCCGAATGCAACACAGTTCCTGGCCGACATGGGCGCCGAAATATTGAAGATCGAGCCGCTGAAGGGTGACTGGCAGCGCAACTGGTCTCTGGGCGACGCGTGGATCAACGGCGAAAGCGTCTCGTTTCTCGCGTTTAATCGCGGCAAGCGAAGCGTGGCGCTCAACCTGAAAGACGCGCGCGGCAAAGACGCAGCGCTGCGCATCATTCGTTCCTGCGACATATTGCTCGAGAACTTCAGGCCGGGCGTCATGGATCGCCTCGGCCTGGGCTATGACACATTGTCCGAGATCCACCCCAAGCTGATTTATTGCGCGAGCTGCGGCTGGGGGCAGGATGGTCCCTATCTCACGCGCCCTGGGCAGGACTTGCTGGCGCAGGCCGTTGCGGGAGTTCTGAACCTGAATGGAAAAGCCGGCGATCCACCTTCGCCGGTTGGGATGGGGATCGCGGACATCACCGCTTCGTTCCACATTGTCGCCGCCATCCTCGCTGCCGTATACGAACGCGGCCGAACGGGCAAGGGCCAGCGCATCGACATCAACCTGCTGAACTCCATCATGAGCCTGGCCACGCAGGAGATCACTCTTTATCTCAACACCGGCAAGGAGCCGCAGCGGAGCGCAGCAGGCATCGGGCACCCGTGCGTGGGCGCGCCGATGGGCATTTACAAAACGAAAGACGGCTACATCGTAGTGGCCATGATGCCGATGGGCAAGGTCGCGGAACTGGTAGGGATCCCCGGCTACGAGGGCAATGATTCCCGCAACGTGATGGAGAACCGGGACGAGGCAAAGCGCAGCCTGGAGCCGGGCTTTGCCAACAAGACAACGGCCGAGCTGATCGACATCTTCATGGAGGCCGATATCTGGGCCGCGCCGGTGAATTCGTTTCCGCAGATCGAGCACGATCCGCAGATCCGGCACAACCAGACCCTCATCGATTTTGAGCATCCCAAGGTGAACCAATTCCGCACCGTGGGTCCGCCCATCAAATTCAGCCGTACGCCATGCGAGATTCGCCGCCCTCCGCTACTCGGCGAGCACAGCAGGGAGATCCTGCACGAGATGGGCTTCGCCGAAAGCGAAATCGAACAACTGCACCGGGATGGCGTGGTCGCTTCGGCTGAGGAGCTTGTGTGATTCGCCTGCATGGCATGACGTGGCGGCACGATCGCGGATACGCTCCGATGGTGGCGACTGCAAAGCAATTTGCGGTCGACCATCCTGAAGTTGCAATCGACTGGGAAGCCCGCAGCCTGAGCGAGTTTGGTGAAGTCCACGCCGATCATCTGGCGGAGAAGTACGACTTGGTCGTGCTCGATCATCCGTACGTGGGCGCGCTGGCGGCATCGCGCTCGTTTCTGGCGCTCGATGAGCACCTCCCTTCCGATCTCCTGCGCCGCCATGCGATGGATTCCACAGGCCCGTCGCACGCGAGCTACGAAATCAACGGCCACCAGTGGGCGCTGGCCATCGATGCCGCAGCCCAGGTCACCGGATATCGCGCCGACTTGCTGGAGCGCGAAGGCGCCGCCGTCCCGCAAAGCTGGGGCGACGTGCTTACCCTGGGGCGCATCCGCAAGGGATTCGTCTCGATGCCTCTCCTTCCGCTCGATGCATTCCTTGCCTTCTGTTCGATCTGCGCCAACGCCGGCGAGGCGCCGTTCTCAACAGAAGACGCTTCGCTCTCCCGATCTGCTGCCGAGTACAGCCTCGACATGCTGCAACACCTGCGCGAGTGCTCGGTCGAGCAGGCGCTTCAGGAGAATCCCATCGCTGTGTGGGAGCGGATGAGCACGACCGATGAGACGGCGTACTGTCCGCTGGCGTTCGGCTACTCGAATTATGCGCGCCCGGGATATCGCGATTATCGCCTCACCTTCGGAGAGATTCCCTCCGCCGGGCACGGTCCCATGGGGGCGACCCTCGGCGGCGCGGGCCTGGCTGTTTCGGCACGCTGCGGCCATCGCGAAGCCGCGCTTGCCTATGCGGCATGGGTCGCGAGCCCTGAATGCCAGAGCGGGCTCTATGTCGACGCCGGAGGACAACCGGGAAGCCGCGCCGCATGGACCAGCGACCACGCCAACGCAATCACGAGCGGGTATTTCCGCGCGACGTTGCCTGTGCTGGAACAAGCCTGGCTCCGGCCGAGGCGTGGAAGTTTTCCCGCCTTCCAGGCCCTGGGCGCGGAGATCGTCGCGGGGTTTCTCCAGCGGAAAGATTCATTGACCCATGCGGTCGATCAACTCACCCGTGCAGTCAGGATGAATTCGTCTCGTACTGAGCGGTAGCGTCGTTGCAGCTGACCGGCGATAACGAACTCAACAGTACTGAAAACGTTACCGGGACCGGTCTATTCCTTTTTGTGAGGCTGCGGCGCCGGCGCGAGCAGCGGGTGCTCCAGGGCAACTCGCGAAGCTTGTCCACCTGCTCCCGGATTTGCCGCACTCATCGGCCCCGCAATGTGTTAGCTTGGCTGCAACCACCGCTGCCGGAGTCATGAGCAGCGGAAATTGGCGGCACGCCTTGGAACCCGTTTGCGGTGTGCGCGCCCACTTTGAGGAACCGCACAATGCAATGGACCCGAATTGCCACGGCGCTCGTGGCGAGCTTCACCATGTCTCTGTCTGTGCTGGGCGCCCCATCGAGGGCAGCGGCACAGGACTCGAACAACAATCAAGCCGAAGGGCAGACCGCACAGGAGCAGCCTGCGCAGGGCGACCCATGGTGGCGCCACGCCGTCATCTATGAGATCTATCCGCAGAGCTTTCAGGATTCGGACGGCGATGGTGTCGGCGACCTGAAAGGAATCGCTTCGCGCCTAGATTATCTGAAGGATCTGGGAATCGACGCCATCTGGCTCACGCCCATCTATCCCTCGCCGGGCGTGGATAACGGCTACGACATCGCGGACTACACGGCCATCGACCCACGGTACGGAACCATGCAGGACTTCGACACGCTTGTGACGGAGGCGAAGAAGCGCGGCATTCGCATCCTTATGGACTACGTCATCAACCACACGTCGGACCAGCATCCGTGGTTCAAGGAGTCGCGCTCCTCGCGCGAAAATCCCAAGCGCGACTGGTATGTGTGGCGCGACGGGAAAGGCGAAACGTCCACGAGCAAAGGACAGCCGCCGAACAACTGGCAGTCGTGGTTCGGGCATTCGGCGTGGCAGTGGGATGAGACCACGCGGCAGTACTACTACCACTATTTTTACGTGCAGCAGCCAGATCTGAACTGGCGCAATCCTGAAGTGCACAAGGCCATGGACGGCGTGCTCGACTTCTGGATGCAGAAGGGCGTGGCTGGCTTCCGCATCGATGCCGTATCGCGCCTTTTCGAGGATCCGCAGATGCGCGATGACCCATATCTGCCGGGCGTCAACGTTTACGGTGACCGCAACATCAAGCATCTATACACAGACGACCTGCCGCAGGTGCACGACGTGCTTAAAGAGGTGCGGCGCGTGGTGTCGAAGTATCCAGGCGACCCCGTGCTGGTCACCGAGGCCGACGAGCCTAACGTTGCGGCGCTCACCCGGATGTATGGCAACGGCGACGAAGTGCAGTTGCCGATGGACTTCCAGATTGCTGATGTGAACCAATTGAACGCGGCGAAGTTCCGCACCCTGTTTAACGACATCGAGAACAATTCCGCACACGGGCAGCCGGAATATTTCTTCTCCAACCATGATCAACCGCGGCAGTGGGACCGCTACGGAGACGGACAGCACAACGATCAGATTGCGAAGCTCATGGCGGTGCTGGAACTGACCACGCGAGGCACTCCACAGATGTACTACGGTGAAGAACTGGGCATGCGCACAACCGATCCCACACGCATCGAAGATGTGCACGATCCCATCGGGCGGCTGGGCTGGCCGAAAGAGAAGGGCCGCGACGGCGAGCGTACTCCAATGCAGTGGAATGAGAGCGCCGCGGCTGGGTTCACGACGGGCACACCGTGGCTTAAAGTGCCGCCCACCGCGAAGCAGTACAACGTGGAGGCGGAGAGCAACAATCCGGATTCGATTCTGAACTGCTACAAGACGCTGCTCAAACTGCGCAAGACAAATACAGCGCTGCGTGATGGAACCCAGGAAAGTGTTGCCGACGATCCGAATGTATTCGCCTTTCTGAGAACGAGCGGCAATGCGAAGGTGCTGGTGATGCTGAACATGAGTCCTCATGAACGCGCATGGGGGTTCAAGCCGGATGAATATGGGTTGGCAGCCACATCGAAGC
>Ga0070684_100004163_pt1 | contig 10959 bp, 10 predicted proteins | sample KBSC723LmetaG_FD_65653 | JGI IMG/M metagenome (GOLD analysis project Ga0070684, IMG submission 65653) | Corn rhizosphere microbial communities from Kellogg Biological Station, Michigan, USA - KBS C7.2-3L metaG | ecosystem: Host-associated > Plants > Roots > Rhizosphere ...
CGCTGCACGCCGTAGGGAATGTCGCCGGGCAGCTTGTCGTGATATTGCGCGGCGACGCCGAAGAACTCGAGAAGCGCTCGCGCGGCGAGTTCCGCCTGATGTGTCACCGCCATCTCGCGCCATGGCAGGAGCAGCGAGGTCAGCAGATTCGTCGAATACTCACGCACGATCGCGGAAACCGCGTTCTGCAGAACGGTCAGCTCGCCGAAGAAAGAGTTCTGCTGGAAGGTCCGGCGCAGACCGCGGCTTGCGAGATCATAGGTCCTGACGGTGGACACGTCGGCGTCGTCGAGAAGGATGCGGCCCGAATGGCGCACCGCATTGGTGACCGCGGCAAAGCAGCTGCTCTTGCCCGCGCCGTTCGGCCCGATGATTCCGAGGATTTCCCCTGATCTGACCTGCCAGCTGACGTCGCGCAGGGCAACCAGTGCGCCATACTGGACCGTCAGGCCCTCGACCCGCAGTACATCGCCGCGATCTCCGCGCGCCGTTTCTTCTGAACTTGCCAAGGGGCTGTCCATGTTTGTTATCTTGGCTAGCCTGAACATGGCGAGTGCGTTGCGGTCAAGGCTCTCCGATGTGGCGGATCGCGATCACTTGCGTTGAGGCGCTGTATTTTCAGCTGACGGAAATTCGATGACAGGTAGTGACGGCGATACTCACGACTGAGACGTGTTGGTGGTTGGCTCCGGCTGCGCTGGACTCTCGGCCGCGGTCACCGCGGGCCATCATAGGCGGCAATTATCCCGGCGCCGGCATCACGCGCGGTCCCGCGCTGACCTTCGGTTACATCGCCGGAATACATCTGGCGCGCGATTTGACAAAGCCGTGTTTTTCAATTCTTGCCGCGCTGCTGGCGGGCATGGCAAATGCCGTGAAATCGCCCCACCTGAGGTGGATGGTTGGGGCAGCTCGGCAGATAAGCACGGTTCAAGATGATAAAATGCCTGGCATTCTCTGTCCTGATGGCGCTGGCGGCCACCTCCGGCTGGCCCAATGCAGCACGACAGCCTGATGACAATCTGATCAGGGTTGGGCTGGACGACAATGCCCGTGCGATACCCGCGCCGGCGGCTACGCCGAGCCCGGCCGCACCCGCCTTGAATGCGCCTCCTGCCTCGACCGATCCCGCCGCCTGCGAAGGAGTCACGTTCACGCGGAACCTGAAATATGGCGAGAACAGCTTGAACGTCCTCGACGTCGCGACCGGACAATCCTCGGGCATGAGACGCCCGGTCGTCGTGTTCGTGGCAGGCGACAGTTTTACCGGCGATCGCAGCACGACGGTGGCCAATCCGCTGATCGAGCAGGCGATGTGCTTTGCCGGTCGCAATGGATTGGTGGCCTTCAGCGTATCCTACCGGCTTGCGCCGGCCGCTTCATGGCCGGCCGGATCCAAGGATGTCGCCGCGGCGATTTCCTGGATTCATGAGAACGCCGACCTGTTTGGCGGCGACAAGCAGGAGATCATTCCGATCGGCTACGCCACCGGCGCCTATCACCTTGCCAGCTTTCTCGCGCATCCGGAATTCCAGGAGCGTGACTCCTACGTCGCCGGCGCCGTGCTGGTGTCGGGCGTCTACCGTCCGACACAGGATGCCGGCGACGGCGAGAAATCCTATTTCGGAACCGACGCCAGCAAATATGACAGTCAATCGGCGCTGCCCGGTCTCACGGCCGTCGACGTGCCGCTCCTGGTCGCCTGGTCGCTGGCCGATGCGCCACGCTTTGTCGCGCAAGGCGAGAAGCTGAAGGACCTGCTCTGCGGCGCCGGCCATTGTCCACGCTTCGCCTTGTTGACCAAACGCGGCAGCCCCGCCTCCGTGTTCGATCTCGACGGCGCCGGCGGCGATCTGCACGAGCGGTTGCGACAGCTGATCGGCCAGATCGACGCACGCGGCTTGCCGTAGAGCGCGCAAAAGCCCGCCCCGGATGACATCCGGAACGGGCTTTTGTCGGAGCGCCTCACACCTGGGTAATACCGCCATCGGCAACGAGATCGATACCGGTGGAATAGCTGGAGTCGTCGGAGGCAAGATAGAGCACGGCGGACGCCATCTCTTCCGGCCGGCCGATGCGGCCGAGCGGCGTGATCGAGGCGAAGAAATCGCGAGCGCCGTCGGCCTCTTCCTTGGTCTTGAACTGGCCGTCGATGATCGGCGTATCGATCGCGCCCGGCGACAGCGTGTTGACGCGGATGCCGCGGTCCTTCAGCTCCATGGCCCAGGTGCGTGCAAAGGAGCGGATTGCCGCCTTGGTCGCGGCATAGGTGCCGTGCTCCGGCAGGCCCTTCAGGTGCAGGAGCGAGGAAACCAGCACCACCGATCCGCCCTTGCGCAGCAACGGCAGCGCCTTCTGCACCGTGAAGTAGACGCCGCGCGCGTTGATGCCGAACGTCTTGTCGAAATGCTCGGGCGTCACGTCCTTTGTCAGCTTGCGCTCGACATAGCCGGCGCTCGCCACGATGATATCGATCGCGCCCTTCTGGTCCTTCACGATGCCGTAGAGGCGGTCGAGCTCATCGAGATTGGCGACGTCGGCCTGCACCGTGGTGACGTTGCGGCCGATTTCGGCCCTGGCCTTGTCGAGCTCGCTCTGGCGGCGGCCGACGATGAATACATACGCCCCCTCCTCGACGAACTTCTTCGCGGCCGCAAGCCCAATGCCGCTCGAGCCACCAGTGACGACGGCAATTTTTCCATCCAGTTTTGCCATGACATAGTCTCCTTGTCTTAAGGGCGCGCGCGAGGCCGTCCGGCGAAGGCGCGCCGTTGTTGAAGATCGATTGTTGAGGGGTGACCGGCGCGGTGCGGACGCGCCGGTCGATTGCGATCAGGCCGCCTTGTCGGCGCGCAGGCGATCGAGCACCGGCAACAGCTCGGAGGGATCCGGGCGCTGGGTATAGTCCGGGTTCACCTCGGAATAGGCGATGACGCCATCGGTGCCGATCACATAGCGCGCGGGCATCGGCAGCACCCAGGCCGGATTGTCGTTGATGACAGGCAGATTGTTGCCAAACGCGGCGTAGGTCTCGGCGAGATAGTCCGGCAGCGCGAAGCGGATGCCGAAGGCGTTGGCGACCTCGCTTTTCGCATCGCTCAGGATCGGGAAAGCGAGCTTGTTGTCGCGCTGCGACTTGCGGCTGTTGGCTGATGTCTGCGGCGAGATCGCAACCAGGCTCGCGCCGCGCAAGGTGATGTCGGCAAGCGCGGCCTGCAGCGCCTGCAACTCGAGGTTACAATAAGGACACCAGACGCCGCGGTAGAACGAGACCACCAGCGGTCCCCTGGCGAGCAGGTCGCGCGAGGAGACCGGATTTCCCTCCGCGTCTGTCAGCGTGAATTGCGGCGCGACGTCGCCGGCCTTCTTCGCGCACTGCACCTGGCCGGATTGGATCAGCTCATTGGTAGCGCGCTCCATCAGCGCGAGGCGCTCCTTGGTCGGCTTGAACGCGAGCTTGCCGGCGACGAAATCGGCTTTGAAGGCATCGAGGCGATCTTGCAGGGCCATTGGAATCTCCTTGGAGCTGGTTGGCCCACAAAATCTGGCTCATTTGCCGAAATGGGAGTATACGCTGAATATGGACAACATTTATTTGATGTACAAATGAGTGACCGGCTACAGGGATTGCAGGTTTTCGTTCGTGCGGCCGAAAGCGGCAGCTTCTCACGGGCGGCGCGCGAGCTTTCGCTGTCGCAGCCGTCAGTGTCGCGGATCATCAGCGAGCTCGAGGCGCGGCTCGGCGTCAAGCTGTTGTTGCGGACCACGCGCCGTATCACCGTCACCGATGCCGGCGCGCTGTTTCTCGAACGCGCGCGCGAAATCCTCAGCCAGATCGAGGATGCCGAGGACGCCGCGCGCGGGCTCGATTCACTTCGCGGCACGATCCGGCTTGCGCTTCCCATCGTCTACGGCACGCGCGAGATCATTCCGCGCCTGCCGAAATTCCTGGACGCGCATCCGCTGCTCCGCGTGGAAATGCAGATCGTCGATATCAGGCAGGATCTCGTCGCCGAAGGCGCCGATGTCGCGATCCGCCTCGGTGAACTCGACGATTCCGCTTTCGGCGCGCGCAAGCTCGCGGAGCTGCCGACCATGCTGGTCGCTTCTCCCGCCTATCTCGCCCAGCGCGGCACGCCCAGAACGCCGGCCGATCTAGCTTCGCACGACTGCATCGCCGGTCCCGGCAATTTCGGCCGCGACAGCTGGTCGTTCAACCGCAACGGCAGCGAAATGTCGGTCGACGTGCGCGGCCGTATCGTCACCAATTCCGGCCCCGGCCTGTTCGCCAGCGTCATAGCCGGGCTCGGCATCGCGATGGCCTCGAGCGTGATGGCGGGACCCGAGGTAAAGGCCGGCACGCTGGTGCAGCTATTGCGCGGCTACAAGCTGCCGTCGGTCGAGGTGCATGCGCTGTTTCCCGGCGGGCCGCGGCCGTCAGCCAAGGTGCGCGCGCTGGTGGATTATCTGGTGGCGGAACTGAAAGCGCCGCGTGAGGCGCCCGTGTCGCGATCAGGTCCAAACCTTACCAAGGCTGACCGGCAACCTACATAGAGAGCGCCACCAGCATCGTAAGCCCCGACAAAGTTTTTGATCGCGTGAACCAGCTTGCATTATTCGACGACCAGACCGCAGGTCCGACGGGGCTGCGCTACACGCGCGAGTTTGTCTCGGCCGCGACCGAACAGGAGCTGATCGCCGGCATATCGGCGCTGCCTTTGCAGCGATTCCAGTTCAGCGCCTTCGAAGGTCACCGGCGCGTGAAGTCGTTCGGCTTCCGCTACGATTACAGCTTGCAGAAGCTGCAGCCGGGCGAGCCGATCCCGGAATGGCTTACCGCGATCGCGCGCGAGGTCGAGCGTTTCGGCGAGCTGCCACAGGCAAGCGTGCGCCAGATCCTCTGCACCGACTATGATGTCGGCGTCGGCATCGGCTGGCACCGCGACAAGCCGCACTTCGACAAGGTGTTCGGGCTTTCGCTCGGCGGCGCCTGCAAGTTCCGCTTTCGCCGGCGGCATGGCGACAAGTGGCAGCGCTTCGCGTTCCTGGCAGAGCCGCGTTCGCTCTATCTGATGGACGGCGAGGCGCGCAGCAGCTGGGAGCACAGCATCCCACCGGTCGAGCGACGGCGCTGGTCCATCACGTTCCGCACCATGCGCGGCGAGGCATGACGGTCGCTATCGACTGAACAGATCGCGTTGCTCCGGCCGCGGCGCCGGATAGGTCAGAACGCCAGCACCTTGCGGCCGCGCGGCCTCGTTCATCCTGGCTGCCTCGATTTTTCCGGGTGCGAGGATGTGGAAGACGGTCTCGCCCGCCGCCAGCAGATAGTCGGTGATGATCCGCCGGTGACAGCGCCACCACACGGTTTCCGCGCACATGATGGCGCAGGTCTGCCTCTCGCCGAGCTCGCGCAGATGCGCAAGCCCTGAGCGAAAGCGCTCGCCCATGGCGTAATCGGCATAATTGTGGAAGCTATTATTATCCCAGAAGGCATTGACCTCCGGCGCCACCTCGCGCGCGCGGCTGCGCAGACCGCCGAGCGCGGCCATGTGCTCGTGGCCGATCCCGAACGCCGCAAGCGATTGCGGCAGCGTATCCAAGTTGTACTGCGGGTTGGTGCGCGAGCGCGGCACGGTGCGGACGTCGGCGAGCAACGTCACCTCGACGCTGCGAATGAGATCGATGAATTCGCCGATTGGCCGCGTGCCATGGCCGATGGTGTAGAACGGGTGCGCCACCTCTACGCCTCCTCAATCCGAGAGCCGCCGTAGCGCCCTCCCCTTGTGCAGGGCGACATGGTCGGTCTTGTCGCTCTTGATCTCGTATTGCGGATCGTCTGGGCTCGCATGATGGACGTAGCCCTTGTAGTTCACGTCCTTCTTGTGCACCCGCAGGATGCGGCCGCGCACCCGGCCTGCCTCGGAATTCCAGCTCACGTGATCGCCGACCTCGAAGGTTTTCGTCATGACCGATGCCCGAATGGAAATGCCAGTACCAGGATAAATCGCGACGCGCGGTTCCGGTTGCAATAGGCGCTCCTGTCGTCCGCTTATGTCGAGGCCGGCGGTTGCGCGAGCGCCGACCGCGCGCGATACTCGCACAGACCATGGATAGTGAACACCAATCTCTGGCGTCGCTCGTCAAGCGCGATGCTCCTGCGGCGACCGCCTTTGTCTTCGACGGTACAAAAGTTTCCCGCGACCAGTTCGTCCGCCGGACCGACGAAGCCGCGGCGTGGCTCGCCGCCCACGGCATCGGCCGGGGCGATGTGATCGCGGTCTGGCTGGTCAACCGCCTCGAATGGGTGGTGCTGTTGTTCGCCGCGGCGCGCCTCGGCGCCATCGTCGCCGCGGTCAATACGCGCTACCGCAGCGCCGAGGTCGCGCATCTCCTGAAACTGTCGGGCGCGAGACTACTGGTCGTCGAGGCGCAATTCCGCTCGATCGATTTTCCCGCCATTCTTGCCGGCATCGACAAGGCCGCGGTCCCCGCACTCGAGCGCGTCGCCGTGGTCGGCGGCGAAGTCACCACCAAATGGCCGACAGTAAGGTTCGATGCGTTCGAGCAGGCTTACGCTCCGGCGCCGCCGCCGCATGACGATATCGATGCGCCGGTCTTGCTCTTCACCACCTCGGGCACGACGAGAGGGCCAAAGCTGGTGGCGCATTCGCAGCGAACGCTCGCCGGCCACGCGCGCTCGATCGGCCGAGCCATGCGGCTTTCGGCGGATAGGCATTCGCTGCTCGCGATGCTGCCGTTCTGCGGTACCTTCGGCATGAGCGGCCTGCTCGGCTTCCTCGGGGCCGGCGTCACCGTGCACGTGCACGACGCCTTCGACGCTCCTGTAGCGCTGCGAACATTGCAAGAGCAGAACATCACCCACAGCTTCGGCTCCGACGAGATGCTGCGCCGCATGCTGGCGCTGACCAAGGCGCCGCGCCCGTTCCCGCATCTTGAGGTGTTCGGCTTTGCCGCCTTCCAGCCCGGCTGGCGTGAGCTCGCGGCCAGCGTCGAGGCGCGCGGCGTGCCGCTCTACGGGCTCTACGGCTCGAGCGAGGTCCAGGCGCTGTTCTCGATCGGGCACGCCAGCGACCCGTTCGCCGATCGCATCGAATGCGGGGGATGGCCGATGTCGTGCGAAGCCATCGTTCGCGTGCGCGACAACGCGACCGACGAATTGGCAAAGCCCGGCGAGCTTGGCGAGATCGAGATCAGCGCGCCGTCACGTTTCGTCGCCTACTTCAACAATCCGCAGGCCACAGCGGCAGCGATGACCGCGGACGGCTTCTTCCGCACCGGCGATCTCGGCCGCATCCGCGGCAACGGCTCGTTCATCTATGAGACGCGCGCCGGCGACGCCATGCGGCTCGGTGGCTTCCTGGTGGCGCCCGGCGAAGTCGAGGACGAGCTCAAAACCATCGCCGGCGTCGACGACGCGCAGGTGGTCGAGGTCGACCTCAACGGTCAGGCCCGCTGCGTCGCCTTCATCATCGCCGGTCGCGCGGCGGTGCCGAAGGCGGAGCAGATGACCGCGCGCTTGCGCGAGCGGCTCGCCGGTTACAAGATTCCGGCGCGCATCTTCGTCGTCGATGCGTTCCCGGTGACAGAGAGCGCGAACGGGATCAAGGTCCAGCGCGGCAGGCTGCGCGCGATGGCGATGGAGCGGATCGCGGCTGGGGGATGAGCATTAAGCGTCAGGCGACGTCGCCTCGCGCGGCGATCGCCGCAATCGCACGCTCTAGCGCCTTCGGCTCGGCGCGATCGAGGCCGCTTTTTGAGAAATCCACGATTATTTTCGCCGGAGGTCGATGGTCGCAACCTACCAGACCCGGGCCAGGCAATCGGGCCTTCTCGTGCAGCATGCGCCCGGGCGCATTGTTGTTGAAAAAACCGATGTCAGTGGCGCAGCATTTGGCTAAAGCACTATACAATTCCGGCCGTAATGGCTTGTGAGGACGCGATGTCCACGCAATAGTTTGGCCGGAACAATGGCGCGATTTCGTATACGAGGCTGTCCCGCGCCCTCATGGAGCGGAGATAGCCGGCCGGCTCAGAACGGCGGGCAAGCAGGGAGGAAACTTGATGCCTAACAATGATCGCAAACTCAGCCGTCGCAGCATTCTCGCGGGCACTGCGGCCGGCACGATTTTGATGGCCGCGCCGTCCATCGTCAGGGCGCAGGCGCAATCGCTCAAGATCGCCGTGCTGCTGCCGCAGTCGGGCTATCTCGCCCAGGCCGGGCAGAGCTGCCATCGCGGTGCGCTGGTCTCGGCCTCCGTGCTCGCGGAGCTCGGCCACAAGGTCGAACTCGTCCACATCGACATGGAGTCCAATCCTGACGTTGCCCGCACCCAGACGGAGCGCGCCATCAACGAGGGCGCGCAATGCGTGGTGGGCGCTTTCGATTCCGCCGGGACGCTCGCGATCGCGCAGGTCTGTGAGCAGCGCCAGGTGCCCCTTATCGTCAATATCGGCGCCGCGCCGCAATTGACCGAGCAGGGCTACAAGTTCCTGGTGCGCAATTTTCCGACGGGCGGCATGCTCGTGGCCAATGGCCTGAAGGAAATCCAGGCGCTGATCGACGCCACAAAGATCGCGCCCAAGAGCGCCGTGTTCCTGCATGCCAATGACAATTTCGGGATGGCGCAGCGTAAGGGAATGGACGCCCTGTTTCCAAAGGCCGGGCTGCCGTTTCAGCTTCTCGAATCCATTCCCTATGATCCCAAGGCCCAGGATCTCTCGGTCGAGGTCACGAAGATCCGCGGCCTCAATCCGGATCTGCTGCTCGTGGTCACGCGCGCGGCCGACGCCATCAAGCTGGTGCGCGACACCGTGCGCCAGAAATTTCAGCCGATGGGCATCATCTCTCCGGGCGCCCCCGGCCTTTACGACGAAGAGTTCTACAAGGCGCTCGGGCCGCTCGCCGATTATCACGTCGATGCCATTCCGTGGGCCAATCCAAAATCCAAGGTCACCCAGACGCTCGAGGCTGCCTTCAAGAAGGAGCAGCCCAACTACCGCTTCGCGGTGGAGTGCTTCAACGTCGGCTTCACGTTCGACGCTCTCCTGATCGGCGCCGACGCCTTCAAGCGCGCGGGCACGGCGAACGGACCCGAATTGATGAAGGCGCTGAAGGCTACCAACCTCGTCGACCACGCGATGATCGGGCCTCCGATCAAGTTCGACGAGAAGGGCCAGAACAACGATATTCCGTCCAGCTGCGTGCAAAACCGCAACCGGACCCCAACCGTTGTGCTGCCGGCGGATGTCGCCACCATGACGCCGGTATTGCCCGAGCCGCCGTGGCAGGGGCGCACCTGATCCGGACCGCACCGTCGTGCCGGTGAGCATCACGCGGCAAGCGTGATGCTCACCTTGCGCGAACGATCACCAAGCAGTGGAGCAAGGCATGGCAATCACCTTGAATGTCATCGTTCAAGGCGTGCTCACGGGCCTCGTCTATGGATTGATGGCGTTGGGGCTGTCGGTCATTTTCGGCGTGATGCGGGTCGTCAATTTCGCCCATGGCGAATTCACGGTCGTCGGGATGTATGCGGCGTTCATCCTGTTCGAGGTGCTGCATCTCGATCCCCTCATCGCATTGCTGCCGATCGGAGCGGTCTTCTTTGGAATCGGGTATCTTCTGCAGTATGCGTTGATCAACCCGTTCGTGGGACGGGCCGAGCACGAACAGTTCATTCTTCTCGTCGGGCTCGCCACCGTGATCGTTAACGGCCTGCTCATGATCTTCGGCCCCGACGCGCGGCCGATCGACTTGCCTTACAGCTTTGACAGCTACGCCGTCGGCCCGATGTTCCTCGACAAGGTCCGGGTCTTCGCGGCGTTGGCGGCGATGGCGGTGGCGGCGGCGCTGCTGCTGTTCTTCCGCTATACCCGGACCGGTACCGCCATCCGCGCCTGCGCCGACAATCTCACCGCCGCGGCCGTCGTCGGGTTGAACGTGAAGCGGCTCTATGCCGTGACGTTCGGATTGGGCCTTGCTTGTGTCGGCGCAGCGGGCACGCTGATGGCGACGATCGCGGACGCGTCGCCGAGCCTCACGCAGGCTTACACTCTGCTCGCCTTCACCATCGTGATCATCGGCGGGCTGGGATCGATGGTCGGCGCCCTGATCGGTGGCGTCTTGATCGGCGTTTCCGAGGCGCTGGCCGGGTTCTACGTCCAGCCATCGATGAAAAGCATGTTCTCCTTTGCCCTGCTGATCATCGTCCTGGTGCTGCGCCCGCAGGGACTGATGGGGCGCCGCTTGTGAGCGAGATCTGGTTTCAAACGTCCACGCGCGGCAAGACGCTCTGTCTGTTGCTGTTCGCCGCGTTCCTGCTGGCGCCCATATTGGCCGACCGTTACCTCCTGTCGGTCCTGATTCTGGTCTTCTATTTCGCCTATCTCGGCCAGGCCTGGAATCTGCTGATGGGCTTTGCCGGACAATTGTCCCTTGGTCACGCGCTCTATCTCGGGCTTGGCGCCTACACGGCGACCGCACTGTGGACGCTGTTCGGCATCGGCCCGTGGCTCGGCGTGTTCATCGCCATCCCCGTCGCTGCCGCGGCCGGATTGTTCATCGGCTGGCTCGGCTGGCGTTTCTCCATCGAAGGCGTCTATTTCGCGCTGCTGACGATCGCTTTTGCGGAATTCACGCGGATCGGATTCGATCATTTGCAGATCACCGGCGCGGCCGGCGGACTGTTCCTGCCCGTCAATGGCGAAGCCGCGGGCGAATGGTGGAACCTCGGCGGTGGACCGCTGCTGTACTATTACCTGGCGCTGGCGATGGCGACTGCCGCCACAATCCTGGTGGCGCGGCTGCGCCAGTCTCCGCTCGGGTATCGCTGGCTCGCCGTGCGTGAAGACCCGCAGGCCGCGCAGGCGGCGGGCATCAACATTTTCCGCGCCCGCATGATGGCCATGCTGATCTCGTCCAGCATGACCGCGGTC
>Ga0070684_100004165_pt1 | contig 10957 bp, 13 predicted proteins | sample KBSC723LmetaG_FD_65653 | JGI IMG/M metagenome (GOLD analysis project Ga0070684, IMG submission 65653) | Corn rhizosphere microbial communities from Kellogg Biological Station, Michigan, USA - KBS C7.2-3L metaG | ecosystem: Host-associated > Plants > Roots > Rhizosphere ...
GAAATTACATCCTTGAAAATTTCAATGAAAATATTTCATTGCAACAGCTGGCAAAACAGTGCCTGATCAGCCCTTTTCATTTTAGCCGCATTTTTAAAACGATCATGAATATTTCGCCGCACCAGTACCTGACCGAGGTGCGATTGAATCATGCAAAGGTCTTAATCACAACAACCGACCAGGCTATTGCAGATGTTACCTACGCTTGCGGTTTTAATAGTCCCGAACATTTCGCTACTGCTTACCGGCAACGTTTCAGAATAAATCCTACCTCACAACGAAAGCAACTTATCTAAAAAAGCAAGTTTCCTAAGGTTGTCTTTTTATCGGGCAGGTAATTTCGTTTCACTAAAAAGACATTTATGAAATATTTACTTTCATTGATCCTCCTGATCGGTATCACCTTTACAAATTTTGCCCAGTCATCAAACACTGATGAAACAGTGCTGATATTGATAAATCGCCAGTTTATCCGGAATTTTCTCAATAATGACACCGTTGAACAAAATAAGATCATACACCCCTCCAATTTTCTTTTTATCGGAACAAACGGTAAGCTTCTCGACAGAAATGAATACATGCAAGCCTGGGCACACGGCTATGATAAATCTATTATGCCTGAATTTAATTTGGAAGAAGTCCAGGTCAGGATATTTGGCGATATGGCGTTGATCGTTGCGAAGACAAAAGGTAAAAGACTGAAGGATGATGGAGCCTTTGTTACTGGCGAAACCTGGTATACCGATACCTACATAAAAGAGAAAGGGGAGTGGAAATGTGTGCAGGTACAACTTACCAGGATAGCCAATTAGCCCTAATATGACGATGAAAGAATATCTTATCGAAGCATTTCTTTTTAACGATGGCATGAATAAACGCATGCTGAAAAAAATAAATGAATTGACAGACAAGGAAGGCTGTGTTAAATATTTCAGTCATCTCATCAATTCGCAATACAAATGGATGGCAAGAATAAAAGAAGATGAACGAGCCAAAGAAATGAGTTGGTGGGATCCTGTCTATACATTTGAAAAATTAGAAGAAAAGTGGAATGAAAGCTTCCAGGCATGGATAAACTTTTTACAACAAAAATCTGAGAAGGAGATCTTTGAGGAAGTAGAATTTACCGGGTATGATGGAGGAAAATGGAGGGCGCGCCTGGTCGACATTGCTTTGCAATTGAACTATCATTCCATTCATCACCGGGCGCAGATGCAAATGCTGATAAGACAACAAGGATTAGAACCCGACTTCATTGATTACATTGGTACGAAGTATAAAAAAGTGGAATGTTGAGCGGTGAATTGTAAACGGGAGTGGCAGCGCAGCGTTTCCTGAAAATATGGTTCTACAATCCTGCATAATAATCATAACCTCTTTCGGCCCAATAGTCCGGTGGACGGTTATTTGAGAAGTACAGGGTGCCTATCCGCTTTAGGTGTTTGATACCATATTTCACCGGGATAATTAAACGCAGCGGGTAGCCCTCTTTCATTGGCAGGGGCCGATTATTCAACTCGTAGCACAATATGGTTTGCGGATGCAAGATGCTCGGCATGTCAATGCCCACATAATAATGTTCATCGGGTGTAACCAGGCCGACGTATTTCATTTGTGATTCCTCGCTGAGCCCGTAAGCCTTTAAGAAATCAGAGAATCTCACACCACCCCAATGTGTTATCTGGTTCCATCCCTCGATGCATTTGAAATTAAAGGTGATGTCTACCTTTGGAAGTTTCTTGATATCGTCAAGTTTTAAGGCCAGTGTATCACCATTTTTCCTGATCACATAGAGTTTCCATGCGGAAGTATCAAAATCATTTCCCAGCCCGATATTTCCGTTGAATCTTACTCTTTTCATGGCCTGGGAAACAGAATATGTTTTTGTAAGGTGATTCTTTGAAAATATTTTATTGAAGATAAGTTCGTTGGTGTTTAACACATCACGGATAGGTTGCTGAATGCCACCGCGAATATCACTATCCAGCGGTTGCCTGCGCAACCATTTCCAGGCCCAAACGCATCCGCCAAAAAAAAGAAACAGCAAAAAGAAGGAAACAAGGGTCTTCTTAACGATGAGCTGATCCACTGTTAGGTTTCTATTGCTTCTGAAAAGATTAGAAATAAAGTTTGACATGTTTCTTAATTTATTCGTGAATTTCTTCGTCTTCGATTTTTTCTTCTGTCGTAATAACCTGCGGCACGCCGGGTATTTCAGGTTCAATCGGCACAGGCAAAGGTTCGGGCTGTAACATTAGGTCCTCCTGGAATTTAATTACTTCAAAGCCCGTTACCATAGCTCTGAAATTATTCCAGCCCGCGATAATAACCTGTACAATATGTATCACGAAAAATAAAGCGTAGCCGATGGTCAGTGCAAAATGAATGATCCTTGACATTTTATATCCTCCGAAAATTGCAGTGAGCCAACCGAGCTGTACAGGTTTATAAATAGCAAGTCCTGTAAGAATAGAACCGATGCCCATAATGATAATGGCTGTATAAGTTATGCGCTGCGCTGCATTATATTTTCCTTGCGGAGGTTTTGTTTTTCGTATGTGCAGGTCATGCAGCAACACCAGCCAGGCTTCTTTCCACGATTGCCTGTTGGGCAGTAAATATTTCCACTCGCCTGAAAGAATAGTATAGAATACATATAAAATACCATTCAAAAAGAAAAACCACATAAAAACAAAATGATACGCCATCCCTTCAGCCAGGCGAAACGGAATATGAAATGCATCATAAAAAGACTGAGGAAAAAATTTGACAAGAGTTTTATCGCCAAATCCGACTTTGTAAACGTCATTGGCCCAGTAGATGAGAAGGCCACTCCATATCATAACCCCAAGTATCGGGAAGTTGATCCAATGAAACCATCGAATAGCTAATGGATGTTTTTTTACAATTTTCTTCACCAGCTATGCATTTAAATCGTAAAGATGTAAAAGTTACAAATAAAAAGCCGGCTTCCAAAAGGGAACGCCGGCTGGTTGCCCTGCACATACGAAATATGTAAATGAGTTTAATGGCTCTTTTCCCCCTAAGATATCCTGCTCATTTTGGATTTGATCTGAAAATAAAAGAGGCGATCTTTTCAAATCGCCCGTTGATTGATTGACCTTATTTTGGCATAACGACGTGATCAATAACATGAATAACTCCATTGCTTTGATAAACATTTTCGATCGTAATTGTGGCCCATCCACCCATCTCATCCTTCAAAACAATTTTATTCCCCTTCATACTTGCCCATAACTTGCCTCCTGACACAGTTGTCAACTCGGCTGTACCGTTCCCGGCTTTTATTTTTTCGCCAAGAGACTTACTGTCCCAACTTCCGGCTACGACATGATAAGTGAGAATTTTGGTGAGCATGGCTTTATTTTCGGGTTTGAGCAAATTATCAACTGTCCCTTTTGGCAACATATCAAAGGCTTTGTTAGTGGGGGCAAACACCGTGAAAGGGCCAGGTCCCTCGAGGGTTTCAACTAAACCTGCAGCTTTTACCGCAGCTACTAAAGTTGTGTGATCCTTGGAATTCATTGCATTTTCAATAATATTCTTTGAAGAATACATAGGAGCCCCTCCAACGGTAACAGCATCTCCTGCAGCCATTTTGTCCTGGCCAAATGAAAGGTTATATAATAACCCGGCAATGAATAGCATGATAAATAATCTGACATGTTTCATAAAATGATTTTTTAGTTTTTTTATTGATTTTGTTTTCAAGGGAGGGTTGTGAATGCATACAACGAATACAGATACGATTCATTCAGGATTTTGGATTTCGCATGTGGATTATTGAATTTGGCCAGACTCGGAAATTTGAGATTTGAAATTTGAGATTTGAAATTTTAAATTTGACAGGGGAAAAATCTCACGTCTCAGACCTCAATTTGAAAATATGTCATACTGGCTTGTAAAATCGGAACCTGATGCTTACAGTTGGGAGCAACTCGAAAAAGACAAACAAACGGACTGGACCGGCGTTCGCAATTTTGCGGCACGTAATCATCTGAAGGCAATGAAAAAAGGCGATGAAGTTTTATTTTATCACAGCAATGTAGGGTTGGAAATTGTTGGCATTGCCAAAGTAGCCAAAGAAGCTTATCATGATCCCACCACGGATGAGCCAGCCTGGGTCGTTGTAGATTTGAAACCGTATAAGAAATTAAAAAACCCTGTTTCGCTTGATGCCATAAAAAAGGAAAAAAGGTTAAAAGACATGGCACTGGTTAGAATTGGCAGGCTATCTGTTCAGCCGGTTACGGATAAAGAATGGAGCGTGATCATGGAAATGGCCGGAGAAAAATAAATTACGCATATAAAATTTGGAATTCTCAGATGGAGTACAGGAAATTAGGAGACACTGATTTAAAATGCTCGGTAATCACCTTTGGCGCCTGGGCTATTGGAGGTTGGAGATGGGGCGGAAATGACAGGCGTGAATCAGTCAATGCAATCGTCGCCGCGTACAACCACGGAGTGACTTCAATCGACACAGCTCCTGCTTATGGACAGGGATTAAGTGAGGAAATTATCGCGGAGGCTCTCCGACAACTACCAAGAGACAAAATCCAAATACTAACTAAGTATGGTTTGCGTTGGGATAGAAACGAGGGTGAGTACTGGTTTAGCAGTACATCGATGGATGGAAGTGCAATTGACCTGTATAAGCTATCATCAGCAAAAAATATAATAGAAGAATGTGAGGATTCATTGAGAAGATTAAAGACGGATTATATTGACCTGTACCAGGCTCACTGGCCGGATTCTACTACTCCTGTTTCCGAAACGATGGCGGCCATGATAAAATTAAAAGAGCAGGGAAAAATAAGAGAGGCAGGCGTATGTAATTACTCTGCTTCGCAAATGAAGAAAGCAGAGGAAACTTATAAGCTTGCATCCGACCAGGTTCCCTATAGCATGATACTTCGCGAAATCGAAAAAGATCTAGTGCCCTATTGCATCGAAAATAAAAAATCGATCATCGCATACAGCCCTTTACAAAGAGGCTTATTAACCGGTAAGATAAAGCCGGACCACGTTTTTAGCGAGGGCGATCACAGGCCCGGACTACCTTATTTCTCTTCCCGCAATATTGAAGCCGTAAATAAAATGCTGGACAACTTGCGTCCACTGGCAGCCGAAAAAAAAGCTACTCTTGCACAATTGGTATTGTGCTGGACCATCAATCAACCCGGGATTACCATTGCTTTGGCCGGCGCCCGCAATGAAAAGCAAGCCGTTGAAAATGCAAAAGCAGCAGAGGTAAAATTTAATTCGCAAGAAATGGAATTTATAAATCAGCGGATCAACTCATTGTCGTTAACTACTGCTTAAATGCGGTTCTTTCCGAACAACAGGGGCATTCGCCCTGCGTTTTTTACCATCGTTAATTTTTTTTTGGTCAGGAAATCATTTTGATCTTATCTTTGTTAACCATTTAGTTAAATCATATGGTTAAACTCAGGAAAGAGCAAAATACGGAAGAGAAAATCTTAGAGGCTGCCAAAAAGATCTTTTTAAAGGAAGGCATGGCAGGGGCAAGGATGCAGGATATAGCAGATGAAGCAGGCATCAATAAAGCCATGCTTCATTATTATTTCAGGAGCAAGGAAAAATTATTTGAAAAAATATTCACGGAATTATCGCAACATTTTTTTCCACGGCTGGTGAGGATATTTGAGTCGGATTACTCTTTGTTCAGGAAAATAGAATCATTTGTTGCAGAGTATATAGACCAGATGCGGCAAACTCCTTATCTGCCCATTTTTGTGTTAAATGAAGTGAATCGCCAGCCAGAAGCCTTCATTAAAAAAATGATGGGAGACCGAAAACCTCCAATAAAAAAATTCATTGATGACGTACAGGCGGAAGCGAAGAAGGGAGTTATTAAACCAGTTAACCCTTTACAGCTGTTGTTAAATATCATCTCACTTTGCGTTTTCCCTTTTGTCGCAAGACCTATGTTCCAACTGGTGACCAACATAGACAAAGCAATGTTCGATAAAATACTGGAACAACGCAAGGACGAGGTATCAAAATTTATTATAGACGCAATCAAAAAATAATTTGACCATGAAAAGATGGCTCTTATCAATGATGGTGTTTTCAAACCTGGTTTCAGCTCAAACGGTCGACAAGCTTACACTCTCGCAGACCTATGACCTGGCGCAAAAGAACTACCCGGTTATAAAACAAAAAGCACTGGTTGAACAAACGGCGAATATCACGATCGAAAATCTCCAGAAAGGTTTTTTGCCTCAGCTTACTGTGAATGGACAAGCCACGTATCAATCAGACGTAACCGGGTTCAACATTTCTTTTGGAGGTGTCAATATCCAGGCGCCTGATAAAGATCAATACAAGGTTGTGGGCGATCTGAATCAACTTATTTATGACGGTGGTGTGATCAGGCAACAAAAAGTAGCGGCTCATTTGAACGCAGATGTTCAGCAGCAACAAGTAGAAGTGGAATTATACCAGTTAAAGGATCGTGTCAACCAGGTCTATCTCAGTATACTGTTTCTTGACGAGGAGATCAAGCAGGCAAATCTTACAAAACAGGACATTTTAAGTGGGATTAAAAGAGTAGAGGTGCAGGTTAAAAACGGCGTGGCACTGAGGTCAGGTTTGAATCAACTACAGGCACAGTTGCTGCAAAATGACCAGCGGACGATTGAGCTAAAGGAAACGAGAAAAGGGTTGATACAGACGCTTGCGCTGTTTTTAAATCAATCATTAAATGAAGAAGCAATTGTTTTCGAAAGACCTGTTGTGAATGTGAACGCGGATTCAAGTATCTCGAGACCTGAATTAAAACTTTATAACGATCAATCGAGCCTTGCGCTACATCAAAGCAAATTGATCACATCAAAAAATCTTCCCAGGGTCAGTTTATTTGCACAAGGCGGCTATGGCAAACCGGGCCTCGACTTTTTGAAAAATGAATCAGTGTGGTTTTATACAGGTGGAGTAAGATTTACCTGGCCATTCGGAGGATTATATACAATCAAAAAGGAAAAGCAACAAACCGAGGTCAATAAGGAGATGATCGATGTGCAAAAGGAAACGTTTATTCTGAATACAAATACGACATTAAAAAAGCAATGGTCAGAGATCGAGAAATATATACAGATCGAAGGCAGAGATGAAGAGATTATAGATTTGCGCCAGCAAGTGAAAAAAGCTTCACTGGCGCAATTGGAAAATGGCGTCATTACTGCCGATGACTACCTGCGTATGGTCAATGAGGAAGACCAGGCAAGGCAATCACTGATCATTCATCAAATACAATTATTACAGGCTCAAATAAATTATCTAACCACTCTGGGCAAACAATAAAACCTTTTTATGGATGCAAGAATCATAACGGCTTTGGCGATGATCATTTTAACAGCGTGCAATCGCAACGGAAACAAGTTTGACGCTACTGGTACATTTGAAGCCGACGAGGTAATTGTGTCTGCCTCGGCTAACGGTAAAATTCTTTCCCTGAATATCAATGAAGGCTCGAGAATTGCAAAGGACAGTGTCGTTGGCCTTGTCGATCCTACAGATCTTAGTCTGCAAGAGCAGCAGGTACAGGCCAGCATCGCCGCGCTGAACGAAAAAACTTCCGACGCTACTCCCCAGATAAAAATGCTGCAGGATCAATTAAACGTTCAACAAACGCAACTCGACAATCTCCTTCACGAACAGGCCAGGATCGAGAACCTTTTGAAAGAAGATGCCGCTACAAAAAAACAACTCGATGATATAAACTTTCAAATTGAATCGGCAAAAAAGCAAATGAACGTTACGCAACAACAAATAAATGTGCAACGAAATAATGTGGCCACACAAAACCGTGGCATATTGAGCGAAAGCAAACCGCTTCAGAAGAGAGCTCAGCAATTACAGGAGCAGTTAGACAGAACAAATATTAGAAATCCCGTCGATGGAACAGTGATCACGAAATATGCGGAGACAGGGGAGATCACTTCAAACGGAAAGCCGTTGTATAAGATCGCCGATCTGTCAACGCTGAACTTACGAGCTTATGTGACCGGCGATCAGTTGCCGCAAATAAAATTGGGACAACGGGTGACCGTATTTGTTGACAGCGGGGCGAAGAATTATCGAAAACTTGCTGGAACGATTACATGGGTTTCGGATAAAGCTGAGTTTACACCCAAGACAATTCAGACAAAAGATGAGAGAGCGAACCTCGTGTATGCAATGAAAGTAAGAGTGAAGAATGACGGTTATCTTAAGATTGGTATGTATGGCGAGGTACGATTCGAGCCGATCCCGTAAAGGGGAAAAATAATAAGCTATTAATGACAGACTCTGGCAATAAAAACGTGATTTGGAGCTCCCCTTCAGGGAGTGGGGGAGTTGTTGCAGACAATCTCGTAAAGGTTTATGGAAAGAAGCAGGAGACTGTACAAGCACTCCAGGGTATCAGTTTTACGGTGGCCAAAGGAGAGTTGTTTGGCATCATCGGTCCTGATGGCGCGGGTAAGACGTCCTTGTTTCGCATCCTCACCACGTTAGTGCTTGCAGATGGAGGAAGTGCAACCGTCGATGGGTTGGATGTAGTGAAAGATTATAAGGAAATAAGAAACCGGGTTGGATATATGCCCGGTAAATTTTCACTGTACCAGGACCTGACTGTTGAAGAAAATCTTGAATTCTTTGCTACAATCTTCAAAACAACCGTCAGTGAGAATTACAATCTCATCAAAGATATTTATTCGCAAATCGAACCATTCAAAGATAGGAGGGCGGGAAAATTATCCGGAGGGATGAAACAGAAACTGGCACTAAGTTGTGCATTGATACACCGTCCTTCTGTTTTATTCCTGGACGAGCCAACAACGGGTGTTGATGCTGTATCGAGGAAAGAGTTTTGGGAAATGCTCAGGCGACTTAAACAGCAAAACATCACCATTCTTGTTTCTACTCCATATATGGATGAAGCCAGTCTTTGCGACCGGGTGGCACTGCTGCAATCGGGTAAAATTTTATCCATCAATACACCTGGAGGTATCATCGGCGAATTCAAAAATCCGATCATCGCCGCCCGTGCATCGAACATGCTTCATTTACTGAACGATCTCAAAAATTTTGGTCAAACCAAAGACGCCTATCCTTTTGGAGAATATCACCACGCAGTAATGGCGGAAGATTTTAACGAAGAAGCTTTGAAAAATTATTTACAAAAATCAAATGACGGCCTTGTTATAAAAGAAGCAGAACCTGGCATAGAAGATTGTTTCATGGCGCTGATGAAAAATTAATATTAATAAAGGGGGATCAGTATGAGTAATAAGACCAAAGCGATACAGGCAGATCAATTAACCAAACAGTTTGGGCATTTTACGGCTGTGGATCATATTTCTTTTGAAGTCGACAAGGGGGAAATATTTGGCTTCCTTGGTGCAAATGGCGCAGGAAAAACAACAGCGATGCGCATGCTTTGCGGATTGTCACTGCCGACTTCGGGGAAGGCCAGCGTTGCAGGATTTGATGTTTACCGCGAAAATGAAAAGATCAAAAGAAATATTGGTTATATGAGCCAGAAGTTTTCTTTGTATGAAGACCTGACTGTATCCGAGAACATTCGGTTTTATGCCGGCATCTATGGCAAGACCGATAAATTCATTAAAGAAAAAACACAGAATATTCTCAGTCAGCTTCACATGGAACATGAAGCAGACAAACTGGTGAAAGAATTACCACTTGGCTGGAGACAAAAACTCGCTTTTTCGGTTGCTATTTTTCATGAACCTCAAATTGTATTCTTAGATGAACCAACAGGTGGCGTTGATCCCGTAACGAGAAGAGAATTCTGGACAATGATCTACCAGGCAGCGGCGACGGGTATCACTGTATTTGTAACTACGCATTATATGGACGAAGCTGAGTATTGTAATCGGGTTTCGATCATGGTAGACGGGAGAATCGATGCATTAGACACGCCAACACGGTTAAAAAAAACATACGAGGCAAAGTCAATGGATGAAGTGTTTTTAAAATTGGCGAGAAAAGCAACAAGAGCAGAATAATGAAAAATGTTTTGAAGCAAATATTTTCCTTCATACTACCCGTAACAGTGCTGGTTATTGTTCCACGCCGGATCGAGAAAGATTGGTCATTCCATAGCAACATTTATTTTTTCTCAGGACTGATATTAATCCTTACCGGGTTAATCATAATGACAATTTGCATCTCCTCGTTTATCCGCATTGGCAAAGGAACGTTAGCACCATGGTCGCCAACGAAAAAATTAGTGATTAAAGGTCTTTATAAATATGTGAGAAATCCAATGATACTTGGAGTTCTTACTGTTTTGTTGGGAGAAGCACTTGCGCTGCGATCAAAAAGTATTTTGATTTGGGCTATTTCTTTTCTCATCATCAACACCATCTACTTTATTACGTATGAAGAGCCTGATCTTAAGGAAAAATTTGGCGATGAATATGGTAAATATAAAAAGCACGTTTCCCGGTGGCTTCCCAGACTAACGCCTTATAAACAGGAAGAAAACAACAGCACAGAAAATGTTTGAGTATAGAAAAAATAGTAATAGTCGGATCGGCGTGAATTTAAAAACTCCCTTAAGGGGGTTTGGGGGTAAACAATTTCTCTCGTTTGTAAAAAAAGAATTTCACCACATATTTCGTGACAAGCGAACGATGTTCATTTTGCTTGGCATGCCGGTGGTTCAGATCATCATCTTTGGCTTTGCATTGACAAACGAGGTAAAGAACTCCAGCATTGCCGTTCTGGATCAGTCAAAGGATCCAGCCAGTACATCTTTGATAGCGCAGATAGACGCCAGTAACTATTTTGATGTTCATCAAAACCTGGTCTCATACCAGGAGGTTGAAAAGATCTTCAAGCAAGGTAAGGTCAAACTAGCCATTGTTTTACCTCCGCATTTCAATGAGGACCTCCAGCACCT
>Ga0070684_100004172_pt1 | contig 10946 bp, 9 predicted proteins | sample KBSC723LmetaG_FD_65653 | JGI IMG/M metagenome (GOLD analysis project Ga0070684, IMG submission 65653) | Corn rhizosphere microbial communities from Kellogg Biological Station, Michigan, USA - KBS C7.2-3L metaG | ecosystem: Host-associated > Plants > Roots > Rhizosphere ...
AACCGCCGGTCCACGACACGGTGTCGGACTTGCCGGGCGGGGCCATGAACCCGGTCGCGTTGACGGTCTCCGCCGTCTGCCAGTTTTCAGCGGTCTTGAACAACCCGTCGGCCACCGCACCGGCTACCGCGCTGCCGGCCTTGAGGTTGCCGGCGTGGTACATACAAACCTCGTTGTAGTATCCCTCGACGGCCAGCAGTGCCAAGCCGAAGCCGGGGAACGTGATCGGATAGGCCGCGAGCATCCGATCGTTGAGCTTCTTGAGGTCCGGTACGACGAACTTGTCTAAACCCTTGCCGGCATTCCGGATCGCATCCGGGTCGATCTCGATGGACATTTCCACCCCCGCGAAGGCCATCCGATCGCGTCACTGTATCGACAACTCGCAACCGCCGTTGCCCCTTCAGTCGGCCGTGGGTAGCGCGCGAGCGGCGATCTTGCCGAGGAGATCGGTGAGCTGCTGCTCGAATTCGAGGGTGGCGTCGCCGGTGTTGCTGCGCTGGTGGACGACCTCGTGCAGGAGGGTCCCGGCGTAGGTGGCAAGGCCGGCGAGCTGGTCGCGGCGGATGACGATGCGCCGGTGCTGCGGTTCCCAGACGCCGAGGACCGGGTGGCCGGTGTCGTTGAGGCGCATGGTCTCGGATATCCGCACGGCCGGGGCGCCGGCGCTGGTGAGGTCGGTGCCGGCGAGGGCGGCGATCGCCGCGGTCTGTTGGTAGATGTGCCGTTCGGTCACCGTCATCGCGGGCAGATCGATGAACGTGAAGGCAAAGCTGTTGTTCCAGGCGTCCCGGTAGGCGTCCAGGTCGGTCATCGGGTTGCCGTTGAGATCGGTCAGCTTGCTCAGCGCGCGGGCGATGTCCTCGGGGACCACGATGATCCGGTAGCCGTCTTCGCGGGCGTACTGCAGTTGCGGGGTGTTCGCGGCCATTTGCCAGGCGGTGACGAACACGACGCGTTGGCTGGTCTGCAGGACGCGGCAGGCGTGCAGGGCGACGTCGCGCCAGGCCAGTTCGTCGTGCAGCCGGCCGCTGGCGTAGCCGGCGAGGTCTTTGGTCAGTGGGTCGGCGACCTCGGGCGACTGGCAACCGATCAGGATGGCCTTGACGCGGTCGGTGTAGGCGCCCCGGCCGACGTTGCTGCGCTCCCGGTTCAGGGCCCGCCGCAGCGGCGCCGACAGTTTGCGGATGTTGTAGGAGAACAAGAAGTTCGGCTCTTCGGCGACGAACATGCCCTTGACGTAGATGCGGGCCGGTTTGCCCTTCGGCGGCCCGGCCAGCACGTCACCGAACTGGGTGGCCTCCAGGATCTGCTCGTCGCTGTACCGGAGAAAGAACCGTTTGGCGGTCTGCACATCGGCGTCGGCGAGGTTGCTCAGCACCACCTCGGTGCCGGTCCGCCCGCGCTCACTGGGCTCGCTCACCAAGGCGTGCAAGGTGATGACGTCCGGGAACCCCTGCTTGGCGCGGCGTCCCGTGGTGATGTCGGCGTGCGGCGACCGGATCGTGATCGGCACGCGACGGCGGTCGAACACCGCGAGGGCGTCCTTGAGGCCCATCCCGAACTGACCGATCACGTCCGGGTGCCGGCGCTTCTCGGCGTTCTCGTTCTGCGTGAGGTGCTCGTATCGCAGGCCCCGCCCCGCGTCGGCGATGTGCCACCGGCCGGCGTCGTCCTTGGCGATCAGCGGTTCGCTCGTGCCGGTGAGCGTCTGTTCGTCGAGCGCGTTCGCGATCACCTCCCGGATCGCGAACGGCACCGTCCAGTGCTCCAGCACCTCGCCGATGTTCAAGTCGAACGCCTGCATCATGTCGCAAGCATCGCAGGGAATGCTCAGGTGAGCATGAGGTCGCGCGGAACGCGTTTGACGAGGCCGTGCGGACGCAACCTACCGCGGGTACAGACGGCGATTCGCCGAGCGTATCGCCGAGCCGTACAACGAGCCGAGCACCGGCCGGTTCCGCGCCAGCGCCGCCCGGGCCGCGTTGGCCCCGGCCGCGCCGTGCACACCGCCGCCCGGGTGGGCGCCGGAGCCGGCCAGGTAGAGCCGGTCGATCGGGGTGTCGGCCCGGCCGAGCCCGGGGATCGGGCGCAGGACCAGCTGCTGGAAGACGGCCGCGCTGCCGCCGTTGATCGCCCCGCCGACCAGGCTCAGGTTCTCCCGTTCGAGATCGTCGGGGCCGGCGACGTGCCGGGCGACGATCCGGTCGCGGAAGCCGGGCGCATGCCGCTCGATGACGTCCTCGACCCGCTTGGCCTGCTCCGCCACGTCGAAGCCGCCGTGCGGCACGTGCGTGTAAGCCCAGAGCGACTCGGTCCCGGCCGGCGAGCGCGTGGGGTCGGCCGTGGTCATCTGGCCGAGCAGGAGGAACGGTTCGCTCGGCGCGCGGTTGGTGGCCAGCTCGTATGCGTACTTGGCCAGTCCGTCCACATCGGCTCCCAAGTGGACGGTCCCGGCCCGGGCCGCCTCCGGCGCGATCCAGTCCAGCGGCGCCGACAGCGCGTAGTCGACCTTCAGCGTGCCATGGTCCCAGTGGAAGCCGTCGAGGTCCTCGAGGACCTGCCGGGGCAGCCGGTCGGCGCCGACCAGCTCCCGGTACAGGGTCGGGGCCGGCACGTCGGCGAGGACGGCTCGGCGGGCTCGCCAGCGACGACCGTCGGCTGCCAGTACGCCTAATGCCGCGTTGTTCGCGACGACCACCTTGGTCACCGGGGTGCCGGTGATGATCGCCCCGCCGAAGCGTTTGGCCAAGGCGTCCGTGATGCGCTGGGCGCCCCCGACCGGCACCGGGAAACCGAACTGCTGGCCGAGCATGGCCAGCAGCCAGCCGAACGCGCCGCTGCCGGCTTCGTCCGGTGACAGGTCGGTGTGCAGGGCGAGGCCGGCGAGCAACACGCGGCCGCCCTCGCCGCGGAACAGTTCGCGGCCCAGGGCCCGGGTCGGCAGCATGAGCCGGCGCATCAGTCGCAGCCCGCCGGCCGCCCCCAGCCGCGCGGCCAGCCGGGCCCCGGCCCGGACCGGGGGGAACGGACTGAGCAGCGCGGGAACGAGCGCATCGGTGATATCGCACCAGTCCTCGTAGGCGCGGATCCAGCGATCGCCGTCGCCCGCCGCGAACGACTCCAGCGACCCGGCGGTCCGGTCCAGGTCCCGGCTCAGCGTGGCGGCCCGGCCGTCGGCGAGCACATGGGTCACGACGGCCGGCGCGTGCGTCCACTGCAGACCGTGGGCCTCGAGGTCGAGCTGCTGCAGAACCGGCGAGGCCGCGCCGAGGGGATAGAACGCGCTGCACACGTCGCTGAGGTAGCCCGGCGCAGTCATCTCGGCCGAGCGAACCGCGCCGCCGATGTGCTCGGTGCCTTCGACGACGACCACGTCCCAGCCGGCGTCCGCCAGCACGTTGGCGGCGACGAGCCCATTCGGTCCGGCCCCGATGATCACCGCGTCGACCGTCTCACCCATGTACCCCCTCTACCCGGCGGTTGGGAGCCGAATCGCCGGGTAGACAGCACACCATGGCCGTCACCGAACGCGTGCTGAACGCGACTGCCGCCGACATCTACGCCGTACTGGCCGACGGGTGGACCTACAGCGACTGGGTGGTCGGCACAGCCCATATCCGCTCCGTCGACGACACCTGGCCGACGCCGGGCAGCCACCTGCACCACAAGGTGGGGCCGTGGCCGCTGTCCCTTCGCGACAGCTCGACGGTGCTCGAGTGCGAGCCGGGCCGGATGATGGTGACCAAGGTGCGCCTGTGGCCCCTGGGGGAGGGCCATGTCCGGATCACGCTCACGCCGGTCGGCTCCACGCGGACGCGGGTCACGATGGAGGAAGGCTTCGTCGGCGGCCCGCTGCACTGGGTGGAGAACAAGATCAACGATCTGGTACTGCACCGCCGCAACGTCGAGTCGCTGCGCCGGCTCGAGGACCTGGCCCGCGCCGAGCAGACGGTATAGCTCCAGGTCAGTCCGGCCATCGTCCGGTTGCCTTGCGCACGCCGGCGGCGCCGGCTCGATCCACGGCCGCCTTCACCACGGCGAAGATCGCGCCCTGCAGGGCAGCGGCGATGATGATCTCGCCCCAGCCCCGATCCTCGTCGGTGGCGTTGGGCGCGTCGTCGTCATGGCCGACCACCTTCCACACCTGTTTGAAGATCAGGCCGGAAACGATCCCGGCGCCGGCGCCGAGCAGCAGCCCGACCGGTTTGTAGGCGAGTTTGACCGCGGTGTTGTTCATGTGAGTCTCCGGTTGTCACGCGGTGAACGCGGGAAAGCGCTGCCACACGCGGTGGGTGCCGAGGAGTTGACGGACGTCGGTGAATGTGCCGGTGCCCGAGTCGTTGGTGACCACGCCCGGCGTGCCGGCAACGCCGGCGTGCTGGACCACGGTCATGCCGGCTCCCCAGGCGCCGATGGCCTTGCCGTGCCGCCAGCACTCGTCGACCAGGAGCAGCACCCGCGGATCGACGCCGTTCGAGTCGGACGCCGCCGCCTTGCTGTCTCGCGCGGCCAGCGCGTCGGGGGCCGGGGCGGGCGCGCCGGCCAGCAGCAACGCGTCGAACTCGACCGACCGGGCCGTGGCGAAGGTCCGCTGGACCGGCAGGTCACCGACCTTGCCGCCGTTGGCGCCGATCAGGAGGGGCACCATGTCGGCACCGAAGACGGCTTGGCGCAGCGCGCCGAGGGCGGTGAGGTCCGCATCGGCGTCGACCACGATGCCGACCGTCCGGCCGTCGACCGGCCACTCGCGCCCGACCTGCGAGAGCGCCGGGCTCGGTGCGACATCGGCGAGCGGGCGGGTCGGCTCGGGCACCGGCAGGCCAAGGCCGGCGGCGACCTGAGCACACAGGACCGCGTCGATGTTGGCCAGGCACTGCAGCTGGCGCTCCTTGACCGCCTGTTCGTAGCACTTGCCGAGCTCGAACGAGTAGGCGTTGATGATGTGCTCCTGCTCGACCGGCGACATGCTGAGCCAGAACAGGCGCGCCTGGCTGAAGTGATCGTCGAAGGAGACCGGGTTGGCCCGGATCTTGGGTGCTTCGGCGACGGTCACCGGCACGTCGACGAACGCCTGCTCGGCGTCGCCGGCCTCGAACGGGTTGCCGCCGTCCAGCGAGTTCGGCCGGTACGGCGCCACGCCCACGTGCACGGCGTCCTGGTGGAATCCATCGCGCAGCATGTCGTTGACCGCCGCGTGCGGCCGGTTGATCGGGATCTGCGAGAAGTTGGGCCCACCGAGCCGGGTCAGCTGAGTGTCCACATAGGAGAACAGCCGCCCCTGGAGCAGCGGGTCGTTGGTGACGTCGATCCCGGGCGGCAGCTGGCCGAGGTGGAACGCTACCTGTTCGGTCTCGGCGAAGAAGTTCGTCGGTATCCGGTTGAGCACGAGCCGGCCGACCCGCTGGACCGGCGCGAGTTCCTCCGGCACGAGCTTCGTCGGGTCGAGCAGGTCGATGCCGGCGAACATCTCCTCGGCGTTGTCGGGGAAGACCTGCAGGCCGAGCTCCCACTCGGGGAACGCGCCCGCCTCGATCGCGTCGTACAGGTCGCGCCGGTGGAAATCGGGATCGACGCCGCTGATCAGCTGCGCCTCCTCCCAGGTGAGCGAGTGCACCCCGAGCTTCGGCTTCCAATGGAACTTGACGAGCGTCGTCGCACCGGCGTCGTTGATCAGCCGGAACGTGTGGACGCCGAAGCCCTCCATGGTCCGGTACGAGCGGGGGATGCCGCGGTCGGACATGTTCCACATCGTGTGGTGCTGCGCCTCGGTGTGCAGGGAGACGAAGTCCCAGAACGTGTCGTGCGCGCTCTGCGCCTGGGGGATCTCCCGATCGGGGTGCGGCTTGGCCGCGTGGATGATGTCCGGGAACTTGATCGCGTCCTGGATGAAGAACACCGGCATGTTGTTGCCGACCAGGTCGAACGTGCCTTCGGCGGTGTAGAACTTGGTGGCGAACCCGCGGGTGTCGCGGACCGTGTCGGCCGACCCTCGGGAGCCCAGGACGGTCGAGAAGCGCACGAAGACCGGAGTCTGCCGCCCCTTCTTCAGGAAGCCGGCTCGGGTCAGCTCGTCAGCGGTGCCGTAGCCGGTGAACACGCCGTGTGCACCGGCGCCGCGCGCATGGACGACCCGCTCGGGGATGCGCTCGTGGTCGAAGTGGGTGATCTTCTCGCGGAAATGATGGTCCTGCAGCAGGATCGGGCCGCGTGGGCCGGCCTTCAGCGAGTGATCGGTGTCGCGCAGCCGGGCGCCCTGCGCGGTGGTCAGGAACGCGCCTTGTTGCCCGTTCCCGGCGTCGAGCGCGCCGGTGGGCGTCCGGGCCTCTGGCGCACCGTGCTCCTTCTTCGGGGGCAACGGCTCCCGCGGGGCCGTCGGCTCGTCAACCGGCGGGGGAGCGCTGCCCGGCGCCCCCGGTACCGGCGGCGTCAAGACGTCGGCTATCTTCGCGGCGGCCGCCTCGACGACGTCCTTCACGACCTTGGCAGGCTTGTGCGGATCCACGGGCGAACTCCTCACGGGTGGCGGCCATCGGAGCAGTCCGGGCTACCCCGGTATCCGCCCGGCAAACGCCCCGGGCATGGCGACGGTAGACGATCAGGTGCGGTCGGGGGAGCGGCGCAACCGGATCCAGCGGTGCCCGTATCCGTCGCCCACCCAACCGCAGCAAGGTCGTTGCGGTACCCGCCAATCTCGGGATTGGCCGATCAGGCCAGCGGCGGCAGGTCCTGTGGATGGTCGAGCACGGCCCGGAACAGGTCTCCCTTGGCGGCGATGCGATCCCCGATGGTCCGGATGGTGAAGGCGTCGGGCCGCAGATCGGGATCGTCCAGCTCGTCCCAGTCGATTGGGGCGGAGACGGTCGCCCCGGCGCAGGCCCGCGGACTGTACGGGGCGACCAGCGTCTTGTTGATCGCGTTCTGGGTGTAGTCGAGGCGGGCCCGGCCGGCGCGCTCGTCCTTCTGCCACTTCCAGCTGACCAGCTCGGGCACGACGGCGCCGATGGCGCGGGACAGCCGTTGCACCCACGCTCGGGTGACCGCGAAGTCGGGGCCGGTCGTCACCGGTACCCAGATCTGAATGCCCCGGCGTCCGGTCAGTTTCGGCCGGGCACACACGCCCAGGTGTGCGAAGGCGGTGCGGTGCAGCCGGGCCAACACCAGCACCTCCTCCCAACTGGTCGCGTCGCCCGGGTCGAGGTCGATCAGCGCGTACGTCGGCTGGTGGGGATGCGCGACCCGCGACGTCCAGGCGTGCCACTCCAGCGCGCCGAAGTTGGCCGCCCACACCAGCGCGGCCGGCTCGTCGACGACCAGGTAGGTCTGCGTCTCGCCGGGATCGGCGTCCGGATTGGTCCAGCGGGGCAGCCAGTCCGGCGCGTGGTCGGGCACTTCCTTGTGCCAGAAGCCTTTGGCCTGGGCGCCGTCGGGATAGCGGTGCATGTTCAAGGCACGCCGGGTCAGGTACGGCAATATCGTCGGGGCGATCTTCGCCGCGTAGCGCAGCAGCTCCCGCTTGCGGACCGGCTCCTCACCCGGCCGCGGGGAAAACAGGACCTTGTCGAGGTTGCTCACCGGCACGTCCCGCCCGAACACGGTCCACACACCGCGCGACCGCATCGCGTCCAGCTGGCGCAGTTCGTCGTCGCTGACGGTGACGGTGGCCGGGGCCGACATGCCGGTCTTCTACCCGGGCCGCCGAGGTTTACCCCGGCCTGGGCTGCCCGCTGTCGGCCACCCGCCGGCCGCCGGCGGCGAAACGCACGTCGTCGTACCCGGGCTGGGCGCCGATCCGCTCACGGCAGGCAACCTGGCTTTCACTACGGTGCGTGAGTGAGCCGTGACCCGGAAAGGTCCGCCAACCGTCAACCGGGGACGTTTAGCCGCCGGGAAGCGGGTAGATCGGGGCGCCGCCGCAGTAGTTTGGAAAAGTTGAAGGTCGGGAATATCTCGGCCATGGTTCTCACAAGGACGCGCCGGCGTACCGCGACGGGTGTCGGGGCCTTCGTTGCATTTCTGCTCGTTCTCATCTTCGGCAGCCCGATTTTCGTCGACTGGGTCACCCACAACACCCGGCCCGACACTGCGGGCGGACTGTTCCTTCGCACCCTCGCCTGGCCGTCATGGTCGTTCGACTCGCGCGACGCAGTGCGTGACGTCCTGGCGCGGGATCTCAAAGCGATTCTGTTCATTCTGTTCGTCGCTCTGTTCCTGACGCTGTTGGCCGGTGCGGAGTTGTCGCGGGCGCGCGGCTCGCTCGCCGACCTCTTCAACGGCTGGGGCGCGGTCATCTTCGCGGCCGCGCTCGCCGGCTTCCTCACCGCGTTCCTGTCGGTGCACGCCGGGCTGTACACGGCGCTCGTCTGGGCGCTGGGCGGGGCGGCGTACGGGCTCATCACCGGCTGGATCATCGCGCTCGCCCAGATGGGCACGCGGCGCCCGTAAGACATGAACGGGTCGAGGAGCCGGAAGGCAGCTCCTCGACCCGTTCCTTGCGCAGATCAGGACGGCAGGCTCCACTGCTGGTTGGCGCCGCCGGTGCAGTCCCAGATGATCACCTGGGTGCCCGGCGTGGTCGACCAGCCGTCGTCGTCCAGGCACTTGTTGGCCTGTGGGTTGTAGTACGAGTTGTCGGCTCGGTGGATGAAGACCTGGGCACCGGTGTTGTTGCAGTCCCAGAGCTGCAGCTTGGTGCCGTTGGCCGTGCCGCCGCCCGGGATGTCGAGGCACTTGCCGAGCGCGTGCAGGGTGGTGCCGGCCTCGACGTATGTCCACTGCTGGGCGCCGGTGCCGTTGCAGGTGTACACCTGCACGGGCGTGCCGTTGGCCGAGTTGGAGCTGCGCACGTCGAGGCAGAGGCCCGCGTAGCCCTTGATGGCCTTGCCGGTCGGCGGCGGAGGCGGGGGCGGGGTTCCGCCGCCACCGCTGGTGTACGCGGCGACGTAGTCGACGACCATCGGCACGCCGGACTGGGTGGCGCCGGTGGGCCCGCCGCCGAACGCACCCGGGAACGAGCCGCCGATCGCCACGTTGAGGATCATGAAGAACCCGTGGTGTGTCGCGTTGTTCCAGGTGGTGGCGTCGACCTGGTTGGCGTTGACCGTGAAGAAGTTGTTGCCGTCGAGGTACCAGCGGATCTGCTCGGGGTTCGTGCTGCGGTCCAGCTCCATCGCGTACGTGTGGAAGCCGGTCTGGCAGCCGCCGCACGCCCGTTCGCCGCTGCCCAGTCCGGTGAACTCGTTGCACGGACCGCCGGGCGCGACACCGCAGTGCAGGGTGGCGAACTCGCTGCTGCGGCCGTTGATGTCCTCCATGACATCGATTTCGCCGATGCCGGGCCAGCCCGTCGCCCCGGTTCCGCGGGCCGCGGCGCCGAGCGACCAGAACGCCGGCCAGTACCCGGCGGCGGCCGCGCCGCTCACGTTGGGCTGCTGCAGGGACGCCTGCAGGCGGAGCTTGCCGCCGGCGGGCGCGGCGAAGTCGGTGCGCTGCGTCTCGACGCGGCCGCTGGTCCAGTTGCCGGCGCCGTCGCGGATCGGCTTGATGACCAGGTGGCCGGCGCCGTCCTGGTAGACGTTCTGGGTGCTGTTGGTCATGTTCTCGACCTCGCCGGTCCCCCAGTTCGCCGCTCCGCCGGGGTAGCCGTGGCCGAGATCGTAGAGCCAGTTGCCGGTGTTCAGGCCGGTGTTGGCCGCGCCGTTGAAGTCGTCGGCGAATACCTGCGTCCAGCCGGAAGGCACGGGCGGTACCGATGCGCCGGCGTCCGGCAGGGTCGCGATCGAGGCGCCTACCAAGGCAGCCGCAGCGACCCCGCACAGCAGCAGCCGGCGGGCTTTTGCATGTTGGCCGATGTGCATAGGGGTGCCCTTCTCAGAGTGGCGGTTGTGAGAGCGCTCTCAGATGGTCCGCCACTGCAAAGAAGGTTGTCAATAGGCAGCCATCAAAGCTAGCCGATGGCGTAGGTCAGCGTGACACTGTTGTTCGTCTCGTCGTACTCGGTCCACTTGTAGCTGTTGGCCCAGATTCCGAACTGGTAGGTCCCCGGCGTGGTCGGCGTCTGGTAGTAGAACGTGAACTGGCTGGTCGTGTTGGTCGGCAGGCTCTCGACGTGGCAGACGATGCCGGTGTTGAACAGGAAGCAGTCGAAGGTCTCGCCGCTGTCGTTGGTGAAGAACATCGGCAGCTCGTAGGGCGCCTGGCGCAGGGACACGTAGACCGGGCCCGAGGCGGGACCGATCCACGGCATAGGTGCGTGGGTGCCGCCGACGCGCCAGCCCGTGTTGGTCACCTGCACCGTGTACGAGTGGATGACGCCGCCGAGCACGGGTTCTGCCGGGTCGACCGTCGCCGCGAGCGTGATGTCGGCGTATGTGCGCACGCAGGTGATGCCCGTGCAAGGGGCGGCTGCCGCAGCCGGTGCGGGGACGGCGGCGAGGAACGTCAACGTCAGCACAACGCCGGCGGGCAGGACGCGCCGGAACCATCGACCAGGAAACATGGCGCCGACGGTAGAAATCGATCATCGGCCCGGCAAGCAAGCTGAAGCAACCCGACAGACGCTAGTTGTCCAGCCGCATCCGGACCGGGTAGCGGCGCAGCCACTCGTCCAGGCTGATGACCAGCTCGACGCGGCGCCGGTTGGGCCCGAAGCCGCTGCTCTCCAGCGGAGCTTCGAGCATCTCCCGGACCCGCTGAACATTGAGCAGGCCGACGGCCGGCGAGGCGCGGTCGGCGAGGATCTCGGTCGCCTGCTCGCGCAGCATCTGCCCGTAACGGGGGTCCTGTGTGGACGGATACGGGCTCTTCTTGCGCTGCCGCACCGACTCCGGCAGCAGGCCGGCGGCGGCCCCGCGGAGCAGGCTCTTCTCCCGGCCGTCGTAGGTCTTGATGGACCACGGCGTGTTGTAGACGTATTCGACGAGCCGGTGGTCGCAGAACGGCACCCG
>Ga0070684_100004175_pt1 | contig 10944 bp, 10 predicted proteins | sample KBSC723LmetaG_FD_65653 | JGI IMG/M metagenome (GOLD analysis project Ga0070684, IMG submission 65653) | Corn rhizosphere microbial communities from Kellogg Biological Station, Michigan, USA - KBS C7.2-3L metaG | ecosystem: Host-associated > Plants > Roots > Rhizosphere ...
ATCTGGGACGACGTCTGCGGTTCGCGCGCAGGAGCCGCCTGCGTCCGCAGCCACGACCGGAACGCGGCCGGCGACTCGGCGACGACCCAGAACGCCATGTGCGCGTGCTGAATCCCGCAGAACTCGGCGCACTGGCCGCGGAACGCCCCCGGCTCGTCGGCGTGCAAGTCCAACGTGTTCGTGCGGCCGGGGATCATGTCGATCTTGCGGTTCAGCCTCGGCACCCAGAGGCTGTGGATCACGTCGTCAGTGTGGACGCGGAGCTCGACGGTCTGCCCGACCGGAATGTGGATCTCGTTCGCCGTGCGAACCCCGCGGTCGCGGTACTCGACGTCCCAGAACCACTGACGCCCGGTCACGTCGATCGTGAGACCTGGCGCCCGGCTCTCGCTCGAGCTGGCCGGTGCTGTATCGGTGATCGTGGACAGCGTCATCGCGAAGAGCGCGACGAGGACGACGAGTGGGATCCCGACGCCTGCGATGGCCACGAACCGCGTGCCGGGGGCGAAGGTACCGGTCACCTCGTCGCGGCGCCCGAGGATCGCGACGAACACGAGCAGCAAGATGACTGCGGTGACGACCACGCCGCCCGCGAACATGACCCACCAGAGCGTCGCGATCTTGGAGCTCGCAGGGCCGGCTGGGTCGAGCGTCGACTGGTCGGAGCCGCCACAGCCGACGAGGAGAAGGGGCACGACGACACCGGTCGCCGCAAGTGCGCGATCCGCTCTCACCGCAACGTCACGAGCTTCCGGTTTCTCCGGCGGAACCTCTTTACAAACCTCGACCCGCGTCGTCGCGGCGCGCGTGGCTAGCGGCGCGAACGGAGCCGCTTGGTCACGTCGACGCGGCCGCGGCCGAACGCGTCGATCCGACCCCAGCGGCCGGGGATGTCGAGCAGCTCGAGATGGCCGATCTCCTGTGGCAGCACAGGATCGACGACGAGGTGCTCGCCTTGCGGCTCGAGGCCGAGCATCGTGCGGAGCAGCAGGAGCGGTGCTCCCGTGGACCAGGCCTGCGGGCTGCACGCCGTCGGGTACTGGACCGGGTACTTCGTCTGCGAGCGCTCGTAGCCGCCGAACGCCTCGGGCAGCCTCCCATCGAAGAACTCGGCAGCCTCGAGAATCCCCGACGCGATCTCCGCCGCCTCGTCCTTGAAGCCGTACCGCCGGAGCCCCCAGGCGACGAACGAGTTGTCGAACGGCCACACCGTGCCGACGTGGTACCCGATCGGGTTGTAGCGCGCCTCGCCCTCGGCGAGCGTCCGCACGCCCCAGCCGGAGAAGAGCCTCGGCCCCAGGAGATGCCGGGCTACGGCCTTCGCCTTCGTCTTGTCGACGATGCCGCTCCAGAGCAGGTGCCCGTTGTTCGATCCGAGCGCGTCCACCTGCCGGCCGTCGGGATCGAGAGCGAGCGCGAAGTACTCGCCGTCGGCCACCCAGTAGTCGCGGTTGAATCGCCGCTTGAGGTCGGCTGCCTCGGCTTCGAGCTTCGCCGCGAGCTCTGCGTCCTTCCAGATCTCACGGGCGAGTCGGGCGCCGCGCACCTTCGCGTCGTACGCGTAGCCCTGAAGCTCGCACGTCGCCCGAGGGAACCCGGGAAGCGAGCCGTCGCGGTACGAGATCGAGTCCCACGAGTCCTTCCAGCACTGGTTCTCGAGACCCGTCTTCTCGTTGCGGCGCTTGTACCAGATGTACCCGGTGTCGCCCGCGATGTCGGCGTACTCGTCGATCCAGGCCAGCGCCGCCCGGGCCTCGATCTCGAGCTCCCGGACGATCGCCCGGTCACCCGTCCAGAGTTCGTACTCGTCGAGGAGGATCACGTACAGGGGCGTCGCGTCGACCGACCCGTAGTACGGAGAGTGCGGCCGCTCCTCGAACGCCGTCATCTCGCCGTATCGCATCTCGTGCAGGATCCGACCGGGGTCCTCGTCGCGGAAGTCGTCGAGACGGACGCCCTGCCAGTCTCCGAGCGCGCGCAGCGTCGTCGCAGCGAGCTCGGGAGTGAACGGCAGCGCCTGCAGGCTCGTGAAGATGCTGTCGCGGCCGAACATCGTCATGAACCAGGGCAGCCCAGCCGCCGGAAGGCTGCGACCTCCGGCGATCGGGGGCGAGAACCGCAGGGCGGCCAGGTCGACGAGGCTCCGCCGGTACGTGTTCTTCAACGCGTCCCAGTCGCACTCGATCCGCGGCGCAGCGGAGATCCAGCGGTCGAGGTCGCGCGCCATCCGCGCGCGAGCCCGTGCCGGATCGGCCACCTTCACCGGCGCCTGCCCGCCGCCGAGCCGGGCCGTGACGACATCGAGACCCGTCGTCCATTCGCCGTGTGCCGGGACGCGGACCCGGAAGCTGAGCCCCTCGCTGTCGACCCGGGCAGGCTTCGTCGCCGAGATCTCCGTCGCCCGGGAGAACGGACCCCGGTCGTAGCCGAGGACGAGCTTTCCACCGCGGGTACTCGTCGAGTACGTCCCCTTCTTCTTCAAGGCGTCCTTGACCTCGAAGAGGTCGGCGAAATCCGAGGCCGCCTCGATGCGGATGTCCAGCGTCACGCTCTTGTCGGCGTGGTTGAGGATGGTCAGGTCCTCGTGGAAACCCGCCGCGACCGAGCGCTGGCGGATCACCGAGAGCTTCGCGTCGATGTAGACCGTTCCGGTGCCGGGAACGAGGAAGAAACGTGTCTCGAAGTACTGGAGGTCGTCGACAGACAGGGCGCCCAGCCGCTGCCCGTTGATCGTGAGAACCCACTTGGACAGGAAGCGCGTGTCGAACGAGAAGAGTCCCGTCGGGTCGGTGAGCGACGCCTCGATGTCGCCGGCCTCGTCACTCACGACGAACGTGTTGCCGTCGAGGATCTTCACGACGCCGTCGCTCATCCACGCCTCCTGGCATAGCCGGCCGTGCGCGTCCGACGAGGAGGTCGCTGGCCGGGGAACAGCCGCTGCATCCAGATGAGGAGCCGCCAGTCACCCTCGATCGCGAGATCGCCGCGCAGCACTGCCGCGACGGCGTTGAGCTTGCCCGAGGCGATCTTCTCGAAGATGGCCTTGTCCGCCCGGATGGCGCACTCCGGATCGCCGGCTCCGCGACGAGACACGCTCAGGTGCCCCTTGTTTGCCGTCACGAACCAGCGAGACGTCCGCTTGCCGTCGACGATCTCGAACCGCGTCGTTCCCTCCGCCTTCCGCAGAAGCGGCGCGTAGCCGAACTCCGCGACCGCATCGAAGAAGCGCTCGGTCGGATCGGGGGTCGGTTTTGCCACCTCTTCGGGAGCCTATACGCGCCGTTCCTAGGCGCGCTCAGTGTCCTCGGCGTGATACGACGCGCGGAGCGCGTCCTCGCGCTCGCGCTTCGGGAACACGAAGAAGACGAGCACGGCGCCGATGAGTACGGCGACGAGCCCCGCAGCGTACGCCCACTGGTCGCCGTCGAGGAACGACGACTTCGCAGCCGCGAGGATCGCACTCGCGTCCTGTGGATGGCTGGCCGCGATGTTCTCGGCGCTCGCGAACGAGAGCTGGAGTTGAGCCTCGGTCGCACTCGATACCTGACTCGACACCGACTGGTCCGCCATCGCCGAGGCGTAGTGACTCGTCAGGACCGCCCCGAGGATCGACGTCATGAGGGCGCCGCCGAAGTCGCGCTGGAGATCCGCAGTGCCGGAGGCCATGCCGACCCGTCGCACCGGGACCGACCCGGTGAGGGAGTTGGACGCGGGGGTTCCGGCGAGCCCGACACCGATTCCGATGAAGACGTACGGGATCGCGATCTCCCAGTACGGGGTGTCCTCTTTCCAGAGCAGCAGCATCCCGACGAACGCGAGGACGAGGAAGACGTAGCCCGAGAGGAGGGTGAGCCGTGATCCGTACGCGGCGACGAGCTTGGCCGAGCGCGGTGCGACGAGCACCATCGCGAACGCCGCGGGGAGGATCGCAGCACCCGCCTCGACCGTCGAGTAGCCGAGGACGTTCTGCACGTACTGCTGGCTCACGTACGCGGTCCCCATGAGCGTTCCGAAGACGATGACCCCGGCGCACGCTGCGACCCAGAAGGTCGGTCTGGCCGCGATCGGGAGGTCGTAGAGAGGGTTGCTCGCACGCCGCTGCCGCAGGAGGAAGAGGGGGGTCGCCACGACTGCGATCGCGAACAGCACGAGCGCCGTCGTCTCCATCCCGTTGACGGGCCAGAAGTTGATCGAGAGGATGAGGGCGCCCACGAGCACGACGGAGATGACTCCTCCGAGGTTGTCGACCGACGCGGTCGACTCGTTGACGTGGCTGGGCACGAAATACACAGCCATTGCAAGCGCGATGATGGCCAGGGGGATGGTGACGAGGAAGACCGATCCCCAGTCGAAGTACTCGAGGAGGATTCCGCTCACGAGCGGCCCGAGCGCGGCGAAGCCGCCGCCTATCGCAGACCAGAGAGCGATCGACTTGGTTCTGGCGCGACCCGACCAGAGCGCGGTGATCAACGCGAGCGTGGTCGGGTAGGCCATGCCCGCGCAGAGCCCTCCTGCGACTCGGGCGGCGAAGAGCACGTCGTCGCTCCAGGCGAATCCGGCCAGGAACGAGACCGGGATGGAGAGCGTCATCCCGACGACGATGAGCAGCTTGCGGCCGTAGCGGTCGCCGAGCGCGCCGAACCAGAGAACGGAGGCGGCGAGGCCGAGCGAGTACCCCACCGCGATGAGGTTGAGCGTCGTCTGCGACGAGTCGAAGTCGTCGCCGATCTCGGGGATCGCGACGTTCGCCACCGACAGGTTGAGGTTCGCGACCGTTGCGACTGCGATCAGCGACGCGAGGACGAGCCCCGCCCGCTCGGGTCGGGAGTCGGGCTCCTTCGCAGGCGCGTGCGGCTCACTCATGAACGGGACTCCACGACCGAGCGATCCTACGATGTGCGCCGCACCTTCGTCGTGAGATGAAATAGGGTTCCTTCTCCAAGCACTGCCGCTCAGAAACGGAGGCGCGAAATGGAAGAGATCGGACCAGTCGAGTACATGATCGTCTCGTTCCCCGGCAACCGGTTCACGGGGGAGATCGCGCCCGCACTCGGAAAGCTCGTCGAGTCGAACACGATCCGGATCATCGACCTTGCTTTCGTGGGCAAGGACGAGGACGGTTCGGTCGCGGCATTCGAGCTCAGCGACGTCGACGAGGACGTCCGGCGGGGCCTCGATGCGCTCGGCCTCGAAGCGACCGGCCTTCTCGGCGAGGAGGACCTGATGGACGCTGCGGCCGACCTCGAGCCTGGCTCGTCGGCGGCGATGCTCCTCTGGGAGGACATCTGGGCCGCCGAGCTCGCAACCGCCCTGCGAGGCGCAGGCGGCGAGCTCGTCGCCATCGGTCGCATTCCGCACGATGTCGTCATGGAGGCGCGCGAGGCCCTGCTCTCCGCCGCCGCTACACAGGAGGGTTGACATGTTCCGACGCAGAGGAGGTCTCGTTCGCGCGGCCGCGACAACAGCAGTGGTCGCGGGGACAGCGGGGGCGGTCCGACATCGCCAGGATCAGAAGTACGCCGCGCAGGACCAGGAGGCATACGACCAGCAGATGGCGGCGCAGCAGGCAGCAGCCGCTCCGGCTGCTCCCGCAGAGCCCGACTACGCGGCGGAGCTGCAGCAGCTCGCAGATCTGAAGGCGCAGGGGATCCTGACGGACGAGGAGTTCGAGGCGAAGAAGAAGCAGATCCTCGGCATCTGATGTGCACGCACGACCCACGCGAAAGGAGAACGAGTGCTCGCAGCTGACTATCCGTTCCTGGACATCCTCTGGACGATGTTCATCTTCTTCCTGTTCATCATCTGGATCTGGATCCTCATCACGGTCTTCGTGGACATCTTCCGGCGGAAGGACACATCGGGATTCGCGAAGGCCGCATGGATCGTCTTCGTGATCCTCCTGCCGTACCTCGGCGTGTTGATCTACCTCATCGCCAACCACGACGGCATGGCGGACAGGAACCTGGCACAGATGCAGCAACAGAAAGCCGCGCAGGACGACTACATACGGTCTGTCTCGGGCGGAGCCGCGGGCGAGATCGAGAAGGCCAAGGGCCTCCTCGACTCGGGCGCGATCACGCAGGCCGAGTTCGACTCGATCAAGGCGAAGGCGCTGGCCTCGAGCTAGCGCGCCGTCGGAGCGGAGGGGCGCCTCACGGCTCTCCTCCGCTCGTCGCCGCCATCGCCACCGCGCGTTAGGCTCGTCCGATGACCGACGTCGCCGTCGCGCAAGGCCCTCCCGAAGCCGATTCGGGACAGCACAAGCTGCTGCGGATCGCGGCGTGGCTCGTCGGGACGCTCATCGTCCTCGGCCTCCTGCGCCTGGCGGGGATCGACGTCTGGGGGTGGTTCTCGAACCTCTGGGACACGCTCACGGAGATCTCGATCGGCTACATCATCCTGGGCTGTCTCTTCCAGGGGCTCCAGACCGTTCTCACCGCGCTCGGCTGGTACGGGATCCTTCGCTACGCGTATCCCGGCGGGGTCACGTACATGCCCGTGCTCGCCGCGTACGCGACCGGCGTCGCGCTGAACAACTTCGTGCCCGCGAACATGGGGACGTTCGTGACGCTCCTCATGTACGTCGCGATCGTCCGGGGGGCGACGTTCCCCGGCGTGCTCGGCGGCTACGTCGTCCAGAAGATCTTCTACTTCGTGATCGGCACGCTCATCTACATCTACCTCTTCACTGCCGTCGCGGGCTCGTTCGAGTTCCAGTTCGGGAACGAGAGAGACGCGCTCACGAACCACCCCGTGCTCGTCCTCGGCATCGGTGGCGGCGCGATCTTCCTCATCGCGATCCTCCTGCGGATCTTCTGGGCGTGGGTGAAGAAGATGTGGGCGAAGGCGGTCGAGGGCGCGGCAATCCTGAGCGACCTGCGGGCGTACGTGAAGTGGGTGCTGCTGCCCCAGATGGGCGGGTACGCAGCGAAGGTGATGGTGATCATCGTGTTCCTGGCCGCCTACGGGATCCCGGTCACGTTCGGATCCGTCATGAGCGTGCTCGGCTCGAACCAGCTCGCGAACATCCTCTCGTTCACGCCAGGCGGCATCGGCGTCAACCAGGCCTTCAACTCGTTCGCGCTCGAGAGCTATACGTCGACGACGACCGCGACGGCCTACTCGCTCGGGCAGCAGCTCATCACGACGGCGTTCAACGTGGGGTTCGCCATCCTGCTGGTCTGCGTGGTCTTCGGCTGGCAGGGTGGGTCGAAGCTCGTGAAGGACTCCTATGCCGACGCGAAGGTGAAGAAGGAGGAGATGAGCGAGGGCCGCCAGGAGAAGAAGGAGGCGAAGCGCGAGGCTCGGCGCGCGTCGGGACGGCAGGGCCTGATGCGCGTCTTTCGGCGCTCGGGCGACGACACGACCGATGGTTGACGCTTGACGGCGTGGGCCAAGTACGAGAAGGTTGACCGCTCATGTGCTGTCTCGCGCTGATCGCAGGCTTCATCGGCCCCCGCGTCGCCCTCTTCATCTGGTGGGTGTTCGGCAGCAAGGTCGATGCCGCGTTCGACTCCTGGGTCTGGCCGCTCCTCGGCCTGGTCTTCCTGCCCTGGACGACCCTCGCCTACGTCATCGCGTGGGGGCCGTTGGAGGGTGTCAGTGGTCTTGGCTGGCTCCTCGTCGCCCTCGGGCTCGCCGGCGACATCTTCTCGTACAGCGCGCGCTCTGCAAAACGCCGGTACCAGACCGCCTACTAGGCGAGGAGATGCGGGAGCCGCAGCTGGTTCGGCCCGACGGGTTCCCGGACTGAATGGCCGACCCGATCTACGAGCATCCTCGGCTCGCCGCCCTCTACGACTCGCTCGACCCCGATCGGAGCGACCTCGACGTCTACGCCGGCATCGTGAACGAGCTCGGGGCGTCGCGTGTTCTCGACGTCGGCTGCGGCACAGGGTGCTTCGCGCTGCTCCTCGCCGCGGCCGGAGTCGAGGTTATAGCCGTCGATCCGGCGCGAGCGTCGCTCGACGTCGCGCGTGCCAAGCCCGGAGCCGACCGCGTCGACTGGGTCCACGGCGACGCCACGACCCTCCCGCCCCTGTCGGTCGACGTCGCCACGATGACCGGCAACGTCGCGCAGGCGATCGCCGACGACGCGCACTGGGATGCGACTCTGCGCGGCATCCACGGAGCACTCCGCTCCGGCGGCCATCTCGTCTTCGAGACGCGGAACCCGGCCCGCGAGGCCTGGCGCGAATGGCATGACGACGCTCACGAGATCGCGGAGATCGACGGCGTGGGTGCCGTCGAGCATTGGGGGGAGCTCACCGACCTGAGCTTGCCGTTCGCGACGTTCCGTTGGACGGTCGTCTTTCCCGACGGCGAGGTGCTCACGTCGGACTCCACCTTGCGTTTCCGCGAGCGCGAAGAGGTGGAATCAGCGCTCGTCGAGCACGGGTTCGTGGTCGACGAGGTCCGCGACGCCCCCGACCGGCCGGGGCGCGAGTTCGTGTTCGTGGCGCGACGCCGGTCGTAACTATTCGGCGAGGAGCGCGAGCGCGGCGGCCTCGATCTCCTCCTCGGACACGAGTACGAGGCGCGCAGCGTCGCCCAGCGGGACGAACGAGTCCTTGCTCGTGACCCGGCCGATGCGTCCGTCGAAGCCGGCGTCGACGAGCTCCGCGACCACACCTTCCCCCACGCCACCCGTGCGCCGCGTCTCGTCCACCACGAGCACCCGGCCCGTCGCACTCGCCTCGCGGAGGATGTCGTCGACCGGGAGTGGAGCGAGCCAGCGGAGGTCGACGAGCCGTGTTCGAATGCCGCCGCCGGCAAGCTTCGCGGCCACCCGAGCCGAGAGATGGAGACCGTTTGCCCAGGTCACGATCGTGAGGTCGGTCCCGTCGCCGATGGTCCGCGCGGAGCCGACGGCGACGTGCTCCGACGAGAGCTCGGCAACCCACCCCTCGTCCCCCTCGGTCAGGGCGTCGCGGGCGTGGTAGAGGGCGATCGGCTCGAGGAAGACGCATACCGAGCCGTCCACGACGGCCGACTCCGCGCACGTGACGAGCATCGAGGCCGCGTCGTGGGGACGTGCAGGTGAGGCGATGACGACGCCCGGTATGTCCCGGAGGACCCCGACGGCATCGTCGTTGTGGAAGTGGCCGCCGAAACCTCGCTGGTAGCCGTAGCCGGCGATCCGGATCACCATCCCGTTCCGGTAGGCGCGCTGCGAGAAGAACTGGAGCGTCGACGCCTCTCCCCGGAGCTGATCCTCGGCGTTGTGGACGTAGGCGAGATACTGGACCTCCGGGATCGGGAGGAACCCGCTCACGGCCGCGCCGAGGGCGAGGCCGAGGATCGACGTCTCGTCGAGCAACGTGTCGAAGACCCGCCCTGCGCCGAAGCGCGCATGCAAGCCGCGGGTGACGCCGTACACCCCGCCCTTCACGGCGATGTCCTCACCGAAGAGGAGCGCGTTCGGATGTCGCTCGAGCACCGCTGTGAGCGCCGCGTTGATGGCCTGCGCGAGCGTCAGCGGCCCCTCCGAGCCGAGCCGAACCGAGGCCGCCTTTTCGGCAACCACGTTCGGTGACCGCGGCGCGAGCGGCGCCATGACCTGCTCGGCGGTCGTCATCTGCGGGAGCTCCGCGACCTCGAGCGCGAGCTCGCGGGCCTCGTCGCGCGCCGCGACGTAGTCGTCGGCGAGCTCCGGCCCCGTCGCCCGTCCGGCAGAGACGAGCCATCGAGCCGTCCCGAGGATCGGGTCCTTCTCGTAGTCCGCGCGAATCGCCTGCGGCGGCCGGTACGCGATCTCCGCGTCGGCACCGGCATGGCTCAGGTAACGCACGCAGCGGAGATGCAGCACGGCCGGCTGCCGCCGCTCCCGCACCCACTCGGCGAGCTCGTTCGCGACGCCCAGCACCTCAGCCGGGTCGTGGCCGTAGGCGATCTCGTAGCGAAGCTCCTTCCGAGCGGTGAGCGCCGATTCCACCCATCCGGCCGGGCTGGGCACACTGATTCCGAGCCCGTTGTCCTCGCACACCCACAGGAGCGGCAGAGGAAGCCGCTGAGACGCGATCTGCGCGCTCGTGTTCAGTGCGGACTGGGCCGTCGCGTGGTTGATCGACGCGTCGCCGAAGGAGCAGACCACGATCGCGTCCGACTTCCACGGGCTCGTCACGCGGAGACGAGCCGCGCGGTCGATTGCGAGCGCCATCCCCACGGCACGCGGAAGCTGCGAGGCGATCGTGGACGTCATCGGCAGGACGGCGAGCTCCTTGCGTCCGAACACCTTGTGGCGACCCCCCGCGATCGGCTCGACCGCTGCCGCGACGACGCCCTGCAGGATGTCACGCAGCCCCTCGATGCCAGCCTGCGTCGCACGCGCGAGGTAGAACGCTCCCGAGCGATAGTGGAGGAGCGCCGGGTCGTCCACTCGGAGCGCGAGCGCGACGGCCGCGTTCGACTCGTGACCGGCCGATCCGATCGTGTAGAAGCTCCGACCGTACTGCTGGAGCCAGCGCGCCGCGTAGTCCGCCTGCCGGCTGTCGACCTGTGCGCGCCAGAGCTCCTCCGCCTCGGGCGGGGCAGCGCGAAGCGTCCCGCTCGGCTCGAGCGCCCTCAGGGCCCCGAGAAGATGATCCTCGAGTGGATCGAGTTCGGCCACGGGCCGCGGGACGACCGGGTTAGACGGCGACCGGCTGCTCCAGCTCGGCGCTCCACTCGCCCGCGGCGGCGAGAGCGTTCATGCGAGCACGATGAGCGAACGCGGACTGCGCGGCTTCGACGTTCTCCGCTTCCCCGCCCCAGGCCTCGAGCGCCGACGCTTGCAGCGCACGACCGTACGAGAACGAGAGCGGCCACGGGCCGCCGACCTGGTTGATCGCGTTGAGATTCTCGGTCGCCTCGACCTCGGACTGGCCACCCGAGAGGAACACGATCCCCGGAACCGCCGCCGGCACATGTGTCATGAAGCACTCGAGCGTGAGCTCCGCGATCTGC